>Ga0209800_10000111_pt1 | contig 173921 bp, 162 predicted proteins | sample Higcelweek8metaG_FD_187174 | JGI IMG/M metagenome (GOLD analysis project Ga0209800, IMG submission 187174) | Freshwater pond sediment microbial communities from the University of Edinburgh, under environmental carbon perturbations - High... | ecosystem: Environmental > Aquatic > Freshwater >... | reverse complement strand
CAGGCTGGAACAGAATAATGACCGCTATGACGATATAAGTGGTGATATTCGTAATCACCCACGAGAGTGTCTCAAGATGGAAAATTCTCGAAATGAGCGCGAGAAAAATAATCGCGAGGAATCCCCTCAAGAGCTGCATAGCGCGTGTGCGTGAAAGATACTCCCATGCCTTGTACAAAAGAAACGCCACGAGCAATATATCCATCACATTGCGGGCGAAGTCCCAGAACAAAGACAGCAGATACACAATTTTGTTAGATAAAAAATCCATCAGGCAGACACCCGCTTCAACATTTCAATCACGTCACGGACAAGAACATGATCCTTCACATCATGCACCCGGATAATATCGGCTCCATTCATAACTGAAACCGCATCCAGGGCGATTGTGGCGGGAAGTCTGTCCGCTCCTTCAGGGATCACTTTTCCAATCAGGGACTTCCTCGAAAGCCCGATAAGAACAGGATATCCCATTTTTTTAAATCGCGCAACATTGTTTATTATAAGGTAATTCTGTTCCACTGATTTTGAAAACCCTATACCCGGATCAATCACGATTTTTTCCCTGCGAACCCCCGCCGCGAGAGCTTTGTGTATTGAATTGCGCAGTGACACTTCAATCTCACTTATACAGTCTTCATACACAAGATCATCCTGCATGGTCTGCGGCGTTCCTCGCATATGCATGAGTACCGCGTACGCGTCATGTGCGGCGCATACCCCGCACATTTTATCATCAGCGGTGAATCCTGAAATATCATTGATCATTTTCGCGCCGGCATTCAGCGCAGCTTCGGCGACTTCGCTCTTCCACGTATCAACAGATATAAACGCTTCAGGAGCTTTTCCAAGCACTCTCTCAATTACCGGGATGACGCGTGATATTTCTTCCTCCGGAGTTACAAATCCGGCTCCCGGCCTGCTTGATTCTCCGCCGATATCAATGATGTCAGCGCCTTCCGACAGGAGTGACAGGGCATGGGCACACGCGCTGTCCGCATCGGCGTGCAATCCTCCGTCATAAAATGAATCCGGAGTCGCGTTCACAATCCCCATAATAATGGTCCGATGTGCCGAAAAAATATTCATTCAGTATATCACCGTAATACTCACGTTATGATTATATCCCATACCTACATGGTCAAACGAAAATACATACCAAGCTTCAAAGTATTTGAATTTTCCGCCGCCGCCCGCAGACAGATCCTTGCCGCTGAATCCCGCCGACAGTGAAATCGAGTCTGTCGGATCATATCGTCCGCCGATATTGAGTTCGAAATTATCCTGCTCTATATGCCGAACCACACCCACGCCAACCGAAAAATCGGAGTTCCTCGATGCGATTGCGGCCGATGCCCGCAATGTCGGCGACGCAAAACGGTATTTTTTTTTGAGATTTTCTCCCTTCGCGGGGTATAGACCCGTTCCAATATCCTGAGCGACACATCCGACCTTTAAAAACGGAAGCAGTTCAGACTGCACTCCCACGTCAAACCCGCCGCCGATGAATTGCGTGTCGGAAATTCCTTCATACAACCCCTTTAATGAAACACCCACCGAAGCCGGCCCGAACGGAATCGCATATGAAACAAAGAAAACCGACCCGGTATAGTTTCCGCTTCCGGTTTTATTCCCTGATTCATCATACTCGTCAATTCCCCGGGATAATATCGAATAATTCCCGATTCCCAGCACGCCGTCAAACATACTCATCGCAACACCCGCAAACAGCGCGTTTCTTTCAATATCAATACGCGCGGCGGAAATTCCCAACTGCATCGAAAACCGTTTATTGGAATCGGTATACGAGACAACATCTTCTTCCGTTATTCCCGATATATCTCCTCTTTCAACCCTTTCACGAATCTCCTCAGGAGACTTTGTATTTCTGGATGAGAGTTGGCTCAAGCCCGCGGGGTTCCAATATACCGAATACACATCATCCGCGACCGCCTCTCCCGCATGACCGAATGCGATATATCTCGCTCCGACAAAACCGCCCCGAGTGAACGCGGCGGTTGATCCCGCATTGTCAGCATAAACCGATGACGCTGCCGCAATAATAAAAATAAGACACACGCAAAAATGAAATGTTACAGAACCTCTCATTTTGAGCGCTCTACAACAGTGATTCGTACTGTGTCAGTATGGACTTCACCGGTAGAATTATTCTCCCACCGTGTTTTTACAATATACATCCCGTTTCCGACACGACGACCCGCGCGATTATAACCTTTCCATACGAAATCAGTTATCGAAGAATACTCACGCGACATCACGGAATCACCATTCACGTCGAAAATCTCAACACGGACTGAACCCGCCCCACGGGACGGTTGATACATAAGACGCATGGTCTGATGTGCGGGATCGAACGGAACAGGGTACGCCACAAGCTTATCAGCCGCATAGCCGCAGACTATCGGAAGCACACAAAATGCCGCTGATAATAATACCGTTTTCATTTTTTTATTTTTGTCGGAAAAAGAACGCCGGTCAACAAAATATTCGTATTCAATTTCTTTTTTTGAACCGCACTACGCACAAAATGGAACCTATTTCGACAGCTCCTCATGCGCAGTCTTCACAATACCCGCGATATCAGTATTACATATCGGTTTATCGTCAGCAATCGAAAAATACAGTAGAAACTCGATGTTTCCCTTCGGCCCTTTGATTGGAGAATGAGTGAGTCCTTTCACTGCAATTCCCTGTGACAAGAGCGTATCAATAGTACGCGTGAGAATCGCGACATGATAGTCCGAACGCAGCACTACACCCTTTTTGTGTTCAGCTTTCTCCGCCTCAAACTGCGGTTTTATCAGCACCACTCCTGATGCGTCATGGAACAATTTCGATATGACCGGATACACTTTTGTGAAAGATATAAATGAAAGATCAGCGGTGATAAATGAAATCGGATCACTGAACATACCGGCATCAAGCATTCGCGCGTTCATGCGTTCCATCACCACAACGCGAGGATCAACCCTGAGGGAATAATCAAGCTGGCCATAACCGACATCAATCGCATAAACTTTGGACGCGCCGTTCTTGAGAAGACAATCAGTGAAACCTCCGGTTGAGGCGCCGAGATCGGCGCATACCCGCTCAGTGACATCAATTGAGAAGAACGAAAGGGCACGGGAGAGTTTTTCCCCTCCTCGGCTTACGAACAGTCCCCCCGGGCGCTCTACTGTTATATCTGATGATACCAACACAACCCGCGAAGGATCACGGACTGTTTCGCCGTCAACTTTCACCCATCCCGACAGAATCTCCCGTTTCGCCTTTTCACGGGAATCTGAAATCCCCGAATCAGCGAGGTGTTTGTCGAGACGCTCCTTATCGGGCATTCCTTTTCAGCCATGCGGTAATTTTTTCCGCGCTGGACTCAACGGAAAGACCGTACTCCTCCAGCAATTCATCATTCTTTCCATGAGTGATAAAGCAATCGGGAAACGCTACAGGGAAAACAAACCGCGATCGCAACTCAGTCGAAAGTGCGGAAAGAATCTGTTCTCCGACTCCGCCCGACGCATATCCGTTTTCAAGTGTCACAAATGAACGGCAGCTTTTTATGCAGCGGGTAATCGCATTCATATCAAGCGGCTTGATACTGCGTATTGCGATAACCTTCGCACGTATCTTTTTAGCCGACAGAAGCGATGAGAGTTTTTTCGCGTATTCAACCATCTCACCAACGGCGATAAGTGCGACATCCTTCCCTTGCGTCAGTTCAATCGGCGGAAACGCCGTGCATTTTGTATGCTTCGACAAAATCACATCCTGATCGGGAATTCCTCCCCGCGGATATCTGATCGCGATAGGACCTTTTTTATATTTTGCGGCGAACGCCACCATATCCCGAAGGTCTTCTCCGCTCGTAGGAGTAAGAACCGTAAAATTCGGAATACTCTTCATGAAAATCATGTCAAACAGCCCATGATGGGTTTCACCGTCATCGCCGACAATCCCCGCACGGTCTATAAGTACTGTCACCGGCAGATTCATGATACCGACATCATGGATCAGCTGATCATACGCACGTTGTAAAAATGACGAGTAGATCGCGACAAAAGGGGAAAAACCATTCTTGGCAAGCGCGGACGAAAAGGTCACGGCGTGCTGTTCGGCAATACCCACATCAAAGATCCGTCGCGGAGCCACCTTCTCGAACGAAGCAAGACCGGTACCATCCTTCATCGCGGCGGTTACCGCGACTATATGATCGTCCTTTTCCGCAAGCCGTGCGAGCGTACGCCCTGCGACTTCGGAGTACGTGATCTTCTTCTGTGATAGAGACTCACCCGTTTCCATGTTAAATGGAACCACGCCATGAAATCGTGCGGGATTTTTTTCGGCCGGTGCGTATCCTTTACCTTTTTTTGTGATAAGGTGAATCATCTTCGGTCCGGGACTGAGTGTCTTGAGCCTTTCAAACAGTTCAATGATACCGTCAATATTATGCCCGTCAATCGGTCCGAAATACTGGATACCGAGTTCCTCAAAAAGCTGTCCCGGCAGAATCATTCCCTTGAGCCGTGATTCAACCTTCCGGAAAATAGTCCATAACAGCTTCCCGTAAGGAATTCGTTTCAGAAAGCGATAGTACTTCTTCCTGACTTTATTATAAATAGAGCCGGAGATTATTTTGGTGAGATACTCGGACATCGCTCCGACATTTTTTGAAATCGAATGCTCATTGTCATTCAGAATGATAAGCATGTCTTTTTTCAGCATTCCGATCTGATTGAGAGCCTCATACGATATTCCGCCGGTAAGTGACCCATCACCGATTACCGCGATTACCCGATGACGTTCACGAGAGAGATCCCGCGCAACCGCTTCTCCGATCGCGAGTGAAAGCGATGTGGAGGAATGACCCATATCATATGTATCAAACTGCGACTCCGTCACCTTCGGAAATCCCGAAAGACCGTGGAACGTCCTGATCGTCGGAAATTCTTTCTTCCGCCCGGTGAGAATCTTATGCGCGTACGACTGGTGTCCCACATCCCATATAATGCGGTCACGGGGAGTATCGAATGTGCGATGAAGCGCTATTGTGAGTTCAACTACACCGAGCGACGGAGCAAGGTGACCGCCGTTTTTCGATACCACGCGAATTATATAATCGCGTACTTCTGCTGATAGCGCTCGAAGCGCCTCCGAATCAAGTTTCCGGAGATCTTTCACGGAATTTATTTTATCAAGGAGTGAATATTTCATAGTACCGGAAGGGGCTCCACGCGGAGCCCCCCATAAGGCTTATTTTGCGTAATCAACAATCCGTGTTTCACGGATGAGAGTAACGCGTACAATCCCCGGATATTTGAGCTCGCTTTCGATCTTCTGCGCGATTTCGCGCGCGAGAAGAGGAGCCTTCTCATCGGGAATCTGTTCATTCGAAACAAGAACGCGGATTTCACGTCCGGCCTGGATTGCGAAGCATTTGTCAACGCCCTTGAAACTACCCGCAATTTTCTCAAGATCCTCAAGACGTTTGAGATAATTGTCTAGTGATTCACGGCGCGCTCCGGGACGAGACGCGGAAATCGCGTCAGCAACCTGGATGAGAACGGCTTCAATACAACCGGGTTCCTTGTCGTTATGATGCGAGGCGATGATGTTGACGACACTTTCGTTTTCGCCGAACTTCTTGGCCATTTCTGCACCCACGATCGCGTGAGCACCCTCGCCTTCAACAACGGAACCCTTACCGATATCGTGAAGAAGACCCGCACGTTTGGAAAGGTTCACATCAAGTTTGAGTTCACCCGCCATAATCGCGGCGAGGTTCGCAACCTCTATAGAATGCGCAAGCACGCTCTGGCCGTAACTGGTACGGTATTTAAGCTTACCGATATGATAAAGCGCATCGCGGGAAAGTCCCGGAATGCCCAGTTCAAACGCACGCTTTTCACCTTCATCAAGAATATTCGTCTCAAGTTCCTGCGTCACTTTCTCAACAACTTCTTCAATCCGGGCAGGATGTATCCTTCCGTTCTGAATGAGGCGTTCGAGAGAAAGGCGGGCAATCTCACGGCGAATCGGATCGAATCCGGAAATCACGACAACCTCAGGCGTATCGTCGATAATCATATCGACACCGGTGAGGTTTTCGAGCGTACGGATATTGCGCCCTTCACGGCCGATGATACGACCCTTCATATCATCCGACGGAAGAGAAACGGTTGTCACCGTACTTTCGGAGGTGTACTCCGTAGCGTTACGCTGGATCGCGCTCATCACGACCTCTTTCGCCTTCTTGTCGGCGGTACGCTTCGCTTCCTCTTCAATCTTGTTAATGAGCTTGATTGACTCGAAACGGACATCGTCCTCGAGTTCTTTGAGAAGCATCGATTTCGCTTCTTGTTGAGTCAGCCCTGCGATCCGTTCAAGTTCCTGACGGTATCTCTCAAACGATTTCTTGAGCTCGATCTCTTTCTCGCGGTTTTCTTCTTCGCGATAATCAAGTTCCTTCTCTCGCTTTTCAATCGCAAGACTCTTCTGATCCACACCTTCTTCTTTCTGAAGAATTCTTCTTTCTACGTTCTGAAGTTCCATGCGGCGTTCCCGCATTTCCTTTTCGAACTGGTTCTTTTCCTTAATAAGCTGGTCTTTGGCTTCGAGAAGAAGCTCACGCCTCTTCGCTTCCGCGTCACGGATGGAATCCTGTATAATCCGCTGAGACTGTGCTTCAGCGGAACTGAGTTTCACCCGACCGAGATATGCACGAACCGCGTAACCCGCGGATCCGGACACAATAACGCCCAATACCAGAAAAAGGAGGAACATGCCGATAGTCATTCTTATCCTCCTGTCGCCATAACAGAAATTATCAGGAAAATTTTGATTTCAAGCGGGATACAACGGTTTCGGGAACCAGAGAGGAGATGTTGCCGCCGTAACTGGCGACCTCCTTAATCATTCGGGAGGAAACGAAGGAGAATTCAGGGCTTGCGGTAAAAAACAAGGTTTCTATTTCAGGGGCCAGTTTTTTATTCATAACCGATAACGCTTGCTCATATTCATAATCAGCAGTCGCACGGAGCCCTCGAACTATAAATGAAACATCATTTTTCAAACAGAAATCGGCAAGAAGACCGTCAAACGCGACAATCTTTATAGAACCGTTTCCCTCGCAACACTCTTGTATTATCTCCAACCTCTCTTCTACAGAGAATAGAGGTTTTTTCGTACTGTTCCTCGCGACCGCCACATACAACATATCAAATAGTTGTGCGGCTCTCTTTATTATATCCAGATGACCGTTCGTTAACGGGTCAAAAGAACCCGGATATATCCCAATTCGTGTATTCCTCATCAAAAAAATCCAGTGCCCAACAGTGTGACGATAACCGACATTTGTCAAGTAAAATTGGGATACCTCATCCTCGGCGCATGTGAATTTAGCGACATTATTGTAGGATTACGCTGCGATGTTATTTATTGAAGAAAAACACCCATTCCCGGGATGAAAAATCAGGAACATGACACTGAAATACGATACGTGCGGGAAACCGCAACCCAACCAAGGATGAACGGCTTATGATATTATAGCATTTCACGATATGACTAGTTGGAGCTGTGCCACGAAATATCTTTCATTTCCCATTAGAATGTAAAGATATTTCTGCGCAGCTTCAACTAAATGCATTATTTAATTCGTGAAATGTTCTAATTCTTAGGAATTTTTCATATATATATGAGCGCAACTGACTGCAATCTTGCCGTAGACCTACGGAGGATAGACAAAAGATACCGTCATATCGCCAGTTCACGGCCAGAATGGTAATGCACTCTTCACTTATCGATACAAGGTTAATTACTTCTGCAAATCTGCCTTTTCTGAATCGGCGGAATCGTCCTTAATAAACTTTCCGTCTTCGTCATACCTGTACACTTTCGAGGCATGATTTTCGACATCATAATCTCCCGTTTCCTTCAGTACTCCATTGGGATGGTAATCATTGACCTGAATCCTGATTATTCTTTTACCGCCAACGGCATAGGTCTCTTTCTTTATAATCCGGTCGTTCTTATAATAATCAGCGACACTTTTTACATGTTTTTTCATTTCGACCGTACGGACAATATACTCCTTATCATCATACGTCACTTCAAAATAATAGTTACGGCTCTTTAGTTCTGACGCAGGTATTTCTTTAATGAATCTGACTTTATTTTCCTTTTTCAGATATGCGGAATCATACGTTTCAAAATATTTGATAGTGAACTTCTCATCACCTTTGTATCCGAATACCGCCTGCCCTGTCTGCAGCATCGCGAATTTTCCGCGATGTGACGGATCTATTACGCACTTAGCGACTGTCATCATGGGAAATGTAACCCGCATAACAATTCTGTCTGTTCCCGACTGTACATATATCCGGTCACCAAGTTTGAATTTTTCCGCCGCGCGCGGTGAACTTATCAGTATTTCCTTCGTTACCGGATTTATTTTCGCGATACTGCCCAGCCGTACGTCACTCTGCGCGTAAACCGGCACCATTCCGGAAAAGAAGCAAAACATTATAATTCCGTACAATATTGCTCTATTCATGTTTCCCGCCATTTAACCAAATTTAATCATCACCGGAATACTAACAAGAATCATTGCGGAAGGTCTACTATTTTTTAATAATATTGAATCCATGTTGCAATCATCCACTTACCAACGATACCATGATAAACGCCGGCCACCCGAAAATACAAATCGTCATGTCACCGATTTCACCAGAAGGCTTTCCATTTACAATAATGACACACACAAATAAAAGCGTCACTATCACCGAAGAAATTATCGGACTAATCGCGGTTTTTTTAATTTCTCCGCGTGCGCGGAATACCTGCTTTATTATCATATGGATTATAGAGGTATAAATGATCATTGATTGCAATGCAATACTGAAATAGAAAATCGAGTTACCGGCTTCAATTCCAAATATCACAACCATATTTATTATCGAAAGAATAAACGTCAGAATATAACCCAGCTTCATTTTACCGGAATACTCAGATAAACACGAAATAACTGTTAATGATACAAAAAGTACCGGCGCCAGAATCAATAAATCATTCTTGTCCGGATTCCCGCATCCGCACATACATATAACGGGAATCACATGTAAAACAATATTCCTCGGAAATGCTTTCAATTGAATCATAACGCTGTATTATTCCTTTTATCAATATCAAAATGGTTACACTCAATTATTTTAACAGAGCATGAACGGTTTCCCCTTATAAAGTATTCGTGACACATAATGATTTACAATGTCATTATATGAAGTATCGGTGTTACTGCTTTATACTGTACCACCATCACGCGATATCTTAAATAACGCAATACGGATCTGCTCAGCCGACTGTCATGTATGTCATTAGCAGCACATTTTCATAATTATTCCACTTCATTTTTCGATCTTGAATAAAGATATTAATCTGAATTAATTATCCTGTATCAACAATCTCATATTATCAATTGTAAACAATATAGCATACATGCATCTTCCTGCATACATAATAATCTAATTGACAAACGTCTAAAAACGAATAATCTTTGCTGGTTGATGACATATCCTAATAAGGATGGCGATTCAACGAGCTACCGACTGGAAGAGTTACCATAATGCAAAAATCAAAAAAATACCTCCTGATCATTATTGCTTCGTTAATCGCATTCGGAGGCATAGCGTATCAAAACATAGATGTGCTCCTGTCCAATCCGCTTAAGATCCACCTAGAGGCTGAAAGCATAAGCAGGATATCCGTTGATCCGGCGGGAAACCGTTTCATTATATTCAACTCATCCAAGCAAATCGCTAAAATAAAACCAAACGGAGGTATCGAATACATACTGAACGGTGACTCCTCCGCTAAGAACAGGTTTTACCGGGCATGGGATCTCACAAATGACAGCAACGGCAATCTTTATCTTCTTGATTATGACACTGATGACTCAGGCTTCAAGATAGTCAGTGAAAACATCAAAGTTTTCGATCCGTCCGGCGAATATATCAAAACAGTGTTTACTCATTCCTACGAAAACGCGGATCAACCCGACATGGAAGGAAACTATCGGAAAATACGGTATGATAACGGTAGCATACTGTATTATTTTGATGATCCGGATAATCTCGTTATAGGTAAAATCGACACTGAAACAGGCAAAAACTCAATACTGAAATCCATTCCGATGGAAAACCCGAAGCTCAATATTGTTGACTGCGATTTCTTATCCGACCTCTCCTCCGTCGCGTATGTAACCAAAAAAGGAAAAATACTCTTAAGTGAGAAAAATTCCGCATTCAGAGAAATATATTCGAGCTCACAACCGGCAATAAAGAATACTATTTCAATACCCTGGCAGATTACTTTAGATGGGGCATCGCTATATTTCTCCGATGCCGGTTTGAAAAAAATCGTTAAAATAAGCAAGAATACATACGGCAGACTTGAGTTCTCTTTTTCAGGATCGCTCCCCGAAATCATACGGAGTTTCAGGATCATTGATGATACATTTGTCGCAGTAACAGATACAACACTTAATTCAGGTGATTTCCGGGGAAACATCAAAAGCGATTCGGACAAGAAGAGATACTCAACTTTAATTATCGCCGCACGATGGGGAATCATGCTCTGCGGAATTCTTTTCTGCGCAGGATTACTTTTACTTGTCATCTGGACTTATGTCTACGTTTTCAGAAGAAAACTCTCAGAAGTGACAGTTCAGTCAATGATGATAATCGGCGTTGTCGTTATCGCGACAGTACTCGTTCTCAAAATCACCATACCGTCATTCACCGGCATTCAGAAAACAAGTGTTCTCAACAACCTGAAGCATCTCAATCAACTCTCTTCAAAGTATATCGACGGAAATATTGTAAGCAGAATAACCGATCGGGATGACTTCATGAACAATGACTATGTGAAGGTGAGATCTCAGCTTCACGGGATGTTCAATAATAATGGAGATGAGTGGAATGCCGATTATTATGGCGGTATCTACACAACGAAAAATAACAACATATATGTTCTTATGTTCTTTGACGACAGTTCCGGCGTGAATTTTCCCTACAAGGAAGACTACATGCAGACCCCGTTCAAGGAAGTCATTGAAAACGGCAACATTGTAACAATCGAAGAAAACGATATTTACGGTTCGTGGATATATTCTCTCGGGCCGATATACAATTCCAAGGGAGAGCTGGTCGGAATACTGGAAGTAGGAAAAGATCTCAGTTCATTTCAAGGAAAGATACGTGATTTTATTTCAAAGATCAACAAAGAGATCCTGACAGTTCTTGTTATACTCGTTCTTGTGATGATCGAAATTACCATATTGAGACATGTATTCAACACAAAGAATAAAGACCCGTTGAATTCGTTGAATTCGTTGAATGCGTTGAATGCGTTGAACGCGTCGAATCCTTTCGGGAAATACTCCGTCGATATTGTCCGTATGCTTGCGTTCATAATCGCATTTTCATACGCGGTACCAATCTCTTATACGCCGTTGATGATGAAAGATATTCTATCCAGTTCAGGAAAAACTCTCTTTGACCTTCCTGAAGCGGTTGCTATCGCGATTCCGATTTCCGCCGAGATGCTCGCCACCGCCGTATTCTCGGTTATCGCCGGCAGCTGGACACACAAGAAGGGATGGAAATACCCTTTCATTCTGGGTTCATTCTGCATGGCGGCGGGATCTTTTATCGCATATTATATCAATGACCCGTATGCATTCATACTCGCGAGGACTTTTATCGGGACCGCGTACGGATTCGCGCTCGTAACTCTGCAGTGTTTCCCGATGATTTCTCCGGATGTAACAATCCGTAATAACGGTCTCGCGGCACAAAACTCGGGACTCAACGCCGGATATTGCTGCGGAGTCGCCATCGGCGGATTATGCGCGGAATATATGGGATTCTCCGGAGCCTATCTGATATCGGTAATCGTGGCATTCCTCGCCATGATATACGCGTTCTATTTTATGAAAAACGCAAAGACGTACAACACCGGTGAATTCAAAAAAATATCCGCTATCGACGTTATGAAATATTTCAGCAATCGTAACGTATTTCTGTTTTTCTTCGCCGCGTTCATTCCCGTTTCTATTTGCAGCATGTTCCTTACGTACATGTTTCCCGTTTTCGCGGAAAGCAGGCATATCTCCGCCGGAGATATCAGCCGGGTATTTATGATGAACAGCCTTATCATTATATATCTCGGCCCGACCATAGTCCGGTATCTGTCCGCGAAGGAAGCGTTACGGGGAAAATGGTCAATGGTGCTCTATATCGGCGTAACACTGAGCGGCCTTCTTCTATTCGCGATACATCCGTCAATCATGACCGCGGTGGTTATCGTACTGCTTGTCGGTCTCGGCGACAGTTTTGGACTTCCGATGAGCAACGACTATCTGCTTGGGCTCAAGGCATCATCCGATATCGGATATGACAACAGCGTGGGATATCTGAATTTCATCGGGAACATCGGTCAGATGGCGGGACCGGTGCTCATGGGATATCTCTTCGCAATGGGATATGACAAAGGAACAATAGTTATAATCATCGGGATGACTTTATTACTGCTGATATTCACTATCGGATCACGTACTAAAATTTTTAAACGGGAAACGAGATAAACATGGAAACAGATGATTTTATCTATAGAGAAGTCAGCAAGCAGGAAGACGCCGAAAGACTGATTTCATTTTTTCTGTCCGGAAGATCTTTTGATACGGAACTAACTCCGGGAGAACGCGAGCAGATATACCGTGAACCGTTCATCAGCCTGAGAAGCAGGGATCTTACGTACTGGTACTGTACCGACAAAGAAGGCAAAACGATTGCGGCAATCGGGGTCAAGGAAACTGAACACAAGACAGCGGGATTCGTCATTTCGTTTATCGCCGTTGATAAAGAATACAGACATTCCGGTGTCGGAAAAAAGCTTGTCGCAATCGCGATTGATTTTGTCAAATCACACAATGGAAGATTTCTCATGGTCGACACATCGGACAAACCCGAATACGAAGCCATGAGAAATTTCATGGTGAAACTCGGATTCACAAAAGTAGGATTTTTTCCAGATTATTACTACAAGGGAGAAAGCACTATCTGGTATTATTACAAGACTGACAATTGATCACTACTTTGAATTAAGTTTTACGACACCTTGCCAGCTGTCCGACGGCGCATCCTGCATGTATTTCACACAGCGGGAGATCATTCGAAGACATTGTCTGTCCATATTCTTGAGCTTGAGCGCGTCATCAAATATCCTCTTCGCATTCTCCCATTGTCCTTTATAAAACAGATCCATTCCGGAGTTGAATAATCCTGAAAAATCTACTACCTGAGGATCAGTCTCCCCTTTTTTGCCGAGTAACTCATGAATAGTAATCCAGCTTGTTTTGCCCTTCACTATTATCTTCTCAAGCATTCGGGTCACAAACTCATCTTTTACAATTTCAAATGTATCATTACTGATAATAATATTCGTATCATAGAATTTATTTATTCCCTCAAGCCGGCTCGCAAGATTCACCGTATCCCCGATTGCGGTATAATTAAGCCGTTCCGAATAACCCATATTTCCTATAATCGCGTCCCCCGTATGAATACCAAATCTTGTATTTAGAGGCATAAAGCCGCCGCGCTCAAGTTCCGCGTTCATGATTTTGAGAGAGTTGCAGCATTGCACGGCCGAACGGCACGCCAGACTCGCATGATTTTCCATATAATTCGGAGCGCCCCAGAAAGCCATTACCGCGTCACCAATATATTTATCAACTGTTCCGCTATTCGAATGGATTGTGGATGTCATCACCTGAAAATAATTTCCCAGCTTATCTACAAGTTCTGATATATCCATTGATTCCGCGATAGTGGTGAATCCCTTGATATCGGTAAACATGAAAGTCGCCTGGGTTTTATCGCCGCTGAGTACCGCTTCTTTTTTTGTGGTTACAATCTGATGGACGAGCTCGGCCGGCACATACCTTTTGAACGACCGCAGTGCTTTCTTCGTTCTATCAACGACATTCTCCATATCATAAATCTCGGTGAATATCGTACCCGACGGAATGATATCATCAAGTTCGAACCGCTGAATCATGGCGACTTCTTCCTGAAGGTTCAGAAGCGGCCGCGTAATCATTTTTGACAGGTAATTCCCGAGCAATATCACAATGAACACTATAACGATTGTAATGATGATCAGAATCGCAAGACACTGCATCTCGCTGCGGATGACTTTTTCTGCGGACACATCCACTCCCACAACGCCAACCACATCTCCCTTTGAATTGAGTATTGAGCAGTAACCTGATACCCATGTACCGTATTGATCATGAATGAATGACTTTACGACAACCAGGCCCTTCTTTTTATGCAGCTGTAACGCTTCCGGAGCGAGTTCCAGATACGGTACATTGAGCCAGTTCATAAACCCCCGGTCATCATCCGTGGGAACTACAAATACATTCTGGTTCTTGTCATTGAGTCTCATCGAATAGATATAAAATATGTCCGTGGTATTTTTCTGGATATCCTGAAGTTTGGTTTGTATCGATTTATAGTATTCTACACTCTGGGGATCTTCTTTGGATATTACCTTTTCGAATTTATCACCATCGATATTCTTGGATATCGTATACGCCAGATCATTGAGACGAGTGTACAGATTATCGCGGAGCACATGCCTTACAAACACAAAAACGAAAATACACAGCAGCAATCCTGTTATTATCACGACAAAATTGAATGCCATCGAGATGAATATTTTAATTGAGAACAGTTTTCTTTTCTTGTTTGATTTCATTAAATGAGTCCTTCACAATAACTTAATCCAAACATCACATCGTCTTGACCGATCACAACTTCCGAAAATCCCCGTTTACGGATAATAAACTGCTGCCTAATACTGTTAACTCTGTAAACACAACACTTCCCGTACAATATTTCAATCATTTTATATGCGACATGAACAAAACACATTCATAATCATGATATCCGTGATAATCAAAGATTGACCTGGAATCAAAAAAATATCAGATAGAGAATCGGTTCGTAACTTTCAAAGCAGAATAAGTATAACGAATACCGCATGCGCTATATTATCCTAATATAGACAAGGCTAAGACCCTTCAACCTCAACAGGAGGTCACCAGCTTTATCATTGATTAAAAGCATATTCCCGTGATCCGTACAACATAATCAAACATACGCGTATCTAAAAAAAGAGCCCCGCAATCGCGGAGCTCTTTTCAGCATCTCTTATTCAGAGATTATATTGTCCAGAATTTCTCGATACGTTTACGAAGAGATACGCGGTATGCTTCCCAATCAGTAATCGGTTTGAGAGCAACGCCTTCATCACATGCCGCTTTCGCTACCGCAATGGTTTCCCACTCGATTACGCGAGGATCAAACGGTTTGGGAACGATATACTCGGGACCGAACGTGAAGCTCTGTCCTTCATATGCGCGCTTAACAACATCCGGAACAGGTTCTCTTGCGAGAGCAGCGAGAGCTTTCGCAGCTGCCATCTTCATACCTTCAGTAATCTGTGTCGCGCGTACGTCGAGCGCTCCGCGGAAAATAAAGGGGAATCCGAGCACGTTGTTGATCTGATTCGGATAATCTGAACGACCTGTCGCCATGATCACATCAGGACGGGCTTTTTTCGCCACTTCAGGACTAATCTCCGGATCAGGATTAGCCATCGCGAAAATCAGAGGACTCTTGTTCATCTTCATGATCATTTCAGGAGTTACACAGTCTTTTACAGAAACTCCCACGAATACATCGGCACCGTCAAGTGCTTCCGCGAGCGTACGTTTCTTGGTATCCTGCGCGAACGCTTCTTTATACTTGTTCATACCTTCGGTACGGCCTTTATATACAACACCCTTGGTATCGCACATAAATACGTTTGAACGTTTAACGCCGCAGTTAATGAAGAGATTCATACATGCGGTTCCTGCAGAACCAGCGCCGTTGCAGACAACAACGATATCTTCAAGTTTCTTTCCGGAAATTTCGCATGCGTTCAGAAGACCCGCAGCGGAGATAATCGCTGTTCCGTGCTGATCATCATGGAACACGGGAATTTTGCATATTTTTTTGAGTTCTTCTTCAATTTCAAAGCACTCGGGAGCTTTGATATCTTCAAGATTGATCCCGCCGAATGTGGGTTCAATCATTTTAACGAATTCAATAATCTTCTTGGGATCTTTGGAGTCAACTTCGATATCGAACACATCGACATCAGCGAAACGTTTGAAAAGAACGCCCTTTCCTTCCATAACGGGTTTGGATGCGAGCGGACCATGATCACCGAGACCGAGAATCGCTGTTCCGTTTGTTATCACCGCAACAAGGTTGCCTTTTGATGTGTAACGGTACGCGTCATCGGGATTTTTTGAAATTTCAAGAACGGGCTGCGCAACACCGGGAGTGTACGCGAGTGCGAGGTCTTTCTGAGTCTGACACGGTTTTGTAGGAACTACCGCAATCTTGCCGGGAACCGGCTCTTCATGATACTTGAGAGCTTCCTGTTTGAGATCCATAATATGTACTCCTTAATTATTCAATCGGAACGCATCACGCGTCACCGAAGCATTCAAGGGCATTCCTTCATCGGTCCTTTCACTCACGCTTAATCAGCCTATTTGATTACACAAGCAGCCGGGCAAGAAACCCGGAAAAAGCGACGGTTCCGCATGAAGGCCAAAAGTATACTCAAAAAATAGAGCGCGACCAAACCAGCGGAATCACTGAACGAAAAAAACGATCCGCGGCGATGGTAATGTTTATTCAAACATACCACGCCAACGAGGTCCCCTCAACATACGGAGGAATTAACTCCGCCGTACAGCCAATACTAAAATGAAGACGGTATTTGTCCCCCCTTTTTTCAAAAAACATTGTTAAATCTCTGATTAATTGCAAAACGGAGAGAAATCAGATTTACTATATCGAGCTTGATTTAACTATTGAAATAAGATTCTTGTATTAAACTTATTATTAAAAATACCCTTACTAGAGCAGTTTGCGAAACAATTAGATAGTTGAAGCTGGGCAGAAATATCAAACGATTGAATAAGTGCGGCATGAAAAACGATGTGTTTCATGCCGCACTTGTTTTATACGTCATAATATCATTAGGCACAAGGAAGAACCTGCAGGTACGATCAGTTTCCGAAGAAGCGGTATCCGTTTTTCCCGGATTCCTTGACCTGATACATCGCAATATCAGCTTTTTTAAGGAGGGTTTCCGTTTCACGGCCGTCTTCAGGGTACACGGATATACCGACGGACACACCAATGGAACACGATATGTTCTCCATCGTGAATTCAGGTGAAACTGCGTCAATAACCTTCTGCGCGACCAGCGCCGCGTCAGCCCGTTCCGCAATTTTGGAGAGAATGATAGTCATTTCATCGCCGCCGATCCGCGCGATAATGTCAGATTCCCGGACACATATTCTCAGCCGTTCGGCGATATTCTGAAGTACCATATCACCGATATTATGCCCGTAGATATCATTGACTTCTTTGAATCCGTCTATATCGAGAAAAAGCAGAGCCATTTGCGTCTTTTCCCTTTTCGCAAACGCTATTGCATGAGCGAATTTATTGTAGAAAAAGATCCGGTTCGGGAGGCCTGTCAGAATATCATAATGAGCCATATACTCAAGCTTTTCGACAACACGCCTGCGTTCAGTGATATCCTTGACGACAACAAAAAAGATCTCATGATCACTTCTCATCATCCGCTTACCGCTCATTTCAGCGATGAATATCTTTCCCAGGCGGTCATGATCAACCGTTTCATTGAAATACAATCCCTTGCTGCGCACTTCAGCCTTGAACTGCTCAAACATCGACATGCTTTTACCGAACAGGATATCCGCGGCGGTTTTTGAAAGAATGTCATTGCGTTCATATTTGTATAGCTGCATCGCGGCGGCATTCACATCGATAATCGCACCGCTATCGCTGAACACGATATACCCATCAGGTGAAAGGTGAAAAAAGTCCCTGTAACAGGACAAATCCAGAGGGACTGGACAGCTAGTGTCATCAGGATCAGAATTTGATGCCATTACAAAAAAACCCCAATTGGGTTATTTTAGCATCTCAATACGTGCCCGTCAACAATCTCTTTGTTTTTATCATAATAATCGGAAATAAATTATAACAGGTGATGATCTGACGCTAAGACAGCTTCTTGATTACCGCGGTGAATGTTGTATCACCGTCTTCAGAGGGGCTCCCATGTAGATTCATCGACAGCAGTTCAAAACCAGGGTGTGACGACATGAATTTCGCCACTACATCCTCATTTTCAACGGTGAAAAAGCTACATGTCGCATATACGATTACTCCGCCCTCGCGTAATGACTCTGATGAGCGGGACAATATTGACAGCTGCAGCGATGACAGCTCCTCCACTGATTGGGGTGTTATCCGGTATTTGGCATCAGGATTTCGTCTCCAGGTACCGCTTGCCGAACAGGGCGCGTCAACCAGTATGCGGTGAAACCCATGCCGGGATGTCACCTCTTTCGGGAAAAAAGGAAGAGTGTTTCCATCCCAGGGAATTGTCCTGACATTGGAAAAGCCCGCTTTCCGTGCGCGGCGGCGTGTTTCCTCAAGTTTGTATTCCCGTATATCCGACGCGTACACCGCGCCTTTTCCCTGAAGCAGGGACGCAATCTGCATTGTCTTCCCACCGCCCCCCGCGCAGGCATCCCACACGTACATACCCGGAGCGATATCGCACGCCATCCCGATTTTCTGACTGGCATAGTCCTGAATTTCTATCTTCCCTTCTTTGAATACCGGAGAGTGATAGAGCGCGGGATCGCCGGTAAGTGCGCATGCGGCGCCGTCGGCGCATTTCACGGTGAAACCGTCACGTTTCAGCTCAGATGCGACACTTTCGACATTACGGATATCGTTAACCCGTATCCATAACGGGGGACGAGTATCAAGCATTTCGAGAAAAACTGAGCGCTCTGGATCATTCCATAGATTATCACGGGTACCGATCAATTCCGATAGTGAGAACGGAATACTGTGAAGGAGCATTCCCGCTTTTACAATTAATGACGCCGGTGCCGAGCGCAGCATATTCATGATATTCCCGCATCGACGCGAAACATCATCCTCTTCATGATACAAACCGGCTCGTGCGAACACGTTTCTGAAAAAAGTATCATTATTTACGGACGAAACCGCACTCCGGAAGGTGTCCCATCCGGTGATGTCTTCCGCTCGTTTCAAAATATCATCCAGCTCCATTGCATCTGAAGAAACCGCATACGCGAACAATCCATGCCGTACAGCGGCGAACATCGCATCGCTGTAAAAACGCCTGTCTTTCTTGCCGAAATTCTTGTTCTCCGCAAGCATTGAGGCTATCCAGCGATCAAGCTGAGGAGGCGACTGCTCGGAAAGGTACTTATCCCATATAGCGGAAAGATGCCGCAAACGATTGGGCGCATAGGCGCCTGATTGAGTGTTATTTCTATTATACGTCATTTATTACGACCGAATTGCATCCTGTGCGGAAGTCTCATGGCGGTGTATCCAGTGTGTGATTCGTTCAATGAAATCAAAGCGCTCCTTCTCATGAAGGATCCGGTGGCCGCATTTTTTACACACACAGAAAGTCAGTTTCTGACTGTTTTGATACGCATGTTTGAATACTGATTCCACACTCACCCTTGGCTGAATAGTATCATCTTCACCATATATCACAAGAGCGGGAGTTTCGCGGAGCAGTCCCATGGACCGCGACACCTGATGTATTTCACGGAAAAAAGCGTTATAGAACGCGGCTGAATACGCGCCCTTCACTTTTGCGTTGTCCTCATCCGCGCATGTATTCGCGTTACCATCGCCCTCCGCGGTCATAGCGACCTTTGCGGAGGATGATACGATCGCCATACCGTGGATTCTGATGCGGGGAAGCACCTTCGACAAAATATAAATCGCGATCCTTTTGATTAACGGCGTACCCGTACTGCATACGGGAGACACAAGGATTATCCCTTTGATATGAAACCGCGGATCAAGAGCGATACGTATCGCGGGAAACATTCCCGCTCCCTGCGCCACAATATATACCGGACGATTCTGCAGATTTCCGAAAACAAAACGCTGGAGATCCTTCGCATACAGCGCGAACGACCTGATATACCCTTTCTGCCCGCCGGACTTTCCATGTCCGCGCAGTTCAAGGGCATTGAGCGCAATACCCGCCGTATCGAAGTACGGAAAGAGGTAGTCGTAGTCATCAAGCGACTCTCCGATATCATGCAGAAATACCGCAGCAGTGCGGTTGTTATGCTCATTCTGCCTGTACCGTACCTTCAGACCGTCGGCATATTCGATATATCCTTCTCTGAATCCCATGCGTCATCCATCAATCATTTTACGTAGCGTATCCCGTACAGCCGTCACGCGACGCTGTAACTGTAATGAGGTTTCCATGCGGTTCGATTGTCAAACGAAATTGACATGGCGTTCTTTTCTTATTGACAACAATCCTCATTTTCGGAAAACACAAGAATTCCATCAACCGGAGAATTCAATGGATTATTATCATATAGTCGGCGGCAGAAAACTCGACGGACACGTGACGATTTCCGGAGCGAAAAACGCCGCTCTTCCTATTATCGTCGCGAGTCTTCTCGCTGACGGCAAGTCGGTTCTTAGAAATGTTCCTGACCTTGCTGATATCAGAACGATCATCCGGGTGATTGAATTCCTCGGCGCAAAGACTTCATTCGACGCTCCGTCAAACACTCTTACCGTGGAAGTCAACGGCGTCAACAACGCCCTCGTACCGTACGATATCGTCAAAACGATGCGCGCGTCCGTGTATGTGATGGGTCCGCTCCTCGCCCGACTCGGCGAAGCGGATGTCTCTCTTCCCGGAGGGTGCGCGATCGGAGAACGTCCGGTCGACATACACCTGAGCGGCTTTGAGACTCTCGGCGCTGAAATAGATCTCGACGGCGGTTACATCAAAGCCCGTACCGGAAAAAGACATCTCACCGGAGCGGTTTTCAAAATGCGCCAGATCTCCGTAGGCGCTACGGCGAACCTCCTCATGGGTGCGGTACTTGCTGAAGGTGAGACCATTCTTGAAAACTGCGCTCTCGAACCTGACATCATCGATCTCGGTGATTTCCTCATTAAAATGGGAGCGCATATTAAAGGGCTCGGAACTGAACGCATTATCATAAACGGCGTCAAATCGCTTTCACCGGTGGAATATACGGTGATGCCTGACAGGATTGAAGCGGGAACATATCTTCTCGCGGGTGCGGCAACCAGAGGCAAAGTCACGGTCGACAATGTCGCTCCCGATCATATCACGTCACTCACGGGTACACTCGCTGAGATGGGTTTCAAAATTACCGAAACACAAAACTCTGTTTCCATTGAGCCGGGTGAACATATCCGCGGCGCGCTCGTACGTACGCTTCCGCATCCCGGCTTTCCGACTGATTTGCAGGCACCGATGATGGCGCTTATGATTACAGTCCCCGGAATCAGCGTTATGATTGAGACAATTTTTGAAAATCGGTACACTCATGTTCCGGAAATGCGCAGGCTTGGCGCGCATATCAGTATTGAACGCGATGTGTCAATCATTCAGGGTTCGGAACACCTTTCCGGCGCTCCTGTGCAGATGTCCGATCTCCGTGCGGGAGCGGCATTGGTAATCGCAGCCCTCACCGCCAAAGGAGAATCAGAGGTTCGTAGAGTATATCATTCCGACCGCGGATACGAACGCTTTGCTGATAAACTCCGTTCACTCGGAGCAGTAATCGAGAGAAAAAAAGGCGGAAACGTATAGGAGCAATAGCCAAGTAACTACTCTTACATAACCCATGTCCCGTTTAAGGCCCAGACAAACTGGGTCTTTTTTATGCGCATTATGTCATATTATAACAGGTGAGTCGTATTAATCCGACAAAATTGAACCCATTCTTCATTTTTAATTTGTGTTTTGCATTGAGCTGTGTCCAATTTGTATTTTCAGCTATCCTTTTCTATAAATCGTGCCTATATTTAAAACCCATATGGGCTTTTTCAACGGAGGGCATCAATGAAAACATTATCCTTCATACTCTTTTCAGGATTGATACTTCTTACTATTACAGCATGCGGAGGCGGTGGCGGTTCGGGGAAAACTCCCTACACCGAAACCAATCCACCCAGCGCTGACACCACACCCCCGTATATTTCATCCTGTTCCGCCTCTTCAGATAGAACCATATCGATGATATATTCCGAAGCGGTAACCAAAGCGAGTGCGCAAAAGATTGCATCATACACCATTCAGGGCGGCTCATCCGTTCCAGCCGTGATCAAAGCCGTCATCGGAAGCGACAATAGAACGGTGACCCTCACTCTCGGCAATTCGATGGAGCACGGTATTCCATATACGGTCAACGCTTCATCTATCTCTGACACGTCAGGAAATGTTCTTGCGTCTGGCTCAGCGAAATTTTCCGGTCGCGGCCCTGTTTCGGCGGTACTGTCGGATCTGCCGAACGCGGTCACAAATTCTCGTTCCGCGTCAATATCCGTATCAGGTACAGACATAACCAGATATCAGTATTCGGTCAATGGAAGCGAGTGGCGCGAAGAAACCAGAATTTCAACCGCAATCAGCCTCTCAAATCTTTCAGAAGGGAATGTCACGATTCAGGTTGTCGGTAAAGATTCTCTCGGAAACTGGCAGCCGTTCGCCACGCCCACTGAATATTCATGGACAGTCGATACATCGGCTCCCGTAGCAGTGTTGCACGATCTTCCCGCATCAATAACAAACTCCGATGCCGCAGCAATCCATGTATCCGGCACACAGGTAAGCGCGTACAAATACCGAATCGGCGATGACGGATGGAGCGATGTAATTGATACTAATAATAAGATTCTCCTCACTGATCTCGATGACGGCACAATATCTCTCAATGTAATCGGGCGCGATCCCGCGGGTAACTGGCAGAGTGAATCATCTCCTTCCGCATACAGTTGGAAAATCGATACGTCAATTCCCGCAGTAACAATTTCGGGGATTCCGGCAAGCGCGACAACCGATACCCGCATTGCCGCTATCGCCAGTGGAGATAACGTAACTTCATTTAAATACCGCATTGACGGAGGCGCGTGGAGCTCAGAAGCGGCGACTGGCGAGTCAAACCCGGTGATCGCTCGTAATCTATATGAAGGAACTCATAAAATCGAGGCTATCGGGAAAAATCAAGCTGGTACATGGCAGAGTGAATCATTGCCGAGCACATATATCTGGACGATTGATCTTACCGCTCCTTCAATCCGTTTTGAAACAACACCTTCAGCGTATTCTTCAGACAGAACACCTTCATTCAAAGTCAGCGGAGACCGCGATCTCGCATATTTCAAATACAAGCTCGACAGCGGGGAATGGAGCGGGAGGGAATCATCTTCATCGCCGGTTTCCATTCCGGTCACAGAGGGATCGCATACAATCCGTATCATCGGAATAGACTCTGCGGGAAATGAGCAGTCTTCTTCTTCCGCTGCGGTATATTCATGGACAGCGGACTTCACTGCGCCGACCGCACGGCTTGCGTCGCTTCCCCCGTCAGTAACGAACATCACGAGCGGATCAATATCCGTATACGGAACCGGCGTAAGCGGATACAAGTATTCCATGGACGGACATGAATGGTCAGGGGAAACAGATGCAGGCACGGCGATAACCCTCAGTTCGCTCAGTGAAGGTGTTCATTCAATCAAAGCGATCGGCTGCGATACTGCGGGGAATTGGCAGGAAATCGCGGATGCTGATACGTATTCATGGACGGTAGATACGACTCCTCCATCCGCCGGAGCGACTAACCTTCCCGCCAATCCGACAGGAACAGGCTCCGCTGAAATCACCGTGACCGGAAACGGAGTTACGTCATATCTGTACAGCCTTGATGGCGGAAACTGGATTTCACGGGATATCCGCAATGCACTCGTACTCACCGCATTACGCGAAGGGTCGCATACGTTATCTATAAAGGGAAAAGATGACGCGGGGAATGTTCAGAATAATTCTTTCACATACAGCTGGTCTGTTGACATGACCGCACCCGCGGCGGTTCTTGAAGGGACTCCATCCGCAAAAAATAACCTTACATCCGTTTATATTTCCGTTACGGGGACTGATGTCGCCGCGTACAAGTACTCGATTGACGGATCATCCTTCTCATCCGAAGTAGCAGTATCAACACCTGTGACGATCACCTCTATCGGAGCGGGACCGCATGAACTATCGGTGCTCGGACGCGACTCCGCCGGAAACTGGCAGAGTATAAATTCCCCAACCCGTTTCGCATGGCAAAGCGACTTCACCGCTCCGTTAGCCGCCATTTCTCCGCGTCCGGACGCGCTTACTAACGCCACTTCATTTGAGATAAATGTAACAGGGGATGATCTCGCAACATACACGTATTCTCTCGATAATGGATCGTCAAGCGGCGCGGTCGATCAGGGATCGCCCATTACGCTCCGGAGTATCAGAGAAGGATCACATACGCTCAGAGTATTCGCGACTGACTCTTACGGAAACACTCAGGGCTCTCCAACCACATATTCATGGACGGTTGACACAACACCTCCGTCCGCTGTGGCCATGCGTGAAAGCGGATCAACAAGCGAATCCGTTTCTCTCTCATTCAGTTTCACTGTTCCTTCCGGAGCGGACAAAGCTGACGTGCAAGTTTCGACGGATCCCGCTTTCACCGATGTGCTCTTTCAAAGCGGAATATTCTCCGCATCAGAAGGTACGGCACAGTTCCCCTATACGGCGACTGAAACAAACGGAAATACCTACTACGCACGAGTCAGACTCGGAGATACCGCCGGAAACTGGAGTCAATACGGCACACCATCAGGAAAGGTGACCCTCACGGGTGGACTGTCCGGTGAGATCCGTAACAGCGACGGAGCGACTCTGAGCGGCGCATCAGTCACACTCAGATCCTCCGCGAATGTATCATTATCAACGACAACAACCGGCTCTGACGGTAAATTCGTCATATCGGGAATTCCTTCGGGAGTCAGTGATTATTCAGCCACTATATCGATGAGCGGATATCACGACGGAACCAAAAGTAATATCGCGATACACACTGGAACGGTCTCTGACAACGGTATGATCCTCCTTGTATCGACATCGGCACTGCCGGGGACAATTACAGGCAAGGTCGTAGACGCGAATAACGGCGACAGGATTTCCGGAGTGAATGTGGACATCTACGACTACCGGGGAAGAATCGTCGATACGCAGCAAACCCTTACAGGGATATTCACGACCGCATCGCTCTCTCCGGGAACCTACAGCGCTGTTTGTTCGAAGAACAATTTCTTCCAAATGCGGGTGGACAATATCACCGTTAACGGACCCGCAAATATAGGTACTCAGGCTCTTTGTGAATTACTGACCGGCAATCATGTCCGCGTCGTTCTTATATGGGGTGCGCAGCCGAAAGATCTCGATCTCCATGTGGTAGGACCGAGTGATAACAACGTCTCTTATGACGGTGATCCGGGTAATCGTTTCCATGTATACTATTCAAACAAATCGTTTGATGCTGCTGTCGGCAAGTACTCATTTGAATCCGGATTCAACAGCTACACGTCCGCCCTAGTGCAGGATTCAACAGGCGGATACGGAGTCGAGGCGATCAATTCATGGAATCTGATGGCGAACGGCGTGTATACGTTCACCGTGCACAACTGGTCTCAGAAAAACTGGTATCTGAGTTCGCCGGTAATCAGAATCTATGACAATCAGGGTCTTCTTCAGGAAATACCGCTTCCCACGGGAGCGGTGAGCGAGTGGTACTGGAAGGCGTTTCAGCTGAACATTCAGGGAAATACCCGTGAGCAGAGATCCATCACAATCGCAAATCAGTTCGGTACCCTTAATTATGAAAACAAGGCAGCCATGGAATGGCAGACAGAAAGCGGAGGAGTGACCGCATTTCTTCTATCCGTCGCACGGGGAGAACATCCGGTGGTGATAGTGATGCTTCTCCTTATGGCTTCAGTATTCATCGCTCTCTTCATCTGGAACAGAAAGCGGCAGCGTTCAGGCGGGTCAAACGCGATGTAATCACAGATGCATATTATGACGATATAAATTTAAGCGGCACACTGATACGTGTGCCGTACTTTTAACGCGGAAGGGATTACGTATGTTCTGGCTTAAAATAGCGGTGATTATCATGCCGCTTCCCGCCATATATCTCGTATACGCGCGATACTTCGTGAATAAACCTGAATTCCGTAAACATGCGGAAGCTTTCGCGGGCGGTGTATTCCTCGCTCTCCTTCTCTATGTACTGGCACCTGTAATTCAGACGTTAATTCCGACAGACTCACTGTATGTGAAGGCCTTTATCAAAGCCGCACTGATAGAAAAATCCGGTGCGCTTATTCTGCTTCTCATTATCCTCCGATATTATCCCGGGTTCAGTGTGGTTGAATCTATAATAGCTTCAGCGATATTCGGAGTCGGGTTTGCGGCAGTTGAAAATGCTGCGTATATTTCACAGTTCGGAAATTCCATCGCGATGGTCAGATCACTTTTCTCACTCCCGCTGCACTTGTCAACATGCGGAATTCTGGGTTATTATCTCGGTACACGGGCAATCGCCGGAACGGGATACATACGGATGAGCCAGCTTCTCAAGGGAATCATTCTCACCACCGCCATACACGGAACCTATGACTACTTTTTGATTTCAAACAGCTCTCTTTCCTACGCAGCCGCGCCGCTGCTCGTTTTGTCCGTTGCCCTCCTTGAATTCGTACTGGCACGGAGCCGTTCAATTCCGGCACGAATCACGCTCTCGGCAATGAATCTGAGATATGAGGATTGGCGGGCACTTGATGAACAGTCTCGGTATGAAAGATGGATACTCAAATCAATGGGTCGCTCTCTTACCCGACGGGAACATCTTTTCATTTGGCAACCCGGAATCGTACGGCTACTCGTTATATGCGCATTCATGGCAGGCGCCGTCTGGGGACTTTCATTCAGAGAAGAAATTATTTCCGCGTTAAACATTCCTATCACTGCACGCGACGCGATTTTAATTCTCGGAGTATTCCCCGTATCCATAAGCGTCATCCTCATGGTGTTCGGTTCGGCAAATCCGGAATTCTTCGCGAAAAATGAAATGAGAATTCCCGTCATATCAGACGCGGATATCGAAACCGACGGCGCACCATCCGATACAGCCGTCACATATTCAATATCACATTCCTCTTGTTTTATTAAAACCTGTGAGCCGATCGGCATAGGGAAATGTATTGATGTCTGTTTTTCATATGGAAAATACTCATCCGGAACAGTGAAATGTGAAGCAATATGGGAAAACCATTCGGACCGACAGAATCCTACGGGAACTCTCCTTAAAATAATTAAACCGACTACTGAATATAAGCATTACATATCGGGATATCGTCTTTTCAAATTGAGAAAAGGGATCATATTTAATCTCCGTCTTCCTGGATTTGAGTCTTCCCATAAACTTTTCGCTCACCCTCTCACCGCAATGCAGGAAGACCGTCTATATCGTAAAGGGGAACCTGTTTTCTCGGAAGGAAATGACGCCAGACACTTTTATCTGCTTAAAAAGGGGAAAGTCCATATCATAAGAAACCAGCATGGAACGGAAATGATCCTCGGTACAATAGTACCCGGACAGTTGTTCGGTGAAATGGCGGTTATTCCCGGAAGGAAGAGAGGATCATCCGCAATATGCGATGAAGATTCGATAATTGCAGTCTCTGAGAGAAATAATCTCGCGGATCTCATCCATTATAACCCCGATTTTGCGTTCTCAATGATTCAGATGCTCGCCGAGCGCACAGAGGCATCTGAATCAATTCTTCTGGAACATATAGCCCTTCTTGAGCGGAAAAATAAAATCTGATTTTTTTTAGTTTTTTTCCACAAAATATTTGACAGAAACAGGCCGTCGCTTCTTTATGTTCAAACATTAGTTAGTGATTTTTTCCCGGTGGTTACAGAGAAGGGGCCACACCTGTTCCCATTCCGAACACAGAAGTTAAGCCCTTCATCGCTGATGGTACTGCACGAGATCTTGTGTGGGAGAGTAGGATACTGCCGGGACTTGCAATTATAATAAAAAAAAGACCGCGATTGCGGTCTTTTTTTTATTCATATTATCCTGTTATCCGGTTCATTTCTTTTGGCGGATATATTCGTCAATCGCTTGAGCCGCTTTGATTCCCGCACCCATTGCGGTGACCACTGTCGCCGCTCCAGTTACAATATCGCCCCCCGCGAACACACCGGGAAGAGAGGTTCTTCCCATATCATCCGCGGAAATTTCGCCATACTTTTTAAATTCGAGCCCTGGAGTCGTCTGTCGGATAATCGGATTCGGGGTTGTTCCCACCGATACAATCACTTCATCAACTTCAAGGGTAAACTCGGACCCCGCTATCGGAGTAACGCCGCTTCGTCCGCTTTCATCCGGTTCACCGAGAGCCATCGATATACATTCCATGGACGATACAAACCCGCGTTCATCACCGTTGTATTTCAACGGATTCGTAAGCAAACGGAAATCAATTCCCTCTTCTTTTGCATGATGGACTTCCTCAACACGCGCGGGCATTTCCGCCTCGGTTCTCCGGTAAACGAGATATACTTTTTCCGCTCCGAGACGAAGCGCAGTTCGCGCCGCGTCCATTGCCACGTTACCGCCTCCAATCACCGCGACTTTACGGCCCCGATGCACCGGAGTATCATATTCACCGACCTTATACGCTTTCATGAGATTCACACGTGTGAGGAACTCATTAGCGGAATAAACTCCGTTAAGATTCTCACCTGGAATGTTCATGAATTTCGGAAGTCCGGCTCCTGTTCCTATGAAGATTGCGTCATACCCCATTTCAAACAAACCCTGAATGGTGATCGCTCTTCCCACAAGTACATTCGTTACAAAATTCACACCGAGCTTTTCAAGCAGACGTATTTCGATCTCTACAATTTTCTTGGGAAGACGGAACTCGGGAATCCCGTATTTGAGCACTCCGCCGAGTTCATGAAATCCTTCATATACTGTCAGATCATATCCTATCTTGGCGAGTTCCGCCGCACACGCCAGACCGGCGGGACCGGAACCGACAATCGCGACTCGTTTTCCGTTTTTATTTATGACCTGCTCAGCATCAACGTGTTCTCCGGATTCACGGCGGGCGAGTTCCCAATCAGCCGCAAAACGTTCCAGCCGTCCGATCGCGACAGGTTCACCGACTTTACCCACCACGCACCTAGCCTGACACTGCTCTTCCTGCGGACATACACGACCCGTCACACAGGGAAGCGAGTCAGTTTGATGAATGATATCTATCGCTTTCTGGAAATCACTGTCCTTTATCGCCGCAATAAACTCAGGAATGCTGATATTGACAGGACACCCTGCAACGCATGGCCTGTTTTTACACTGAAGACACCGCTTCGATTCTTCGATCGCCTCTTCACTTGAATAGCCGTACGGAACTTCATTGAAATTTTTAACGCGTTCCTCAGGAGGCTGTTCGCGCATTTTAACCGCTGTTTTAATTACCGCCATCACATCCCCTTTCCCAGTCCTCGAGGCAGACTTTCTCTTCCACCTTATAGGTATCCAGCCGTTTCATCAGTTCCATAAAATCAACATCATGACCGTCAAAGTCCGGACCATCCATACAGGTGAACTTTGTTTTACCGCCGACTGTTACACGACACGCACCGCACATTCCCATTCCGCAGACCATCAGCGAGTTCAGGCTCACGATTGTCTTGATATTTTTCGCACGCGTGACATCCGATACGGCTTTCATCATCACAGGCGGCCCGATCGCGATTACACGGTCAGGCTGTTCTTCATTTATTATTTTCGACAAGGCATCAGTGACAAACCCTTTCTCTCCGCGGCTGCCGTCATTGGTCATGAGAACAAAACGATCCGATACAGAAATCAGTCTGTCTTCCCAGAATATATTCTCCGCCGACCGGTATCCCGCGATAAGCGTAATGCGATTCTTCATCTGATGAAGTGCGCGCGCGATCGGGAATGCCGGAGCTATTCCGATCCCGCCTCCCACAACAACCACATGCCCGAATTTTTCAATTTCGGTAGGGTTTCCCTGCGGGCCGAGAATATCAAGAATCGAATCACCCACATTTTTCTGAGCAAGGAGAGCGGTGCTTTTACCCGCTTCCTGGTATACAAGAGTAACGCTTCCCTCTTTCGCGTCATAATCAGCAATGGTCAGCGGAACACGTTCCCCCGTCTCGTTTGTGCGTATCATTACAAACTGTCCCGCCTTTGCCGATGAGGCAATGATGGGAGCTTCAATACGCATATAAAACGTTTTCGGAGCTATAAGTTGTTTATCGATTATTTTATACATGTCCTTTTCATATAACTCCGCATGAAAAAATCAATCATTTATCAGTTTATTTCCGATCATATGCATAACTCTGTTACGTTTGCCGAACATATTCGCATAATAGATTGTTATACTTTAATCTGATTTAAATGTGTGCAGATGCGAAGGATCCGTATCAGCCGAAACGGACGCATGACTGTGTATCCATTATATCTGATACCAATGACAGGACGGAATTTCAGGGCTTAGGATTCAAAATCATACGAAAATCATGATTTTTTTACAAATCCCGATCCAATTATGTCACGAATCAGCATTGTCAGTCCGATATAACTATCAGAGGGAGTAAAGTCATGCTACGAGGAATATACACGGGCGCAAGCGGAATGATCGCACAGCAGGCACGCATGGATACGGTCGCGAATAATCTCGCGAATGTCGATCAGACCGGATACAAACGCGACACGACCCTTTTCAAGGCATTTCCCGATATGATTATACGCCGCGAAAACGATGACGGCCTCGGAATAACTCCCGCGGGATCATACGATTCCCGTCCGTTCGTAGGCAAGCTCACCACTGGTGTCGAAGTCAATGAGGTATTCACCCAGTTTGAGCAGGGTGCGCTGGAAAAGACTGAAAATAATTTTGATTTCGCGATAGAAGGGAAAGGATTCTTCACCGTTCTTACCGAACGCGGAGAACGATATACCCGTAACGGCTCATTTACCCTCAATCAGGACGGAACGCTGGTAACTCATGACGGATATCCCGTTATCGGCGAGAACGGCCCCATCACCGTACAGACCAACAACATAATGATCAACGAGCGCGGAGAAATCCAGATGAATAACGCGCTCTCGGGAGATCCCCGCGATCCTATAAGCATGACTGAAAATCAGTGGGAACAGCCGAATTTCATCGACCGTCTGAAAATGGTGAATTTCGAGAACATTCGTGAGATTAAAAAAGAAGGAAACTCTCTCTACCGTGATACTGAATTTTCAGGGCCGGCAATTCCCGCTGAAGAGTTCAAGATTATCACCGGATTCCGAGAGAAATCAAACGTGAGTGTCGTCAAGGAAATGGTGGATATGATCGAAGTACAGCGCGCATATGAGGCCAATCAGAAAACCATCCAGACCGGCGATCAGACAGTGGGGAAACTTATCAACGAAATTCTCCGTTAGGCGAATTATAAATTGATTCCTCCTGCCGCGCATGAGTCCTGAATTTCTCGTGCGCGGTTTTTTTTATCAGAGAATTGTGAGTATTGACCGTATGAAGCTTGTAATCGGCGCCTGCTCTCTCGCGTCCTCAACCGTATCACGCACTTCCTTCACAAGTTCCTTTACTTCCTGAGTCTGATCCTCTGTGACAAGTTTACCGATGGTCCCCTCGCCTTTTTTGATTTTATCGGTAATATCGCCGAGATTAGAGGAAATTCTACGTGCGTTTTTAATCGATTCCCTCAGATCATCACGGTTTTCCTTCATGATACTTTCTACAAGGGCAATCACATCGGATGGAGGTGCTCCGACAAGAGGTTTCGCGCGGTCAATCTCCGCATTCGGATTGTTGTCAGTAAACGGCGTTCCGGGATCAATTGAGAGGTACTTACCCATCATAATACTTTCAGAACTAATCGAAATCTGATAATTCTCATAGAATGTGATGTTCTCATATATCCGGATCGTTACCCTTACCATCCGTCCCTGAATCCTGATGTCAGAAATCGTCCCCACATCGACACCGAACATCTTCACCCTCTCGGATTTTTTGAGGCCGTTCACACCGGGAAAATCCACCACAATATTATACGTATCCCGCGTATCCAGGATTTCATTTTTCATGATTATGGTAAAATAGCCCAGAACCGCCAGGCCGACAAAAAAGAGAATCCCTACCGCCAGCTCATTTCTCAGATGCACAATCTCCTCCATTCACCACGTATCGGCATACATCGTCCATTATAGGTTCAACCCGACTGTCACAAGAACAATTTACTATATGCATTCTTCATCAGCCGGAATATGTCTTCAGTAATCATAATGATACAATCAACAATGTGATCAGTACCATCCCGCCGGAACCCGTTACAAATATATCTCAACTGAAACGTATGGGCACTTTGAATAACTGCTTTTATCCTTATTCAAAAAGCAAAAACGCAGTTAATTCATCAGTGTGTGCTCACAGTAGCGGTCTTAATAACATAGTTTCAAACCGCTCTTACACTATATCTTTTCGTACTTCTATCGGACCGTCAAGTCTTCCCTCGATGAATTGTCTGACAATAGGATTGTCGGTATTCATAATCCTGTCCGGAGTATCACACTGGATCAGTTTCCCCTGATAGAGCATCGCTATTCGATCCGCAATTGTATACGCGCTTCTCATATCATGAGTTACTACAAATGAAGTGACTCCGAATTCTCTCTTCAGCTGAAGAATCAGCTGATTGATCACTTCCGACATAACGGGATCAAGACCTGACGTCGGTTCATCGTAAAGAATTATTTCAGGGTTTTTCACTATCGCACGAGCAAGACCGACGCGTTTTCTCATCCCGCCGCTGATGTCAGAAGGCATTTTATATTTAGCGTCAGAAAGCTGAAGCCGGGCAAGCCGGTCGTCTACAATGCGTTCAATTTCCGCGGGAGGAAAGAGATGGTGCTCGGACAGCGGAAGTCCGACATTCTCACCGACTGACAGCCAGTTCAGAAGCGCTCCCGACTGGAATAACAACCCGATCCGTTCACGAAGCTGCGCTCTCACCCGGTCAACGGCATGACTCATCCTCAAACCGTCAATCATGACATCACCCTCGTCAGGCTCAAGAAGGCCGGCGATATGACGCAGCATGACGGTCTTTCCCATTCCGGATTGACCAATAATTACGAAGGTCTCTCCCTTCTCGATCGTGACACTGACATCATCGAGAACGACTCTGCGCCCGAACCGTTTTGTCACATTATTAAATTCAATCATACATTACCCGTAGAACATCGATGTAATGAAATACCCGATCATAAGCACCATGAGAAATGAAGTAATCACAGACGCGCGCGTCGCCTGTCCCACTCCTACCACGCCGTTCGTCGCGCGCAGTCCGTGCGCGGCGCACACCAACGCGACAACGACACCGAAGATAAATGATTTCAGCAGTCCGACATACGTCGCCTTGAAATGCAAACCCTTGATAACAGTCGCATAATAAAGCTGCCATGGAATATTGAGCTGATAATTCGCGACCAATCCGCCGCCGAAAATTCCGAAAAATGTAAAATACACCGATGTAATGGGAAACACCACCGCGAGAGCGAGAAGCCGGGGCATGACAAGAAAACGAATCGGACTGATCGACATCATCTCAAGCGCGTCAATCTCCTCCGACACTTTCATGGTTGAAATTTCAGCCGCAATAGATGATCCCACGGATGCGATAAGCACAATCGCTGAAACAAAGGGAGACATCTCCCTAGTTAAAGTAGCGGTTACCAGCCCTCCGACAAGCGTCTCCTGTCCGTAATTCCGCAGTTCAATCCCAGACTGAAGAGATAAGATCATCCCCGTGAACAAAGCAACGACAATCGTGACAACGAAGCTTTTCACGCCGGCAACGTACATCTGCGATACGATATCACGCCTTTTTCCCCACGCACCCATCATGTGCGGAATTGATTCAATGAACATGATGATACAGAAACCGGCGATATCGACCATCGCGATAATTCTTGACCCGAGATCATCAAGCACCGACAGAGGTTTCAAAAATATTCTTTTCATCAGAAACTTACCCTGCCTATCACAAAATCCCCGGATGATGATTTTGCCATATACTGCGGAATCGATTCCGTAGGCAGAGCTTCATCTCCGATTTCTGAAATACTCTCTCCTGTTCCTTCCCCGATGCGTATGGGAATCCAGAAGCATCGAAAATATGATCCTTCCCCGTTTTTCTCATATCCGAACATCGAACACAGAATTGTAAATTCCGTTATCTTACCGTCAAAACTCGCGTATCTGAAAAGCAGCGGAACCCTTGATTGGAAAGTCCTGTCATCCCAGCACTGATAGTATGTGCGGAGGAGAAGACCGAACCTGCGCACATCTTTTTCCCGATGATATTCAATAAGAGAAAAAAGAGGATCGTAAATTTTCTCATATCCGGCCGGATCCCTCAACGGCAGTATCGACAGAAGGTTGAAATGAACATCTCCTTTATCATTCGATTCATATCTGAAAAGCGGCCAGATCTTGAAAAAGTGCCATTTATTACCATAATATTCTGACGGTTCATTTTTATACTCACGGTAAAAGTTCCATATTATCAAAGCGGTAATCGTATAATCGCTCGAAAAAGAATCATTGTCCCGCTTCATCCGGAAATAAAGCGGCGTGATAAATTCGGTTTCATCCCTTTCATGCACAATGTGTCCGTAAAAAGGGAAAAATATCTTCTTCCGGACAAACGGTTTCTCCGAACGCTGATACACAATGAACGGCCATGGGAAATTAATTTCAAAATCTCCAAGCTTCTTGTTGTACCCCCATGAGAAGAACGGCCAGAACAGTGTCGACGCTCCGGCAATATGCTGATTATCCCATCTCCGTGCGAAAAAAGGAGTTACCATAAATGTATCAATTTCACGATTTCCCGGCATGAACGTTCTGTCATAGTTGAACAGAAGAAACCATGATCGATTATCATAATAATCTTTCTTTGTGTTATGGGAATAAAACGGTAAGACACGGAAATCGCTCCGATCAGGAGATGATCCCCATTGAATAAGCGGCCAGAAAATTCCATGGGCGGAATAATCCCCTCGGCCGTAACTTACATACGCGGGTATTACAGACGCGATAATATACAGCGGAAGATACAGCAAACTCTGCGGCGGATATAAAAAAAACAATGCGACTCCGGGAAAAACCCACGGGGAGACATAGTCCATGACCAGTTTCCCTTTAAAAGTCCCTCCTATCGGCCACAAGAAAAAATATCTGTCTTTTTTGTCCGGAGAGTTTCCATACAAAATAAACGGCATTAATCCCATATCATAATCTTCTGTTCCGTTCGCGTGAGTGTAATCGACATCACCGGCTAAACCAAGCAACCAGTTTCTTGAAATCGAATGGTCATTAGTATACTTCCAGAAAAGTAACGGGGGAAGCGATGCGGTATAGTCCTCATTATCATCCAGCTTTACCGTGTGATAAAACGGAGTTACCGTTTTGGACGGGAAACAGGATATCCTATCCTGTTCATACAGGAACCAGAACCAGTCATATCCCCTCGCATCTGCCGCATTCAAAGCGGATGCACCCGTACTGAACAATATTACAACCGGCAGGACACGAAAGACTGTATATATAATTAAACGTCGCATCATTAAAGGAATCAATAGAGCGGGAGCTTATCATGTCAATACTAATTACCTGCCGATACATCCATAACACTATCAGAATATCCCGCACACATCAAGCTGAATTATACTCATTACATATCCATGCCCTCCAGGTTCGCACAATTTGATTGACATTCTCCGACAACAGGAATATTATTCAATAATTGAAAACTGACGGTAGATTTCGAGACCCATTTCTTCCGCCGGCATATTCATTACTAACTCAGCATTGTGATTAAACTATGGAGGTTTTCTGAAATGAAACTGATCGTACCCATACTCCTCGTCTTTGCGCTTTCCGGACTTTCGTTCGCGCAGGAAAAAGCAGGGGAAAAAGATACAAAAAAAGAAACGCCCGCACCGGCTGCGCAGGAAGTAACCGATGATGCGAATATCATCTCGGATCAGGTGTACCGGGAAGTAACTGTTGAAGACTTCGAAAACGTACAGTATACCGATAAAAATATCAATATCAGAGTCACAAAAGATCAGAAGGCATCCGCAGCGATTCGTGATCAATATCCCGCGCCGATCCGTAGTTCCAAAAAATACCTCGGAATCAAAGTGCATGGAGCAAACGGCGACTGGGCGACTGTCACTCCGCCCAAAGAACTCGCGATTGCGGATCACTGCCAGTCCATCTCCGTGTGGGTTTACGGAAAGAATTTTTCCGGCGAACTGTTCGTTCTCCTGAAAAACGCGGAAGGACAGGTGAAACGTTTCAGTTTCGGAAAGCTTAATTTCCTCGGGTGGCGCAAGCTTACCGTGCTTCTTCCAAAGGATTTTCCGCAGGAAGATAAATATCTTGCTCAGCCGAAAAACATTTACATTGTGAAATTCCTGTACAATCCGGGAAGAACAGGACGTCTGACGGAATCAGATTGGGATTACTTCTATCTTGATGATATAACCGCAAAAGTCCGAAAGAAATATGTAGATAAACAAAATGACGCGTGGTAACAGTCAAAAAGCGCATATCAAAAACCCGGATCAATGATCCGGGTTTTTTTGGCGTATATTCAAAGCACCTTCATTTACTACGGAATCGGCACAGTTAAATCTTACCTGCAATCATAGCCGGCAGAAGCTGAGATGCATCATCAACAAACAATCCTGTCAGAGCCGCAGATTTTTCAGTGAACGCGGAGACCTTCAATACCTCCCTACTCGTTTCAAATCCTTTTTTCCGGTAAACCGCGAACGGTACGGGATCAGAGCTGTGCGTTTTGGTAGCTATCGGTGTCGGGTGATCTGGCATACACAGAACGGTGATATCATCATATTCAGCGATCCCGGCCATAATAGGAGCTACGACACGGCTGTCGAAATCCTCTATGGCGCGAAGCTTATGTTCAATATTTCCCTCATGCCCCGATTCATCTGGAGACTCCACATGGACAACGACAATCGTATCGCCCTTTTCAAGACAATCAAGCGCGGCTTTGGCCTTTCCTTCATAATTCGTATCGAGATATCCGGTGGCACCTTCAACCCTGCACGGAACCAGACCGGCAACGCGGCCAATTCCGTGGATGAGATCCACCGCGGATATAGTCGATCCCCTCAGACCGAATCGTTCTGTAATCGGCTTCACTGCGGGCTTGCGGCCTCCGCCCCAGAGCCAGGCTGACACGGGCTTCCCGCTGTATTTTTTCCCCGCTTCAGCTATCGCATTACTATGACATATTATATCAGCTGATGCGTTCATTATTTTGCGCAGAATATCCGCGCCGTCACCAGATGGCAGATGCGGCTCATAATCTTGTCCGGTAATATCGTGCGGAGGAGTCGTAAGCGGGATCTCGGAATACGGAAAATCTCTCCAAACCAGAATGTTCCGATATGAAACACCCGGATAAAACTCGATTCCGGGTTCTTTTATTTCCGACATAAGTTCTTCGATTATAACACGGGAAAACTCTGATTCGATATGATGAGCAGAAAAATCTTTCATCTTACCTGACTCTAGAGTCACAAAATTGCATCTGAACGCGGCATCATTTACACCGAGGTCAATTCCCATATTCAGAGCTTCAAGCGGAGCCCGTCCGGTATAATACAATCGGGGATTATACCCGAAAATTGACAGATTTGCGGTATCACTTCCGGGAGCGATCCCTTCCGGTACGGTTCGAGCCAATCCTAGAATCCCCTCTGATGCGATACGATCCATAGCGGGAGTACTCGCCGCTTCAAGAGGAGTCTTCCCTCCAAGTTCTTCAAGCGGATAATCCGCCATGCCGTCCCCGATTAAAATAACAAACGCACGTTTATCTTTCATTGTCCCTTCCGTTCGGACAAAGTACGCATTTATACTTTTCAACCACAATCTTTTTTTAACAAAAAAAAGATTGTAATAAACCACGGGTATACTATCTTTACAGATAAGGTTTGTTATTGGTTCATACTGTTTTCAGTTCGAACTGCGTATAGGAATAGAAAAGATGAACCCTATTCGCTTTAAACAAGTACATTAAGAGCTGAGAGACTCGGTTCATTCCAGTTTTGTTTAATGTTGCCCGGAAAAGAATTAATAATTCATGCAGACTGTATCATTCTGCACTGAGACAGAATACAGGAGACTTTCTACAGATGGATTCAATCAAGATTCGCCAATTCCGCGCAGAACAGAGTTTCGAAAAGCTGCAGGTCGCAAAAAGACTTTTTTCCAAAGAGGATTACACCAATTCACTTATTCAGGCATTTCTTTCAATTTTCTATTCAGTCCGGATTCTTCTTCTTGAGGACGGAAAAGATTCTGATGATTTCGTAAAAATAGTCGATCTATCGAGAAAATACTACGAACCATCAGGATGGATTTCCTTTGATATCGCATCCCTACTAGAAGAAGGTCAAACCATACGTTCGGAAATTGAATCAGCATCACCGCCGAAAGTTACTCGTACTGAAGCTGAAAAATTCATCGCTTCTGCCGATAAACTGTACAGCGAACTGGTTGTTATGAATAATCAGGGAAGATAAGTGTACTTTTAAAAATTTTTATAAATACACTGTGGACATACCTTGTGAATAACCGCTTTTTCATGCTTACAACAAAGCGATTATTTAAATCGACCAAAATGCTTTCTATTTATCGCTTTCACGCTTTTTCATAAAAATATAATGTTTAACATACGGCTGAAGCCCTTCGCCGAACAATGACACGTCTATCATGGTATTATGTTTTGTGATTTCCGTAAGAGTCGCTTTTGTAATGTCTCTCTCCGCGGAATCTATGATAATTTTAAATCTTTTCACAACTTCTTTGTCTACCGCGTCAATCACCATCTTGGTCATCGCGGTATATAGCTTCAGAAGATTCGTTTTGCGTTTCAGTGACGCTTTTTTGTCAGCCATCTTACACCTATGGATACGTTTAGTTCATCATGCTTAGCATAGCGATAGTCGAAAAAACCCGGATTATTGTAAAGAAAATTTTGACACTCGCCAGCCCGATCATGCTTCTTTTTTTATGATCTCACTCCGATTTATATCCGATTGTATCATTATATAATCATGTTTCAATCAGGCATATCCGCGTTCGTTCCGGATTCCCGGATAGCCCTGATTGTATAACTGATATCAATTCATTGCAATAGTGCATTTTTTAATTTCCAGAGACCTGCGCCCCGTGATATAATTATTAAAGGAGGATATTGATATGAATATCTCCATGAAAGAAAAAGATGGTTGTCCGGTTTTTGACATATCCGGAGCGATATCTCTCGCAGATACAATCAGCATTGAAACTTTCATCTATTCAAAACTCTCGGGGCCGTGTCAGCGCGCATTTATAAGTCTTGCGCACATTGATCACATCTCCAGTTCACTGATCGGAACTTTCGTTCGCGTTCAGAAAACAGTAAAGGACAGGGGCATACACATCTGCTTTATAAACGCTTCACCTGAAGCTTTATCGCTATTCCGTATTACCGGAATCATCGATCAATTCCATTTCTATAACTCGGAAGCCGATATTCCCGCATCCGACACAAACTGACTCACTTATTTTCAAATAAAGAAAGATACGGACGAAGTGCTTCAGGTATCGCAATTGTTCCGTCTTTCTGCTGGTAATTTTCCATCACCGCTGCCAGTGCTCTCCCTGCCGCAACTCCTGAACCGTTCAAAGTATGAACGAATACGGGCTTTTCTCCAACAGCCGTACGATAACGTATCTTCGCGCGGCGCGCCTGATAATCGAGGAAATTGGAACATGAAGAGATCTCAACATACCGGTCAAGTCCCGGCATCCACACTTCAAGATCGTATGTTTTGGATGAAGACGCGGAAGTATCCACACTGCAAAGAAGCAACACGCGGTAATGAAGCCCAAGACCCTGGAGAACCGCCTCTGCATTCGCCACAAGCTTCTCAAGTTCATCAAAGGATGTTTCAGGTTCAACAAATTTCACCAATTCAACTTTCTGGAACTGATGCACGCGAATCAACCCTCGGGTATCTTTCCCCGCTGACCCGGCTTCCCTGCGGAAACACGACGACTGGCCTGTTACATATATCGGAAGGTTTTCCTTTTCGAGAATCTCATCGCGATAAAGATTGGTAAGAGTTACTTCAGCTGTCGGTATCAGCGACAGATTATCCCGGTCAAGACGATAGTACTCATCTTTGAACTTCGGATACTGCCCTGTTCCCGTCATTGATTCATCGTTCACAAGAAACGGAGCGAAGGTCTCAGTATATCCGTGTTTAGTTGTATGAAGATCCAGCATGTACGAAAGAAGAGCGCGTTCAAGCCGCGCGGCAAGCGCGCGATACACGTAGAAACGCGCTCCGGAAAGTTTTACACCGCGCTCAAAATCAAGAATACCGAGATCGACACCGAGATCAAAATGGGGTTTGGGTGTGAAATCATACGATCGTTTTTCTCCCCATGTACGTACAACTATATTGTCTTTTTCATCTTTGCCTTCAGGAACAGATTCATCTAGTACATTCGGAACAGAAAGAATCAGTTCATTGTATTCAGAATCAAGGGCTTCGCTCCCGGACTCAATCTCCTTAATTCTTTCATTGATAGTGGCGACTTCACTCATAAGAGAAGACGCATCTTCTCCTTTTCTCTTCTTATCACCGACTTCTTTTGATATTCTGTTTCTGTTTTCGCGCAATTGATCTGATTCCGCGGAAAGATCACGGCGTTTTTTATCTATTTGAGTCAGACGATCCATATCAACCGCGGACACCATGTTTCTCAGAGAAAGAAGTTTTCTGATATATTCGGGATTTTCACGTACAATTTTCGGATCTATCATATATGCGCTCCACGATTAAATTCGCCTGATTACCGGCGCGTACATCAATGCACGTCGGATTTAATCTCTTACCCATGATACTGATAACATCATGTAATTGCAGAACAGATTAGTCAATGTGCATATTTTGTCAACAACAAGGGGGCGAATCTTTTTATAACACGTGAATGATATTGTGTATCTTCCACGGACATTATCCGATACTGTTACAGGGATAAAAAAACGCGCCCCTTTCGAAGCGCGAATTTTTGTGGTCAGGGAGGGAATCGAACCTCCGACACGCGGATTTTCAGTCCGCTGCTCTACCGACTGAGCTACCTGACCGACGTGAGATGACCTTAAAAAATTTATGCGATACCTGTCAATCATATTTTTAATTCTTTCGTTTTTGACACCTGTTTCGGCGGAAACTGATGCGGAATTCTATCTGCGCAAGGGAAAGATAGAACTGGAAAATGAAATGTACGACTTCGCAATGGAAAATCTCTCTCTCTCCTTCCGATGCGATCCCGATCTTTACGAAACATCCGCCCTGCTGGGAGATCTTTTCCTTCACAAAAAAAAACGTCTGCGCGCGCATGAATTTTATCTGAAATCTTTGTCCTTGAATGACGCTCAGGACATGACGCATGTCAAGATCGGTGAAATCGATGATTTTTACACACGCTATAATGGCGCACTCAATCATTTTCTGCGCGCGATAGAACTCAATAATGAAAATCACCGCGCACTTCTGGGTGCGGCTCGTATATACGGTGTTCTGGGAAACAAAGAATCAGCGGACTCCTTCTTCGCGAAAGCGTACTCCATCAATAAAGACAAAAGCGCGCCGATTCTCAAAGAAGCTGATAAACTGTATGCCGCAAAGAAATACTCACAAGCGATTGAGGAGTACAAAAGAGCTCAAGAGATCAATCCTGCTGATACAGAATTATATTATACCATTGAATCGCTTGAACGGCTTCGTGAAAACAACAACGGCTCACTCGCGGTTCTTGAGCGGCTGGTGTACCTGCGCCCTCTTGAATCGAAAGGATGGATACGGCTTGCATACACATACTTATCCGAACGTAGTTACAAAAACAGAAGAGGGGAACTCAGACAGGCTGCCCGTGCTGTCGAAAAGGCAATCGCATTGTCGCCGGGCAATATGGAATATCACTCACTTGCGGTTGAAATCTATAACGCTCTCGGCGACAGGAAACAAGAATTGAAACACAGATCAATCATCAATGCCGAGAATCCTTAATGGAATCATCAGCTGTTGCATATAGCATTTCACGATATGAATAGTTGGGGTTGTGCCACGAAATATCTTTCATTTCTCAATAAATGTAAAGATATTTCTGCACAACTCCAACTAAATGCATTATTTAATTCGTGAAATGCTCAAATATAATCAATACTCACATATGATCACGTTCATTCAACCCGTTTCGCGCGTCTTTTCGCAAGCGGAAACACTTCAACACCCTCATGGAGTTTGACCATATCTTCCGGATCAACGGCCTTTGCGCGGGATACGATAGTATCCGCTTCATCGATCTTGATAAGCATCTTCCGTTTTAGGGTATATTTTCCCTTCACACCAACGTCATACGTATCATCGGCGTAAAGGATATCCCCGTTCCGCAGACCGTCATACAGACCGAGGTTAATAATCAATTCCTCATCCGTGCCTTTGAGGATGCGCCCCCGGAACGGTATCTTCTCGTATATTTTACGTGCCGCAAGAAGTGACATGCGGGGAATTTTCTCGGGATCACGGTCATACACTTCGCCTTCAGAGATAATCACTCCGTTTTTGAAATTCATGAGCCGGTACTTGAACGAAATTGTCTGACCCCGTTCATTAAAATCGCCGTATATGATATAATCAATCGGCTTATCTTTCTGCACATCAACAAGCGCTACCAGCATTTCATCCACAGGAAGATACGGTTTTGTGCGGATTTCTTTCACTATGGCGCGGCGATCCGCCACTGACGGCACTGACATCCTTCCGAATTGCTGAAGAGCAAATGTCAAATTGTCAGCGATAATCTCTCCGGTCGCGGGATGAGGAGATATTCCCGAGGGCGTCTGAAAATCCAAAACAAGGACATTCGGCACATCCCGCTCCGGTTCTTCCAGAGAGAATCCCGCAAGATGATACACCCGGTTTCTTCGCTTCATAACCGCGATATTGAGCTTGTCATCGTAATCGCCGTCAGGATAGAGCTTCTGCAGACTCTTGAGTTCCTCAATGTACAGATTATCGTATCCTTCCTCAAAATCATACTGCATGATTTCTTCACGCGCTTCACGGAGAAGAGGGTTCAGATAAAGCGCTCTTCGAAGATGAAAAAGATATTCATCACCGAGATGAGTTTTCTTTCTGTAGTGCGCGGTCTTGAAATGGGATTCAGCAAGCTGTACGCGGAGCGGACTTCCTATTTTAAATTCGTTCGTCACGAGAAAATGTTCAAGCCGGGAAAGGAGTATTTCGTCATCAATATTCTTCTCCTTCGCGCGTTCATACATATCAAGCGCCTTAGGAAGATCACCCTGACGTTCATACGCGAGACCGAGATTATAAAGCAATACCGGATTTTTCGGACTGATGACCGCCGCCCGTTCAAATGCGTCAAGCGCTCCCTTATAATTCTGCTCGTTGATATACAGATAGCCGAGAGTATTGAGAGCGGAATAGTTATCAGGCTGAATTGCAAGCGCCCTGCGGATCTGGTCAACCGCATCGCTTATTATCCCCTCGTCTCCCTTGCGGATATACATTCCGTTCAGAAGCGATGCATACCTCACATAACCTTCCGGATCATGCGGGCGTTCATCAAGCGCCTTTTTTACAAACTCCTCAGCTTCATCAAATCTGCCCTCGGAACTCTTCACATCAGCCGCGAGCAGAAGTGTTTTATAATGATACGGATTCATTTTGAATATCGTGTCTATTTTCCGCATTGCCCAGAGATTGCGGTTCATGAGATAATAGAGATACGCCATCCCGTAATGGGCTTCAATATTCTCCTCGCTTTTTTTCAGAATTCCTGAAAACAGCGATAATGCCCTTTCATAATTCCCGAGGCCGATATAAGAAAAACCGATTCCGAGCTGCGCGTCAATATTGTCCCGGTCAAGCTTCAGTACCCGGTTGTAAAAATCAAAAGACTCACGATATGCCTGTGTCGCGAGATACGCATGAGCCATACCCAGAATGGAGTCTTTGTAAGCTCTGTTCTGCCGTAACGCGGATTTGAACTGTACGATCGCCTTGAAGGGTTCTCCCTTTTCAAGATACTCATACCCGGCCTTGTTATATGCGGGAGCGTTCTTCTCCGCTCCTCCTGCGACAAACGGAAGAAGAAGAGCAATCATCCCCGCGATAAGAGCTTTTTTCATGCGGCATCACCTCAGTCAGTGAGATAATAGCATCGCAGGACGACCCGTCAATAAAAATATTATGTCGCACAACTTCCATATCGTTCATTTTTCACTGTACGCGGTACACGTATTGCAGAACATCATGGATCGGCCGCTATTCATCCGAAATGCGGATAATCCTGATGGTATCAAGGCAGCACACAGCATTATTTATTACTCGACATCATAATCCGATTTTCACAATTCTGCCATAATCACCTTTTACGGATACCCACATGAAACTCGTTATTTGTCCCATCCTGTCCTTCTGCATGATCATTTTATCGATCTGTCCGCTTTTCGCACAGGATTTCGCGCAGAACACCAGATACGGAAGAGCCGAAATTACACATGTCGCAAAAAAGGATTTCGGAACAGCGGAAGAACAGGACATCGAGACAGTATTCAGCCTCAGAATACTTGACGGACCGCTCAAAGGAGTTTCAAAAACCGTCACGTTCAGAGGAAAAGACTCGGCTCCGCAGTATATGAAATACCACGAAGGTGATACCGTCTTTATCGGTGAAAATACTCTTTCGCAAAACGGCAAAACCGAAATATACATATCTCTCTACGACAAGGATAACACCGCGGGGATTGTGGTGCTCGCAATAATATTCCTGATCGCACTGGTCGCAATAGCGCGGCTGAGAGGCATTACCGCCTTTGTCGGGTTGGGTGTAACAATTATGCTGCTTTTTTATATTTTTGTTCCCCTCACAATGAAAGGTTTTCCGCCTCTCATTTCGGCTGTGCTGATCTCACTCATATCAATTGCGGTTACCATACCCATCATCACCGGACTGACGAAGAAAAGCCTCGCGGGAATTATCGGAGCGTCATCAGGAGTCATTATCGCTGTCCTGCTCACTCTTATCGTAAGCGTGATGATCCACTTGTCGGGCATCATTACAGACGAGCTTCTCACGATTTTTTATGTGTCCAATGTTGAAATTGATCTGAGAGACGTGGCGCTCTCCGGTATGATAATCTCCGCTCTCGGAGCGGTCATTGACATTTCAGTTTCGATTTCATCCTCCGTAAATGAAATATGCGCTGTTCATAAAAACATCACCAGGGCTGAAGCGTTTAAATCAGCAATAGCTGTCGGAAAAGACAATCTCGGATCGATGGTGAACACACTTGTGATGTCTTATGTAGGAAGCAGTATCGCTCTTGTGCTCGTCATCTCATTGAAATACAATTCCGACATGCCGCTGCGAATGATTCTCAATAACAATGAAGTTCTGATCGAGATAGTAAAATCAATCGTGGGATGTATGGGAATGCTCGCCGCGGTTCCCGTAACAGCGTATGCAGGGACAAGACTTTTCTGCAAAGCCAGTAAAGACTAGGAAATATTTTTTTAGTAGCGGGAATATCAAATCATGCTGTTTTTGGCGGCTTCACGGTTCGTACGTGCGAGCTTGCGCGCAATCAGCTTGGAAAGAAAAATCCCATAATGCGGGTATTCACGTATAATTTTCACAAAACTCACACGGGATACTTTCACCAGTTTTCCCCTGGTGTTCGCGATAACCGTTACTGTGCGCTTGTTATTCAGGAGAAACGCCATTTCACCCATGAAGATATCACCCGGGTCTATCGTTCCGACCGGAGTTCCCCCAAGGGATGCCGTATATGTTCCGCTCGAAATATAATATAGAAAATCGCTGTCCTCGCCTTCTTTCACAATGACATCACCGGGAGCTGGGAAAATGGCGTCCTCACTCTGGAATCCTATAGGAGTTTCGCGGGTCACATGTTTATCATGTTCGACAATGAATGAAACCACATTCCCTTTACTGTTATATGACAATCGCGATACGAGTGATTTCGCAAGAGTGATTCCCCGTCCATGAAGAGATTCGGGATTCGCGTCGAATGTTTTTTTATAATTCTTCACGTTAAACCCTTCGCCCTCATCACGTATAACAAATCGGGTACTGTTCTGCCGAACCTCCCATTCGATATGTATTTTCTTTGAAGCTATTCCGGGATCAAGACACTTCTCCGCTACAAGATCCGCAATATTACCGCCCTTTTCGAGAAAAGCGCTTTTTTCATTGTAACTGATCTTGCAGTTTCCGTGTTCAATGGCGTTTATCAGCAATTCCTGCATCACAAGATGGAGAACCATTTTTCTGTCCGGATCAATATAACCGTGCTGAAAAAGAGTAGCGGTTGAAAGACTGGTATATACCGGAACCGCGACAAGATCATTATCGAATGTGAACGAGCCTGAAATATAGCCGGACAGTTTATCCGCGAGATCAAACTGAAATATTATCTGCTGGTTCGCGTCGATGATTTTCACATACTTTTTCAGATAGCTTTCAACTTTGGTATAATCAAGAACAGCCAGAACATTGAAATCCTTCAATCGCTGCGCCGCTTCACGTTCTTCAATCAGGTTTTTATCATGTATTGCGATTATACCGAACGTATGCAGCCAGAGATCCTCCTTTATACCGGAAAACACCTCCTCAAAGTTCAGTTCGGGATCCGTCATGTTGATAACAACTATTTCCGGCAAATTGAAATTCAGAACCTCTTTTACCATTTCCGGCGTTGTTGCGAAATGAAGGGAATACTTCTCATCCCCGGTTCCATCGAACAGATTTCTGATAATATCTTCAATCCCTTCGTCTGTATTTATAATTCCGATAAGGCTCATCATCCGCCTCCCCTTTGTTGCCACACAATCGCTAAAAGTATATATTAATAGTATCGAACATTTTCAGGTGTAAGATGAGAATTTACTCCCGGTTACCGCGTTTTACATAGCACCACACAACTCCGCCATGTAGTATTTCATAATGGATTCAATGCAATTATAAAATCTTTCACGTTATATTCACCATCCTGTGTTTGACGAATATACTGAATTGCTGGTTCCGTCCAGCTGGACTATATAAAAAAATGATGACATTTCCCTGGCTGTATATATCCTCATATCCATGAAAAAAATCGCCGTATGCATACTTACTCTTTTCTCAGGGGTTTCTCTCCCCGCCGCCGATTATAGTCTCGTGAAAAACGGTCATGACCGCGGTGCGGAACAATTCACTCTTGAAATGACAGATCAAACGGATTCTGCAAAAAAACGAGTGCTGATCGCAGGCGGAGATCTCCTGAATCCGAAAAGAATCGCCTACATTTTTCACGGATATAAACCGTCGAATGATCCCTATAAACAGGATCCGTCCTATTTCGTATCCAATTGGAGTCTTACCGTTCTCGCTGAAAAATATCAAACCGTATTCGTTCTGCCCGACAACGGCGACTCGGTGTATCCTTCCGAATCAACAGAAAATTCAACATCCGATCTCAAGATGCTGATAGAACTGGAAAAAATAATACGCGCAAGATATTCATCCGCGCGGGATCCGATTGTCATCGGATTTTCAGGCGGCGTGGAAGGAGCGATTAAATTTACCCGGCTTACCGGAATGCGTGAAATAATCACGATATCAGGCAATTACGATATCTTTTCACTCCCCGTCAATGAACAACGGTTTCATTCCCGTGCTTTCGGTAATAAGAAAGAAACCTGGGAACAGGAAAATCCGCTCCTGTATCTCAAACAAGGACCTACTCTCAATCTGTATCTTTTCTGCGAAGAACGCAACCCGGTAAATGTCAAACAGGCTGCAAAACTGATGCGGGAAAATATCAAAGCGATTCAAATAACAGATCTTAGAAATCTCGGAAAGGGATATTCGCATAACTGGGATTTTCTCACAAGCCCCGGTATTCTGCATGCGATAGAAACGATATTGTCAGGTGATCCGGAACAAATAATGTTATTGACGAACGCTGTCAAAGGAAATTCTAAATAGCATGTTACACGAATCGCCGCCGCTCCGCATGCATTGCGATGACAGGGAGGTCAATTATTACGGTGAGAATCCTGATCGGGCGGCGATTGACATAGCGATTGACGAAGTGTCCTTTCATGGATATAAATCAAGAGAAGGAATGTAATGGACGAAGCAAACGGATACACGACCCTCCCCCGCGGAGGATACCTGATTTCAACCAGCATCGGAACGATACAGATCGGGGTACCACCTGAAACGATCAAGGACACGATGCTGCTCCCTGACGGAGTTCCGCAGTTTTTCGTGATACCAGACCGGATGTTCGACTGGGGAAAAGGAATCAGTATAGCTGAAGTCGAGTTCCCCATTTTCTATAATTATTTCATCAAAAAACGAAAAACATTCATAATCTGTACAGAAGAACAATATAACGCGATACGGACGGTACTTCAGGAATCGATATTCGGCCCCAAAGAACTTGATGTGTCCGCTGATTTCGCGACCAGCAACAGTTCCTCTATCCCTGATCTCTCTTCCGAAATGAAATTCTTCCGCAACAATATGAAACTCGCGGATCTTGTAGCGTTCGGTATTTTAAAAAACGGCGTCTTCAACCATCAGGGAGTGCATATTTCAATCTCGGGAGACAATTTCACTTTTACCGAAAATACCCGTACAATAGCGATTGTTCCGAAGAGCATTGAATATAAAATTAACTTCCTCCTCGGGGAACGTCTTCACGATCCGTTCGATCCTCCGTTATTCGGCATCACTTGCCTCGGACCGAGTCACGGATTCGATCCGAACGAGAACACATCCGGATTCATAATCTGGATCAACCATCTGGGGATTATGATCGATCCGCCCGTCAATTCAACGGAGTGGCTTGAAAAATCGAATGTGAATCCCAAGCTTATTGATTCAATCATTCTCACACACTGTCATTCAGACCACGACGCGGGGACATTTCAAAAGATATTGGAAGAATCCAAAATCACACTGTATACGACAGAAACGGTGATGATGAGTTTTCTCCGCAAGTATTCCGCGGTAAGCGGTATTGATGTTTCCCGTCTTATCGTTCTTATGAATTTCCATTCCGTGAAAATCGGACGTCCCGTATTCATTCACGGAGCGAAATTCAGTTTTCAGTATTCGCTCCACTCCATTCCGACTATCTCATTCCGAATGGAATATCAGGATCAGTCGTTTGTGTATTCATCTGACCACATGAACGATCCGGCTCTTCACCGTAAGCTTATTGACGACCAGGTGATCAGTCAAAGCAGATACGACGAACTTTCATCATTCCCGTGGAATTCAAAAGTTATTTATCACGAATCCGGAATTCCTCCGCTTCATACTCCCGTAACATATCTTGATTCACTCCCTGAAGAAGTGAAAGCCCGTACAATCATATATCATATCGCGAAGAAAGATTTTCCGAAGGACACAACTCTTACCCTCGCCAAGTTCGGCGTGGAGAACACTCTCTTTTTCGACATGTCCCCTCCGGTATACGTGAGGGACTACCAAGTTCTCGGGCTTCTAAGACATATAGATCTTTTCGGCGACATGTCCGCGACAAAGGCTCAGGAATTCCTTTCTATCACGGAAGAAGAGCATTTCAAAAAAGGAGATGTGATAATCCGTAAAGGCACTACTGGTGATAAATTCTTTATCATATACAGGGGAAACGTATCTGTTGACAGCGGAGATTCACTATCGCAGAAAAAAGTCTATGGCACATATGACTACTTCGGTGAAGTCGCACTTGTGACAGATCAGAATCGTGTCGCTGATGTCGTCGCTGAAACGGATGTAATCGCCTACACTATAGACCGTGACAAATTCCAGAATTTCATCATCGGTACCGAATTCGAAAAAATGCTCCTGCGTCTCGCAAAAATCAGATCAAGCGAAACATGGAACCTTCTCTCCGAAAGTGATTTTTTCAAATACTGTACGGCCACACAGAAGACATGGATCGAATCGATCTTCATTCCGATAGAACTTCCGAAGGAAGGATCAATCCTGCGCGCGGGCGAAGGTTTTGATTTCATTTATATTATTCGGCAAGGGGAAGTTTCGGTGAGTGACGGAGACAAGGTAGTCTCCGTACTCCGCCGCGGTGATTATATAGGAACCATGCTCGATATTCTGCGTGAAAATCCGGCGCACTATAATTACACCCATACTGATCCTGTATCAGTATTCGCGATGAAAAAGCAGGACATCATTAAATTCGCGAAACAGAATCCGGGAATTGTCATGAAACAGGTGTACGCATTCAGGCCAAAACAGTAGTCAGTCTTTCAGCATTAATTGAGATAAAAAAATAAATAATGAAAATGTCAATATCGGCAGGATTTTACATTCAGAATGAAGATGAAGCGGTTGAGAAAGAATATCCGCTTCATCGACAGCATTAATTTTCAGCGAATCATATAACGAGCAGATAAACCGAATTTCAGAGGCCAGAATCTGTCGCGTTTCTTATCGGTCACTATATTGAACAGAGGATGCCAGTCAGCTGACAACGAAAGCGGGATCTTGTCAAAACAGTACTCAACCCCGGCAATGCCGTCTACACCCGCGACTTTTTTGTCATCATATCCTTTCCATGTTCCCGCATGAGCACCGCCTCCCGCATACCAGTAAAACTTTGAGGGAACTCCTGGAAGCCGTCCGCTTAACTCAAACAATCCGTAGAGTTCTATTCCATTCGTGAAATCGGTAAGAGCGAAAAATTCAACAGCGGAAGATGAATTGAGAAAAAAACGGTAATCAGGCCCCACGAGTCCGTCTCCATGACTGAGTTCCGAACGTCCGCCGAGTCCCGTGCGATATGGAATCTCGGCGCAAAGTGCTCCCGCGATCATTACCAACGCAACACACAGAAAAGATCTTAGTAATCTCATTTTTATTTTCCTTGCCTGTCAGATAAGCTGAAACCAGCAAATCCGATTTCATCAACCGGAACAAATATGTCAATTATTTTCATCCACACGCGCAGAATCTCATCTATGCTATTTTATGGAAGAGTGGATAGCAGCTGCTTTTCAATTCATGACAACTTGTGTTATTTTTTAAGCTTGTCTTTTATCTCAAATATACTGTTACAAATTTCTGAACATTGTGGCGCTTAACGAGAAAAAGAACAGAACCGCGATCCCGGAACTCATCCACTACACGGCTGAATGATTCCATGTTCCCTACCGGTTTTCCGTCGATCTCTTTCACAAGATCTCCTACTTCAAGGCCGGAACTTTCAGCGGCAAGTCCGGTATCCAGTCTGACAATAACAACACCGTGCTTGTCATTGATTTCGTACTGATATGAATTCTCCTCGTCGAGATCATTCACATACAGACCGAGGAGCCGCCCTCCTTTTTTCAGAGGATCTTCATCCGGCGCATCGGGATAATTTCCCATATAGATCATGCACTCGATTTTTTTACCTTTGCGGAGAACCTGCAGCGATATTTTATCACCCGGCTTCTTATCGACAATTTTCTGCTGAAGAGACCGAGCGCTCGACATAATTGCCCCATCCGCGCTCAGAACAACATCTCCTGTCGCCATTCCCGACGCATCCGCCGGTGACCTTTTCACCACATCGACCACCACCACTCCGCGTCCCTGCGGAAGGGCAAGCTTCTGTGCGACATCAGGATTCAGATCCTGGATAACAAGGCCGCTCCATCCTCGTAGAACCGCTCCCTGCGTTACAATTCGGGCTGCGATCGCTTTGATTGAATTCGCGGGAATAGAGAATCCGAGGCCGACACTGCCTCCGGTTCTGGAGTAAATAGCCGTGTTCATGCCGATCAGGTTTCCGTTCAAATCCACCAGCGCCCCGCCGGAATTTCCCGGATTGAGAGACGCATCTGTCTGTATATAATCACCTGCCTCAGCGAACTGTTCCGTTGATCTTCCTACATTGCTCACTATTCCGAGCGTGACAGTGTTTGAAAACCCGTACGAATTACCCACCGCGATCGCAAGCTGCCCGGTACGCACCTTGTTTGAGTCAAGAAACGTAATCGGCGAAAGATCAGGGGGAACATTGAGTGTTATACGAATAACCGCGATATCCGTCACGGGATCAACTCCGACAAGATCGCACGAATACTCCCTCATGTCGAACAGCTGGACGCGAATTGACGCCGCATTCCGCACCACATGATAATTTGTTACAATATTCCCCCGTTTATCGAGAATAATGCCTGATCCGTACGTGATTGTTGAAGGACGCGCAACTGGCGTGTTGTTGGGGAATGACCGTGTTGACGTTGTCGAGAAACTGTTCCGCTCCCCACCTTTAACCACATGCACGCTCACCACAGACGGAATTACCTTGTCAGAGACCTTCGCCATTCGGGCGTCGAGTTCATATGTTTTGACTTCAGGCTCAGGACTTTTTCCCTTCACGGGAGAACGCTTCGCTGCAGGTTTACGCGCGGAACGCGTCGTATTTTTGGTTTTTTTCGGCGGAGCCTTTTTAATCTCCGTTTTGGGAGTATTTTCCGATTTCACCGCTTTCTCCGCAGCCGGTTCAGCCACAACAGGAGACTCAGTTGTTTTTGTGACGTCCTGTGCCGTTAACGGAAAAAACACCGCACTCATAATACAAAAAGTCATCACTATATAGCCGATGTAAACTTTTTTCATTTCCTCTCTCCTTTTTCATCACCGCTGGAGTATGATACGGATTTGCGCCCCTTACAGACAGCTATCCGATACAGACAGTATTGATATCTCCGCTTATATTCAGTTTCGGACAAAAAGAGGTTATTTTTCAGTAAAAAGACGTAAAAGATAACACCATATACATGCCGTTCACTCCATTTCATCATCTCAAATTTAGGTTGACTCATATATGCTATAGGGAAATAATCAAAGTCATGTTGGGCGGTCATTTGAAGCTATGAGAGAATCAGTTATTGTATCCGATCACCTTCGTTCAATATTGCCGTCGCCGCACGACGACATGGTTCATGTTATATATACCCAAACCCCCGATCAGACAGCTCTATCTATTATCAATGAATCACCGGAACCTGTCGCTATCGCTTTCTTCATCCGCCCCGATGAAATTGAATCAATAACCGGAATTATCGAGCCGCTTTCAGGCAGAAAGGCTGAGTGCGCAATCCATCTTTTTCCGGACAGCATAACAGATTCCGAAATCCCTGAAAATCCCAGAATCGAGGGAATTCACTTTCATGAAATGAATGAATCTGAATTCAGATATACCATTAAATATGCCATTTCGTGCGCAAAACACGCATTTGAGGAAAAGTACTCAAATCTGACAACTCTCGCCCGCCTTGATGACATGAAGCATGACCAGGAAGCGCTTATCTGGATCGGACGGAGCCTTCAGACCGAAAAAGACTCTGACAAACTGCTCCGCACTATTCTCATGCTTTCAAAAAAAATCACGGGCGCCGACGCAGGTTCGATTTATATCGTTGAAGAAACCGAAAAAGGAAAGCATATCCGGTTCAAGTATTCACATACCTTTTCCAAAGAACTTCCCCTTGAAGAATTCGTACTTCCGTATAACACAAAATCCATTGCGGGATATGTCGCGGTTACCGGTACGGTACTCAATATTCCCGACGTGAATAAGCTTTCATCAAGCGATCCGGTATCTTTCAACAACTCCTTCGATAAAGCTAACAACTATTATTCGAAATCGATGCTTGTCGTACCGATGAAAAATCACATCGACGAGATAATCGGGGTTATTCAGCTTATCAATTCAAAAGAAGATCCCTTGTGCGTCGGAGATGAGGCGTTCAGTATCAAACTCCACACTTCAGAGGATTTTGAGAACAAGGTTGTCCCGTTTGACAGCAGATACGAGCATCTCATGGAAGCGGTAGCGGGTCAGGCGGCCATCGCGATTGAAAACAACAGGATGATTGACCAGATACAGACTCAGTTCGAAGAATTCGTAAAAGCATCGGTGACCGCCATAGAGTCCCGAGACCCTGCGACATCAGGTCACTCATTCCGCGTTGCGGAAATTTGCGTCGCTATGGCTCGTGCGATCAATAAAACCAGCAATGCTCCTTTCGCGGATATACATTTCTCCGAAACCCGGATAAAAGAACTCGAATATGCCGCCCTTCTCCATGATTTCGGGAAAGTGTATATCGATCTGGGAATCTTTAAAAAAGCGAAAAAGCTGTTTCCTCAGGATCTCGATAACCTGCTTTTAAAACTCGATTACCTCTATCGGTATGTCGAACTCAATGGTATTATTCGTAAAAACGAGATTACTCACAGTGTTGAAACATCAGAAAGATGCGTGCTTCTCAACGAAAGAGATCAGGCCACTCTGCATCAGCTCGAACGCATCAGGGAAATAAAACAGAAGGTTCTTCAGCTCAATGAGCCCACCGTGACTGATCTCGATCCCAATACCGTGCTTGACGAGATATGCGCTGAAATCGACGCGATTCAGGTACACGATATCACAGACGCACCCATGAAAATATTCAATGATCTCGAGAGAACCAATCTCCGTATCAAAAGAGGCAGCCTCAACGAGGATGAACGCCATGAGATCGAAAGTCACGTATCACACACATATACGTTTGTGAGTAAAATCCCATGGCCTCCTGAATTCAGAGACATTCCGGAAATCGCCATCTGTCATCACGAAAAGCTCGATGGCACAGGCTATCCCGCCCGGAAAAAAGGAAATGAGATCAGCGTGCAATCCCGCATTATGGCCATCGCGGACATGTATGACGCGCTTACCGCAACTGATCGTCCGTATAAAAAAGCAATCCCTCACGAAAAAGCGATTAATATCCTGATGAACGAAGCTTCCTCCGGCAAGCTTGATATGGATTTGATAGAACTATTCCGGACTCTGGATCATGATAAATCCGTTACATCCATTACAGATAAAAGCCGCTCATGATAACAAGAGCGTTCACCGTCATCCTGCTTTCGATATCAGCTGCGTTCGCCGGCGACAATAACCACCTAACAATTGTCTATACGTCATCATTGAGCGGAAACATGGATTCATGCGCGTGCAAATCATCTCCTAAAGGCGGACTCGTAAAACGGGGAACCGCAATAAGGAACCTCAGGAAAAAATATTCGGATATTGTTCTCGTTGATACCGGCGATTACATGCCCACATACATCGATACCCTTTTGCCGGAATATATCATCAAAGGATATGCGTATCTCAAGTATGACGCTCTCTCATTCGGAGATCAGGATCTTGATATCGGCGTCGCACAATTTTTCAACCTTACCGCCGATCTTCCGATTATCAGTTCAAATATGTCATTTATCTCCGGAGCACACACCCTTCCCGCATATCGGATTGTAAAAAAAGGCGGGATTACAACAGCCATTCTCTCAATCCAGGATCCGGATTCTTTCAAGTATGCGCTTTCCAAGACAAAAGAAGAAATCACGATTGAACCCATCACTTCATCGCTCAACAGAACAGTTTCATTCGTTCGCGACAAAGAGCGTCCGGATGCAGTTATTCTTCTTTGTCATGCATCACTGCAGCGAACCATTGAAATTGAAAAAGATCTTGAGGGAATTGATGTGATCATCGGAGGACACGATCAGTCTTTTACCGCAAACCCGATTAACGGCGTACGATCACTAATTGCGTTCGCAGGATCAAATGGAGTACGAATCGGTATCATGGAACTTGACATACGCGGCGGGAAGATCTCGCTCAAATCCAATACATTCATCCGTCCCGACAGAACAAATACGAAAGATGACAAGTATATCCGAGCCCTCATTGACAAATACAGAAACACCATGGAATAATCGTTACCGTCAAAGCATGCTTAATCAATTCCGGAGAGCTTACAGCATTATTACTTAATCCATCCACCCGGACGGGTTCAGTACACGAAGTATCAGGCATGGTAAGAAACATCACTCAGGTAAACCGGAGTTTCTAAAAAACATTGACATGAAATCACGCATCTTTACTTTTACCCACAATACATAAAATGATATTTTCTAATAAAACATCTCTATATTTATTCTCAGCCATTCTCCTTTTCGGAGGATGGTGTGCCGTATCTGCATCGGACATGCCGTACTCTGTTCATCAATGGGAAATTCCTATTGATGAAGCCGTAAAAAAATGTATTCCCGGCAGGGAGTACGGTGATCTCGATATCGACAGCATGAAGGAATACGGGAATAATGTGTACAACCATATTGTTTCCTCGAATCCGGACATAAAACCTCGCATCCGAGTACTACGCTCAAAAGGTACTCCGGTCAGAGACCTTCTTTTTCTCGACAACAAACTGTATGAAATACTGGAATATCGCGATAATGTTGATTCTCTCGGGTTCAAAGAGATTTTCGTGTCAATGAAGAATGAATACGGAATTCCTGAGATGACAAAAGAGACAGAGTTTACGGTATACACATATAAAAAGGCCAAAACACAGGCAATTGTTATCGCAAAACAATCCGGTGATAAATTTCAGATCAGGATTTATTTATATTCAAAATCCCTATTCAGGCGATTATTTGAAGATTGAATCGAATCCGGTATCATTTCCGCCATAGACATGCGGACTCGTCGCATTACGATATACTTTTTCCCTGTTTTTCACGTACGTAAAAATTTTTTTTATTGACACAAAAGGCCCAAAGAAAACATCTATACACAGATGATATAAAGAATTTTGAAAAGGGAAGGAAAACCCCCGTGGCAAATATCAAATCCGCTGAAAAGCGCAACAGACAGAGTGAAAAAAACCGTCAGAAGAATGTACGTGTACGTAAAACGGTTAAGAGCTCAACTAAAAAAGTCATCGTGGCGACAACTACGAAAGACAAAACCGCTGATTCAATTAAATCAGCTCTTTCATCGTTCGCGTCTACAATTGATTCTGCGGTTCGTAAAGGTGTATTCCACTGGAAAACAGCTGCTCGCAAAAAATCCCGTATGGCAAAAAAAGCAAACGCTGCATCAAAGTAAGAGTTCCATGTGACCAAAAGTGAGATTGCAGATATTATCAGGGAATCAACGTCTTTAGACAAAAAGGACATCCTGTTTGTTATTGATGAATTTCTCGATCAGATATTAGCGAGTGTTGACAGAGACGAGAGAGTTGAAATTCGGGGATTCGGAACATTTTCCAGAGAAATCAGAAAAGCACGTTCCATTTTTTCTCCGATTGCACAGAAAAAACTTGACGTACCGGAGCGCTCAATCGTAACGTTCCGAGCGAGCAAGAAAACAGGTAAAGAAAGTAAGGGCGCTTAGCTCAGCTGGGAGAGCATCTGCCTTACAAGCAGAGGGTCGCAGGTTCGATCCCTGCAGCGCCCAAATAAAAAAAAGACGCCTTAAAGCGTCTTTTTTTTATTTCCGTATTTATCTCAGCATATCAATCATCATTCCTTAGCAAACCGACTTGCTCACCGAGAAGAGACTCCACTTCTTTATTAAGATTGTTTGTTGCGGTCGCCATCTCCTCCGTTGAACTTGTCACCTCCGCGGTTAGCCGTGATATCTTGTCAAACTGACTGGAAACTTTTTCCGTATACTTTGTAATCTCGGTAAACGTATTCTGTATAGTCGCCGCAAAAGGAATTATCTTTTTCGCTTCAACTTGCGAGCTCTCCGCAAGTTTTTTGACTTCTCCGGAAACGACTGCGAAACCACGTCCCACATCGCCCGCACGAGCAGCTTCTATCGCGGCATTAAGCGCAAGCATATCCGTCTGCTCCGCAATTTCCGTAATCGCATTGACGATTGGAGGAAATTGTCCGGTTACCACAAGGGCTTCCTTCACCTTGTTTCTGAGCGCGCAAAGACTTTCCTCCTGTTCCCGCGAAAGCTGATAGAGATTGTTCGCCATTTCAGCTATCGATTGATTGTTCGCTTCAAGTTCGGTTGACGCGGTTGAGATTGCGGCGGCGAGCTTTATCTTACGCTGGTGTTCTTCACGAAGTTTTTCATGACTCTCTTTCACTTTTTCGAGCGCACCCAGCGCGGCGTTCTGACCGTCCGATGCTTTCTGCTGTTCAATTTTCACCAGTTCCTTTTCATAGTGATGACAGTTCTCAGGTTTATTGAGACCATTGAAAATCGCTATCGCCATTCCCTCGCATCTTCCATACCCGCACGATGAACAATTGTATATCTGCTTTTCCGTCCGTTTCATCATCTTCCCGTAAATAGCCCATAGTTCATCATGGTTGGGAGTTCTGATCTTGATATTTCCGGCATTATTGACATATGACCTGCCGTACAATCCTTTCTTCCAATACGATTTGAGTATTTTTCCTATTTTCTTCGACGCCTTGACATCATTCGCAGTTGAGTATTTTTTCCGGTTATTCCTCATCCTTTCCGCCACATGAAATTCCATTTCATCATGTGAATGATCATTATGGACAGTCCCCGCCCCGCCATTACACCCGGTCTCACAGTTCAGGCAGTCTACAAGAAGCGGAGAAAATTTATTCTTTATTGAATCCGGCAGTTTTGAGAAATAGTGATACACGCCGGGAGAGCCTTCAATTCTCCGGCTCTTTGAACCGATCCCGGGGCGATCCCTTTCCGCGGTGGCGAGAAGTCCGCCGGGACTCGAAAAAAGAACGGCTCTCTCCGCCGGAGGATTATCATATTCCGAATGAGAATACGATGTCAGATCGGTTCCCGATTCTTTGAAATAATTTTCCATCGAACGGAATGTCACATTGAAAACTGTATCACTTAAACCTGTCGCGTCAAACTCGCGCTTTTTGGCATAACACGGAGAACACACGACAACCTTTGATTTCCCGAATTTTTTACCATAATACTGCCGGATCATCTTGATGGTATGAAGCATCGGGCTGTCCGCCGGTGCGAGGTACGGCATTAACTCTGGCTGATATATTTCTATGTAGGTGACAATCGCCGCACATGGCTGAGCGATGACCGTCTGAGGTTTGTTTTTATCAACATGATCAAGATATGACATGACAGTCAGTTCCGCACCAAAGCTCACGTCAAAAACGGCACGGACACCTATCGACTTGAGCCATCCATTTATCTGCTTTTCTTTCCCGGGAAAGCTTGATGCGACAGCGGGCGCTACAATAGCGACAATATCCTCTTTTTCCGAGACAGACCGCATAAATGCGCTGAAATCATCAATCCCCGTCCTTGCCTCATGTGTACATGCCGATATGCAGCTTCCGCATCCGATGCAGGTATCTGCATTTATCTTAACATAATCGCCGCTCCCGTCATTACAGTACTTGACCGGACATGCTGAGATACAGGCGTGACAATTCACGCATTTTTCTCCGATTACATCAATGACCTTGTTATAATTTCCCATAGAAACTCCGTACACCCTGCTGTAAACACGGCTTTATTAGTGATTATCATGTTCATCTATATATATATCAAACAGTCCAGCCATCCTTTTTTTTATTTTTTTCAATTTCGCTTCCGTTGACAGGTAAACATTCAATATCATTAATCAATGCGAATTTAGATACGATATCAGTGTTAAAAAAAAATTGACACTTCGCTCTGATTTGACAGATCATAAGCGGAAGCATGGCACATATGAATTTCCTTTTCAGGATCATATACTGAATACCCGGCGGTAAAGTTCACTTCTCCGCTCATTCACAGACAAGTGCGGTACCACTAATCGGAGGTCACCTGGTGAAAATGAAAGGAGCACGAATTGTTGTAGAATCGCTCATCAGGGAGAATGTCGAGGTTCTCTTCGGATATCCAGGCGGTCAGGTGATCCCGATATTCGACGCGCTTTTTGATTCTCCGCTCAAGTTCATCCTCTCCCGACATGAGCAGGGAGCAGTGCACGCGGCCGACGGATACGCGCGCGCATCGGGGAAAACCGGTGTTGTCCTCGCCACATCAGGACCGGGCGCGACCAATATAGTGACAGGTCTTGCCACCGCATACATGGACTCCGTTCCTCTTGTCGCGATAACCGGGCAGGTTCCCACTCAGATGATAGGAAATGACGCATTCCAGGAAGCGGACATCACCGGAATCACGCGCCCCATCACCAAGCACAATTTTCTCGTCACTGATATTGCCGACCTCGCGCGGACTATCAAGGAAGCGTTCTATATCGCATCAACAGGACGTCCCGGACCGGTTCTTGTCGATATTCCGGTGAATATATCCAACGCGGAAATGGAATTTGAATATCCCGAATCCGTGGAGATCCGCAGTTACAAGCCCAACTACAAAGGGCATCCGATGCAGATCAAAAAAGCATGCGAGCTTATCGCGCATTCAAAACGCCCCGTAATCTACGCGGGGGGCGGCGTGATAATTTCCGGCGCGACAGACGAACTACGCGCCCTTGTGAAAAAAACAGGAATTCCGGTCACCACGACACTCCTTGGCCTCGGCGCATATCCCGAAACGGATGACATTGCGCTCGGCATGCTCGGGATGCACGGCACCTATTACGCGAATAACGCGGTACATGAATCGGATCTTCTGATCGCCGTAGGTGCACGTTTTGACGACCGCGTGACAGGAAAGATCTCCGAGTTCATCCCTCACGCTAAAGTAATCCATATAGATATCGACCCCGCGTCCGTATCGAAAAACGTGGATGTCGACATCCCCATCGTGGGCGACTGCAAAATGGTTCTCGCCGATCTCGTCACTCATGTCAAAGCGCCCGATATCGCCGAATGGGTCAGCCATGTCTGCTCAGTCAAACAAAGTCATCCCCTTTCATATGACAGGGACAGCACGAATCTCAAACCGCAATATGTCGTTGAACGCATCTCCGCCCTCACGAAAGGAAATGCGATTATCTGCACTGAGGTCGGTCAGAATCAGATGTGGGCCGCGCAATTTTATAAATACACTCACCCACGCCACTTCATCTCTTCAGGCGGTCTTGGCACCATGGGGTACGGATTCCCCGCCGCGATCGGCGCGCAGATAGCGTGTCCTGACGCGACAGTGATCGATATCGCGGGCGACGGGTCAATCCAGATGAACATTCAGGAACTCGCCGTTGCCGTTCAGCACGGTCTTCCCGTTGTCATCGCGATACTCAACAACGGATTCCTGGGAATGGTCCGCCAGTGGCAGCAGCTTTTCTGGAACAAACGTTATTCGCACACCTGCATGAAATGCGCACCTGACTTCGTCAAGCTCGCCGAAGCGTACGGCGCGAAAGGATTGCGCGTTGATTCAAGAGACAAGGTTGACGCGGCGATAGCCGAAGCGCTCGCCACGCGCGACATACCCACAATCATCGATTTCATCGTCGAACCGGAGGAAAATGTATATCCGATGGTTCCGGGCGGTAAATCAGTGAAAGACACCATCATGAGGGAACTCGCATGAGCCAGCACGTACTTTCCGTCAAAGTAGAAAACAAATCAGGGGTTCTCGCGCGCGTTGTGGGACTTTTCTCCGCGCGCGGATACAATATCGATTCGCTGACCGTCAACAAAACGCATCTTAACGACATGTCGGTGATCACGATTGTGGTAAACGGCGACGACAAAATAATCGAACAGGTCAAGAAACAGCTCAACAAGCTCATCGATGTAATCAAAGTTTCCGATCATTCGCAGACGCGTTCGATTCAGCGCGAGCTCGCGGTCGTAAAGATCAACACACCTCCCGCCAAACGCGTGGAGCTCTTCCAGATCGCCCAGACATTCCACGCGGAGATTGTCGACCTCACGCAGAAAAGCATCACGCTCGAGATTGTCGGGGAACCATCCAAAGTTGAGAACTTTATCGAGATTGTCCGCCCGTACGGGATTCAGGAGCTTATACAGACAGGACAGATTTCTTTCGCGCGGGAAGGAAACGCCGATTGATTTTTCGATCATAAAGGATAATCTGGTTTGGAGCCGCCCATATTAATATAACCGTATCTCCTTGACACATTTCACCATTCGCCGCTCTGTTTCCCGTAACGGAGCGATTACTGCAATGGAAAGACTTCTCAAACGAAATATCCCCGCACTGTTTCTTTTTTCTTTTCTCGGAGAGTCTTTTTTCATAGTCCCGGCGCTTATTCCATTCTTTCATTCAAAAAACCTTTCAACGACCGAAATCATGATCGTGCAGTCGGTCTTCCATGTGGTGGTTCTCTTTTGGGAGATTCCGTCAGGATATATCGCGGATGTGATCGGGCGGAAGAAATCTCTGCTCGCGGGCGCCGTTCTCTTTACCGCCGGGCTCTGTGTGTATGCGTTCTCATCCCATTTTATTCTCTTCTGCGCGGCGGAAATGATATGTGGTCTCGGATGGGGTCTCCGTTCTGGAGCCGATTCCGCCCTGCTCTACGATTCACTCGCGTACCGCAAAAAGGAATCATTGTATCATCATCTCGAAGGACTGCACATGTCATGGGCGCGCGTGGGAAGCGCGGTTGCGGCAATCGGAGGAGGATTGTTCGCCCTCATATCACTGAGATTCCCGTTCTATGTCAATGTAGTCACCGGATTGTGCATGATTTTGTCGGTGTTATTCATCACTGAACCGCCGAGAGTCAAAGAATCCGTGCGGTTCGCGTTTCATGATATTATCCGCATAACGAAAAAATCTTTGCTTAACAGTGAACTCCGTCCGCTGATGCTCACGAGCGCAATCCTCCGCGCGTCGGGCACAATAGGAATATGGTCATACTTTCTGTACTACGAACGCAGCGGCATATCAGTGGGATATTTCGGTGCGCTCTTCTGCGTGTTTCAGCTTTCGGCGGCACTCGGAGGGCGGCTGAGCGCGCGCATCACCAAAGCGGTCGGACACAGGCGTGCGTGGGCGCTGTATCTTTTTATCGGAGTATCATTCGCGGCGCTTTCCCGCGCGCATTCACTGTTCTTCTTCCCGCTCATCGCGCTCAACGGATTCCTCTGGAACTGCTCACTCCCGATGGTTTTCAGGGAAATCAATCACCGGGCTCATTCATCTTACCGCGCGACAGTACTTTCCGTATCGAGCATGCTCGGCAGCGTGAGTTTCGCGATACTCTCTCCGGTGTTCGGACGCATCGTCGATACGGTATCTCTCTCGGCGGGATATCTTTTTCTCGCCGCGGTGGTGATTGTTCCCGGCATACCGCTTCTCATTAAGACTCTTCCGATAACCGGTAACACGCATCGTTAAGCCGACAAGTGGATAATGTGAATTACGTTTTCCTTGCGGAAATGTTCGCTTCGCGCGAGCAGAATGTAATGGAATTTGTACCACTATGACACAACGGTCCTTTTTCATACATGAGTGCGTTCTGCTCCCGCGAGTCACTCGGTAAGCCTACGGAGAACGGATCTTGCGCGTGCATTCAGCCGTGCGATTAGCGGATGAACCGCATCAGGGGAAAGCGATCCCGGCCGCGAAGCAGTTGGTTTACCGGCGGATTTAGGCAATCACTTACAATTGATTCCCGCGAGGAACCCTCCGCACGCAGTGCGTCACTATCTTCTCATCCCCTAATGCTTCGTCAACGCTTCGCCGACGGGATTACACGATTCACACGAATATCTTGACGCAAATCGCCATAATATAGATATTGATTACTATGAAACGAATTCCTGAAATAGTGTCCCCCGCGGGTAATCCTGAAAAACTCCGGTTCGCCGTTGACTACGGCGCGGACGCGGTTTACTTCGGCGGCGAGATGCTCAACCTCCGTGAGAACGCGGACAATTTTACATCAGAAAAAGTGGCCGAAGCGGTGGAACTCTGCCGTTCACGCGGCGTGCGTTCGATCTTCCTTCTCAACTCATTTCTCCACGAACGGGATATCGACGCGGCGCGTGAATATGTCCGCTCGATGGCGAAAATTCCTTTCGACGCGGTAATGGTGAGCGATCCCGGTATGATTGCGGTTGTACGCGAAAGCGGAATGGAATCCGAGATCCATCTGTCAACACAGATGTCGACGCTCAACCATCTGGCGATTGAATTCTGGAGAACGCAGGGTGTTACGCGCATCGTCCTCGCGCGGGAAGTCACCCTCGATGAAATACGCATGATCCGCGCGCATACCGACGCCGATATAGAAGTCTTCATTCACGGCGCGCTCTGTGTCGCGTATTCGGGACGCTGCCTGCTGTCCCGTTACATGTCGGGACGCGACGCCAACAAAGGAAACTGCGCCCAGCCGTGCCGGTGGAACTACCGTCTCGTCGAGGAAAAACGCCCCGGCGAATATTTCGAAGTCTTCGAGAATGAACACGGCACCGAAATTCTCTCATCAAAGGATCTCTGTCTCCTTCCGCAGCTCCCCGAGTATGTCAAAGCGGGAGTGAACGCATTCAAAATTGAAGGGAGAATGAAATCAATTTATTACGTGGCGAATGTTACCCGCGTATATAAAGCCGCGCTTCAGACCATACAATCCGGCGGCGATTTCGCGGCGCTTCTTCCGTCTTACAGGGAAGAACTCGACCTTGTAAGCCACCGCCCTTTCACCGAAGATCTTTTCAATGAATTTGAAAACAAATTCGAGCCTATACCGTACGTCACAAAAGCGACGTACTTCGGATATGTCGATTCATCTGAAAGCGATACGCTGCGCAATGTAAAAGTCGGAAATCCTTTCCGCCCCGGCGATGAGCTTGAGGCGATATTTCCCCCGGCGGACGGAAAAATTGTGCATGACAAAGTCCGCGCTCTTGAGATTTTTGAAAACGGCTCCGTAACAGACATGGCGCGTCCGGACAGAATCGTCCAGGTGCGTTTTGACATTCCGCTTGCGGACGGAGCAATACTGAGAAAGAGGTCAAACCCGTGATGACAAAAGCCCCCGGCATTGAAGATATATTTCCCGACAAGATGGATCGATGGAACCATGTGATCAACTCCGCGCGCAACGCGTTCGGACGGTTCAATATCCGCGAGATCATCGTTCCGGTGATCGAGTTCACCGACGTGTTCGCGCGCGGTATCGGTGATGATACCGACATCGTATCGAAAGAGATGTTCACCTTCGAAGACCGCGGCGGAAGAAGCCTTACGCTCCGCCCCGAGGGTACCGCCGGTGTTGTCCGCGCGTACTGCGAGAACGGCGAATACAACCGTCTGGCGATATCAAAGTTCTTTTATATCGGACCGATGTTCCGCGCGGAAAAACCGCAGAAAGGACGGCTCCGTCAGTTCAACCAGCTCGGCGCTGAAATTTTCGGCAGCGACGATCCGTTTCATGATGCCGAGATCATCACTCTTATCGACGCGATCGCCAAAGACACCGGAATAAGCGATTACTCGGTGCTGATAAATTCAATCGGATGTTCGGACTGCCGTCCCGCGTACATCGAAGAACTCAAAAAATATTATGACGCGCACAGCAGTGAATTGTGCGAAGACTGCAAACGCCGTCTTTCAAAGAACACGCTCCGCCTTCTTGACTGCAAAAATGAAGGATGCCGCGCGCTTAGGGAGAAATCTCCCCGTATCACTGGGCATCTCTGCGGGAGCTGCGCTGATCATTACACAAGCGTCAAGAACCACCTCGATACCGCCGGTATCAGATACACCGAAGACCCCTTTCTGGTTCGCGGTCTCGATTACTACTGCAAGACCACATTTGAATTCGTGACCAACGCCCTCGGAGGGCAGAACGCCTTTGCGGCAGGGGGACGATATAACAAGCTTGTCGAAACGTTCGGAGGCAAGCCCACTCCCGCGGTGGGATTCGCAGCCGGAATTGAACGTATCCTCCTTATCACCGAATCTCAGCAGGTTAAAGAGACCAGACTCGACGCGTACTTTGTGCATGCGGGAGAAAGCGCGCGCGATAAGTGCTTCTCCCTTGTACGCAGCCTCCGGAATCAGGGACTTTCAGCCGATATCGATCCATCCTCAACAGGAATGAAATCGCAGATGAAAAAGGCGGAGAGAGACAGAAGCCGTTTTGCGATAATCATAGGGGACACCGAGCTGCAGGGCGGATTCGCGATGGTAAAAAACATGGATACAGGCGATCAGGCACAGATCCCTTTCGACGCTCTTGCTGAAGCGATAGCACGGTCATAAACCGGTAATCCCTCTTGTTTTATAGTCGATATTACGGTATTTTTCGCCGAATGTACCATTGAACAGTGTTTGTACTTTACTTTTCCACCCTTTTGTGTTTTCATGCGCGCAGGGAATAGTGAGGGTTCCTCTATGGCTCAGGTACCTTTAAAACAGATTATTGACGAATATCCGTTCCTCGATGACCGCATCGCGCAGGAACCCTATGTCTATGATGTTCTGCGCGAAATCGAGATGACGCAGATGAACGGGTACGAAAAAGGTACAGGCGGATTCGCGACCAAAGAAACAATGTCGGTTTCAAGAACACTCCGCATTCCGTTCAGCATAACCCGCGACAAGAATATCTCGTATATATTGGAACTGCTGTCCACCAAATACGCCACAATTATCCAGACAATAGTTACCTTCAACTTCACCTTTGACGATGCCGCGAAAAAGCTCGGACTCAGGGAGATGGAGGAATACGCGATAAATATTCCCCAGACCGAGTACGATGTACTTGTCGCTGAAAGAGATGAAACATCATTATCGAACTTCAACGCGTTCATTCAGAATTTCAGACTGTTCAATCTCGACAAAGTGGTGAAAAAAGCCCGCTATAAAAATGATCTTATCAGGGTTATCAAAAAGGGACTCGGAGTAGAATTCTTCACCTACAATCATTTTGTTATCGAAAAAGGCCGTCTCGAAACAATCGAAGAATACTGTTTCCATATCTCTAACTATGAACATGTCAAACGCACGCTGAACATGCAGCAGTTCAAAAATATCAATATCGCGTACAATGAGCTTATCCGAACACGTCTCCGCAAGTTCGGAATCATGAATGCCGATTTCGGCGACTACCGCGACACGAAGATCGATTATATCATCAGTATTCTTCTGGAAAATGAAGCTTCTGCGCTCGGAGAAAAAGACCGTGTTGAGGTCAAAAACTTCAAAGCGCTCCGCGACTGCATTGTTCAGGTTGACAAGACTATTGATCCGGCTCAGACACGCAGTGCGGATATCGTCAAATACATCAGGGAAAACAGCCTTGCGACCGCCGCAGATATTACCGCACACGTGCTCAACGGCGATGAAGAGATTATGAAATCGTGGGATCAGCCTGACAGGCTTCTCGCCGAACATGTCGTGAAATACGCAGACCAGCACGGCTCATCGCTTTTCATCGACGCATTCCGTCTTATTCAGCTTTTCAGCAACGCGCTTGCGAATTTTAAAAATATCGATCCCGCGCTCCCTCTCCAACAGCGGGAATTCATACAGTCATTCGCCGACAAGCTTCACCGCGCGTCAAAGCAGGTTTTACGATACGCGACCGCGCAGACCCTTCTCGGCGGAAACGAGCAGGACACGGCCCGGCTGTCTCATCTCGTTGAGGAATACGACGCATTCATAAAGAAGACAATACTGCAGAAAGAGGTTCAGAAGGTTGTACAGGAAGAACCTAAATCAGGCCGGCCGCTTTACCTTCGCCTTCTCGGTTTCTTTTCATCAATCTTCGGGATTTTCTCACATCAACCGGATGTCGACGCAAACGCATATTCATATGAAACCGATTCACAAGGCGTTGATATACGCAGGGAACCGCGCCCTGAAACGAAAGACATCTACGCCAAGGCAAATGCGCGCAGAGCGCGTATTGTACCCCTTTCTGATCTCATTGAAATCAATCAGGAAAACGATCAGTTGATAGGCAGGATTATACAGGAACTTCGCGAGCATAACATGAAAATTGTGATTCCCGTATTCAACGCGCGGTCAGTTCTCTATCCAAAACGAAGCGGAAAAATTCTTATCTCGGATACGGAATACCTTCTCATTCCTCCTCCGGTCATCAAGTCTCTTGATACGATCGCTGAATACGTGAACTCTCTCGTGGGTTATAAACTCAAAGAAGAAGTGATCCCCGGGCGGGGACTTGTGATGCTGGAAAAATACCTCCGCGTTCTTCACCGCCAGCGCAGACTGTCTCAGCTGCGCAAGCGGGAAACCCGCGAAAAATCAATGAAGCACTAGGGCAGTTTGCGAAAGGATCTAGGCATTTTAGATTAGACTAATGTTTATAGTACAAGTCACCGTAAAATGCCCTGTTGAATCTGTGCCACGAAATATCTTACAATTGTCTATAAAATAGTTCTGTTTCATTAAATCGTAAGATATTTCTGCACAGCTCCAACTATCTAATTGTTTCGCAAACTGCTCTAATCTTTTGAAGGACAGGATGATCCGCAGCCGGAACATCCGCCGGAATTTGAAGAGCCTTTTTTGTAATCATTCACATAAAAGCCCGAACCCTTGAAGATAATCCCCGCGGCGCTGAATACCCGACGGATGCTTCCGCCGCATTTCTCACACACTGAAAGCGGTTCATCATTCATTGACTGGAACACTTCAAACGCGTCACCGCACGCATCGCATTTATAATCATATGTAGGCATTAATAACCCCTTTGCACGATAATATACAAACTAAGAAAGCGAGCCGTCAACATATCCCGGTAAATAATGAACAGATTTCACAGAAAAGTGACTTTTGTCTTTAACACCCGCTAATCCGCAATTGAATTCATCAGTCATTTTTCTGTCAAGCAGAATGGTCAACCGCCCGTTCTGTCTCATTTGTTACACCACACTATCTTTTGCAGTGTAACGTCCGCCGTGTCAGCAAAACGGCTTTTCCGGCGCTCTCACCAGTTCATTACAATGACGCACAACCATTCAGGAATATTCATCTTATTCGATGATCTCATTAGTCTTTTCACGGCGCCGCCATTCTTCGGGAGTCACATACCTATCTGATAGAAAATCGTAAATCATTATCAGATAGGTGTTCGCATCCAGATGAAACAAATAGTATGTCTCGAACTTTGTGCCCCCTCGCCCTATACGTACTGTATATCCCGATTGATCCTTCCGAATGACCGCCGCGGCACCGCGTTTCCCTTTTGCGGATTTGCGAATAATATCATCAGTATTTTTATATTCCGGCAACGCCGCGATTTTCTCTATTATCAGATTGCGGACTTTCGGAGGAATATCGGCGGACGCAACCCACTCATTTTCCTCAAGAGGATTCTGCGCGGAAAGAAAGTCCTGCGAAAAAATGACCGCATTCATTCCCAATATCAATACCATATTAATAATGATATGTACCGCGTATTTAATCATATACCGCCTCCCGGAGAACATGAATTACAGAAGACTCAATTCTTCGATACCGGCATCTCGAGGTAAAAGCGCATTCATATATCTGACACCGCTGATTCCAGTCAATGCCTGACAACACGCCGATATAGCGTTTTATACGACAGGAGATTTAATCTTTTTTGATGGAGCTCTTCGCGATCCACTTATCGGCATCAATGATTTCAAAATCACTGAACACCGCCGGCGCTTCTTTCTGCATAATACGGAGCATGTCGACGCAGACGCGGCGGATCTCCCACTGCGCATGAGGCTCGAGTCTCAATTCAAAGACATGGCGGAGCTCCCTGAAATTCGCTGAAAAAACTATCTCGCTCTCAAGCGCGTTGGGCAGAACAAACCTGGCGTCTTCTTTCAATATATTCAACTTCCGCAGAGACGCGTATGTCTCGCGGCATTTCTCCATGCATTCCAGATACAATCGATGAGCTTCATCATTTGATCCGATTGAGGGAGGAACAATAAAATCAAACTCATCTTCCTTCACATACCGCTGCGACTGCTGGGAAAAACTCGCCACGCGATGGCGCACAAGCTGATGAGTGAACGCGCGCGACGCGCCCTTGATACGGAATGTCGCGCATGCGTGTTCAAGTATTGACAGATGATTACGGAGAATGCTCTTCCGTATAAAATCTCCCGCAGTACCGTCATCCATCCGTTCAAATGACAGATAACATGTTCTGCCGGCTGACTCAATCACCTTCTCCGCATCAGGGGTAACCGCAAGCAGTTCCACATCCGGCTTCACTATTTCCATATCAATCCTCCGCGACAGTCTTCAGATCCAATTAGTCATACACGCAAAAAAAGTCAAACCGATCTTGATTCATTCCGCTCCTCATGCTACAGTTTACATATGGATATAAAAGCAAAATTCGACAGAGAATCGCTTTTAACTCATATAGGAAAGGATGAGGGCTTTTTCAGAGAATTACTCACCGAATCACTCAAAGTACTGCCCAATCATCTCGACACTATCGAGAATGCGATTGAACTGCATGATACCGAAAAACTCCGAAAAGCGGCACACCGCATGAAAGGCGGGCTAAGCTCGATTTACGCGGCGCACGCGGCGCATCTCGCTCATGAACTTGAAATCGCCGCGGAATCAGAAGACCTTGAAAAGTCAGCCGACATACGGGATGAACTCGTTATTGTAATGGATGAAACCATCGAAGAAATAAGAAAAAATATCACATAGATCCGCCCTCTTTCCGTATTAACGGAAAAGAGGTGCCTCGATGAAATATCAAACTGCATTCTTATTTCTTGTGATATTGACCACCGGATGCGAGAACCCGTCACGATATGAATCTTCATCCCCGAATACGAACGGCGATCTTCCGCTCGGTATTGAAGTAATTCCCGCCCGGATATCATTGAGAAAAGATGATGTGTCAGAACTGATCGTTGTTCTCATTAATCCTGACGGATCAAAAATCCGCGCTGACTCAGAACAAACAGTGTTCATTCCGGATAATAATTCAATATCCATTTCTGATAACGGAATTGTGCGCGGCGACATTCCCGGTGACGGCACCATCACCGTCCAACATGGAGGATTTGAAACCAGTATTCCGTTTCAGGTGACTGCCAGACCGGATTACCGTATGCTTGTCATCAGCGAAGTAATGTATTCACCGTCTGAAAACGAACGTGAGCTTGAATACATTGAAATCTATAACAGATCAGACCAATCGTGCTCACTTGACGGAGTATCACTGTCCGACAGCGGAAATTCATGCAAACCGTTCCGCCTTGACGGATTCGCAATCAGCCCTCACTCCTACATGATAATCGGCCGATCAGACCAGGCATTTCTGGATATGTACGGATGTGCAGCGGACGCATTCCCTTTTTCGTTCGATCTTTCAAATTCCGGGGACGCCGTATTTCTCATTGATCCTGACGGCGGCCGCATCGATTCATTGTATATCCGGAACGGCGGCAGCATCGAAATTCCACCCGAATGGGGAACACTGATATCTTCAGCAAAGGGGAAATCCCTTTCCCGTTCCGACCCGATGATTGATACTGATTCATCATCCGATTTCACCGGATCAGACCCAAGCCCGGGGTATTAGTGATAACAATGATACAAAATTCTGAACGGCATATATTGTCACGTGGTGATTATCTGTAGTAATTTATTTTAACATGAATAATCATAAACAAAACTTATTAAGTCACATTGAACAGACAGGATAATTATGAAAATCCGGTCAAAAAACATTGTTGACACTTATTCCATTTTGAGGCATTTTACATGCAGGTAATTAAACTATGAAAACAACAGCCCTTCTACTTCTCGCCCTTCGTAACCGAAATAATTCCGGGCGGTTGGCTGTTATCTGAAAATCAGAAATAAAACAGAATACAAAAGACCGTCGCGGTAAAAGCGGCGGTCTTTTTTTTGGGCCTCCCTCAATACGGGACGCTTACATAACGGAACAAGCTTTGTTCCGCAGTTTACCAAGGAGATGATGACCATGAAGAAGACAAAGTACGCACAGATGGAAAAGATCAATGTCCGTGCGCGGGAATGGCCCGCAAAGAGTATCACCAGAAATCCCGAATGGTGTGCCGTTGACCTTCGTGACGGAAACCAGGCTCTTCCGAATCCGATGACGCCGGAACAAAAACTCGAGTACTTCAAGCTTCTTCTTTCGATAGGGTTCAAGGAAATTGAAATAGGATTCCCTTCAGCGTCAGAAGATGATTTTACATTCTGCCGCAAACTTATTACGGAGAATCTCATCCCGGATGACGTGACAATATCAGTACTCACGCAGTCCCGCCCCCATCTGATCACGCGCACCATTGACGCGCTTGAGGGAGTGAAAAAAGCGGTAGTACATCTCTATATCGCGACAAGTGAACTCCACCGCAAATATGTTTTCGGAATGGATGAAGAAGATGTGATCCGCACCGCTGTTGAAGGTACAAATCAGATCAGATCTGAAGCGGAACGCTTGGGCGGATCTTCAATCGGACTGGAATTCTCCCCCGAAGAATTCACCGACACATCAATCGCATTCGCGAAGAAAATCTGCGAACATGTGGTTGAAGCATGGAATCCGGGAAAACATGAGAAGGTGATAATAAATCTTCCTATGACTGTTGAACGGCGCATGCCGAATGAATACGCGGATATGATCGAGGAATTTATCCGTGAGTATAAATACAATGACCGTTCAATCATTTCAGTTCACGCACATAATGATATGGGATGCGCGGTCGCCGGCTCCATGATGGCGCTCCTCGCCGGTGCGGGTCGCGTTGAAGGAACACTGCTCGGTCACGGAGAGCGAACCGGAAATCTCGATCTGATTACCATTGCACTGAACATCTCATATCTGGGTATCGACACCGGTCTTGACTTCTCGGACTTACCCCGCATAACCGAAGTGGTTGAGCGTGTTACGGGTATTCCCGTCCATGCGCGTCAGCCTTATTCGGGGGAACTCGTGTTCACCGCATTCTCCGGATCACATCAGGACGCGATCAGTAAAGGATTCTCCCGTAAAGACGAACTCGCGAGCCGTTTCAACGGCTGGAAAATTCCGTATCTTCATGTTGATCCGTCAAGTCTCGGACGCTCATTCGAGAAATTCATCAGGATCAATTCCCAGTCGGGCAAAGGCGGAATCGCCTTCATCATGGAGCGCGACTACCATATCAAAATGCCCAGATGGGTACAGGTTGACTTCGCGTCATGTGTTCAGCGTTTCGCGGATGAACAGGCGCGGGAACTTGTATCCGATGAATTATATTCACTCTTTGCGCGTGAATATATCAAACATGACGGCATGATGACACTTATCAATTACTGGCCGCGGCCTCATGAAAATGATCCGGCGATGATTGAGGGTGAATTGCACATCTCTCTCAAAGGAGAAACGAGAATAGTCAAAGCGTCGGGGAACGGACCTATTTCGGCTCTTGTACACGCAATCAGAACAATACCGGAAATCCCCGAATTCACTCTTGAAACATACGCGGAGGATTCAATGGGAAACAGCGCGGAGGCGGATGCAATCTGTTTTGTGAAACTCGACAACGCTCACGGGAAATCTCAGATCGGCGTAGGATGTGATCCCAACGTCACACAGGCCGCCGCAAAAGCCGTTATCAACGGATTGAACGCGCTATTTCAATAAAACAAATGCTGTATAATTCATGTACCGGCGGGGATTCATCTTCCCCGTCGGTATCATATAATATATGTGGATTCAGACCGAGTACCTGACCTTGCACTTCAAAACCGGAGCACAGCTTTAGCCGCAGTTAGGTGAAGCGGTGTTTAAATCATAAAACACCTTACATCATTGAAAAGCCGGGAAAATTCCAATTGGAAATAGCATATTAATGCAAATTACAATTATTACCCATAGAAGTATATTTTCTCTTAAAGCTATCTCAATATTTTTCATTTCTTTAATGTAATTACGAATATATAAACAAATCAATACTAATATTGTTATTATTAAATTAATATATATTAACCGTGTATAAAAACTATCATCATCGGAAGCATCATCGGAAGCATCATGAATTGAAACATTAAATAATGAATAATAACAATTAGTATAAATTACATTTGGTATTATTGCTGTTGTAATTAGGGACATCAAAATAAATATTTTTAAAGATCTATATTTTTTTGAGACCAAACTGATTAATATAATAACAAAAATAGGCAGAAGAGCGAATTTAAGAAAAATATAACTTTGATACAACCAATTCATAAAGTAATATGGGACTAATTCAATAATTTTTCCGAAATAAATAAGGGTATTATTGTTATAGGATTGTATTCCATGAATCATAGCAGGAATTACGACCATATAAGATACAACTAATATTACAAGAACTAAACAACGTGTGCGTGCATTCACTTATCAGTACTCCAGATATAATTAAATCTGTATCTTGATCGCTATTTCGCCTAACAATGCATAGACAAGCTCAATAATGGTCGCCTGTTTATTTAGCCACGCATCAAACAATAGCAACATCTTTTACTTACCATTGTACTTCGCGGCTAACTGTGCGCTTGCATTTGCAACCATTGCTATTCGATATAGTATATAGTTCCGTCCCACACAAGAACAAGATCATCACCGGACAGATCAAATTCATAGGAGTAGTTCCCGGACGCGTACCAAGTCACGGTAATGCGGTCATCCGAAGATTCAACTGCTTCGCTCGTATCTCCCGCATTAACAGTACCGATACTCACACTCCCTATTGTACACGCAGTCACCGTAGAAGATGACTCATTGCGGAAACAGACACTGCCGCTCTCATCCGAATCACCGCATCCCGACAGCAGTATTAAAGAAGACATAAAAACAATTACCGCAAATCCCTTCATTTGTGTTCCCCCTCATCTCAATATTTTTTATTTTAAGCACCTTAAATAACCGTCTTTTGTTTAATTGTAAGGCAACAACGTTTATTTCATTAGTGCTCTCACACAGGTTAGATTTAAAACAATTAGTTTCTAACTAACCTTATATTATAGCATCAGTAATCAGAGGTCACCGGTTTTCACAACAAAAAAATGATCCGTTTATAAAGGAACATCTATGCTTTCCAGTTAAACGGATAATCGAAAGACCGATCTTTCTTCAGACACGCGGGACACTTTTTGTCCGGGGAATTCGTATTTCACATCTGAAACACCCGTCAGTCGTTACATTGAAATCCCCGACAAGCTGCCGCATAACCATTTCCTTGATAATGGTAAACCCTATGTGTGATGAATTATCCGGCTCATAGTCCGCGGGGAAACCTTTCCCGCTGTCCGCATATATCAGATTAATATCCGAGTCCGATGATGACAGTTGTATTGATATAGTACCGCCGGAAGTATCGACAAACGCGTATTTCAGAGAATTAGTAATAAGCTCGTTCAGAACAAGACCGCAGGGGATTGCGATATCAATTAAAACAACGACCTTCGAGAGAGAAAGATCGAATGTAATATTTCTCTCCTCAAATCCGGGAAACGATCTCATCATTCCGGCAATTTCATTTATATAATCAGCCAGATCAATCTCTGAAAGATTCTTTGAGTCATACAACTTCTGGTGAACAAGCGCAATTGACTGGATTTTGTTTTGAATCTCGGTCAACGTCAATTTCATCGCGGGATCGGTAATTCTACGCGCTTTCAGTCTCAGCATGCTGCTGATGATCTGCATATTATTTTTTGTCCTGTGGTACAACTCCTGTATCAGCACCTCTTTCTGCTTCAGCGCGCTACGGATCTCCTCCTCTGTTTCTATACGGCTGCTGATATCACGTATAACTTCAATTGATCCGAACCGCTTTCCTTCCGCATCAAAAAGCGGTGCGGCAACTCCCCATAGATAGGCGCCCTTCCCGCCATAAAGTATTTTCGAATATGCTTCCGCGACGATTTTCTCGCCGTCTCTTTTCACGTAAATATACTTATCATCCACTTTATCAAATTCGATATCAAGAAGATCTATCAAAATGGGCTGACGCACTCCAAACAGCGGAAGAGCATATTCATAATCTCCTTTACCGATTATATTCTCTTTCTGCACTCCGGTCATCATTTCGATCGCCCTGTTCCATGCGACTACCCGTTTATCCTGTCCTATAACGAAAGTGGGATCAGGAATAAATTCAATAATATCATTTAATCTCCTGTTTGAGCACTCAAGCTCCTGTTTGGACGCGCGAAGTTCTTCAAGCAGTCGGATCAACCCGATTTCTTTTTCCTTAATATCCGCTACGTAGGAACGGAATATATCTGATGACATTTTAATCGCGGCAATAAGGCCTGAGATAAAAAAAAGCATCACGACAAAGCCGCCTTCCGCGGGAACCATAAACGAAAAGACCCGCATACCGCGCTGCTGCATAACGATAAAAATCACGCCTTCCACAACAAGGAGAGCAAAATAGAACAGAGAAACGCGGAATCCGATAAAAAGTCCCGCGAATACGACAATCACAATGCTTCCGGAAAGGTACGATACGGACATCACTCCCGCCCCGTAATACGAGACGTGACAAAACATGAGCATCAAACCCGCGACGAAAAGATTCATCGATATCATGTACTTTCTGTAACGAAGCAAGACAAATGATACGACAGTAATCAATTCAAGTAATCCGGAACTGATAACGCTGTACACACGTAATCCGGGATAATACATAAACATATATATCGCATACACGAAGATAAGGACACTGAAAACCATGAATAATGAATTAACAATTGAAGACTTACGCCTCATCGCGTAATCACCATAATCAGGAGGTTTGAAAAAAGTAATATTATTCAAAATAACACTCATCCAGTAATAATCTTATCCCGCATTAACCAATTTTCCAGGGGAAGGCGTATCATCAAAAGAAATCTATTTATTGTTTTCATCCTGCTATGCAATTGAGGAAATCATCAATTAAAAAATCTTTTTTTATTGCGATAATACTTCAAATGGTTATTCCTTGTTTGACAGGACAAGAATAACCGTCCGTGCGACGATTCATTGAGCGATTTGTCATCAGACCGGGAAAGTACCGGGTACTGATTACCGCAGTTATTTTTCCATGAGCGCGGAACGAAACACTACATGAACGGGAGAAGCGCAATGTGCGGAAGATTTGCCCAGTTCACACCATTATCAGAATTGATGGAAGAATTCGAGATTGACCAGAATCTCTCCAATGCGGAACCAAGCTACAACATCTCTCCGGGACAGGAAATTTCGGTCATTGTTATCGACAACGGTAAAAAAATCGTACGGATGAAATGGGGTCTCATTCCTTCATGGTCTAAAGACATGCTCGGCGCGTATAAAATGATAAACGCACGGGCGGAAACTATTACGGAAAAACCTTCTTTCCGCACGTCGTTCAAGAAACGGCGATGCCTGATTCTCGCTGACGGTTTTTATGAATGGCGGAACACAGGGAACGAAAAAATCCCCGTATTTGTTAAGCTCAAAAATGGAGAACCATTTGCGCTCGCCGGAGTATATGATTTCTGGAAATCACCGCAGGGAAACATCATCGGAAGCTGCGCAATCATCACTACCGAAGCTAACGATGTCTTTAAAAGCGTACACAACCGTATGCCCGTGGCGATAAAGAAATCAGACCAGAAACTCTGGCTCGATTTCACACAGGACGAACAAATGATTCTTCCATTTCTCGCTCCTCCGTCAGTTGATGACGTCGAATTCTATGAAGTATCACGGGACGTGAACTCTCCCAAGAACAACAATGCTGACCTGATAAAGCCCGGCGGAAACAACTAAACATTTGTTGACTATTTCATGCTTTTCAAGTATCTTGTCTCCATGAAACAGACAACCCATATGATCAGTATATTCCGTCCGCATACACCTGCAGCCATTCCGCTGTATCAATCGCACATCCGCGCAGGGTTCCCGTCTCCCGCGGAAGACTACATCGAGAAAACACTCGACTTTAACGAGTACCTGGTGAAACACCCGGCGGCGACTTTCACTGTCAAGGTCGCGGGAAATTCCATGACAGGCGCGGGAATACACAACGGGGATCTTCTCATCGTGGATCGGGCCATAACCCCGGCTCACAACCGGATAGTCATCGCCGTGCTCGACGGAGAGCTTACGGTAAAACGTCTTGTCCGTCAGGGGCAGAAAGTATTCCTCGCGGCGGAAAATCCCGAATACAGTCCCATTGAAGTCCCCCCCGAATCAAACTTCGAAATATGGGGAGTGGTAACCAATGTCATTCATCCCGTGAGCTGATTATGAAACCGATGTTCGCGCTTGTCGACTGCAACAACTTCTATGTATCCTGCGAGAGAGTGTTCGATCCATTACTGATGAACCGCCCCGTGGTTGTACTCTCAAATAACGACGGGTGTGTTATCTCCCGTTCACAGGAGGCGAAAGATCTCGGTCTTGTCCTCGGTGTTCCCGCCTTCCGGTGCGAGCGGATTTTGAAAGAACACAACGGCATCATGCTCTCGTCAAACTATACGTTATACGGCGATATGTCCCAGCGGGTGATGAGCACACTCGCGCGATTCACCCCTGAAATAGAAGTCTATTCGATCGACGAGTCGTTCCTGTCGCTTACGGGAATACAGGGCTCCCTCCTGAGCTATGGCCGTGAAATTAAAAAAACAGTCTACCAATGGACAGGAATGCCCGTATCAGTCGGAATCGCGCCGACAAAAGCTCTCGCCAAAATTGCTAACAAAATCGCGAAGAAGGAAGGAACAGGCGTAACTGTTCTGGATACAGATGATCAGATACATGAATGTCTCGCATCATTTCCGATATCCGATGTATGGGGAATCGGCGGGCAATATGCGGAATTCCTGCTCGCCCGCGGAATAAATACCGCTCTGAAGTTCGCGCGTCAGAAAGATGAATGGATACAAGCGCACCTCACTATCGTGGGACTCCGTCTCGCGCATGAACTCAGGGGAGAGTCATGCATCGAACTTGATCTGATCCCTTCGCCGAAAAAAGGGATATGCAATTCAAAATCATTTTCACGGCCGGTGGAAACACGGGAAGAACTCATGCAGTCAATCTCGGAATACGCGACAACGGCCGCATGCAAACTTCGCCGGCAGAAGAGCGCCGCATCGGTCATCACCGTCTATCTTGCGACAAACCAATTCAAGGATGAACCGCAATATGCGCAGTCGGCAACGGTCAAACTCACCGTCCCGACAAACTTCACTCCTGAAATAATCAAAGCGGCATCAGCGATAATGTGTTCGATCTTCCGCCCGGGATACAGATACAAGAAAACAGGGATTATACTTTCCGGAATTGTTCCTAATGACTGCCGTCAGATCGATCTTTTCGCGGATCAACAGGCACTCATCAAGCACGACCGTCTCTCCGCGGTCATCGATCAGGTCAACGGACAGTATCGGCGCAACTCGCTGAAATTCGCATCATCAGGTATTTCACCGGGCTGGCAGATGAAACGGAAACTTCTCAGCCATGCATATACCACGCGGTGGGATGAACTCAAGATCGTCAAAGCATAACGACAATTATCTGCCGAAATAAACTGCACTCAACATCAGACAGCCTTAATAATTTCGCATCAACCTTCATTATATCATTTATGCTGTATATCAGATTTAAATCAACATATCACATCATAATCATTATCGCGCGTTATGAATACACGTTATCTGATTGAAATTTATGCAAGTAGTCATATCACGGGTATGTCAAAACAAGTACTTAAAAGCAACGCGTTATCAAAGAAACACTTGTTATGACTTCATCAATTAAGCCGGGCAAGTCATCTCTGCCGGACAATCCAGATATAATCGTCTGAGGCATTCCTGAATCATCTATTCCGCGGATATTTCTGATTGACAACTCAATGACTGCATTCCTTATTTTAACGCACGCGTGATATTGATATCAATGCATACTCTTGACTCATCACATCATTGCTCATACTGAATATCAGATCGCGACAATAGTTATTATTGCAGGAACAGACTATATTCGCCGTTCTCGCAATATATTTCATAACGTTAACAACCGGACCATATTCAGGTAATACACCAAATCAATTACAGGAGCAGCTTTATGATCATAACAATTCGGAAGGCGAGACTGGTTTTTCTTATTTTAATCGCATTCTCCATTTCAATCGGATTAAACGCGCAATCAGTAAAAATGCGGGAACCCATCGTCAAAAATATTTATACCGCGGATCCTTCCGCTCATGTGTTCCAGGGAAAGCTGTATATCTATCCGTCTCATGATATCGAAACAGATGCGTCGTATGGAAATGACGGCGGGCAATACGGAATGGAAGACTATCATGTCTATTCAATGAACGATATGAACTCACCTGTCACTGATCACGGGATGGTGCTCCATCTCAAGGATGTTCCATGGGTATCAAAGCAGATGTGGGCTCCTGATGCGGCATTCCGCAACAACAAATATTATCTCTATTTTCCGGCTCGTGATAAACAGAACATATTCCGGATCGGTGTCGCGGTCGGCAACACACCCACCGGACCGTTCAAGGCACTTCCGGAACCGATCAAAGACAGTTACAGCATTGATCCCGCGGTATTTATTGATGATGACGGCAAAGCCTATATGTTCTTCGGCGGACTTTGGGGCGGGCAGCTTGAAAAATGGCAATCCGGCACGTTCAATCCGGATGATAAAGAACCAGGGGACAAGAAACCCGCTCTCGGCCCTCGCGTCGCCCTGCTGAAAGCAAACATGACGGAGTTTGAAGGCGTATCAAAAGAAATTCAGATCATCGACAACAAAAAATCATCACTGCTTGCGATGGATCACGACAGACGCTTTTTCGAAGGCGCATGGGTTCATAAATACAACGGAACATATTATCTTTCTTATTCAACGGGAGACACCCATTATCTCGTATACGCTACTTCCAAAAATCCTATGGGCCCCTACGAATACAAAGGAATTCTCCTTGAACCCGTACGCGGATGGACCACTCACCATTCAATCGTCAAATTCAAAGACAAATGGTATCTGTTTTATCATGACAGCTTAATGTCGGGAATGGATCACCTTCGCAGTGTTAAATTTGTCGAATTGAATTATAATACTGATGGAACAATTAAAACTATTGAACCGTATGAGTGATTTTTCGTTTCTGTGATTCTCAGGTTCACTTCAATATCAAAAAATACCCGGAAATATTATCCGGGTATTTTTTATTACTCATATTTGTTCTTTAGATAAACTCGTAATTCATATCTGAGTCATAAGGTACATCACCCTGCTAGCTTTCTCTTTCGGCATAAGCGAGATAAGATACGCGGTAATTGTCTTCTTCCCGGTATCAGACGCATCCTGATCCATCTGGCGGAGAACATCAATAAGTAGCGCCTCATCCCATTTCACCATAATCGGAACAGACTCCTTCGGAGGCATACCGAGAATCTTCGAAGCAAGGTCTTTTATATTCTTCCGATAACCGGTATAGCGCTTTTTCTCATCTTCTAGCTTCTTTTTATCGGTATCAAGTCCTCGACGAACTTCATTGAGTTTCTCTTTTTCATTCAGGAGATTCTTTTCCTGTTCAGCGATAAGCGCTTCCCGGCGGTCAAGCTCTTCAGTGCGTTCGTCAAGTTGCTCCCTTGATTTTTCAAACTCCTCTTTGGCGATTAAAGAAGGTTCATCATCACTTGCATATAATACCGATGGCGACTCACGATGGAAAAGCTTCCGCGTCATATGATCGACGTTGATAAGCCCGATATAATCAAGCCAGAAAAAACCAAGACCTGTCAGGAACAGAATAAATATTATAAGGTAGATAACCTTCGATTTGCTTCCCGTCATCATACGCTTTATCTCTCCCCGTTATTCTGGATACTATCTATCGCATCCTTCGTATCAAACACCTTTTTCACATACTCACGCGTCTCGGGGATCGCGGGAATATCTCCGCTCTTGTCAACTGTGGCTTTTCCGGCGTTATACGCCGCAATCGCGCGGCGGTAATCTCCCTGATAGGTATTGATAAGCTTTTTCAGCATTCGCGTCCCGCCTTCAATATTTTCCTCGGGAGAGAACGGATCCGCCACACCATAATCTTCCATCGCGGAAGGCATCAGCTGCATGAGTCCCATAGCGCCTTTCGGCGAAACCGCATCAGGATCATAATCTGATTCATTCTTTATAATCGCCTTTACGAGAGAAGATGAAACACCTTCCTTTAACGCAATCCGTTCAGCGAGAGAATTGATTTCATCTACACTCATGTGTTTTCTGAAACGAGTCTGTGTTCCTGATAATTCCACCGCCCCTTCACCGGATTTCACCGCAGTGTCAAGCGCCGCTGAAAATGATTTATCATTTGTTGACGGAAGAGAAAGCTCAGTCTTCTCCGTCTTATCGAGTCCGAAACGATTCCGTATTTCGGATATTCTGTCGAGAACCTTGTATACATCCTCAATCATGATGCATCGCCTCCTTTTTCTCTTCAAGAAGCCTTCTTGTATAAAGCTTCTGATTGGCATCGTCTATTTCATTGAAGTCGGCACGATTCATAAGATACTGCCATTCCTTCTGTCTTTTCTCTTTCAGTTTTTCGATTACGCGACGTTCCTTCGATGCTTCAGCGAGTCTCCCGCGTATAATATTTATCGCCGGTTCCATCGCTTCAATTTTATGCTGCGCATCATCAACCACTTTCTCCGAAAAATCCTCAAACCGGTGATACATCATAAGCTCGGAAATATTCGCGGACCCTGTAGTCATCTTGTCATGGAAACGTTTCTTCTGCTCATCGACTCTTGTGATATATTCGCTTTGCTTCATCCGGAAAATATTCTGTTCACTCACCGCTTTCGCGAGTTCCTGTTTCACAGACTTTTCCTTCGCGAGCCGCGCTTCGAGAAGTTTTTCGAGACGGAACTTGAACTTTTTCATCCCTTACTTCGCCCTCGTCACAAAGGATGGCAGCCTTGATGGGGCGACATAATCACCTTTCCGGACATGAGTTTTGGCTTCACCGATGAGTAATTCACGCATCCGTGATACTGTCATTTCAAGCGTTGATTTCTCATATATACCCTGTTTGAGGAATCCGTTCAGACTTGATATCATCGAGATCGCACGATCCGCGATCGGACTTGAACCGCGTACATACGTACCAAGCATCACCATGTCTTCGACTTCCTTGTATGCCGCGAGAAGCTCTCTCATTTCAAGCGCGAGTTTCTTGTGTTCATCACTTGTCACGTCTTTCATACAACGCGATAATGATGCGAGAACATCCACCGCGGGATAATGTCCCTTGTTCGCCAGAGTACGATCAAGAACAATGTGTCCGTCAAGAATACCGCGCACGGCATCTCCGATCGGATCATTCATATCATCTGCTTCAACAAGCACCGTATAGAATCCGGTGATACTGCCGTCAACGGACGTGCCCGCACGTTCAAGCATGCGGGGAAGAAGCGTAAATACCGACGCCGGATATCCCCTGCTTGCGGTCGGTTCACCCGCCGCGAGCCCCACTTCACGCTGAGCCATCGCAAAACGCGTAATCGAATCGAGCAGAAGATTCACGTCATTACCCTGATCACGGAAATACTCCGCGACAGTATGAGCTAGATACGCGCCCCTGATACGCATCATCGGCGGCTGATCACTTGTAGCGACCACAACCACCGAACGTTTGAGACCTTCAGGACCGAGCTCCTTTTCAACAAAATCTTTTACTTCTCGACCACGTTCTCCAATAAGTGCAATGACATTCACATCGGCATCAGTATACCGCGTGATCATACACATCACTGTTGACTTGCCGACACCCGATCCGGAAAATATTCCAATACGCTGACCTCGTCCGACTGTCATGAGAGAATCAATCGAGCGCACTCCGGTAGACAACGGCTTATCAATTATTGTCCGGTTGAGAGGACTAATCGGTTTCCCATCAACAGGATATTTCGTTTTTGAAAATATGGGACCCTTGTTGTCGAGAGGACGGCCAATCCCGTCAATCACCCGGCCGAGAAGCTCCTCTCCGACGGGAACCATAAGAGCCGATCCGACCGACACAACTTCGGCACCGGGAACAACCCCGCGCATTTCACCAATCGGCATAAGTACGGGAGTATTTTTCGCCCGGAAACCAACGACTTCCGCATATATGAAATCATCATCGGTAGTTTCAATTCTGCACACATCACCGTATCTCACATCGGGTCCTATCGATTCTATCGTGAGACCGATAATTCTCTCCACGACTCCGGTATGTTTGAGACAGTCCACCTCAGCGATAATATGTGAATATTTCGAGAGGATGTCCGGACGTTCATGCGGCAGAATCTTAATCATTAAGTTACCTTACAGCGTATTGGTATTCCGGATCGCTTCTTCAATCGCGTCAAGCTGCGTCGATACACGTGCATCGATTGAACCGACGTCTGTTTCGATGATACAACCGCCGCGATCGACTCGTGTATCTTCGTATATATTGACTTTCTTCAGTGATTCCATCATCTTGATAAGCTCATCCTTGTGAGCGGTGGTCATATCAAGATCCGCGAAATTCACCCTGATATCGATACGGTCGCGATCCTTGACACGCTTGATAGCTTCTTTAATATTATTGATCACCACTTCACGGCGCTCAACGATTTCATCCTTTATCACTTTGCGTGATATCATGAGAATCATTTCCGTCATCATCTTCTCGGATGACTTGATGATATCATCGCGGATATCAACCGCTGTTGATACAATCGTACCGAGACGGTCTATAAGACGCATAACTTCGGACTGACCTTCCTTGTATCCTTCCTCACGGCCGGCTTCATATCCTTTCTTGTATGATTCATGCTCGATCTCAGAAACCTTGAGCTCCGCTTCCTTGATAAGTTTTTCAGCTTCAAACTTCCCGCGCTCGACTTCGCGTTCAGACTCCTGACGGAACCTGTCCATCTCAAGTTTGATCTGTTCTCGCGCGTCCTGAAGTTCTTTGAACGCGGCGTTCTTTCCGTCATCCTCAATCTGTTTCGCACGGCCATGCGCATCGTCCGTGAGCTTTCGGACTTCTTCCTCAGTCTCACGGCGATAGCGTTCAAGCTCCGCTTCCATCTCTTCAATGGACGGTCCTTGGTAGACATCGACAGGATTTCCGTCATCATCCACTTCGAACTCGCGGAATTCCTCGTCTGTCATGACGTTCTTCTGATATTTGTCGGGCAGTTCGATCTGCTTCGGCACCAGCTGAAGCCTGACCTCTCCCGGTTTGAAAACTAGTTTCGGCACGCGGATCCTCCTTTAACCACGTTATACAACAAGTTCTTCCTCTCCGGCACGGGCGACGACAATGTCTCCCGATTCTTCGAGCTTGCGTATAATATTCACGATTTTCTGCTGTGCTTCTTCCACATCCCGGAGCCGCACAGGCCCCATAAAATCCATATCCTCTTTGAGGAGTGATGACGCACGCTTCGACATGTTGCGGAAAATCTTTTCCTGCACTTCGGCGTCGACTCCCTTGAGCGCTTTTGCGAGATCCTGAGTATCCACTTCGCGGAGCACTTTCTGTATTGACCGGTCGTCGAGAAGGACGATGTCCTCGAAGACGAACATCCTCTTTTTGATTTCTTCCGCGAGTTCCGGATCGTCTTCTTCGAGAGCCTCGATGATGATCTTTTCTGTTCCGCGGTCCACATTATTGAGGACTTCCACCACTGAATCGATACCGCCGGCGGAGGTGTAATCCTCACTCGCCAGAGTTGAAAGCTTGCGTTCAAGCACCCGCTCAACCTCACGGAGAACGTCCGGCGAGGTTCTGTCCATAGTCGCAATACGTTTTGCGACATCAGCCTGAATCTCGTGGCGTAGTTCGGAAAGAATCGACGCGGCCTTCTGCGGATCAAGATATGCGAGAATGAGGGCAATAGTCTGGGGATGCTCACCCTGAATGAAGTTCAGAAGATGAGACGGATCTGTACGGCGGATGAAGTCAAACGGACGAACCTGCAGACTCGAAGTAAGGCGGTTTACAATATCAATCGCTTTCTGCGTTCCAAGCGCTCGCTCAAGCACTTCTCTCGCATAGTCAATACCGCCGTTAGAAATGAACTCCTGAGCCATCATAAGCTCCTGGAATTCCATAAGGACTTTGTCCTTATCGTCCGGATCGACCCGGTCTAGACGTGCGATTTCGAAGGTGAGCTGTTCAATCTCATCCTCACGAAGATGCTTGAAAATTTCGGAAGACACATCTGACCCGATCGTCACAAGAAAGATCGCCGCCTTCTGTCTTCCGGTAAACTGCTGTTTTTTGGCCGTCTGCGCCATCGATAAACTCCGTGTAAGATTCCCCTTATATATATCGACACAATCGGGAAATTACAAAACTTTTTGTTTCGTTATCCGCAATAAAAACTCCCGCGGTTTCAATCGCGGGAGTCAATTGTATTCCGTTATTCTTCCGCCAGCCATGTGCGGAGTAGTTTCGCGACATCATCCGGCCTGTCTTTTGCGAGATTCATGGCATTATCCTGAAGCTCATGACGTGCTTTTTCCTCAAGGGATAGTTCAACTTCAACACCCTCATCCTCAGCGGCACGGAGCGCGGCTTCCCGCATTCTCTGCTGTTCAAGAGCGAGCTGTTCTTCACGAATACGGCGGCGGCGGTTAACTTCACGTTTGATCGCACCGAACAGAATAAAGCCGAGGAAAAGCGCGAATACGCCCACAAGTCCCGCAAGCATCATACGTTTAAGCTGTTCTTTACGGCGGTACTCTTCCCGCATCCCTTTCCAATCACGCGAGCGGTCGAACATGATATTCTTGACCGATACCTGATCGCCGCGAGCTTCTTCAAATCCGATAGCCGCCTTTACGATATCTTCCGCCTGACGCAGATCTTCAGAATTAAGCGCTTTCTGGACGGGTTCCTTCGTGGGATCAAGATCGTACTCCCCATCAGCCTGAATCGGAAGCGTCTGGATACCATCAATCGCTATCGCAACCGAAACCTTGGTCATATCATACGGATCTTTAAGGATATCTTTTTCGGATTCGTTTACAACATTGTTTTCAATATTTTCCTGTTTGCTGTATTCTGAAAATTGATCATCCGCACCCTTGTATCCTGCGGGTTTGTTTGATTCGGTTCCTGCCGGCCCCTGGGGATTCCAACCATGTCCCTTAAAACTTTCATCCGTCTTCTTCCGAGACACGGTAATCGAAGGAACAACTTCGCGTGTATTATACGGCTTTGTCGGATCCTGGGGAACCATTTCAATCGGAGAGTAATCCTTGCGGTGTTCCTTGACCTTGTCCCAATTGAACTGCATATCAAGATTTACGATCTGAATACGATCGGGTGTGTAAATTCGCTCAAGACCCGCGCGGATGTTTTTCAGCATCTTGACGCGTTCCTGCTCCTCGATCCTTTTACGATATTGCAGGAGCGTGAACTCCTCTTTTGCGATATCTCCCGCGTCATCAAAATCAGAAAGGATGTTTCCTGAGTCATCCGTAATGGTAACATTTTCAGGTTTGAGCTTTGATCCGACTCCGCGCGCAACAAGATATTGAATACCTTTTATCTCTTTCTTCGCTAGACGGTCATAGCCGGGAGCCAGATAGACCGTTACCGCCGCAGTATAGTCTGAACCGCTCGATGAGAACAGCTCGTCGTTCGTCATCGCTATTTCAACGTCCGCCTTTTCAATGTTTTTCAGAGATTCAATATGCCGTTTAAGCTCATCACGGAGAGCTCTCATGAATTTAACATCTATTTCACGGTCGGTCTCAGTCCACTTTGTCATGTCGAAGAGCTTCCATCCGGGGATACCTTTCGGAATGGAGCTCTCCTGCGCAAGACGCGTCATAATGAGTTCACGCTGTTTGGGATCAACGTAGATTGTTGATGATCCGGAGGTACTGTACTTATACCCCATTTCATCAAGCTTCTTGGTCACAGTTCCAAGTTCATCCGCGGGGAGATCAGTGAAGAGGATAACATTCGGCTTTTCCGCGGAGAGCGCGAAAAGCACGATAAACGCCACGAAAATAATGCCGGCAATAGAGCCCGCAATAATCTTCTGCGTCGTGTTGAGCTTCGCCAAAAGGGCTTTCCCCTGTTCAAGAAGCTTTTTGAAGTACTCCATAACTCCTCCACCCGCTATTATATTAATTACAAAACCCCTCCTTTCGGGAGGGTGAATTCGAACATTCAAACTTATTAAATCTTAATGCGACATAATCATTACTTGGATGATTAATTAAAAATGTAAACCAAAAAATGTATGATCAGAGGAAAAAATGAGGGAATTATTCAATTAATTAACAAAACCACCCGCTATTTGCGACTATCTTTGTTTTCATTAATATTTGTCCATTTTAGAGGCTATAATAGCTTAATTTCAATTAATTCACATTGCCGGAAGACCAGATTCTTTCACCCTTACTCTTTCATAGGAGCATCCACACGGAAAGACATGCGGCATGATTTCTCTTGCATCATTATTGAATAATAGTCTCTCTGTAATTACACAGAAAATGAAACAATCACACCACCAGCATCTGCCTTTGAGAGAATAATACCATTGTTATCCAAAGACTCTTTATCATTACTTGATAAGAGCACTTTCTCATATCCCTGACCAAAGCAGTTATAGCAATCGCAGTACCACGCAACAACATTGATATCATAAAAAAACCCCCGATGCTGCGCACCAGGGGCTTTCATATTCAATTATAACACTCACAACTCTCTTTATCTGAGATTCATAAGCTCACGATACGATTTAATCGCCTCATCACGCACCGCTTTTGTGAACGTCAGGGCGATTTCAGCCTTCTGCTGCGCTATCATGACGGTGTGAACATCCACCGATTCAGGCTGATAGATCATTTTTTTTGTTAACCCTTCAGATTCAACCTGAAGATCATTTGTTTTTCCCACCATCTCCGAAAGCATGTCCGAAAATGATTTTGCGACATCATCATCCGCCTCAGCGACACCCTTGTCTGAAAAATGAAGAGGATTCGTTGTTTTCATCTCGACACGGCTGCCCTGGCCGATCGCACTCATTGTTTTACCGATTGATGATATTTCCATGATTACCTCCCGTACTCATGTGCACACAGATTAACGGAAATATGCGGCTCTCTCGGTTCGATGTCCCGCACATCCCACACGCTTTTCTTCTCCGAAAATTCATGACTCGTATGTATATCTCTATGAATTTTTCTTTCGCTCCACATACAGCGCCTCTACACTCTTCCGATTTCAAGCGCTTTTGTAAACGCTGTTTTTGCGTTATTTACAATATTTACGTTCGCTTCATACGATCGTGACGCGGAAATGAGATCCGTCATCTCCATCACGATATTAACGTTCGGCATTTCAACATAGCCCTTCTTCGGTCCCGTCTTTATCGCATCAGGATGTTCAGGATCATACATCAGTCGTGCCGGGGAGGTATCCTCCTCAATTTTAACCACACGTACACCCTGACCGGTACCGGAATCAATTCTGTCCGGCACAAAGGGGGATTTGTAATTCGGGCGTATATTCTCAGGAGCGAAAATCACCCGTTTACGCACGTATGGTCCGCCTTCGGGAGTACGGGTCGTACCCGCATTCGAAATATTACCCGAAATAATGTCCATTCTGAGACGTTGAGCGGTAAGTCCGCTCGCCGCTATATTGAATCCGTCAAACATTCCCATATATCACCTCATTATACCGAACGCATAACCATTTTAAGTATCTTGAAACTCTGCCCTACCGATTGAACAGCAGAACTGTAACGCATGCTGTTTTTAGACGCGTCAACCATTTCACGTTCTATATCAACATTATTACCGTCATTACGGTATGAAGTTGAATAATCCAGATTTATACGCGGCCGGACACTGCGTACACCGCGTTCCTCATCAAACGGTATGTGCCGGGGATCCGTCATCGCCGCGGGGAAATTATTCCCGCGTTTATCATCACGTTCATCAATCACCCGCTTGAGTTCACTTTCAAAATCAACTTCACTGCGCTTGAAATGCGGAACATCGACATTTGAGATATTATTCGCAATCACTTTACGCCGGGTCGACTCGACATCCAGCGATTTCTCAAGAATATAATTGAGCTCCATCATGGAACTTGATTCGAACATTGCATCCTCCAGGGCGGGAAATTTTCAAAATACCATTCCCCCACAGTTCAAATCGGCATATTTCAGCAAAGCATTAGTTTTTTTCGAGACATAATAGGTTTTTTTGATTTTTTTATCCACCCACTCCCGCCGAAGGATTTTGCACATTTACACGATTATCCCGGATTAATGCGATTACCATTTTGGCTATTGCCTCGGGGGTATGTTTTTCTTATTCGTATCAGAAAAAGGATGAGGATGCATGCTGGTTGGTACCGGATGCAATGAAAAAAGCGTAATGGTCTATTAACCGTTGGCGGCTGTACACTCCGATATCAGCAGACCATATATGCGTTGATCACCTGACAAGCGGAAAGTCGATAAGCACCGCAGTCATGTCATCTTCCTGGCCGGAAAGATCTCCGATAAAATCATACACTTCTTCGTACAAGTGATTGATAACCGCCTGCGGAAACAGACTCATATGATCAAACATATTCTGTTTAAGCCGATCAAACCCGAATTCTTCACGATCCCCGCTCCCCCTTCTCGCTTCAACAATGCCGTCACTGAAGAACAGGACACAATCCCCTTCATACACGATGAACTCGCATGAGGGGTAAATATCATATTGCTTTCCCCGGATAGAACGGAACTCGTAACCGAGAAGACCGCCCTTCTGCGGAAACCAGCCCTTTTCCTCCACATTCAAATCGTACAAATCCACAAGCTTATCCCTGAATTTCCGGACAACAAGAGGGAAATACATTCCCCGATTGAAGAACCTCAGATAGAACTTGTCATTCACATTGCGGATATACGTGAAAACGACGCTCGCAAAGTCCTGCGAATCAGCCGCTTCCATAACATCTGTAAATTTCGTTCCTATATCACGGACAAGCTCTTCAGGGTCAAGATATCCTCTTTTTTTGACAGAACATGCGCTTTCTTTCACCCCAAGGGTGATCGCTGAGCGGAGTCTGATAAGAGTTGTATACGCGGGAAGTCCGTGTCCGCTGATATCGGCAAAAACGAAGAGGTAATTCTCGTCAGGCAATTTTACCAGTTCAAAATAATCACCGGATAATACAGACCCGTAGGCGCGCTGAAATCCGATTCCCACAGTAAGCTGTTTACCGTAGAAGTTACCGAACAGACCCCGTATAACGCCGCGATCTTTGCGCCGCACGGTCTCGGCCTCAGTATCCAGTATGGTATACTGACGAACGATTTCTTCTACTGATTCATCCGATATCGGATTTTTTTTATTTATCGAATCCATACCTTCACAGCCGACATTTTGCGGAACACTACATTAATGACAAGAGGTATTGTCAACATTGTTTAGCTATTAAAAAACAAACTGTATACAAAGACACACGTTACGGAATGTTCACAATCATCAAACCGGTCATTTCATTCTTTATCGTCGGTTATTGAACGATACATGTCAGCACTTTTAATTTCCATGAAGATATGACTTGAAATCAGATCTTCCGCAAGAACACTCAATTCCGCAAACGGAACGGTCATACCTTCCGAGAAACGTACAATGGGAAACCGGTCATACTCATCAAAAAGAACCATGCAGGCATGAGCGATAATAAATACACCATTCCCGTATATCGGTAATTCAATATCGGGGAGAGGAACAGGTGTTTGAAGGACACGCAATATTTCAGTTACAAACTGCGTGTATAAAGCCGCAGCTTCATTGATTGCCATCCCCGCACGATTGAAAAGCTCATCGTACCTGGGCACTGAAGATTCATATTGGTCAAATATGCTCATCGTTTTCCTTTTATCTTCTTCCCGGAAACCGTTTTCTTTTTAACCGGAGTCATCTTCTTTGCGGATTCCTTTTTTTTCACAGCTGCTTTCAACCCGCGCGGCGTCTTCAACGCGACCAGTTTCGCATTCTGCAGATGATACTGCGCATCAGCAATCTCGACTATTCGGGGATCATGAGTCACTGCGATGATAGTCATTCCCTGCTCATCCCGGAGCTTTTTGAAAAGAGAAATAATCCCCTTTGCGGAATGATCATCCAGATTACCGGTCGGTTCATCCGCAAGAATTATCTTGGGATGATTTATTATCGCCCGCGCGATCGCCACACGCTGCCGCTCACCGCCGGAGAGAGTCGTAGGATAGTTATCGGATATTTCCTCTATTCCCAGCTCCCGGATCAGTTCCCTCGCGGAAGTATCAATATCATTTCCTGACCGGAAAATACTTATTCTCGCGGGATATACTATATTCTGATACGACGTCATATCCGGAAGAAGATTGAAAAACTGGAAGACAAAACCGATAACACGGTTGCGGTATATTGAACGGCGGATATCTCCCCATCTGAGAATATTTTTCCCCAGATAATAAACTTTCCCCCGATCAGGATTCTGGAGTCCTGAAATAATTCCCAGAAGAGTAGTCTTCCCCGCTCCGGACTTTCCGGTAATCGCAGTAATCGATCTCTCGGGAAATACGAGAGAAATGTCATCAAGAATGAGACGATGTCCGAAAGATGTGGTTATATGTTCAAGAGTGATCATCTGATAATGTCTCCTACTTACGCATTGCTTTAAAAAGATTCATATTCGCCGCGAATGTGGCCGGTATTAACGCTGAAAGAGACGAAATAGAGGCCGACAGAATAACCACCATCGCGAAAACACCCTTTCCTTCTGACTTGACAATCACGCCTGACAGCGAAGGAACCCATGTTCCGATCTTTTCCGCGGCGGAATCAAGCAACGCATTCCCCGCGAAATATCCCGCCAGACCGTAAAGAGCACCAACAAATGCCGCCTCAAGCACAAACCCGAGAATAATCTGATATTTCGGAACACCAAGTACTCGCCTCAATGAAAATTTCTGACTGCGATTGTATACAATTGTAAGATACGAATTAAAAATACTTATCACGGTCAGGATGAGAAACATCCCGATAATTACCCATGATGAACCGTCAATTATCGTGAGCGCCTTGTTTGTTTTTGCCGCAACGTCCTGTTGTGATTCAACCTGAACGTTCATTTTTTTGATTTTCTCGGTAGTCTCCGGCAGTTTCTTGATATCCTTCACCTTGACATACATGGTAAGATACTTTACTCCGGGTCGTTCTCCGGGAGGCGCATCCGCACCATGTTCGGCGATAAAAGCCCTGATAAACTGGGAGGGAACAATCACTCCCGCGAACGGAAGATCATCAGTTACGGTATGGATAATCGCATTGTACGTATAATCTTTTTTAGGATCAAAATCCGCAGGTGTCGATTGAACCATCAACTCAAGGGGGAATCCCCGTAATCCCTCCGCCGGCATTGTCGGATACCCGTTCATTGCAAGATAGTTATTGATCATATCGATCCCGAAACGAGGAGCGACAAGCGGAATGGGATCCGTCATTCGCAGATTACGCCATTTAGGATCACGGTCTCTGAAAAAATCATTTTCTATAGTGCCGAGAGGCATCGGTATTTTTCGTTTCTGTCCTAGAAGCTCTCCCTTGATAACGCTCTTATGATCCATTTGGACGAGAGTGTATGTTTTCTTTACTTCCGGCATTGACTTTATCGCTCGTACGACTCGCGGAGGAATACCACCTGTACTCCTGTTCTGCGCGAAAACATCAAAATTCTTTTTTGTCTTCATCGTCACTTTTATTTCATCAATGGCGAGAGTCCCGAAAATGTTCTTGTCGACATATGTTTTAATTGAATCACGCATTGACATATACAGGATGAGAAACGCGATAAGAAAAAGAATCCCGAAACTGGATATAAGAGATTTCAAAATATTTTTCGAGACATCTTCCAGGGAAAGCTTAATTGTAGAAGTAATGTTCCATATGAAGTTTTTCATGAGATCAGATGCATCCTTTTGCGACAGACGTAATACGCATGACCATTTATTCATCATTTTCAATTGAGATAGTCAAGGTTTTTTCGAAACCGGAAGGATTATAAAGTTACAGCCGCACACAGGATTGAACAACGACAGAACCAGTGTTCATTATAACACAGAGCCCGATTCGTACTACCCTTTGTCATTCTGCATTCTTATTTTTTTCTGCAAACACATGTAGATGTATTCACTAAGCCACAATCGGATTTCCGGATTCTTTTTAATATCGAAAAGAATAACGTAAACCGTTTTACCGTCAATCGTGCGTTTACTGAACACGGTACCTGACAGATGCGCTGTCTGACTGGCCAGTCGAAGCTGAATATCTTCGATATAATAATTACACGGAAGATTCGCCGAGGCAGAAAACGAACATGCCATCGCGATGGTACTGATATCGAGAATTGAACCGGCTGAAATCGTGTTCCTAAGCTTGATACTGAACGTAGCGGAATACTCATCCATACACTGGATTCTTACAAATGTTCTTCTCCCTCTCGCCTCATGGCGTTTGAGAAATTCAAGTATCAGAGACTGTACGTACGGATACCCGAGATTCACATCGATATGATCTATTGTTGTCTCAAAGTTCGTGAGATCTCTGACAAGCTTCAAAGAACTATCCTCTCGACTCCATGTGGATATCTTCACTCCCAGCGAACCGAAACAGTCATTCAATAATCCATACTGATCTTCCCATTTCACTTTCGGCGGGGCATTGTTTCCATATGAGAATATTATCGATTGGGGATTATTGCGGATGATATCAATGTACGGCTCAAAATTTTCCGGTATATGATAGACTTCATACTCATGTGACGCAATTTTTTTAATCAGATGGTTTTCCGCATCTGGCGGGAAATAGAGGAAGAACACTTTTTTCGCATTGCCGACCGGAGATTCTGCCATAACGAACTCCTTTGCGGTTCAATTAAATATCATGAAAAATATCTGTCAATTTATTATTAATTGAATAAATTAATATATGTCATGTGACAATACATTTGTTTATTTCGCACAACATACTGCTCATTATTGTACAGATATGAAAGAGATGTATCTTTTTATATACACGAAAACCGAATTATCCTTGTCCTCGCCCTTCCATCGCGCTGCTATTCATAACCGCAACGTGCTCAATCTTATCTTGTTTTGCCCTCACCCTCGTATCTGTCAATTTGTCTTATCCTGATAATTATTCAATTTTGCAGAAAGTCCGCATGACCGGCTACCGATGTTGACAATTGCAGATAATACGCATATCTTTGTTATAACTTGAATTCGATCAGGATTAATAAATGCGAGTACTGATATGCGGACTGATTTCCCTTCTATTCACGAGCTGTACCACATCACCGTCAACGATTGACAGGATCAGTTCGGGTGACTCAGTCCAAATAAATTCAACACGGCAGGACTATCAACCGCCAGCATATTCCCGCAGCAAAATATCCAAGACCGGCGAGGATATTACCTATAAAGGAATCCCGCGCGCGCACTCATTGCTCCGCACGGACATAAACGATATAGACGCAAAAACTGACTCCGTAAAACTCAAAGCCAAATCTATTGAATTCTATTTCCGACAACGGGATAATTTTTCAGAAACATTTCACTTCAAACACCAACGCACCATCATTATTAATAACAGGATCCTTGACGAGATGTATTCATCTGTCCGCATATTAGCATGTCCTCTTCTGAAGAGAGGAGCAAAAGCGATATCAGTGCAATTTGATACACTCCCTGCGTACAGTGTAAAAATAATAAACGAATTGAAGTCCGATGATTTCATAATACTGTCGTTTACCGATAAAAGTGAAACAGCGCGTTTTATTTCCGACTGTCAGACCCATACTGTTTTGTCTGTCCGCTTCCCCGGAAGCTCCGGTGATATAGAAAGAAAATTCGAACTATCCGGATTTAAAAAAAGTTATCAGTATTACATAAGGGAGATTGAAGAGTTTGTGCTTCGATGAATATACCGCGGCGAATATCAACGCATCAGCGGAGTTCTCAATGCGATCAGATACCGTAAACAGTTTGTACTCAATCTCGGTTCCTTTACCCGACTCATTGCGTTTGCTAAAAAAATATTTTGAAAGCATAAGGAACACCACTTAATCAGGACAAACAGGCATTCGTCACGGATGAAATATTACTGCATCAGAAATAATTTCTTTTTCCATAATCCAAAAATGAAAGCCGGGAAGGTAAAAATAAAACCCCTGATATAATCAGGGGTTTTATGCAGGCCCACGGCGACTCGAACGCCGAACCAACGGTTTTGGAGAATAGGATTTATTTTTCAAGACCGTTTAACGTCGTTTTTTAACGTTTATATATGTAATACAATATAGAAGAATGTCAACTAAATAAACGTAGGTAAATTTTAATAAACATCAATAAACTAAAATTCTATCTCATGGCTATCTCATGGGAAAACGTTCATTTGAATATACAATATTTTATCATTTATTTTCCATTTTGGGAAGATAAAAAATACCCGCCTTTTACAGCGGGTAAGTATATGAAAATCAGAAAGGAAGGCATTGTTATTGAATCGTATGTTCGCCGTATATTGGTTTGTTCTGATAGATACGCGCCGCTATTACAGTCAATTCGTCAAGCGTTACTGATTCCAGTTCTGCGTCATTCATAAGAACGGGAACCTTATCAGAATTCAAAAAAATAACCTCATTCATTGCGGCGCGGAGTGCGTCGCGGTCGGCAATGGTGAGCGGTTCTGTCAGTGATTGTCGGTTGAATATCGAAGCGTCAAGCGCGGGAATCGGTAAAGGTTCGCCGCGTTCTTGAAAGTAATTTTTAAGCATCATTAAGGTTTCATACGTTCGCAAAAAAACCGCCTCTTTTGATTCCAGAGTTTCGGGGAGCGGTTCGCCTGAATGATGGAAGAGGGCGCGGAGCTTTGAAGATAGTTTTACCATATCAGCCCCCGGCGTTTTGAAGGTTGCCAGGTCTTCCGGTCGAGCCTTGTCGCCTTTTCCAACCGACCGCGTAGATATTCGACAAGCTGGACATATTGCCAATACTCTTGACTGTCAGGAAGTGAATACAGAATTACCTTTTCGCTCCGGTTGAGCATCCAACGGACAGTCCGAACGTTTTGAACCGATACAAGCCTTTTCCCCTTTGAAAGATAAATGACTTTTATCATATCCATTTCCCGATTCATTTCGACGGGGTCGGTTTTCATCAGTCTGCAAAATTGATCGAACGGAAGATTTTCAGAACGCTCGAATAATTCTTTTATGGTCATTTCAGTTAAGTTCATCGGCGGGCACCTCCGCAGTAATATTGAGCCATGAACGCGGCTCTAGCCTCTTCGGCTACGGTATTATAAAAAATCATGTATTCATCTGTGTTCGGGTCATTATAGTTCAGATCATCAATATAATTGTCCATGATTTCGGATATAATGGACAGGCTCGCCGGTTCATGTATCAATATTTTTCCGGACTGTGTTTTCGCCATATCAGGAGCGCGTCTGCATACGGAAGAGCGATTCACGCCAATTAATTTAGCCAGTTCTGACTGATTCATTTCTTTTGTTGTATTCCAGATTTTAACACGTTCGTTTTGTTTCTTCTTCATTCCTCTCGCCTCCGTTTATTTCGTTACTACAAATTATTTTCATCCGAGTCCATACCCTTCTTCACCTTTCAGGCGGGGTTATTTCTCTGTCAATGTCGCCGTCAAGTTGACGTCCGTTGCATACCGTCGGGACTGTGAGCCGGAAACAAGGTGGGTGAGTTCCGACCGCATATCAACCCCAGATCGTTACACAGTACCTTTGAAAAATCCCCGTACCGGGGGGGGGCATATAGGGGGTATGCATCCCCTGTATAAATATAAGGACAGAAGAAAACTGCCTGAATAATGAATAAGTAATACATTTACTTTCCCCCCGTATATTTCAGAAAAATCATGCAGTTCGGAGAATTGACGCGCGGAATCATTTCCACATTTTCCAGAATGGCCGCCATAATGAAAGAGCCGTTCGCAATGTATCGCCCTGAAAATATTTCAACCTCATGTTTGAAATGATAAGATGTATGTCCGCGCCGATATGGTGCGGTATGTTTCCGAATAAATTCCCGGCATGTATTTACTTCATCAGATTTCGGGTCACATAATAAATCATCCCGCCCCGGATAATTTTTTATAAAATATTCTTTTATCCCTGCATAACAAACATTTTGAGAAGTCATATCCTTATACCTCCGATATTAAAGTAAGATAGTAAGTTAGAGTAAGATTCTACTATGAGGGATATTTAAAAGTATTATATAGAAAAAACCCTACTGCATCTTACTATCTTACTTTTATTATTTTAGTTTCGCATAACCGCATATTTATAAACACCGCCCTTCATACCTCTTTCAAAACTCTTCGCGCTTAATACTTGCCCGAGCTTCTTTGAGGAAAACCGAAGACCTGGATTTTTTGCGGCAAGGACATTGATAATTTCGGTATTCGTCAAGTATTCAACACACAAGCCATTCCATTGATCAGGCTTAAAAACAGATAAGAGGCATTCCTCTTCTGGACAAGCGGCATAAAAACCAGAGTTATTTTTTTCCAGTTCTCGAATGTCATCTTCGTCAAACCAATACTTGAAACCGGATCGATAAAGGCGTAATGCTTGCGAGTATGCACGGCGTACAAGTTCACGCGGGATGTCATAATCAATCGAATCGACTTGAACGCATAAGAAACGCCGGGATCCTGTATTGTCTGACAATATCCCGCTGTCATTTGCGGAAGCACAGAACGCGGCGCGTCGTGGTAAGGATTCCGAGTTCCGTGAATACGGACGGCGTATATCATAGAATTCCTGTGTCATTTGGCTCTTTAGCGCAGAGAGTTCGTGACGCGTGGTCGCTTCGAGTTCGTCGAGGACGATTAGAGCTTTCTCAACGTACATAATCCGGCTGTCTTTATCATCGGGATTGATAGCCCCTACATAAGTGAGACGGTCGGAAATCCCGAGCTTTGTTAGGAATGCAGTTTTTCCGATTCCCTGCGCTCCCAAAAGTGAAAGACAGGTGTGATTCGGCTTACCGTCTGCCCACATAGCTACATTTGCGGCCATCCATTTCTTGAGGTATTCACAAAAGACGGTTGCCGTGTCGATTCCGTCGCCGAATTGATTTGCTGTCACGGTTGCTTTTAAAGATAGTTCGGCGATTGCGTCGCGTCCGTCATCTTCGGTCGGAAGAGCGCACAAGAATTCTTGAACGGGGTCATATCGCCGAGAAAAATCAGAATTAAAAACCATGTGCAAAATTTCGGCCTGAATAGGAGAAAATAAATACTGTTCAATTAATCGCGCACGAAGAGAATTGAAAACAATATCAGTCATTTCAGAAAACTCATTCCGACCCTTTGGAGAAATTTCTACACGTCCAGTAATGACATTTATCCGTGTATCAAACGACATCGATAGTACATTTTTAATCTGACTTATTTTTCCGTACATAGTTCCATCAGTTACGGGAAGATATTCAGAAACCGAAGAATTATTTTTTTGAATTACTGCTTCGGTCATAATTCAAGCTCCTCATAACTTTCAAGCGCGTCAATAAGACGAGAAAGCTGTGAGAATCGATCAGAATCAGGCGGACAGATAGAAGTATCGATTTGAAATCCAAATTCTGACATATTCAAACCTGCGGGGAGCTTTCCGGATAACACCGCGTTGACATAACGGGCGCGCTGCGAGGCCAATGGTTCGGCAGTTTCAGCATGATAAGTCATAAGGTATCGACCTCCTTCAACCGCTCCGCCGCAATGCGAGTATCTGATTTCGCCTTCGGGCTCAGCTGTGCCATGAATTTCAACCCGGCCACAAAACGGGCATCTAACTTCCGTATATGTAACGCCGTGATTTTTGTAGCATCTCAATATTTTCGCGCGGGGTAATTCTGTATTCATATCAAAACCCCCATGCAAATAAAAATCTCAATCAGTATTATGAAATCCATTCCTCCCGTCCTTCCGTGATTTCTCGGTTCTGTTTTTTTGTTTTCTATATTGACTATTTTTCAGACAGCTTTTTCAACAACGGCCATGCTTTTTGAGTTACTTCAAGGTCGACGACACATGGGTCAAACAGCTCGAGCAGTTCACGACGCCAATTGATCGTTACTCGTTCGCCATCCGATCCGGCGTGCGTGCCGACGAATACAACCCGATGTTCCGCTTTTAACGCTGCGAGATATACCGGATCAACCGCACGGGCGTGAATTAACGCGCCAGTTTTGATGACCGTCGGAGACATCGAACCATCGGACATTTTGAGTGTGACAAAACCGGGTTCAAATTCATTCAGCGGTGTCACTGCGAGATATTCGTCACTGATGTTTGTAAATATTTTTGCAAGATTTATAAGTTTCATTTGTCCCCCTCACCATTCCGACTTTTGTTTTTTTGATTCTGCAATTGCCGCTTCTACTGATTGCGTTGATATCTTCGACGGCTTTCCGTTGGTCATTTCGATATCAATTAATAGATTTCCTGTGTCGATCCGGTGAAGCGTGGCGGCTTCAGACATTTGAACATATAATTTTGTAGCCGCGTCGATTTCATCCGGTTTGAGTTCGCGGAGTGATTTAATATTTTGATCGTAAATCTTTGTCATTCTTGACCTCCTATTTTTTGGGTGATTGTAAAATCAATACGTTTGATTATTCCGGCATGTGTGACCAGCTTGAACCCGATTTCGCCGAAAGGATTATTTTCGATTTCTGAGCGTACGCGGTCAATGGCTTCGGTGATAATTTTTTCGTTTTTACTCATTATGAATTATTTCCTCCTCTGATTTCCTTTGATTTATAATAATCTTGAACGGAATCCGGCGAAAATAAAACATTTCTACCGCGCTTGATATGTGGTAACCCGGATTTCATTTCATGCCACACCGTCACGCGCGAACACCCCAAATATGTTTGAACGTCCGTCATACGCCAAAGTTGCGGAGTTTCGCGGTTGATTTGTTTTTGATTGTTATCAACAGTCGTCATGTTTGTGCCCCCGTTAATCAATATCCAGATTTGTAAAATATTGTCAAACCAATGCCGTAATTAATAGTTATGCGGGGGTCAAATAATTGACTACGTAGTCAACCGGTGGTCAAGTGGTCGCCGGGAATAAAAAAGACGCCCGAGAAAGGCGTCTTAATTGTGAGCGGTATGCGTTATATTTTCAGAATTTCGGAAAGTTTGGAATGTAATTGTTTAACCTTATAATCGAATTGACCTGTCTCTTCGATGTACTTAATTCCCTTAGGTCTTGTCGTTTCACGCTTCACATTCTTTAGAGGTTTTTTGTTTTCTTGTAAAAAGCTATATTCAATAAAATCCTCATATTGAAAGCCAATTGTTTTCCCTTCATTATTGGCTGTCATATAAAACGATTCGTCAATATAGCCCTTTTCTCGCCATATCGTAAAGATATATAGAATGTTCCTTAATTGCGATCCTTTCGCTTTTGTACGTGGAATTTCTTTCCCGCTTATAACGTCTTTCAGGTCACTGTAAATAATGTATCCGGCAGCTTTCAGAGCTTCTAGGTGTTTTTCTAATATTTCAGGTTTTATCTTCCATTGTATTTTATCTTTTAGGGGGCGTCGGTCTTGTTTCCCGTCGTGGTCGGTTTTCGGGGTGTCTATGGTAGGTTCTGTAATGATACCGAGTTCTTTTAATTTATTACGCTGAAAATAAAGGTTATCCCTGTGCGTCTCAATTTCACTTTGAAAGGAAAATAAAGGCATTAAGGATTGAAATACATATTCATCGTTAAAAGAATACTTTTTGTCTAACTCATGCGTATAATTAGATAATTCAATTACACGTTTATAAATATTTTCAGTATAAATGATTTGTTCTTCGATAGAAACAGGATGTTCGGAATACTTATTTTTAAATGAAAACCATTCGCGCTCAATTTCTCGAATTGCCTGTATTAATTCTTCATTCCCTTTCTGATAATCTGAATTAAATATTTTATCATAAAGCGGATTGTCGTCTTCTACCCTTTCAAAAACAACACCACCAATATTATTGACATGATGTTCTTTCTTAATTATCAATTCTGCCATGTTCGTGCCTCCTGAAAATGCGTTTCCTGGATGAAAAAGGCACGAAAAAAGGTCATCAGGAGTAACCCCTTGTCAATGCCGGGAGCTAACCGGCATCTATTCCGCGCCCTGTGTAATCTATGCCTGCATTACTTCCCTTTCGATTGCTCTTTCAATAAATCCATTTAAAGACATTTTTTTCTTTGCGGCTATAATCACCGCTTGCCGGTGTAGCTCCGGAGATAGTCGAACATTGAATTTCCCGGAATATGGTTTTTCCGGCTCTACTCCGTCGGTTTTGCAAAATTCAATATAATCATCGATAGAATCTTTAAACGCCTTTTCAATTTCCTTCACGCTTGTCCCTTGAAACGTGATAACATCGCGGGTGTTTATTACATCGCCGTGAAAGATTTCCGCCTTTTCGTCAAATTCAACAATTCCGACATATCCTTTATATTCCATCATGGTTTTACCCCCGCAGTTTCCAGAAATCCCCCCGTATCAACTGATACCTATCCCACGAACACCGCCGGGGACACATTGAACCTTTCCGATAATGCTTTCACCTGTCTGACATTAAGCGCACGTTTTCCGCTCAAAATTTCGGAGACAACCCCTTGACTTCCTATCTCTTTTAAATCCGTTTGTTTTATTCCATGTTCCTCAACAAGATATTTCAATACGTCAAGCCCTCCGCTCTCTATCATCGGGAATCGGTCTTTTTCGTATGCTTCAATCAAAAGTCCGAGCGTCTGCATAAGTGTCTTGTCTCCGTCGCTGTCAATGAGACTGTCAAGAAGAGCGACAAGGTGATTATATTCCCGTTCATTCCGGGGAACCGTGAAATATTCCCTCACTTCCGGCCATGTTTTCAATAATGCTGTGGTGGTGACTGACATTTGTTATTCCCTCCATTTATTCCGGCTGTATTCTTCGTGTGTTAAAACGTACCGGATATAAACCGTTTTCGTATTGTAATGAATAGCCGCGATAAGACGAAATTTATTCCCCCCGATATTGAATACTGTCAATGAACCGACAAGATCGGCGGAAGGGAACGTCTTCCGTAATTCAACGAATGACTTATAATCACTTTTTGAAACGATGGAATACCAGACGGAAAGCGGTTCTCTGCTCTGAGGGTATTCCGTTGAAAACTCATTTATCCTTTTCAGGGTAATTATTCTCATATAACCTTAGTATATCTCATTATGAGATATACGTCAACCCCTTTTTAATAAAAAAGACGCAGCCATATTCGACCGCGCCCGTACTTTAATCGTCTTCTTCATTCTTTATTATCCCCACCTTTTCGCATTTCCTGAATAAAAGGAAAACATCTGGAATTACCGCACCCGAATAAATATCGAGAAAGGCAACTTGTTTATTCTTTTCGTAAATTTCTTTCCATACTAAACTGGAGAAGAATCAAGATTAAAAGCATCATTGAAAGCATTGTCATAAATATGAGTAATACAATAAAACCCATTTTTGCAGTGTTTGCAAATCCCTCTATTCCCAAATCAGCTTTCAGCTTTGCAAGTTTCAAATCTCTATATGTATTGATTACCTTGTTCATGTCCGAATGGTCATCTTCTGCGGCCAATATCACTTTTGAAAGATTATCAACAAAATCTTGTTTGTTTTTATCGCCATCAATCTGAGAAAGCCACTGCCCTAAAATTTTATTATTGTCATTTATAGAAAAATACTTTTCCAAATTCTTTGGATAATTGATTGAAGTATCTTTTTTTTGAATAGCATCAGGATTGATAACCTGAGATATGTCATCAAATGTAACATTATTTTTTGATTCTGTACTGTCATATTTTATAACATAGATTACTCCACCAACAAGCACAATTGCCAACAAAACAACGAGAATAAAACTTAAAAGCCTTGAAACAGGAAAAATAACTTTTTGCTCAAACTTGTTTAAAATCTTCATATTATCCTCCTCTGTAATTTATTTTCTTTTTTATTGCACACTGCATTTAGTATTTCAATAATAATTTACCATTTTACTCTAAATTGAAAGTTGATTATTCAGCCTTTAGAAATGGGAAATATGTTCCCTGTCACGGAGAGAACATCCCGCATATCGTCCGGGTGATAATAGACGCTTTCTGTCATATCATCCGTCATGTGGCCTGTAATGCTTTGAACCTTTGCGCGGGGAATATTTGCGTTGACCAACAAACTATTCAGGAAATGTCGATGACTATGAAACGTGATATTCCGTTCCCTTCTTATAGCGTCTGAAATACCTATCCTTTCCATCGACCGGAAAAACTCTTTTGTTATGGTGTGCGGTTCTGTCGGATACTCGGATGATTTGTCAGCGTAAAATATAAACGTGTCCGGCGTCAACGGGTACGGATTTTCACGGAGAAGACGATCAATAGAATCAATGACCCTTTGGGGAATGAATATATTCCGCGCCCTTCCCGTTTTGGTTGTTTTATTCAGCGTCCGGAGCTGTTGATCCCAAGACCGGCGACAATGAATAAACCCGTCTTCCCTTTTAAAATCAGACACCACAAGAGCGAGTATTTCCCCCAAGCGGAGACCGGAAGACGCCGCAAGAAGTGAAGCGACATAGCCGCGATAATCCGGCCATTCAACGGCGAAAAGAGAGCGGACTTCCTCAATCGTCAAGATTCCTTTGTGCTTTGTATTGAGTGCCGCCCGATCTATACGGGGAACGGCCTTTATATATCCGCCCTCTTCGGCGGCTTCCAGTATTGCTTTAATAACCGTTAAAGCCCTGTTTATCGTCCCGCCGGAATACCCCTTTTCAAACAGAGAGTTCCGGAACGTCTTAATCATCGCCCTGTCAATATTGCTTAACTTGACCGCGCCGATGATCGGTAAAACATGATTGTTCAATGTCCGGGCGAGTTCAATGCATTGACGTTCCCTCAATCGCAATCCCCGCACCCGCTTGTCAGTCGCCCATGTTCCCGACCAATCAAAGAAACCGCGCGAAAACTGTTCAAAGGAAACATCTTTTCCCGGCATCAGTATTCCGTATTTATCAATATAGTCTTCGGCGTATCTAATCGCGTCTTTTTTAAGATTGCATCGGGTATTTTTCGCGGGTGAGTATGACCCGTCGGGGCGCTTCACTTGAAAATACCATACTTTACCAGAATTGAGTTTTCGTGTGTGGAAAGAGATTCCGACCATTTTTCAACCTCCGTTATGGAGAAAGCCATTTTTCATCTCATGGCTATCTCATGGAATGTTAAAAAACGCCCGGTTCCGGGAAGTCTTTTTCAAAAAGCCCTGTATTTACAGGGGTTTTATGCAGGCCCACGGCGACTCGAACGCCGAACCAACGGTTTTGGAGACCGCTACTCTACCAATTGAGCTATAGGCCTGTACAAAATAATATCAAAACACGGGCTGTTTTCTGTCAAGCGAATTTGCCCTGTGTAAAAAATCTTAATAGAATTCCAGCTGACCGCCGTCAAATCTGAGCTTGTCTTCAGTCACTTCCTCTTCAAATAAAATCGGATACTCGCCATCGAAGCACGCGGTACAGAATTTCATATCAGGTTGATTCACCGCCTCAAGGAGAGAATCAACAGTCAGATAGGAAATAGAATCCACTCTGAGGTATTTTCTGATTTCCTCAATCGTGTGAGTAGCCGCGACCAGATCATTTCGTGTAGGAATATCAATTCCGTAAAAGCACGGGAATTTCGTAGGCGGAGCCGAGATTCTCACATGAATCTCTTTAGCGCCCGCAAGACGGAACATCTTGATGATCTTTCTCATCGTGGTGCCGCGCATGATTGAATCATCAACGACTACGATTCGCTTGTCCTTTACCGCTGACTTCACCACATTGTATTTTATCTTCGCCCCGAAATCACGGATCTTCTGTGAAGGCTCAATAAACGTCCGTCCGATATAGTGGCTTCGTATCATACCCATGTCGTACGTAATGCCTGATTCATACGAGTACCCGAGCGCGGCATGTATCGACGAATCCGGAATGGGTATGACCACGTCTGCTTCAACAGGCATCTCATGCGCCAGTTTTCTTCCGAGCGCGATACGCATATCATGAACGGAGTGACCGAATATGATACTGTCCGGACGCGCGAAATAGATATATTCGAAAATACAAAGCGACTCAGGCTGTTTTTCGAAGGGGAAAAAAGACTGCACCCCGTCTTTGGTCACTTCAATCAACTCGCCCGGCTGAACTTCGCGGACATACTCGGCATCAATGATATCGAACGATGTCGTTTCTGACGCAAATACATGCGCGTCATCGATCTTTCCCACCACAAGCGGTCTGAAACCGTGCGGATCACGTACCGCATAAAGCGCGTCATTGGTCATTACAAGAAGCGAGTATGCTCCCTTGATCTGTTTAAGCGCGTGAATAAGGGCATCACGGAAATTATCAAGCCCTGATACCGCAATTAGATGCGCGATAACTTCACTATCAACCGAGGTCTGAAAAATATGTCCGCGATCAACGAGCTTGCTTCGCAGGATTCCGGTATTCACAAGGTTCCCGTTATGAGCGAGCACCATATCGCCGTATCTGGTTTCAGCCCTTATCGGCTGAGCGTTTCGAAGGAAAGAAGATCCCGTTGTCGAGTATCGATTATGCCCGATGGCGCGGTCACCGTGAAGATTCGCGAGATGGTGTTCCTTGTAGATATCTACGACTTTGCCCATGCCGGCATATCGATAGATAAATTCACCGTCGGACGATGCGATCCCTGACGACTCCTGTCCGCGATGCTGCAGGGCATAAAGCCCCAGATAGGTCAGGTTTGACGCATTCTCGGCTCCGAAGATACCGAAGATGCCGCATTCCTCTTTCGGGTAATATTTCTCTCCATCCGGACTCGCCGGACGGTTATCTGTGTTGTCTAAATCTGAAGGTCGGATCATTTTCTTCTCCGCGCAGTGGAAGGATGTAACCTTGTTGCGCGGGACATCGTTTCTGTAAAGTATTTTTGGAAGCAATGTTGCGGAAATACACGGACTGACTGGATACATTTCACCAAAGACTCACTCGCACGCAGCCGTATCAGCGGATCTGTCTTCAGCGGTCAATTTGTATCATATAACGTTTATTAACACATCGGATGAGGGAATTGCTACAATTACGCATATTGAGGATGATTAACCGACAGACGTATCCGCGCACAATACTGTTTTTCATGCAGGAAACATTCTCACACTAAAGGGCTTCCGGTATCTGGCACGTCGAACGCACTTAAACCGCAGAGTGACCTTATTTAAACCACTCACCATCCCTGCGGATACACTTCAGAGGAAATAGTTCCATACGGGTATGCCTGCGCCCGAGCAAAACAGAAGCCGTTAAATACAAAAAAGGCCGCCCGAGGCGACCTTTTCCATCTACAATACACTGTCTCAGTCTTTTTTCTTGATGCTGTACTTTTTGTTGAATTTTTCCACACGACCCGTTGTGGTAAGCAAACGGTTCTGTTTGGTGTAGAAAGGGTGGCATGCGGAGCAGATTTCCACGCGCATATCCGGAACGGTGCAGCGGGTCTTAACTTCATTGCCGCACGCGCATTTAATCACGGTTTCTACGTATTTTGGGTGAATATTCGGTTTCATGTAACAATCTCCTTTATATCGTCGTCCAGAATCCGCCGGAGCGGTTTTTAGTCAAGTAATAACTCAGCCGTTCATGGCTTTAAAGAACATCCTATTGTTTTTAGTGGCCTTCATCTTGTCAACCAGTAATTCCATAACTTCAGTGGTACTCATCGCTGACAGGAATTTCCGCAGAATCCAGATCTTGTCGCGTTCTTCCTGATCAAGCAGAAGCTCTTCCTTACGTGTTCCCGACTTATTGATGTCAATAGCGGGGAAAATACGTCTGTCGGACAGTTTTCGGTCAAGATGGAGTTCGGAGTTACCCGTACCTTTGAACTCCTCGAAAATGACCTCATCCATTCTTGAACCGGTGTCAACCAGAGCGGTGGCAAGAATTGTGAGAGATCCGCCCTCTTCGATATTACGTGCCGCTCCGAAGAAGCGTTTCGGTCTATGAAGCGCATTCGAGTCAACACCACCAGAAAGAATCTTTCCTGACGTGGGAACAACCTGGTTGTACGCACGTGCAAGACGAGTGATCGAGTCAAGAAGAATCACCACATCCTTTTTATGTTCAACAAGACGTTTCGCCTTTTCAAGCACCATCTCAGTAACCTGTACGTGACGTGTAGCCGGTTCGTCAAAAGTAGATGATATCACCTCACCCCTGACGGTGCGCTGCATATCCGTTACTTCCTCAGGACGTTCATCAATAAGAAGCACGATAAGATAGATTTCAGGGTGATTTGTTGAAATCGAATTTGCGATCTTCTGAAGCAGTATCGTTTTACCAGTACGGGGAGGAGCGACAATTATCGCACGCTGACCCTTTCCGAACGGCGCCATGATATTCACCACGCGCATGTCAATGTTTTCGCTTGTTGTTTCCAGATTGATACGGCTGTCCGGATAGAGAGGCGTAAGGTTATCGAACAACATACGTTTCTGGAGCGAATCCGGATTTTCAAAATTCACCGCTTCAATACGGAGAAGCGCGAAAAAGCGCTCGTTATCTTTCGGAGGACGAATCTGTCCGGTTACTGTATCACCTGTGCGGAGACCAAACAGACGAATCTGGGACGGAGACACATAAATATCATCCGGGCCGGGCAGATAGTTGTAATTCGGCGATCGGAGGAAACCATAGCCGTCAGGAAGTATTTCGAGAACACCGGAAGAAAACAGAAGTCCGTTCCGCTCCGTCTGAGCCTTGAGAAGCTCAAAAATGAGATCCTGTTTCTTGAGTCCGGATATCCCATCGAGGCTCATCGCCTTCGCGATGGACACAAGATCATTGATGGTTTTTTTCTTGAGTTCCGCAAGATCAAGGCGGTTGTCTGACGCGGGAGCAGGTTTTGCCTTTACGGCGCCGTTATCGCTTTCCGCTTCAGGCGCACTCGATACCGGAGCAACCGCTTCAGTTGTGACAGGGGCGGCAGCAGCTGCAGCTCCATTCTCACGCCGTCTTCCGCGCGGTTCTTTCACTTCCGCGGTAGTTTCTTCTTCGTTTTTTCCTTTTGGTGTTTCACCCATACTGAAATCCTGCTGTATTATTGGATTAATTAAATGCGTTATTGTGTATTGTAACCGGATGTGTGATCATTTTTCCGGATCGGTCTGAAAACCGTGGACATGTATTGTTAATTATTATTAAGAGAAAATAAAAGGGAAAGCCGCTATTCCTGATTTTTTAGTGCCCCAAAAACAATCTATTAGATGATTATGTTTTTGCGGGAATTGAGGATGACCAACCGACCTGCGAACCGTACCGGAGACATATCGAATTTGTCAAGATTATTTTCCAGCTTTTCTTCCCCGCTTCCCTGATGAATCTTTTTCGCCGCATGAAAAGGATATGCCATGTTTAATCATCTTTTTCTTCAGAGATTCCTTTGTAACCTGCAACACCTTTGCGGTTTTATCAATATCACCCGCGGCACGTCTTATCTCTTCAACTATACACTGCCGTTCTGAAAAAGCAACCCTCTCTTCGAGAGAAAGGGATTTATTTCCTTTGCCGGTGGGAACTCCGTCACTGCGCCCGAAATAGATCAGATATCCGGAAAGTTTACCGTTAGAATGCATCGGTACTTTCTCATAGAAAGATCCGAGGTCGTTATTGTAAAACACGGGATCAGTCGAGCGGCTCTCACGCAATGAACATTCATTTCTGTCCGGATCGGCAAGTATTGTCTCAACAAACTCCGAATCGACTTCCGGAGACCCCATTGCTTTCTCATAAAGATTTTCAAACAGGCTGTTATAAAAAATCGTCTTTCCATCCACGTTCACCGCATAGAGCGCCCGTGGTATGTACTCGAGGATCGTGTAAATCATCCACTCCATCGCCTGTGCGTCCCGGCTCGCTTCTATATCATCAGGGCATTCGGATTTTTTTGATTTTTCACAGGCGGACAGCAGTTCAACCCGGCTCATCCGTCCCTGGACTTCCCCGAATATGTTTATCGAGACAAACTCCTCGATATGAGACAGGTACGGAAGAATCTCTTCGCTTGTGTGATGACGGGCAAGACCCGTAATTATATCATCAATCTTCTTTGATTCCGCGCGATCTATATCGCTCATCTCGGCAACCATATCTTCTTTGGTAATGATACCGAGAAGAGTGTTCCTCCGCGATATAACAGGAATAATCGGAACGGCAAACTGATAAAAAACACGCATGACATCTTCCGGGGTTTTCCTCGAAGGATCGTACGGATTTTCGTCGAACTCTTTCAAAAGCTCACGCAATTCCTCATCACCCGCAATCGGTGTTTTGTCAGTCTCATTCATAGCGATTATATTCCCAGCACATCATTCATTGTGTAGTGTCCCGCCTTTTTCCCCGCTATATGTTCAGCCGCCCGCATCGCCCCTTTCGCAAACACATCACGAGTAGCCGCCTTGTGCGTAATCTCGATCCGTTCCTCGGGAGATATGTAGAATACCGTATGTTCACCGACGATGTCGCCGCCCCGGATCACCTGCACGCCGATTTCGTCATTGGTACGCTCACCGGGAAGCCCCTCGCGGCCATATACTTCTTTGCCTTTCCCAAGCCGCGGAATCGCGTCTTTAATAATATCAAGAAGGCGGCGCGCGGTACCCGAAGGCGCGTCCTTTTTCATTCTATGATGAGCTTCGAGTACTTCAACATCAAAACCATCTGAAAGTGATTTCGACGCGATCTCAACCAGCTTGAACATCATATTCACGCCCATCGACATGTTCGGAGAAAATATAACCGGAATTTCTTTCGCGGCGTCATCAATCTTCTTTTTCCCGGCATCATCAAAGCCGGTAGTGCACAGAACAACCGCTGTTTTCGTTTTAATCGCGCAATCAAGAAGAGCAAGAGATCCCGCAGGTGATGAAAAATCTATCACCGCGTCACACGCCCGAAGTCCTTCTTCGGAAAGTGCTGAAAGCGGGACACCGATGTTCATCGCGACCGCAAGCTCGCCCGCGTCTCTTCCGAAAAACGGAGAGCTCGGAATATCAAATGCCGCACCGATGGTATGACCCCTTTCAAGCGCGATACGAACCACCGCGCGTCCCATTCTTCCCGATCCTCCGCATATTCCGATTTTCATAACCTGACTCCCGCCGCGGCGAATGCGCTTCTGACAATTTCCTGTTTATCGGGAGCAAGCTCCATCAACGGCAGACGGACATCACCTGAACAGAAACCTGCTCTCGACATGACCCATTTGATCGGAATAGGATTCGTTTCAACAAACACGGCCCGGCATATCGGTAATATTTTATAGAAGATATTCTTTGCTTTTTCAAGATTTCCATCACGGAAATTCGTCACCACAGATTTGACTTCGCGAGGCATGATATTCGCAACCACGGACACAACACCCTTTCCGCCTACGGCGAGAAGAGGAAGAAGAAGATTATCATCTCCCGAAAGAATATCGATTCTGTCTCCGCATAACTCAATCAGACGCATCATCTGAGCGATATCCCCGGAAGCTTCCTTCATCGCCTTGATATGCGGAGCTTTATCAACAAGCTCCGCCACGCTCTCCGGCATGAAATTGACCCCGGTACGTCCGGGTATATTATACAGCATCGCGGGTATTCCGCCCGCGTTTGAAACTTCGGTAAAATGAGCGACCAGCGCCCTTTGCGGAGGTTTATTGTAATATGGATTAACAAGCAAAACACCGTCAGCTCCGGCTTTTGCGGCCGAAACAGTCAGATTGATAGCTTCTTCCGTGGAATTGGATCCCGTTCCCGCTATTACCTTGATTCTTTTATTCGCGAATTCAACCGTTTTGCGTATAACTTCACTATGATCAGAATGAGATATAGTGGGAGATTCGCCGGTTGTCCCCATTGGAACAACCCCGTCTACTCCGCCTGCAACCTGTGACTCAATAATACGCGCATACGCGTCATAATCGATTTTTCCGTTTTTAAACGGCGTAATAAGCGCCGTATATACTCCTGTAAACATGCTTCACCTTTGCGTATGATTTACACGACAATTTATTTTCTGGTTCTAACCGGGGTCTTTCCTTTTTTGGGTTCCACTGCCGCACCCCTTACGAAATACTCCGCGAATTTCTGGTCAAAGAATTCCCGTTTAAAAAGCTTATCCGGAAATTCATCATCAAAAATAAAAAGAATCAGGCTCCTCGTCGAAACGAGAGTATCCTCCTCGGCCGGATACGCGTAGACTTTCACCCATGTTGAATCTGATTTAAGGACAACCTTCACCACACTCCCCTTCTTCATCACGACCTCACGGTTATTGAGGACATCTTTCTGGAGAACATAGGTATGCGCCTCCAGTTCACGGAGAGACGCATAATCAGAATCAATGATAAAACTGCTGCATGACACAGCTAAACCCGAGACAACTGAAATCAGAATTATCGAGAAAAGACGCATTGTATCCACCTATAATGTAAATAGCTGCCGGATATCCTCGCTCGGATATGCGAGAGAACCGCTCGCGTCGACAATCTGGTTTCTGAATTTGATAACGGAGATCACTTCCTGCGTTTCCACATGGGTTACGCTTTTCAGTGACTTGACCACACTTATAATTTCTTTGTAACGGTCATAGTTCTCGACTATGACTTCCATAACGAACGAATGCTCACCCTGAATATGAAGCATTGAATGAACGTCGTCATTCCCCTTAATCGCGGCTACAATCTCGTCACTGCTCCCCTCTACATCCACGTAAATGAAAAAATGAAGCGAATCCCGTATCTCTTTGTAATCTTTGAGATCGAAATCTCCCTTCTGTTTGTATACATCAATTATTTTAAGCGTGCGGAGATTAAGTACACCGGGAACACCGGACGGAAGTTTGAACGACTTCACATTGTCAATCCAGTCCTTAAATTGTTCCTTGCTGTCAAAGTTCGCATCCAGCAGATAGCTGCATCCCCCCATCATCCTGAATACTGATGCGACATGAACATTCTGCGTCATGTTTTTTTCAAGACCCGACGCTTCACCCCAGTTCGAAACCGCAATCAACGCATGAAGTACTGATGTTGACATACTCTCACCTCTCCTTGGTTGTCTTCATAAAACCTGAAACGGGAAGACGATCTCCCATTCCGAAAAAAAGACACTCCCCGTGCCCCGTCAAGAACAATTGCATTATCATTCCGTGCGCTTACCCGACAGAAGGAGGTTCTCACGGTTACTCTCCATATACATCGCGGCATCATCTCTCGCAAGCGCTTTTGAGAAATAGAATCCCTGAAGATAATCACAACCGAATTCCTTGAGCTTTTCGATATGCTCTTCGGTCTCAACCCCTTCAGCAACCACCTGCATTTTCAGATTATGGGCAAGCATCACCACTGATCGGACAATCTCCTCGCTCTGCTCATCAACATGCATCCATTTCACAAAAGACTTGTCGATCTTAATGACATCGACGGGAAAATGAAGCAGATACGAAAGCGATGCGAATCCGGTGCCGAAATCATCAAGATAAATCTTTATCTTTTTCGCTTTGAGCTTCAAAAGCACCATATTAGCGTTTTCCATGTCCTCCATAAACGCGCTTTCGGTTATTTCGAGAGCGATCATGGAAGGATCAATTTCATTTTCGTCGATAATATTGATAATCCGTTCACAGAGTTCCGGACAGGAGAACTGCCTCGCGGAAAGATTGATACTCAACCGGAGAGGCGTTCGATCCGGATAGCGGATATTCCATGCCTTTAACTGACGGCATGCCTGCTCAATAATCCAGAAACCGAACGGAATGATGAAATCGTATTTTTCGATCGTAGGCATGAAATGATCAGGAAGAATTATTTCACACATTTCCGAATGATTCCATCGAATCAACGACTCAAATCCTGACACCAGTCCGGTATCCTGTGATATAATCGGCTGATACCAGAGGACGAATTCGTTGTTGTCAAACGCAGACTGAAGCATATCAATATCGAACACAGCTTCGCTGTCGGCGGTTGTTGATGCTATTCCCGCATTCACTGAAAACAACCGGGTAAGCGTTGAGAGAATATTTTTCCGTCCGTCTTCCGTTGTTCCGGAAGATATAGCCATTACCGGCGCATACTGCAAATACCGGTTCAAAGAAGCATGCTCCTTTGAATGTGCATCGGTCGATGAAAGGATAATCAAATCCGGAGAAATATTTCCCCCGAAAGCTTTTCGAAGATCCTCATTATCTATACTATTCACAATATCTATATCTATTTCATTTCGAAGCAACGCCTGCCTCATGTCACCGGTCACAAGAGCCGGATCACCGATACAAAGCACTCTTCTCATCTGATCCGCTCTCATATCGCCTCCAACAGCGAAAATAAACAATGTTAATTACTTTGTCAAAGAATAATCTCCACCCAATCCGCTTTTGAACAACATTGAGTGACGATGCCGCTACATCTAAGGGTAAGAATTTTTTATGACGAGTCACAAGCCCTCAATATACGTCATTGTGTGATAATTACTACTCTAAATTACAACACGCATATATTTCAATCATTTATGCGGACAGATGTCAGGTTTTTGCTTGATGTTTTATGATACATCTCTTACTTTAACTATGGTATTTACCGCGTCTTTGCTCCAGTTACGAATACGTTCTGAGGAGATACGGGTTCACATAATATCAATGAATCACGTGTTCAGTATACATTTCAGGAGTAGCCCAGATGACAGATTCCAAACAGCAGCCCGCAGGGGACGCGCTTGTATTCGCGGATGAGAAGGAAAAACCTCTCCGCGCTGAATCGCGCAATAAATGGAAACTGCTCATTGTCGATGACGAAGAAGATGTTCACAAGGTGACAAAACTGGTTCTTTCTGATTTTTCCTTTTCCGGACGATCAATTGAGCTCATCAGTTCATACTCGCGTGCTGAAGCGGAAAAAGTACTCCGGGAAACACCGGATATCGCGATTATCCTTCTTGATGTAGTCATGGAAGAAGATGACGCGGGACTCAAGCTTGTAAAATTTATCCGCAATGAACTCGGAAACAGTCTTGTACGGATCATATTGAGAACCGGGCAGCCGGGACAGGCTCCGGAGGCGAAGATTGTCATACAGTATGATATCAATGACTACAAATCAAAGACTGAACTCACCGCGGAAAAACTCATCACAACCGTGGTATCATCACTCAGATCGTACAGAGACATTGTAACGATAGACCGCAGCCGTAAGGGTCTAGAAAAAATCATCGACGCGTCAGCGACCATTTTCGAACTTCAATCACTCAAAACATTCGTGTCGGGCGTTCTCATGCAGCTCGTTTCGATTCTTCATCTCGACAGAGACGCGTTCTACTGCCATGCGTCAGGGCTCACCGCGTCGACAATGGACGGAGAACTCCGCATAATCGCGGCGACAGGAAGATACACATCCTCCATCGTAAACAAGAAAGTCAGCGATGCGGTCGAACCGGAAGTCTACGACCTGATAAAGCATGCCGTTGCAAACAAACAAACCTATTTCGACCGCAATCATTATATTGCGTACTTCCGCAGTAAAAACGGTAATGAAAACATTGTATACCTTGAACGCACCGAGGACATGCACGACTGGGAAAAGGATCTCATAGATATCTTCTGTTCGAATGTCGCAATCGCATACGAAAACATCAATCTCAGTCAGGAACTCGAGCATTCGCAGAAAGAAATTATTGTTACGCTCGGAGAAATTGTGGATAACCGCTCGCACGAGACGAAAAACCATGTCGCCCGTGTCGGTGAATATTGCAGATATTTCGGAAAACAACTCGGTATGGATGAGGGAGAAATGGAAATTCTCCGTGTCGCGTCAGCTCTCCACGATATCGGAAAGCTCGGCATCCCGGATGCGATTCTTCAGAAGCCCGGAAAACTCACCGATGAGGAATTTTCCCTGATGAAAAGGCATTCAACGCTCGGCGGCGAAATGCTCCGTTTCTCAAAACAGAATATTCTCAAGCCAGCGGGAATTATCGCGATACAGCATCACGAACGATATGACGGAACAGGGTATCCATTGGGACTCAAGGGGGAAGAAATTCATCTATATTCACGCATTACCGCGATTGCGGATGTCTTCGATGCGCTGACGACGGATCGGATTTACAGAAAGGCGCTTCCTCTCACCGAAGTCATCGCCTATTTCGAAAGCGAAAGTGAAAAACAGTTCGATCCGAAGCTGGTAGATATTCTCGTCTCACATATCGATGATTTCGCGAAAATTATGAAACGGTGCTATTCGCCGGAAGAGCACTGAGGTCAATCACTCCGCATACGAATGGTTCTCCCGCTCCCCGCCAATCCGGGACAACATGTATTTCACGCATACCCATATGTTTCGCCGCGGCGAGAGATCCGTTTTTTCTGTAATGACCGACAAGAAAACGAAACCCGGCGGCGCGCGAACGAAACGCACATTCTGCAAGCAGCCGTACTCCCAATCCCCGTCCTCTGAATGAAGGCGCGATGGTAATTGATTCAAGATACGTCGCGTCACGCGGATACGAACCAGCGAGTCCGTATTCAAAAATCTCATTCTCCATAAGCTCATACGCGAGAGCAAATCCCGCGAACTGCCTGTCGACCTTCAATACAAGCGCAACAGAGCCTTCCCGGCAGATTCCGTCATTATAATCATCGAAGTCAGAACGAAGTTCTTCGGGGTATTCATTCTCCATCTTCAGAATTCTTTCCGAGTAATCGGGAAATTCCGCAGGAGATATCTGTATCCATTCAATATTTTCCATTCGTCCATGGTCAAACACCAGCGGGTACTGTCAATTATTTCACACACTGTCTGTCTCATGCGGACCGACCCTGATTAATACTGACCGGATAGAGAGATTTTTCCATCCTTCAGAAGGGCTTTTTTGCGGGAGGCAGTATGCGTTTCAGCATATCCACGATATCATACAGGAAAAAATATCGACAAAATATAATTTTGTGTTCATAATGATCAGGATGAAAAAAGTCGCTCCCAGAATAATAACATTTTCCAGACGCAGTGATCCGGCATTTCACAGGGAAATTTTTTTAACAGCCATCGTCAACGGGTACATTGATGTCCCGAATCCGTTTTCGGGAAAACCGTACAGAGTCTCTCTATCCCCGGAGGATATCGCCCTTCTTACGTTCTGGACAAAAGATCCGTCATCAGTGATCCCTCTCGCTGACGAATGCCAAAAGAGATCAATTCCGGTAGGGTTTTTTATTACAATAAACGGGTATCCTGATTATATTGAGTTGCATACTCCGCCTGAACGGCGTTGTGCCGAAGCAGTAAAATTTCTCGCATCAAGGTATTCCCCCGAAGCGATATTCTGGCGTTATGATCCGGTCATCTTCACTGAATCGATTACTGAAAGCTGGCATATAAATAATTTTACACGGCTATGCGAAATTTTTAAAGGACAGACACACCGTGTAATTTTTTCACTCGCGCATATCGACGGTTCATACGCAGGAGCAAGAACCCGTCTCGAAAGTGCCTGCGCAAAAGCCGATGATCCCCTCGACATGCCAAGGAGTACTGATCCCGCATATCTGCAGCATCGATCACGTGCGATTGCGCTCTTCGCCGAAATGCGGCAAATCGCCTCCGGATTCGGGATTGATCACGCGGAAGTATGCTGTTCACCAAAGCTGAGTGAAGAAGAACAGAAAATCATCCCGCAGGGAAGCTGTCTGTCCCGATTCTTTCTTGAGCGCATTATATCAATACCGGAAATTCCCGTACGCGGCACACGAAAAGGTTCAGCATCACAGAACATTTATGGATCATGCGGATGTCTTGAAAGCGTTGATATCGGCAGCAAAGGCAGCTGTAAGTTCGGATGCGCGTACTGCTATGCAAATAGAAACGTACGTCAATAATCATTACAGGTCTCCAGTAATGCCCCCTCATCGTTAACTCTGATGTGTACGCATAACACACATATCTTATCCACCTGACTTCTATGCAATTACAGACACTGAACTTTTAGTCACTACCGATAGTTATACACCCGTAATATCTGCTCTTGCACCCGCATGAAACCAGTTTAAAAGAGATTCTTGTTATACGCTATTGTAAGTATCCTTCACTGAAACTCTATTCTGTAACCCTTAATGGACAAATACATTCCTGGATTCGTATTGATTTTTTATTGTCAAACGGAACCATACCCGTACTTTTGCCATCAACTACGATTTTTTATTTGCGCAAACAGCGAAATAATATCGAGCCGAAAATTACCAATGCAGGAGTACGTGATTCATGAAGATTATCTATCAATTGCTGATACTGATTTCAATTACGGTATGTGCGTCTTGCGGAAGCAATGTCGGATCGAGCCTTGGTGATTACACCGTCGCTGTCCAGAATATATCACTTAACAAAACCAGCACGAACATACTGATTGACGGAGAAGAAAACCTATATGCTTCTTTTACTCCGGAAGACGCATCAAATCAAACTTTGTTATGGACTTCATCCGATGAATCAGTAGCTTGCGTCAGCAATGAAGGAATCGTCAAAGGAAAATCCCTTGGACTCGCGACGATACGCGTATACACATCTGAAGGAGATTTCACCGCGCACTGCGAGGTTATCGTCTCGTCCGCGAAAACCGCCGTCAGCGGAGTATCTCTCAACAAGAAAAGTCTTGAGCTGGATACATCTGAAACGGAAACCCTTTTTGCGGATATCCTGCCTCAAACCGCGACCGAACAGGATCTTGTCTGGACAAGCAGCGACGACAATATCGCCGAAGTGACCATGAGTGGTCACATAACCGCAAAATCATCCGGAACCGCGAAGATCACGGTCAGAACAATTGACGGCGGATTCCTCGATTCATGCGAAATAGTTGTACATGATACACCTGTCACTAACCCATCCGGAATACCGGTCACAGGGATTTCGCTTAACAAGGAAGAGTTATATCTTGCCATTGAGACATCGGAATTGCTGGTTGCATCAGTCGAACCAATAAACGCGCGGAATCAAAACATTATATGGAAGAGTCATTCCCCCGAAATAGTTGACATATCTTCAACAGGACTCGTAACCGCAAAATCAGCGGGATACGCGCTCATCACCGCAAAAAGCGCGGAGGGATCGTTCGTCAAAACATGCTGCGTGTATGTGACCGGATCATCAGAGTTTTCCGCAACTCCGGATGGAACATCAACTGTCTATATTACCCCCGGCGGTATTCCCTGCAAAATGATAAAAACTCCGGAATTGCTCTTTGCAGGACAGAAATTTCCTACAAATGTTTTTGATTCTGTACGAAAAAAAGTTCCCAGCCCGTTTTTCATCGCAGAGACCGAAACAACTTATGCACTATGGCGGGAGGTTTATAACTGGGCCACCGACGATTCACGCGGAACACATATATATACATTCTCCGGCGAAGGGCTAAACGGAGGAGACCATCTTCAGGAGGAAGTGTCATTTGATTATCCGGCAACAACAATGACATGGAGAGACGCGATCGTCTGGTGTAATGCCCTTACCGAATATTACAATGCGAACAACGGAAATAATGATGATCTCAGATGTGTTTATTATTCGGATACTGATTTCACCAATCCGTTACGAACAGCATATAATGAAACGTATATTGAATCATACAATGTCGAACTCGGAAGCTTTGACAATCCGTATGTTGATATATCCGCAAAAGGATTCAGACTCCCCGAAAGTGCGGAATGGGAATTCGCGGCTCGATATATCGGAGCTACAAAGCCGGAAAACCGCAATATCGTACCGGTCGATGGCATCTTCTATACAAACGGTAATTCAGCCAGCGGAGCTCTTGCTGAATATACTGACGCTACTGCAACATCTTTCGTTGCAGTCACACGCGACGAGTTGACAACCCCATATATATATCCCGTTAAAGTCAAAACAAAGAAACCTAACGCTCTTTGCCTGTACGACATGAGCGGAAATGTTGAGGAGTTTTGTTTTGACTGGGGTCCGAGCAGTACCGAGCCAAACAGAATTGCGCACGGCGGGTCAGTACTATTTACAACTTCGCCGAGTTTCACCACCGGTTTTTATTCTACATATAAACCCTATCATAAAAACAGTTTTCACGGATTTCGTTTTATCAGAAGCAATTGATCTGATCCGATAATGGAACCGGCACATCCAAACAGTCAACTGGTTCCATTTTCTATCCAAATATCATTACACGATTTTATCACACGTTAAACAACATCAATACTTCTCCTGACAAGCTTTCATTGATTTCAACATTTCAAAATTAAAAAAAATAATCATATCGCGTTTAATTAAAAGGTGTTACCAGTTTTTACCCTGTAAATCCCCCGTTTAAAATTATTGTACCTACCGGATCTTCAGCAAAAATCCGGACGGGCGTATTTTTTAGTCAAAAAAATCTTTTTTTACAGAAAAGTCTCATTTTTACGCTTGTTCCGTGTTATAAATTAAGAATACTTTCGTCATATTCTTCATACATACGTAAAATACAGGAGAAATGCAGCATGTCCAGTGCGTCCTTTGCCATAAAGCGGCCAATCGTCATCGCCAGTATCGTTATAATAACTCTCGTCATGGGAGTTCTGAGTATCAATAAACTCGGCGTCGACATGTATCCGGATGTCGAACTCCCTTTCATTCTCGTCACGACGGAATATCCCGGTGCGAGTCCCGAAGAAGTGGAAGAACAGATTTCAAAACCGATCGAGGGTGAAATCAGTGCGATCGCGGGACTGAAAAAAGTCAATTCGTCAAGTTATGAAGGTTATTCAGTCGTATGGGGAGAGTTTTCTCTCGATTCCGACGCAAAGTACTGCGAACAGCAGATCCGCAACAAAGTCGACCGCATCCGCAAAGATTTTCCTGAAGGGACGGAAGAGCCGTCAATAGAGCGCTACGACATGTCGCGAGACGCTGTCGTCACCCTCGCCCTCCAATCCGACATGGAAGAAGGACGCCTCTACGATATCGCAAAGGACACTATCAAACCCGCATTCGAACAGATATCCGGAGTGGGAACTGTCGCAATAAATGGCGGAACCCGTCGCGAGATTCAGGTGGAACTTGATCGGGATAAACTCAACAAGTTCCAGATACCCGCCTCGTACGTGGTTAATCAGCTCAAATCGAGCGGAGTGAATGTTCCCGTCGGAAAAAACGACAAGGGACATCAGGAAATGATCTTCCGCAGTGTCGGACAGTTCAAAAGCGTAAAGGAAATTGAAAATTCGGTCGTCCTCTTTTCCGGTGACGCGAACAATTCCGTTACTCTCAAAGATCTCGGCAGCGTACGCGACGGCGTCGAGGATCAGAACACGCTCGGATATATATATGACAAAAACACCTCACAGCGCAAGGACGCGAAAAAGTCATTACCGACTGTCTTTATAATGATATACAAACAATCCGGGGCGAACACCGTAGCAGTGGTGGACGACGTAATCAAAAAAGTTCCCTCTCTCAACAAGGAACTTTCAACATTGACCGGTTCTCCCACTCTTATCGCCGTTCATGATAACGCGAAATACATCAGAGTCAATGTCGACGACGTAAAGTTCTCAATATATCTGGGCATCATTCTCGCCGTCGTAATCGTATATCTTTTTCTCGGAAACGTCCGATCGACTCTTATCACGGGGTTCGCGATCCCGAACTCACTGCTCGGCGGATTCGTCATCATGTACGCAATGGGATTTACCATCAATGTGATGACCCTTCTCGCACTATCGCTCACCGTAGGGCTCCTCATCGACGATGCGATTGTTGTCCGCGAAAATATATTCCGTAAACTCGAAGGCGGACTGCCCCCGGACGAAGCCGCGGTAAAAGGAACAAATGAAGTGATCATGGCCGTCATCGCAACGACAGTCACCATCATCGCCGTATTTTTTCCTATCGCGTTCATGGAAGGAATTGTCGGACGATTTTTCAAACAGTTCGGACTCACCGTGGTGTTCGTGATGGCAGTGTCACTTTTTGACGCGCTTACCGTCGCTCCGCTTCTTTCGACATATTTCTCCGGCAAACCCCATCCGAGAATGAATTTTATTCTCCGCGCATTCGAAAAATTTCAGTCATTTCTTGAGCGCGTATACAACAAAACCCTCAAGAGAGCCATCCACCATCCGTGGTACACCATCGGTATTACCTTCGCGATATTGGTTTTAAGTCTTCTGTCTCTGAAATTCGTCGAAAGCGCGTTTATGCCGCCGACTGATGACAGGGATTTTAAGCTGTCACTTACGCTTCCATCCGGAACAAGTATCAACGGTTCATTGGACGCATCACGCGAAGTCGAGAAACTCCTTCTTTCAATTGATGGACTTGAACGCTATGCACTTCTTGTCGGGCAGGGAGAGGGGAAATCGAACAAGGTACAATTTTTCGTTACGCTGATCCCTGAAAAGGATCGAAAGCTGAATAACACTGAAATTAAAACTACCCTCCGCAATAATCTCAAAGAACGCTTCTCGGCGTACAAACCGGTTATTTCTGAATACTCTATGTCCGGAGATAACTTTCAGTATGCGGTCAACATTTCGGGAAACAACCTGGAGGAAATGAACGTATACGCGCAGAAACTTCTCACTGAGACGCAGAAAATCAAAGATCTTTCAGATCTTCAGTCGGAATACGAAAGCGGAAAGCCGGAATTCCAGGTGATGCTCGATCAGGACAAAATGGCGAATCTGGGAATTACGCCGGGATTGGCAGGAACCGAGCTGAGATACCATATCGCGGGAACAACCGTCGGAAAGCTTCACGACAGAGGTAACGAATATGATGTCAAGGTTCGCCTGAAAAAAGATCAGCGCGATATCAAGGCCGGATACTCTCAGACGAAAATACCCAATATCAACGGGAAGATGGTTCCCCTCTCTGCGATATCATCATTGCATGAGAAAATCACACCGAATCAGATTATACGGGAGAACAGAAAAAGGATCATCCAGATACGCGGAAATATTTCTCCGAACGGAACACTCGGAACCGCGGTACAGAAAACGAATGATCTCATCACCGGATCACTCAAACCTCCAGCCGGAATGAAGGCTGAAATCGTGGGCGAAAGCGAAGACATGCAGGATCTTCAGCGAAACATCGGTATCGCTATTCTGCTTTCAATAGTCATGATTTTTCTGGTGCTTTCAAGCTTGTACGGATCATTCATTACGCCGTTCACGATTCTCGCGGCACTCCCGCCCGCGATATCAGGAGCGTTTTTAGCTCTCGCGCTGACGGGAAAAACTCTCGATATTTTCAGCCAGATCGGTCTCGTGATGCTGCTTGGCCTTGTAACGAAAAATTCAATTCTCCTCGTTGACTTTGCGGTGAAAGGCGTCGCGCAGGGATTAAGCCGGGAAGAGGCAATTTACAAAGCGGGAATGACCCGGCTCCGGCCTATTCTCATGACAACATTTGCGATGCTTGCGGGTACTCTTCCTATCGCGCTTGGTATCGGAGAAGCCGCAAAAGCCCGCATGTCAATGGGTATCGCGATCATGGGAGGAATGATTCTATCTACAGTACTCACTCTTGTTGTCGTACCGGCAATCTTTTCATTGATAGATAGGATACGTGAAAAAATCCACAGACCGTTTATGATTGTAACAATCAGGGAGCGTCTCGGCTTTAATCAAAAGAAGAAGAAATAACATTATCCCCTTCTGCGCTCGATTAAAGAGCTCAGAAGGGGATAACTCCTCTTTCATGTATAATCAATTCACAGATACACCAACTATCACATCGAATTCAAGCCTCCGGCATCATCTTCAGATAGATTTTACCATCGGTCCAAATGAGACCTTAATACATAATGATACTATCAAGCGCCTCGTCCACCGGATCTGATCCGGACGTACTTTCATACGCCTTGTAATATACGCCGGCAATCTGTTCGGACACAAATTCACTTCCATCCCCGGAGGATTTTTGGATCACGGGAAATAAAAGGAATGATCCCGCAATGATGACAGAAGCGGCGATACCGGCAGAGATCACTTTCAAGCGCGTTTTTTTTCTGTGATGAACAACCGCTGACGCTATTTTAAAATCCCATTCATTTGAAGCGAGACGTTTCTTGATATCCTTATTCATAGTCCTGCCTCCATGCGCAACTTTTTCAAACCTTCCTTACCTCTCGATATTCTCGACTTCACCGTCCCCACCGGAATTGAAAGTTCCCGGGATATTCCTTTCAGGTTTCTACCCCGCAAAAGAAGAAGAAACACATCTCGCTGAACATCCGGCAGCTTCTTTACCAGTCCGAACATTTCCTGATGATCAATTTCTTCTCCGCTTTCATCGGTCGAAGGAATTATCGTTTTTGCCTTCTCGGTCTTTTTCTCTTCTCTGGAAAATTTACCTAACGCACGGAGAGTCTCATTTCTGGCTATCGCGTACAACCACGTTTCGAGAGACGACTGATTGCGAAATGCTCCTTTTACCAGACTGCGGTATGCGCGGATATACGTTTCCTGAGCGATATCATCTATCGCGTGAGAATACCTTGAAGGAAGGTGACGCCCTATCGAAGAGAGCACCACCTTTTTTGTTTTATGCACAAGCTTAGCAAACTCTTTTCCGTCCATATGATCCAGCCTATAGATCCGGCATCATCGGCATTCGCGGTCGGGAAGGTCGTTCACGACGGGCCTTATCTCTCTGCTCTTTTGTAAGTACTTTATCAATATCAGACTTCTGCCTGATCATGAGAATTCTTGTTTCAACCTGTAATTCGCTTATTTCCTTCAGAATCACCCTTGCCTTATCAATATCAACAGCGTCCTGATCTAGGAGTTTCCTAAGCGCTCTCATCTTCGGGCGGATCTTATCCCTGATTTTTTTATGCTCATCGAAATACTTTTCATTGAGATCCTCAATCTTATCCATTTGGTCATCTGTCAGATTGAGCTTTTCACGCATGCGTTCAGGGTCACCGAACATCATCCCGTGACGATCGGAAGGCGAACCCATCGGCGGAGGACCATCATTATCAACTTCCCGCTCTCCGTGTCCTGACCCACCTTTTACGAGGATAAATCCACCCTTCTTATGGTGTCCGCGGTCAGAAGCGGTAATTTCATCCGCATATAACGGCTGCAGAATACAGAAAGCCACGAGTACCGCACCCGAAATAAATTTTATTTTCATTATAAACCCCCATTCTTCCGAACGTAAGACCCCATACAGATCAAAAAGGTTCCATCCATATCAGCATTCTATTTTATCCAGAAGAAACAGAATCATATTTGAAAAGAATGAGTATTATGACAGAAAACATCTGTATTTATACTATTAAAATTGATCTTTTATCGGCTAGACACAACATTACAGCATATCCAACGTGTACCTGCCGCCTTATATGATGAAGGAATAAAAAAAGGCGTCACAAGTGACGCCTTTTCAGCATAATCTTTATTTACTTATTTACTATATACAGCAAATTCAAAAAGTGAGTATCCGTATTTCAGACCTCTTTCTACGCCCTGCATCTTCACATAACGCCCTTCTGCGGGGGACGCAAGTTTGATGACCATTTCTCCAGCATTACCATTCTTTTCTTCATGAACGGCTTTCCAGCTTTTCGCGTCATCAGATACGAGAATGTTGAACTTTTTACCATAAGCCGCTTCCCAGGTAAGAACAACAGTTCCTATCGGAGATTTCTGACCGAGATCTATATAGATCCATGCGTCATCAGGATTTTTATCCGTAAAAAAATTAGATCCCCAACGTGTCTGAACATACCCATCAACAGCTTTTTTTGCGGAAAGCGCATCTGATTCATCTGACGATGCAACCGCAGTTTTCCCCTCCGCAATATTCGGTCCAAGTTCACTCGAAACTCCGCCGGATCCGCATCCTAAAAGCCCCATAGCGATTATTGCAAGAAACGCACAAAACAGATTTTTCCTCATATCAAGCCCCCCTAAAACAGTATTAGTATTTTTTATCATGGATACAAATCCACGTCAATTAACCGTCTGACAAGACTTTTTCGATAGATATGATAAAAAATAAATACCTCCAACCCGGATAAGCTTTTAAGCATTAGCCACATTAACCAGCCCGCACCTTACCTGTTAGGGTGCGGCATATTCATAATAACTCTCAAATAATATTTTTAATCCGAAACTACAATAGCCTTCAATGTATCATCGATACTGCGAATTTCCACCTCACGATAATCACCAGGAAGAACTCCTCCCTGTGCGGCCAGAGGCAACCGCAGATAGTGTCCCGTACGTGCGGCAAGACCTTCTCCGTCTCTCTCAATCACCGCCATGTCATGTTTTCCGATAAATGAGTCAGCATATTCACGCGTCATTATATCAGTCATTGTTCTTAATTCTTTTGAACGACTCATAACAATCCGATGATCGCATCCCTTATCCGCAGATGAGGGTGTTCCGGAACGGGCGGAATAGGTAAACTGATGCACATACGAGAATGACATATCCCTCACAAGAGACAAAGTTTGTTCAAAATCAACGTCTGTCTCTCCCGGATAACCTACAATGATATCTGTACCGATCGCAATATCCGGACATTTTGTTCGGATGAGATTCACCACATCAATAAATTCTTGCCGGTTATATGGCCTGTTCATGCGGGACAGGATTCTGTCTGACCCGGACTGAAGCGGCAAATGGCTGTGAGGAGCTAATTTCGGACTCGCGAACAAAGAGGCGAGTTTTTCATTCATATGCCGCGGCTCAATGGATGTTATCCTGATCCTGAAATCACCCTCAATGTTCATTATCGATTCCGCCAATCCCGCCAGATCATAACCGCCGCTTTCGTATCGTCCGATTGTAATGCCGGTCAGAACGAGTTCTTTCACGCCATGTTCAATGCTTTTCCGCGCATGGCGCATAACATCTTCAAACGGACGGCTCACAGGGTTCCCCCTGACAGAAGGAACTATGCAGTATGAACATTTTCCATCACACCCATCCTGAACCCGTATAAACGACCGAACGCGACCGAACGGCAGTGAATCATCTTCAGAGAACAGATCCGATCCGTCAAAAACAAACCCCGCAGCCTGAATGATTTTTCCGGCGAGATGCTCCCTGTCCGAATTATCAACAATGCCTTTGACTTCAGGCATGGATTCAACATCCGAATGCGCTCTTCTCTGCAAACACCCCACAACAATTACGCCGCCTGTGGACGCAAACCTGGCTCCCTGCCGAATATAATTACGGCACTTTTTATCGGCGCTGTCTGTCACCGTACAAGTATTCACCACCACTATATCGGCGCGTTCACCGAACGGAACGACCCGCCATCCTGAAGCGGAAAGTGCGGACACAATTAGAGACGATTCATACTGATTGAATTTACATCCGAGAGTTTTTATTGAAAAAGTTCCTGTCATTTAATCATCCATCCCAATATGTCTGAATTGTCCACATACCGCTTTTACGTCATCCATTTTTTGGTATTTATCATCCGAGTAAATTATCTGCGATTCGAGCGGGATACGAAACAATTCGAGAGTTTGATCTGTACAGAAATATTGTATACTCTGTTAAAGACGGTTAAAAAACTATGTTAGAAGTCCGCTCTTGCGGGAACACTAGTTATATAATTATTTCAGAGTATTATACTAACGGAGTAACACTAACTCAACCCGGCAAAAAAAAGAGAACGGAATCTGATCCGTCCTCCCCTTCTGTTCTCTCAGTACATAGCTCCTGAATTTACCCCTTGAAAAAGAACACATCCACATCATACTTCCCGTCTTTATCCTCGCTTGAGGTATCACCGGAAATCGATTTTATTTGTCCCTTCACTTTTGTTACCGCTTTCTGATCCCCGTTGTTCAACTCGTCAAATAACTCACTGTTTTTTGCCGTAACAGGTTTCACTTCCGCATCTTTTTCAAGTTTATCCGCCAATGCGTCATCAATTTCCCGCTTCGCAACAGGTTTTGACCTTATTACCGCCGCTTCTTCGTTATCCTCAAGAATCACACTTGGTGTTTTTTTCCGCGGTTGACGAACATCCACCTTTCCGTCAAGGCAGGAAACTTTTGATCTGCCCCGGTTTTCCGTAACGAAAAATTCCGTACCGCGCACACTCGCGAGACATGTGGGACTTTTCACCACAAAGCGTTCATTCTTAATAAGCTTTGATGGAATACGTGAAAACACTTTTCCTTTTTCAAGCACAAGCGACGTTTTATCAGCGTTATCTTTCACATTAAAAGTCAGCACATCTACACTCAGAACACTGTCCCCGAACACTTTGACCGCATTATTATTGAAATATATCTCACAAAAAGAATTCTTTCCTGCCGTCTTGACTTTCATACCGACATCAACAGGAAGCCCTACTGACGCGGGCGTTTCCTTTCCGTTTCTTCCTATAATAAAAGCTTTTCCTGATACGAAGTTCACAAGCCCTACACGATAAGGTTTCTTAACCCCGCCGGCATCACCGCATCCGAACGAGAATAATAGTAGCGCCATCGGCAGAGCATATAGTGCCCGATCAATACGAACACATGACCTAAGTATTAAAATGATTGTTTTCATTACGTGTCTCCATACAATAATTCATTATGAGGTTTTTATTCATTCCTGACCGGAAAGAATCAGGTACCATTATCAGCCTTGTAGTCGCGGCAATGTATTTATTCCAACGGCCGACAGCACTTGATACTGCCCGATACATCTTCTCATTGCAACCCATTTTTTTCTTGTAGAGCTCGATAATATATGTATCTTATCTTTAAACCATTCACGAGTTAGTATCATATATCATCCGGAGGAAGAAATGAAAGTCAGCGAATCAGCGGTTGAAATTCAGGAAATCATCAAACGGGCAATTGCGAAGCATGAGATCACGACAGGGGAATACGAACAGATTCTCAGCATCGCTGACCGCGACGGACACATTGACCCGCATGAACGGTCTGCTATCGCGCAACTCCGGGACATGATATCAAGCAGGGACATCAAGATTATCCGTAAGGATTAGACGGCCAGCATCCTTCCGATTTCTTTCAATCTTCGATTCCGGACATCATGGTCGGGGAGAACAATAGAAAGCGTTTTGTAAAATGAAGGTGAATGGTTCTGATGTATTGTATGACATAGCTCATGAAGAATGACAAAATCAATAAGATCCGTGCCCGCCATCACAAGGCGGTAACTGAAGTTGAGCGCCCCGCGTGAATTGCACGACCCCCATCGCCGGTTTGCCGCGTTGATGGAAACTGACTGATATTTGAATCCGAACTGTTTTGAAAATTTTGCGACACGCTCCGAAATAATTCTTTCGGCCTCACTCCGGTACCAGCGTATCAGCGCCTTTTTTATATTCTTGCGGCTGCGTACGGGAAACACGAGGGCGCTTCCCACATAAGGTTGTTTCGTTTTCTCAGAAAAAAGAAGGGGATAATCCTTTCCCAAATAATGGAAATACTCCCCCTCTTCATATTTACGTACAGGTGCCTTGGGGCGAGACATGATTTGAGCCCTTTTTTTTATTACCCACGTTTTCTTTTCAATAATAAATCGTTCTATTGATTCAACAGGATAAAAAGAGGGCGCGCGTACTTCAAGCGTGCCGTCGTCACGTATAACAAGGGCGAGCGTCTTGCGTTTGGCTCGTATAAGATTATATGGAATACTGCTCACTGAACGGATCTTCTCTCGATGATAATGCCATATCAGGCTGAATGTGTTTTCTTCTTGCGCGCACGCTTCGAGGGTGAAGCCTTTTTATCATCAGCATCGGCGATATTTCCAGACATCGCGCCTTTGAATTCTCTGATTCCCATTCCGAGATCACGGGCTATCTTGGGGATTCTGCCCGCGCCGAACACTAAAAGAACTACAAGAAATACTATTACAAGTTCACCGAAACCAAAATTCATAAAACCTCCCGAAATCCCCGGTTCAGACCGATGCTAAAACGCTATATCACCTTTATACGGGGAATATTTTTTATCTTGAGGTACTGCTGCACCGCGTCAAACACGGCCTGCTGTACAAAATACAGATTCCCCTTCAGTCTGACAAGCACACCACGGTGTGTGATCGATCCTGACTGGTGAAAGACTTCACCAACGACCTCAATGTCTCTCCAGTTTGGACAGTTTTTCAGAACCGGAACCCTCGACAGGTGCACAGCTTTGATACTACCATCGTGTACCGAATCGCGAACAATATTTTCCCAATCCATCTACTCACTTCTTTGCGGCAATCTGTTTCTTCAGGGTTTCAACTTCTTTTGCAAGCATATCACCCCGCTCACGTTCGGCTTTAAGCGTATCATGAAGGCGGATAGCCTCATCACGGGAAAGCTCTCCTGTTATTTCGGAAGCCCGTATAATCCTGTTCGCGTCATCCAACACCTTGGACGAGAACTCAAGTACCGCCTGCTGAGCGCGGATTGTTTCATGTGCGTCAATCATCTCCGTGCGGCGGTACTTATCAAGCAACTCTTCCGCATTAATGCGGTTTTTCATTTCAAAAAGCTCCTTCTGGCGGAGCGCGGTAAATTCACGAATCGCGTTATTCATTTTCTTCTGTTCTTCAACAAGCTTCGTCTCGAATGCCATAATCTTGCCGAAGGCTTCCTTTTCCACCTCACTTCCGAATACATCCTTTTTGTGTATCCGAATGAGAGATTCAAACTCTTCTATCCTGTCTTCAGCGTCTTTGGAAATCTTTTTCATCATATCACGGTATTTCTCGACGATCACCGCCTTCTCGAGAAGGAGAAGAAACTCCCGTTTATTGAAAGGGCGGGAAATGAAGTCGATATTGAATATCTCACCTGACAGGGAAATCGCGCGATCCACCTGATCCGATTCAACAATCAGATATTTCTGATAATTTTTGATACGGGCATCATCATGAAAAATCGAAATCGCCCGTTCTATGGATATGTCTGTGCAATCGACGATAAACACATGGGAAAGGGACTGGTCAATAGTGCATTTCGAGAAATCGCTCCCCGAAACAGGATGAGAATCAAAACCGAGGGACTCGATTGCATGCTCAAGACTGCTTCCGCCTTCATAATCGGTCAGATACCACACGTCGACTCTGTTCATGATCGATCTCCTTTTGTCTTTCTCCATTGTACCGGAGATACATGCCAGTTCAACCATTTTTTAAAAAGCCCATTACGATGAAGAAACAATTGACAGTAAACCTTCAAATCCCGTAGATCCGTAACAATGAATATTGCACGAACAATCATACTACTATCAGGAACAGCTCTGGTACTGACTTCAACGGGTACTCAGGCATATTATTCCGCCGCATCGGTTACATTACCCAAAGAAAGCGCCGAAAATGTCGAAAGCACCGGATCAGAGATATCCGAAAAGGCAGAATTGTCCGCACCATCCCCTTCCAGAACGGAAAACATACCGCTTGATCTTACCGGAAAGAACATCTGTACCGGTATTTCAGATCTTTCAGCGCTATCCCGCCCGGAAGTCCGCGATGCGCTTTTCAAATATCTGACATCCGGCAGAGAATTCGCCCGGCGCGGACTGTCACGTTACTCCCGGTACAAACCCGAAATTGACGAAATATTCAACAAAAATCCTGATATTCCCAGAGAGATAATGCATCTCCCACTTCTTGAAAGCGGATACTCGCCGACCGCTGTTTCTCGCAAAAAAGCGGTCGGTGTCTGGCAGATAATAGCACCCACCGCAAAGGGACTGGGGCTAAAAATAACTCCGCTCATTGACGAACGTCAGGATCCGGTAAAATCCACTGAAGCCGCAATCAGTCATCTGCGGAATCTTCAGCGCTATTTCAAATCATGGGATCTCTCGCTTGCCGCGTACAACTGCGGGTCAAGCCGCGTAATCAAAGGTATGCGGAGAACAAAAACCGAGTGCTTCTGGACAATCGCATCGTCGCACGCACTCCGCAAAGAAACGGTTAATTATATACCTCAATTCGCCGCGCTTTCACTTATAGCGTCTCACCCCGACCTGTTTCTCCTCGAGGGTGATCAGTCCGAAGAAATATCTCCTGAGCCGTATATGCTTCAGTATCCCGTACGTCTGCGTGACCTGGCAACGCTTCTCCGAATAGATGTCAGTATGATACGTGACCTTAATCCCGAGCTCACCGGACCGATCACACCGGTCGGCCGTTCAGGTTATACGATAAAGCTGCCGGCGGGATCTTCTGAAATAATCGCGCAGAATGAGGAGTCAATCTATACTGTCCGCTACAACAGCATCACCACGCACACCGTCCGCAGGGGTGACTCTCTGAAACGTATCGCAAAACGATACGGAGTGAACGCCGATGAAATCGCGTTTCTCAATCAGCTCTCACGTCCCTACTTCCTCAAGGTCGGACGAGCGATTTATATTCCAAGAACATGATTACAGAATAAGGATATACGTATGGAAACAACAGACAATGTAAAAAGTGAAATCGAAGTACGCAGGGACAAGATGAATGAGATCCGTTCATCCGGCGGACTTCCCTACGCGGAACGATTTGAACGCACGCACAAATTGTCAGACATCTCAACGCTCGATAATGACATTGAGGGAGTGCGCATCGCGGGACGAGTGCTCCTTATGCGCAGTTTCGGAAAGCTCGCATTTCTGCATCTTTCAAACCATGACGGTAAAGCGCAAATATCATTTCAGAAAAACGTAGTAGGCGATGACGAATACGAGAAATTCAGAAAGTTCGTCGATATCGGCGATTTCATCGGTGTTGAAGGAAAGATTTTCACCACGAAGACAGGCGAAAAAACAGTAAGCGTCACCTCATGGGAATTTCTCTCAAAAGCGCTCCGACCACTCCCCGAAAAGTTCCACGGACTGGCTGACACGGAGCAGTGTCTCCGCAAACGATATCTCGATCTTCTCTCATCACCCGAAACCATGGAACGTTTTAAAAAGAGAACGCTTCTGATCAAAACGATCCGCAATTATCTGGACAACGAAGACTTCTTTGAAATTGACACTCCGGTTCTTATCAACAAAGCGAGCGGTGCGCTTGCGACGCCGTTCGCGACACATCATAACGCGCTCGATATCGACATCTTTCTCCGCATCGCGCCCGAAACGTACCTGAAGCGCGCGATCGCGGGAGGATTCGAGCGGGTGTATGAATTCGCGCGCTGTTTCCGCAACGAGGGGATGGATCCGTCGCACCTTCCGGATTTCACCATGCTTGAGTATTACTGCGCATATTGGAATTACGAAGACAATATGAACTTCACCGAACGGCTGCTCAAACACGCGATCAAAACCGTAACCGGATCAGATACGATCACCTACGCGGGAACAGAAATTTCATTCGCCGGCGAATGGCCGCGCGTATCGTTCCGCGAGTTGATACTCAAGGACTGCGGCATTGACATTGACGCGCTCAAAACACGCGATGAACTCGTCGCGGAAATTACAAAAAAGAATATAACTCTCGACGCGCCGATGGATCTGAAAAAGTGCGGACGCGGTACGGTCATTGACCTCCTTTACAAGAAGGTCTCGCGCCCGAAAATACTAAATCCCACATTCCTCGTCAAACATCCGGTGGACATTTCACCGCTCGCGCGCAGAAACGACACCGACACAAACACCGTCGACCGGTTTCAGCTGGTAGTGAACGGATGGGAAGTGGTGAACGCCTATTCCGAGCTTGTTGATCCCGTTGATCAGGCTGAACGCTTTGAGCAGCAGCTTAACGCACGAAGCGGAGGCGACACCGAGGCGATGGAGGTGGATTACGATTTCCTCACCTGTATGGAATACGGCATGCCGCCGATGTCAGGATGGGGCATGGGCATTGACAGACTCATCGCGCTCCTGACCGACGCACCATCACTCCGCGAAGTGGTGCTCTTCCCGCTTATGCGTCCTGAATGATTTTAACGATCGATAACCATGATGAACAATAGACAATAATGGCGGGGAACATTAATAACAATGGAGGGGTACGGCATGCCGTACCCCTCCATTGTTATTAATCAAATCCCTATTCCCACGCCGTACCGGTCGCGATATCGATCGCGGCAATTCCCTTGTGAGATTTTCCGTCAACAGTGTTAAATGTACCCCCGACAACAATCATATCAGCACCGGCGGACATAGCATACACACCTGCCTGATCAATAACAGGACCCCAATTTTCAAGCGGTTGCCCACTTAACGTCACATCAAAGCGCGAAAGGAAATTTCTCGATACACTACCTTCAGAATATGAAAAATTTCCGCCGACATATAGTTTCCCTGAAGATAAATATTGCATCGCGAACACATCTTTAGTGGTAGATGCCAGCGTCTTCGACCATCCGGATGCGGCGCTGCCGGTATTGTATGAATTAATGAATCCGGCTCCTGCGACAATCACCATGCTGACATTATCGGTACAAGCAGCCTGCACAATGCCAGGAACATTCGCATCATAAGTTGTATCCAGATTTCCGGAATACGAGCACTTGGCAAAGTATTTGATTTCAATCGAATCAGGAGGATTTATCCAGCTATAACCAAACTCACCCCCCACAAAAATACTTGAAGAAGGATTGAACCATATGAGAGAATTTACATTAGACATATTGGATGCGGTGAGGTAATTGTTCCATCCTGTCATTCTATTTCCACTGCTCAACACATATCCTTCGGCGTTACTTACATCGTCTGATTTTATTTTTGCAAATGGACCACCGACATAGATATTTGCTTCAGTTGGATCAATTAAAAGTGTATTCACATCACCATCAGCCGACCAATAATCTCCCCCATCCTTTTCAACCGTACCGTTTAATAGATTGGTTTTTGATAAATGAGCGCTGAAACTACCTCCAATATACGCCGCACCGTTTCCAAGTGCAATCGCTTTCACGGTATTATCCGGATCAGGCTTCCATCCTGTCAATTTCCCCGTGTCTATATCGTACGCCGCTGCGTTCGACCTCGGCCACATTGAAGATGAAATGCTTCCGCATACAAACATAGCCGATCCGTCCGAATTGAATGCGATTGAACTCACTCCGCTACCGTCAAAACCGTTCTTCCATAGCGATTCTACAAATCCGTTTGTCCCAACACATGATGCGTTAAGCTGAACTTTCCTTACGTGTCTCGAGAATTTTCCGCCGGCATACACCCCTCCGGCGAACATTTCGAGACACGTAACCTTCGATACTGCCCCGGTATCGGTTCCCTTATCGCTCCATGAATCAGCAAATCCATTCGATTTCGAAACCCTACATATACGATTATGTTCCTTATATGTCGTTGCATTGACGAGCACATTAGAGAAGAAACCTCCCAGATACACATAATCGGAATAGGGATCCGATACAATATCAAACACGGTATTATCGGGGGAAGGATTCCACCCTGTCGCCGTACCATCCGAGCGGCGTATTTCCGCAGCATTACTCCTTGCCTCTCCTCCGATATTGCTGAACGATCCTCCCACATATAAAGTCGTCCCGTTTATATCAATACACAACACAGCACCATTGGGAGACGGCTTCCATGACTGATCGACCGCACCGGTAGTAGTGTCCACTCGAGCGAGACGGCCAATACTTACTCCGTTAATATCAGAAAACACCCCCCCTACGTAGAGATACGATCCAGAAATCTCAAGAGCTTCAGCGTATGTACTTAGACTTGTATTCCATGTCAATACAACCGATCCGTCAAATGCATTGACTTTCGCGATATATAGATGCGTTTTGCCTCTCACTTGATTGAAATTTCCGGAAAAGTACACCGACTTCGCGTCTGCGCTCACCACAATCGCCATGACCTGCCCCGACGGATTCGGATTGAAATCGTGCACCGATCCGTCAGAATTAATACGTGCAATGTTATTCCTTGCTATTCCGTTCACGGAAGTAAATGATCCTCCGATATACCAACCACCGACCTCGTCAGATACCGCGATATTCACATTCCCGTCGACCAGTGGGTTTACTACCGCTGTTGATGTCTGTCCTGTAAGAGAATCGATAACCGCTGTATTTCTCGCGGGAATACCCGCATAATTAAATAGGCCTCCGAAAAAAAGAGTGCTCCCATTCAACGCGGTAGCTCGAACTTCACCATCGGTTACCACGAAAGGATATCGAGCGTTTGTTGTTTCATTTGCAAAGGCGGAATAATCACATATATTTCCCGCGGCATCTCTAGCTCTCACCGCAAAAAAACGTTTCGTCCCGGGATTCAATCCGCGTACAGTATACTGACAACGCCCGCGAACAACAAACGGAGTCACAGTCGAGAGTTGACTAGACTGAGGAGCAATATAGACAAGATATTCAATATCTTCAGCAGGAGTGACGTTATCAATCGCGGCTGCCCATCTAATCTCGAAACCGGTACTGCGCACAGATACCGAATTCGGCGAACCTGACATTACCGGAGGAATCTTATCCTCAAAAAATCCCGTTGAAAATTTCCATTCGTAACTTTTCTCCATCGGAATTTTATTAGTACTCGTGATTCCGTCCCCTATTTTAACGCTGAAGATCAAGTCCTTTGAGAAATTTGTATCAGGATCGAATGTAACCACGTTCTCGTTACAACTAAGTTTCCCGCTGATTTCAGATCCAGCCTCGGAAACCGTTATATTTCCATTGATCGTACCCGGATCAACCGGCATATTAAACGTCATCGACAACGATGAATTTACGGGCACATTGCTGCTTTCGTTTTCAGGGTATACTGAGACTATTTTTAACTTCGGGTTCTCTCGATTTGCTTCCGAAAACATATCCGACTTTGAACATGTTGCCACTGCTAAAACCGATAATGCAGTCAAACAAACAAAACATCTGCGAACTCTTTTCAACATTTAACAATTCCCCAAACGATCAGTATTCATACTAAAGTAACACACACAATAGTGAAATCCGACCCTTCGAATTCAAATAAAATTTTTTTTGATTAAGAAATATGTAATGGGACCCGTTCATTTTTGAAAAGATAAACGGTTCCATATGCAAAGATTTGTTGGATTGTTTATAAGTCTTGCCGGACGGATTTACACAGCAATTGCCGAATACAAGTTCCAAAAATGAATACGCTGCCGCAAATAATTTGTTTCTGATTAAACCAGGGCGGATTCTATTCAATTAATATAAGCCAAAGCACCCATAACATATATCAACAGGGGAATCATATACGGTTCACAAAATAATCTACAACTTTCTCAATTGTCAGCCGCCAAGAACCATACTAGAGCATTTCATGAAATAGCTAATGCATTTTAGTTGGAGCTGTACAATAATATCTTTCTGTTTAATTGAAAAACGGAAGATAACTCGCGACGCAGATTCAGCTAATCATATCACGAACCGATTCAATACTACGAAGACTCATTGATGATCCGGTGACGGCTCTAATATTTCTGACCGGAATGGATTATCCATTAAGCCAAGCTCTCACACTGACCGAGCATAATTAACCCGCAACCCAGATACCGCAGGCAGACTCCGTTACGGCGCGGTCTTTTTCATATTCGCATAATGTTTCGCGAGAACAGGCCACACATTGTCAGGCCCTTGACCCAGACGCCAGAACGCGATCGAACCGATATCGTTTACGTTGTACAGTTTTACCTTGTTCATGATCGACGACACGCTTTCATAATACACGGTCACCTTGACACGTTTCTCATACTCGACTTTCGGATGTTTCGCGTATTGTGATTTCCTCGACGACCGCAGTTTGCTGACATCGGAATAGTTCATTTCCTTGCTGTAGTTGTTATTCTGCCATGAACGTCCGTAGAGCGGCACCCCCATGACAAGCTTCTCTCTCGGGATGACTGTCCGTGTGTACTTCGCAACCTTGCCGCACCATTCGATTGACGCGACCGGTCCGGGATTGCTGCCCTTCCAATGCTCGTCATAGGCCATGATAATGAGTCTGTCGGCAATCCCTGAGAGCACTTCGTAATCAAAGGCATCCTTTATCAACCGGGTTCGTGCGGGAACGGCGACAGAAAGAATTTTGGAGCCTATCGCGCTTTTAAGCGAGGTGAGAAAACTGAAAAACGCCTTCGCGTCATCAGGATGAACCGATTCAAAATCGATCTGCACGCCGTCAAAACCGGAGGATGCCGTCGCGATATCGCTGATCAGTTTCTGCCGTACCGCGGAACCTTCAATGAGAATAAAATGTGAAAGCGCGGTGTTTGAAAGTTCAGCGATCACAAGATGAGTCCGCACCCCTTCAGGCACCGTCACTGTTGAAGGAAACGGACGCGCTCCGATGAGTTCTCCCTTGTAATTCACCACCGCCCTGAAGTACCCGATATCCGTAATCGGCTGTTTCCCCGTATATGCTTTTTCGCATCCCTCAACGACATATCCCCATATTTCATCAGCGGCGGAAGATGATCCTGACGCAAATGTTTCCGCGTCAGATACATTTCCCATGGCGAATACGGGAGAAAAGATACACGCGCATGTGATAACAATAATAAAACCGATGATCATTCGTCTCACCGGGCGTACATTCCCTTTCATCCATACGTTCATTTGATCGGAGAATTTATTATTTTCGCTGAGCTCAGCCGTATCAATGCGGATATTTTTCATATAATGTCTCCCTTGGTTGCAAATGAGTATACCATCACTATCTTTCGTTTATACCGCATACAGGTGATACTTCCTCTTTGCAATGTATTTTTCACGCAGGCGCAAAGGATCGAGCGGAAACGCCGTACCGCCGGCATAATGCCGCATAAGTACAGCGGTACTCAATGAATGTCAGAATTGAATCAGAATACCGGCGTTGCAGGGAGAGCCTGGTCGCGCGGTTCGACTCATTTTACCTTTCACGCGCGATGCGCCCGTAAGCCGTTACCGCGCATAAAAAAAACCGCATACTTGATTGTACGCGGTTTCATCTGTGGGCTGCCTGGGACTCGAACCCAGAACCTACTGATTAAGAGTCAGGTGCTCTACCAATTGAGCTAGCAACCCTTCTTATGAAGATATGACTATATTTTTCATGCGGGCTTGTTTGTCAATAATATTGCCCATTTTTTTCCGAATATAACCCTCGTGTGGAATTAATCATCCTTGGGGATTTGTCCGATAGATATGATAAGCGGCTTTTCATTTTACTGGGCTGCTTGACCGGAATAAAACAATGGCAAAAAAAGAAATACTGTCTAAATCAAAAGAATTCATAGACTCGAACGGCGAAAAATGGGTTCAGACGTCGCCCGATGATCTTTTTTCCATCAAGGAACTCAACGAGGTCTTCGAAGCGGTTGAGCGTGACCGCAACTCAAATGAGATCGTTCTCGCGCGCATCGATTTCAAAACGGTTAACAAGGAATACTATGAAACGATGCAGGATCTCCAGAAGCGGCTCAACCGCAAAGAGGAGCTTCTCAAACGTCTGATCACCGAGTCCAAAAGAGTCATCAAGCGCAAGAACGACATGATGCTCAATATGATCGAATACATCAAACAGCTCCAGATTCTTGTCGCGCAGAAATCGGTTACTCCTGAAATGCTCAGAGGGATCAATCTTGCCGCGGCGTTCAATCCTCCTGTCGAAGAAATCAGGGAGGAGGAAGAGGTGTTCGAACAGGTGAGCGAAGTCGCCCTGAGTAACGCCGGGGAGGAAGAACCGGGGTGATGGATCTGCCTCGCCTGTCCTTTCCCGCCACACCATCCCCTCTTATTGTCTTTTTTTTACACCCACGCCTGTTCACCGCATACGGGGTCTACGGATTACCGCGTACATCTATAACTGAATTCTGATCACATCTTCCGGTGTTATTTTATAAATCATTGCGGTTTCAAACATGACATAGGGCTGTCACAAGGGAATGTTATATTTGGTATATATTTCAAGGAGTATCTGACATGAAACACATAACAGCACATCCGGAATTGGTGGCTTACTGCGGACTATATTGCGGCGCGTGCCGCGAATTCCTTAACGAACATTGCCCCGGGTGCGGAAAAAATACCAAAGCGACATGGTGTAAAATTCGCTCATGCTGTATCGGCAATTCATATTCAAGCTGCGGAGATTGCAAGGATTTCAACGATGTCAATGATTGCGGAAAATTTAACAACATCATCTCAAAGCTTTTCGCAATTGTGTTCCGGTCGAACCGCAAAGCTTGTATTGAACAGATACGCGACGGGGGATTACAAAAACACGCTGAAATTATGGCTGAACTCGGGAAACACAGCCTTAAACGATAATCGTCAACAGGAGATTGAAATGAAAAAAGTATTACGAATCGCCTTTTCAGGATTTACACTATGGCTCATCTGTTTTCTGATCGCCGTCATCGTGTGGCCTCTGCATGCCTCACAGTTTATGCTCTTCAAAAGTATAATGATTGTTTCGGGTTCGGTGTCCGGCATGTGGCTGCTTGCCCGGCATTTTAAAAAAGTACGAAATGATTACGTAAAGGAAGGTATTATTGTCGGAGGCATATGGTTTATTGTAAATATCGGCCTGGATCTTATTGTACTTGTTGCGATCCTGAAATCACCGCTTGTTGAATATCTGATCAGTCCAGGGATCGGGTATCTGTGCATACCGGCAATGTGCATCGGCGTAGGTTATGCTATCAGCAATAATAGAAAAACCAACCTCGACTGATTACAATACATACACCACGGCTTTTCACAATTGAATTAGTTGGAACTGTGCCACGAAATGCGTTCTGATCCTTAGAAAAATGTGCAGGTGAAGATATTTCTGCGCAGTTCCAACTACCTTTATTCATCCGTTAAATGCCCTACACGATCCACATAATTGCGCAAATAAAACGTTACCACGCACATAACTAACATTTTTCTATTCTTAATAAGTACCGAATAAAAATTATTCTTGCGGAAAATATCGTTTATAAATATCATTTAAAAAGCATCATCGATTTGATGCCTGATATGATAATTGTCATGTCAGTGCCGATAAATACACTTTCAGGAATGGGTGCTTCCAATGAATATGATTACAAATCCAGTTCTTACCGGTTTCTGTCCCGATCCGAGCATTCTCCGGGTCGGTGATGATTTCTACATCGCGACTTCAACATTCGAATGGTTTCCCGGGGTACAGATATCTCATTCACGCGATCTCGTGAACTGGAGAACAATCTCCCGTCCCCTGAACAGAGTATCCCAGCTCGATATGGCCGGCGATCCGAATTCAGGAGGAATCTGGGCTCCCTGCCTTACATGGCATGACGGGCTTTTCTATCTGATATACACCGACGTTAAACGGTGGACCGGCATTTTCAAGGATGCGCACAACTATCTTGTGACCGCTCCCGACATCACCGGGCCGTGGTCTGAACCGATCGTAATGAATGGTGTCGGTTTCGACGCGTCTCTCTTTCATGATGATGACGGCAGAAAATGGTACACACAGATGATCTGGGACCACCGTCCTGGTAAAAACCAGTTCGGCGGCATCATGCTTCAGGAGTACTCTCCCTCTCAGAAAAAACTTACCGGAGAACCAGTAAAGATCTTCTCAGGTACCGCTCTCGGTCTTGTTGAGGGACCTCACCTCTATAAAAAGGATGGATGGTATTACCTTCTCACCGCGGAAGGCGGCACATTCACCACCCATGCCTGCACGATGGCCCGGTCAAAAAAACTGGAAGGCCCGTATGAAGTGATGCCCGGAAATCCGCTTATTACATCCTCGAACGATCCATCGCTTACTCTTCAAAGCGCCGGACACGGAAGCCTTGTCGAGCTCAAAGACGGAAGCTGGTATCTCGCTCACCTCTGCCGCCGCCCTCTTCCCAATGGAAGATCAATTCTGGGACGTGAAACCGCGCTTCAGCCCGTGGTGTGGAAAGACGGGTGGCCTCGACTCGCAAGCGGTAAGAACACTCCTGACGTAACTGTTCCCGCACCCAACCTGCCCGCTCATCCCTGGCCTGCTATCCCCGCGCGCAATGATTTCGACTCACCGGAGCTCGGCATTGAATGGCAGACACTCCGCACTCCGCTCGCGGCGGACTTAATGAATACCACCGAACGCCCGGGATTTCTCCGTATCAGAGGACAGGAATGTATCTCATCGAATTTCCGTCAGAGCCTTGTCGGCCGCAGACAGACATCGTTCAAGGTACGCGCGACAACCTGTCTGGAATTTGAACCGAAATCTTTTCAAAATATGGCCGGCCTCGCCGCGTTCTACAGCACCGATAATTTTATTTATCTCTTTGTTACTCACGCTGAACATGCGGAGAAATGTCTCGGCCTTATGTGCAGTGAACGCGGAAATATTTACTTCCCCATAGAAAAGGAATTTCCCCTTAACGGATGGAAGAAGATATATCTCAAGTGCGAGATCGACGGAATGCGGTTGAACTTCTACTATTCACCGGACGGTACAAAGTGGTCCAAAGCGGGAACGGAACTTGACGCGTCAATTCTCAGCGATGAACATGTTCCTCCATGCGGATTTACCGGAAACTTTCTCGCTCTCGCGTGTCAGGACATGTCGGGGGGAAAGATTCATGCCGACTACGATTTCTTCGAATATGAGATTCTTGATTAGAGCTATACGCGAAACTTATTTTTTAACAAAAAAGAGAGGGAATTTTACACCCTCTCTTTTTTGTTTATTTAAAACGCATCGATCCATATATGACAGCTGGATAGTTTACAAAAATATGTCATTCACCGCACACGCCGATACCGTCTTTACGCATTATATCTATGAGCAGACACAGTGATACATAATGATTATCCCTATACTGTTCCTCTCCCGTTCTTTATCTTCCCGCCGCACTTACTACATAATTGACTGAACCAATTATTTTTCTGTCCGCATGAAGAGCATTTATATGACGCGTCCATTTCTGTCGTCCACTGTTCCAGACCGACAGCTTTCAGCCGTGTCATATTGTCGGTGACCTCAAGATGATACGGATAAAGAGGATCATTCATAAACCCCGTTATTTTCCCGCAGGGATACTCATCGCACTCAAGACACACGCGAAAACCTTTTTCCTTACAGCAATTCTTTATCTTACAATCGGAGCACCAGGGAGTCAGCTCACCGCTGTTACATCCTTTACATGTCACTTCGAGTTTATCATCAGTCGTGACTTTCCCGCCCGCCTCTGTTACCTGAAAGACATTACACCCGCCGCAATATAATCCGCAGTACCCTAAAATCTCATCGCTCATTCAAAACCTCCCTGATCTCAATAATGCCAATGTTATATAACACGTAGTGATTTATATACTTATGCAACATATTTTCGCATCCGTTCATAACGCGAAATAAATCCGACTTATATCAGATCACCATGTGCACCATTGATTTGTGATTTGACAATACGTGGACACTGTACATTATGCAGGCAATAATAACAGGAAGCCGATTTATCATGATTCTGTCTTGCTCACAAGAAAGAATCATGATAAATCATCAAGCGAGGACAAATGAAAACAGAACTGCAGAATATACCTGGTGTCGGGAAAGCCACTGAAGCCGATTTGATCAAGATGGGTTACACTACAATAGATTCCCTCAAAGGGCAGAACCCCCAGGAAATGTATGAACGGCACTGTGCGATCAAAGGATACAAGGTCGACAGATGCGAGTTATATGCATTCCGATGCGCCGTGTATTACGCGGAAAACGATGCACATGATCCGGAAAAATTGAAATGGTGGAACTGGAAAGATTAACCACACACAGGGACTCCCTTGATCTGCCCGGCACAATGTCATATCTATTCATTACTGCAAGGACGACCTGCATGGAGCTTTGCCGTTTAATCGCGTCCCTGGGCATAAATTGAACGATTAATCATTGACTCTGAAAATTCAGTGCGTTCTCAATGTTGATTCGAAGTGTTGATCAATTGACAAGACATGACATTTTCAAACTTTATCGAAACGCCGGAGGATTCCCGATGAAAAAAACGCTGCTTCTATTCTACACACTGGTGCTAGCCGCTCTGATTCCCGCATCAGCGTTTGATTTGTCAAAGCTCGATACCGGAAAAATTTCTATCCCCAAACCGACCGCATCCATCAAAAGCTTTGATATTGAAGCGATAACGCTCCGGGATATCACCCTCAAATTCAATGTCATCGTAAAAAATCCCTTCCCGATATCACTCAAGCTCAAAGGAGTGAAACTTAAATTCAGCGTTGAAGGTAAGCAATTTTTTGAAACCGAGGCAAGCAGGGGATTTAGAATCAAGAGCAGAGGTTCCGCCGAGAATATTTTTCTGGTGAATCTCAAATATTCCGATATCATCGCAATCATAAAGGATTACACAAATAAAGAATATCTGAACACAATCATCGATACCGAAATAATCCTTCCCATTCCGAAATCAGTTCAGAATCCGCCGTTGATTCCGGACAGTCTTTCATTCAAATCAAAACTGAGTAAACGGATTCCCGCGATCAAACCCCATATATCCATCGCGAATTTCTCCGTGCAGGAACCTTCTCTTGCTGAAGTCAAAGCCGCGCTTAAAAAAGCAGGCAAGCAGGCAGTTGATCCGAATAAAGCCATCAGCGTGATAAGCGGCATTATTTCCGGCAAGAACACATCTTCCGACGTTGTCGATATTTCAAAGCTGGATCTCAAACTCAAAGTGAACTTCGATATTGAGCTTAAAAATGACGCGAAGGCGAAACTGTCGTTCTCATCACTCGATTACGATTTTCTGATAAACTCTTCACCGCTGGTAAACGGAAGTACGTCAAAAATTCAGATGAACGGAGACAAGCAAATTCTCACTGTCAGTAACGCCTTCAGCACGCGCGCTCTTGCGGGGCCGGTTCTTGCGGCTTTCAAACAACGCAAAGGAGAATTCGTCGTCAAGGGAAACACCAGAATACAGCTTCCCAGGGATGTTAAAGAAGAACCTGTTAAATTGTCATTCTCCGAAGGCGGAGATTTCAAGCTGAATTGATATTATCCTCATCGTTATGAGACGCGGGTAGATGCGTCTCATAACGAAACGATCAACACTCACTAATATTATTTCGAAAGAATAGACGATATCATCACAGATCAGAATGGTTTATTCGACTTCCTTCCCATTCACTATTTTACCATATTTCTCTGCGCCCGCGCCCATAAACAGCACCGACGCATGCAACGGTATCGCACCCTTCGTTATCTTTACGGATTTTTTTATTGAATACAATCCCTTATAGTTTTTTCCGAGAAGAGTCACCGCATCATCGCTGATATGGGTTGGAATAATAAGTCCCGGATTCAACTGCTCCATGAGTTTAAATCCCTTTTTATTCTCGGTATCCATTGAGCTGTAGCTGTTATCGAACTGAGTCATCGCGATATCAATCTTTCCGAGAGAGGCGATCTGTTCGCCGGTCAACGAGTCCTGCCCGATATCCCCGAAATGAGCGATCCGCATTCCCGCTGTTTCAATGATATAAATGTAATTTGTCCCGTACTGATCCAGAAGCGGATCTCCCGCATTATGAGCGGATGCGATACCGGTAACCTTGACATCACCGCTCGTCAGAGTCCCCGTCTTGACATCGAGCTGACGTCCCTTGAAATTATCAGCCACCGCATATACATAATGATCCGGATGGTGGTGAGTTGAGAGGAGGAGATCCTTTTTATCTCCCTTCTTCGACATCACTGACGGATTATGCACATCAATGAAGACATGAATTCCGCCTGGGCTTACTATTTCGAATTGCGCGTTCTCTCCATAGTATAATGATATTTGAGGTTCTTTATCCGACGAAAGCGTGACCGCAAATGCGGCTCCCGACATCAGTATCAGACACTGAACGATGACACACAGACTTTTTCTCATACAGGTATCCCCTTATTTTATCACATCAGCACATCTATCAATAGAGCAGTTTGCGAAACAATTAGATAGTTGGAGCTGTGCAGAAATATCTTACTATTTAATATAACAGAACCATTTTATCAACAATTGTAAGATATTTCGTGGCACAGATTCAACAGGGCATTTTACGGTGTGACTAATACTAAAAACAGTAGTCTACTCTAAAATGCCTAGATCCTTTCGCAAACTGCCCTAGCGACTGACTTTCAATAATATCACTTGATCACAGATCAATATCCTATTCGTCCGAGAACATGAATCCGGTCATTTTTTATATTCGGCATTGCAGTTTCACTGCACATACCAAGCTCATGCGCAGACTATCCCGGAATTCGTGTAATACAATATTTGTTTTCAAACTGCAAATTCAATCATTAATGCCGTTATTGTGAGGATTGACCTTTCGGCTGATAATTATTTATGAGCGGTGAGAATGCATTGTCATCATGATCGTGAAAAATACCGTGAGCGTATAGTCAAAAAACATTAACACCAAACATCTTTAAATCTTTTTGAAATCACACTCCGGAACTATTTTCCGAATCTCTTCGCGGATTTCATTCCCATCCATATCATGGATGCCGCGTAACGTGGATGAAACAAAATGCTCTATTGCGGAGTCGTCAATACTGCCGGTATCTTCAAGCACCGATATCTTGTTATTCGGCGTGGACACGAGCGACTCACGCGCATACCATAACTCTTCCGAAAGTTTCTCACCGGGGCGAAGCCCAGTGTACACTATATCAATATCCTTTCCCGCAACAAGCCCATAACGGGAAATAAGCCGGCGGGCGATCTCGTCAATTGAATATTGCTCTCCCATTTTAAGGACGAACACTTCGCCCCCTTTCGCGTAGGCTCCGGCATTCATCACAAGCAGAGACGCTTCGGGAATCGACATGAAGAAACGGCGCATGTCGGGATGCGTCACTGTTACCGGACCTCCCTTTTCAATCTGATCGATAAAAAGAGGAATCACCGATCCACGGCTTCCAAGCACATTGCCGAAGCGCACCATCGACACGTTGAGATTATGACGCCGGTGATAATACAGCGCAACGAGTTCACACATCCGCTTCGACGCGCCCATCACATTCGACGGATTCACCGCCTTGTCAGTGGAGATCAGCACAACCTGACGCACGCCGCATTCTACCGACAGATGCATCACATTATTACTGCCGCCGACATTGTTCTGAAGCGCTTCGGCCTCATTCGTCTCCATCATCGGCACATGCTTGTGCGCCGCCGCGTGAAACACCACATCGGGAGCGTACTCAAAGAATATCTTTTTAAGAAGCGCGTAATCTTTGACGTCACAGATTCTGAAAACGAACGGGACATCGGAAAGGAGAGAAAGCTCCGAAAGCGAACGGGAGAGTTCATAAATGGAGTTCTCTCCCCGGCCCACGCAGACTATCCGCGCGGGTGAAAACCGCGCGATCTGGCGGCATAGTTCCGACCCGATACTTCCCCCCGCACCGGTAATAAGAACAGTCTTTCCCTTGTAATGGGTTTCAATCGCCGATACATCGAGAGAGTATTCCTCGCGGTCAATGATATCCGCGAGCGTGATATTCTGAAGCGTAAGAGAGAGCGTCCCCTCAAGAAAGCGCGCGAAAGACGGCATGATTTCAATCGCGATTGACGCGTCATACGAAAGTACATGGTCAACGGTATCCCTGATAATTTCAGGGCTCACGGACGGTAGCGCGACAATCACGCGCGTGATATTGTTTTTCTTCAGTACCGATACCAGTGACGCACGTGTGCCGAGCACCGTAATGCCGTCATATATCTTTCCGGTCTTCTCCGCGTCATCATCGATGAATCCGATTACGCGTTCACGCGAATGCGCACGGGAATACTCGCGGGCTATCCCACAGCCGGCCTCTCCCGCTCCGATAATGAGCACGTGCTGTGCGGCATGCCGCCGGCTCATCGGGCGAACCTTCTGCAGAGAGTCCGTACCGACTCAATGACATGATCAACTTCCGCATCCGTCATTCCGGGAAACACGGGAAGCGACAGCATACGGTCGAACACCCATTCGGAATTCGGATAATCGGCCGCCCCGGACGCGAATTGTGAGTAATATGTGAACCGGTACAGCGGCGTATAGTGAACCGACGTATGGACGCCGAGGTTCTTCAGCTCATCATAGAACTCATCGCGGGTACATGACAATGCGTCAAGATTGAGACGCAGTGGGTACAGATGATGACATGTCTCCCTGTCCGCGCGGATCACATACGGAATTATATGTTCTATTGACGCAAACGCGGCATTGTACCTGTCGGCGATGACGCGGCGCATATCATTCATCATGTCGAGTTTCGCAAGCTGGGCCAGTCCTATCGCCGAGGCGACGTCGGTAATGTTGTATTTAAACCCGGCGTCAAGCACGTCGTACCGCCACGTTCCCTCATTGGTAAACCTCTTCCATGCGTCCCGGGAAATTCCGTGAAGACGCATCGTGCGGATCTTGTCGGCATACTCATCGCGCGAAGTGGTGACCATGCCGCCCTCACCGGTCGCAAGGGTCTTTGTCGCATAGAAACTGAACGCCGTAAGATCGGACAGCGTGCCGACGAGCTTTCCCTTGTATTTTGACGGCAGCGAATGCGCGGCGTCTTCAATGACCGCGATCGAGTGCGCGTCGGCTATCGCGCGGATCGCGTCCATATCGCAGGGCTGTCCGCCGTAGTGAACGGGTATCACCGCTTTTGTACGCGGAGTAATCCGTTTTTCAAAATCAGCGGGATCGAGAAGATGCGTATCGCGCTCCACATCGGCGATCACCGGTACCGCGCCGTAATAACGCACCACCTCGGCGGTCGCAGCGAATGTGATCGAAGGAACGATCACCTCGTCCCCTTCCTTTATTCCAAGCAGATGTACCGCAAGATGAAGAGCCGCAGTACATGAGTTCACCGCAAGGGCATGCGGCGTGCCGATATACGCGGCGAATTGTTTTTCGAATTCAACAGTCTTCATCCCCATGGTGAGCCAGCCGTTGCGAATGGCTTCCGCCGCTCCCGCAACCTCATCCTCGGTCATATACGGGCGATGAAACGGTACGATCATTTTGATTTCCTCACCCGCGCGGGTTTCAGGTTTATCCGGGCAGTCAGCCGTTCAATTACCCGCTCCGCTGACGCGAGCATGATAAATGACAGAAGCAGAAGAAGGATGATGATCGACAACAGTATAATCGCATAACGCGGCGGAATACTGATGATAAGAATCGATGAAAGTCCCAGCACCACGGTATAGGTGTACATCACGAATAGAATCCCCTTTGTGGAGAGTCCGACCGCCATAAGCCTGTGATGCAGATGCGTTTTGTCGGGAAAGAAAATATTCTGCCCCCGGCGATAACGGTTCAGCATCACCTGAAGAACATCCGCGAGAGGAACGAGCAGCAGCACAAGGGGAACAAGGAACAACGTGAGAACCACCGTCTTATGCACACCCATCAGGGGAAGCGTCGCGTACACAAATCCGATAAAGTACGCTCCCCCGTCACCGAGAAATATTTTCGCGGGAGGAAAATTGAAAATATAGAATCCGAGAATCGCGCCGCCCAGGATCGCCGCAAGCGATGTGACAAGAAAATTCCCCGTCATTGCGGACACGATAAAAATAAACACATTCGCGATCAGCACAACACCGGTGGAAAGCCCGTCCATCCCGTCAATAAGGTTGATCGCGTTCATAAACGCGATGACCCATACAATCGTGATGATATACGAAAATACCCCGAGATGAAACCATCCGAAGGTGTAGATTGAAACCGCTTTCAACGTGAGACCCGAAAACGCGACGAGCACCGCAGCGATAATCTGAAGAAGGAGTTTGTATCGCGCCTTGATCCGTTTCACATCATCGCAGAAACCGGTGAGAAACGCGATAAAAAGAGCCGCGATATAGAGCCATTTATTCACGACCGTTCCGAGAGAAGGGAACACCGCGTATCCGCCCACGATAATAAATGCGATAAAAATTGCAAGACCGCCGAAACGGCTGACAAGACCTTTATGAATTTTGCGATCGTCAATTGAATCGTACAGTTTGAACCGGCGTGACATCCGGATGACCACCGGGATCAGCAGCGCTGAAATCCCGAACGCGATCACGCAGTAAATTAAGTGAGTGAGATTGATCCGCATATAAACCTCGCCGGATGAGAAGCGTATTCACACTCCTAACCGTTCACAGGGCGGAGCGTCAAGTGATAATTAAGGACAGACAAACACGCGAACAGATAAAATTACGGAACACGAATGTTGGCGCTTCGCGTGTAAACCCTTCACATTCAGGTCTTGCATATACGCCATCTTCTCATCCGCCGGAAAACACACGCCCCCGCCGCGGCGTATCGTTGTCATCCCGAACCAACGGGACAACCGCTCATCCCGCAACCAGCCTCCGCGATATGAGGTGTGATTCAGTTTCACCTGCCAAATCCCGGACGGATTCCGCGCTTCCGCACATACGGCAAGTCCGCTACACACAGCGTACCTGACGTGCCGGTACAGTAAACCCGCAATATCAGCGGCGGATTTTTTTCATGAGACGTTTCCAGTCACCGTCGCGTATGTACTCTATAAGGAGCCACAGGAGAGTTCCTGTCACAAACAGCGCCGTGAGCACCGCGAAAATCAGCTTCACGATCGAGACGTATGTCGACGGAGAAGCGAATGACACATCAGGGATACTAAAACGCCCCGCCACACGGCGGTGATCGAGCGCCGGCGTCACCATCTCGCGCGTCGTCGGGAAATTGTATGTCTCAAGAAGCGCGAGAGCGGGCTTGTCTCCGCCGAAACCTGACGCATTTTTTCTGATCATCGAAATTGAATCATTGAAAACTTTTTTATGACGCGCGACCAGACTTGAGGAAAGTTTATCGCACAGAATCTCCGCACCGGCGGCATTCCACGACTCAACCTCGATATCAACGACAAGAAATCCGTCGAGATCATTCTCAGACGCGGTCGACGACATTCCGTTCCGCGATACCGATACGCCGTTGATATCAGGATTTGAAAGAGCCGCCGCCGCGATTATTCCATTGCGTATCATCACTTCGCTTTCCAGCTGGATATTCGCGACTTTGCCGACCCGCACAACCGCCGTAGATACATATATTCTGGCGGAGAACGCGTACATAAGAATTGAAGCTGTCACACCGATCACGACAAACACGCCGATAAAGATTTTACCCCGCCATATATACACCATTATCTCGTACAGGGAATATCCCGTACTTCCGTTTTCACTGTTTTTCATTATCATCTCTCCTCGATAATTAGAGTCCGAAAATATCCCGAACCCATCTGTCCATAGAATAATATTCATAGATTGCGGAATCTATTTCCGCAAAGGGTTTCAACAAAAATGCCGGATCAATTTCACATCTCTCCCGGTCAACGACAAGAACATTGTCAGGATTATACAGATCATACTTTCTGATCGACCCGTTTGTGGTTATCAGTTTCCGTTTCGCGCCGAAAATCTCAATCGTACGGATAGTAAGTCCTGTCTGACGCGGGTGCTGAATATCAATCACCGCACGTGATGACGCGATCGCGTTCACGGTATCTCTCTTGCAAAGCGGAGTGAACCGGAACATGCCGATCCGCGCGCCTTTGAATCCTTTATCGAAAAGCCGATGCGCGGCGTACAGAAGCCGTGTATGAAAAAACATGTGAAAGAATATCTTTCCGTTGATCCGCGCGGCAATCCTCTTAATCACCGCGAACCTGTCGGAATGAAGCGTACCGATAAAACAGGCGTCATACTCGAATGCGGTTTTCGCGGAGGCGTCGGCGTATTCATCAAGATAAAACAACGGCCGATGGATGAGCCGTTCTTCCGCGTGCGCGTCCTCGAGGTCAAATGTAAGCGCGCGGTCAAACAGCGGAAGAAGCGCCGAGATATTCGGATTATTGCGGATTGAGTCCCACAGATAGAGAATGATTTTCGCGTGCGGAAAATCCGTGCGCATCCGCTCAATGAGTGACCGCGACATCGTCTCACCTTTAATGATGAACACGTAATCAGGATCGCGACCTTTCATCTCATTCATCATCCGCGCGAAGTGACGAGCGATTGAATGATGCAGCATGCGGCGGTTGATACGGATCATTGTCTTGGCAAACACGCTGTTCGACGGACGTTCATCATAAAAGAACACCTCCGTACCGAGGCGTTCCAGTTTACGGGTAATTTCAATTTCATAATCAAAAAAATGCGGCGCGATAAAAAGAATCTTCTTCCCCGCAAGGATCGCCTCGGTCATTTCAGAAGCCCCTTGCTCCGCATCTCTTCGATCGACGCGTCGAACTTGTCCTCCTGGACTTCCTGTCCGTCCACCCACTTCGCAAAGCGCGAGATCCCCTCATCAAAACTCACCTTCGGCGTATAGCCGAATCGTTTTTGTATCCGCGAAATATCCGCATAGTTCGTACGGATATCGCCGACACGGAAATTTCCCGTAACGCTGATTTTCGATTTTGATCCGTATTTCGACGCGAGGGTATTCGCCACGGTGAGCACATCAACAGGAACACCCGTGCCGACATTGAACACCTCATGCGAAAGATTGTTCCCCTCAACGCAGAGCATTATCGAATCGACGACATCGTCGATATACACGAAATCGCGGCTTTCTTTTCCGTCTTCGAAAATATTGATATCATTGCCGTTTTTCATCCGCGTGGAGAATATCGAGAGAATCCCCGTGTACGGATTCGAGAGTGACTGTCCGGGACCGTACACATTCTGAAAGCGGAGAGCGGCCGCGTCTACGCCGATACCTCGGCACGACATGAGAACCATCTTCTCCTGCATGTACTTAGTCAACGCATAGATTGATCCGGGAATGCACAGAGTGTCCTCATCGGTCGGAAGAGGAGAGACGTCCGCGCCGCACGAGGGGCACTTTGCGTTGAAGTCGCCCTTCTGCATATCCTCAGACGTACGGTCGAACGGATAGACTATTCCGCATTTCGCGCATTCGTATTTACCCTCGCCGTAGACCGCGCGCGACGACGCGATGATGCATTTCTTTACGTTATGCGGTTTATTCGTGAGAAGATCGAGCATCTTCGCCGTACCGCCGACATTCGCGTCACAATAACGGTCTATCTCATACATCGACTGACCTGTTCCGGTTTCCGCGGCGAGATGCACAATCACGTCACATCCCGCTATCGATTTCTCCCAATCGGATATGTTTCGCACGTCGCCCTTTATGAAATTTACTTTCCCCGCGATGGCGCGGTACAGTTCAGATTTATCCGGATCATCTCCGTGAATCTGCGGCGACAGATTATCGAGCACCGTCACCGTATGACCTTTCGAAATAAGAGAAAGAGAAAGATTGGAACCGATGAATCCGGCTCCTCCTGTTATAAGAACATTCATTTCTTTTTACCTGTTTTCAGTTTTGTCCGTGATCCGCGCTTTGCCGCGCCATCGGATACGGAAATCCACTTTGATGTTTTGAAATCATACTTTTTTATGACTCTCGCGGGGATTCCCACTGCGATCGAGTATGAAGGAATATCTTTTGTGACAACCGATCCCGTACCGATAACAGAACCTTTTCCTATTGTTACTCCAGAAAGCACGGAAGCGTTCTCTCCTATCCATACATTGTCTTCAATTGTAACGGGCGTCGCAGTTACGGGACGTAGCGCGGGAGGAGTTTCCGGTGAGCAGTGAGTACCGCTGCCGCTGTAGACTCCGTGATCGGAGTCACTGATAAAGACTCTGCTCGCGATGAGTACGCCGTCCCCGATGGACACTTTCGATACGCCGGTGATATGCACAAAATCATTGATCTGCACGTTCTTGCCGATAACCACACACGCACGCGCGATGCCTTTTTCGGGATACGCCTCAATGCGGCAATAACGTCCGGTCGTAAGTCCTTTCCCAAGCGAGATGTATTTCCTTCCGCGCATATCGATCGGAAACCGGACAAGCGACGCATGACGATAAAAAAGTCTCGTCCGTATCACAAAAAAAATCGTCTGCACGGTCGACAATACCGAATGACGGGAAATATAATCAAAAATATTTCTGATCACTTCTTTCTCCTCGCGAGGACGATGATGATCCTGCGCACATACTTGGCAAGCGAAAAGAAAATCCCCCGAATGAATACTGTTCTGGGGATCAGACCAGCACGGTATGCGTACCGTATATTTTTCAATTCGCCTTTTTCCATTTCAAAAAGATTCGCCGAAAGTCCGCTCGTTCCGAAACCTGGTTTTCCCCCGTCGTATTCAACAAGCGCCTTGTGGAGAAGAAGCGCGGGGCAATGCGCCATTATCCGTATCCAGTAATTCCCTTCTTCCGCATAACGCTGTGTTTCGTCGAAATATCCCGTCTTTTTTACCGCGCTTTTACGCATGATAACTGTCGACGTCTGGAAACTATTGCTGAATATCTGATTTTGAATCGTGACGGAAACGACATTTCCGTCGGCACGTCTTCTGATTTTCCGGGCGCTTGTAATAAACGCGCCGACGATTCCCGCATCCGGATAATCGTTCATCACGCGCATCTGAAGCTCTGTTTTTTCAGGAAACCATACGTCATCAGCGTCGAGAAACGCGATATACTTCCCTTTCGCTTCTTTCATTCCCGCGTTACGCGCAGAGGACACTCCCCCGTTTTTTTTCGCGATCACGCGGATATTTTTCGCCTTTGTCTTCGTAATATATTTCTTAACCGCCGCGCGGGAGCCGTCGGTGGAGCCGTCGTCAACCACGATTATTTCAAGACGCTGATAGGTCTGAACACGCGCTGACTCAAGAGACGACACAATGCTCGTTTCCGCGTTGTACATCGGGATAACGACACTTACAAGATCACGAGTTTTCATCAAGCCTCCGCAGTGATTTAAAAAGATCCTCCCACATGACCGCGATCCGATCCGGAAGAAACTTTTCCACGCTCTTGCGCGCATACATTCCCATCCTTTTTCGCAGCTTTTCATCCCGCATAAGATGAATCACTTTTTCAACAAACTGAGCCTCATCGCCGACAGGAACGAGAAATCCGTTCTTTCCGTTCTCAATGATATCACGCGGACCTGTGGGACAGTCAAAGCTCACCACGGGAAGCGCGCACGCCATCGCTTCAGCTATCGCCATTCCGAATGACTCGGTATGCGACGTGCAGAGATAGATCGACGACTTCGCCAATGCGCGCGACAGGTTTTTCTCGAATCCGTGAAGAACAATCCGGTTTCCGGCCGGACTGTTCTCTATGAGCGACGCGAGCTTATCCCGCTCATAACCCTCTCCGTATATCAGCACATTCCATCCCTTTTCTGAGGAAAGAAATTTCTCCGCCATCGGAATGAGAAGATCATATCCTTTTTCCCGCACAAGCCGTCCCGCGGCGGTGATCGACTTTCCGCTCCCGGTTGATTTCATATCGGGGATATCACTGATCCCGTTCGGTATACAGCGTCCCTTTCCGCCGAAAATCTTTGAATAGATCGACGCGTCGGTTTTCGTGAGCGCGACCACCGCGTCCACACGACGGTACGCGATCCGCCGCAGCAGGCGCACAATAAGTCCATGCGCATAATATTGTCCGTGCTCCGCCGCGATAAAAGGTACGCGGATATTCCCGAACAGTGAAAGAAGAATGCTCGCGTTAGTAAAAAGACTTATGTATATATCGCCGCCGCGCGCGCTGATCGTGCGTGCATTCCGTATCATTGACACATAAAGCGGAATCATTCCGAGTTTTCCGCTCAACGTGAAATTTCGTCCTGACAAATAATCAATCTTTACTTTGCGGCCTACGGAATAGAACGGCCGTTCATTCGTCTTGAAAAAGGAATGAATAGTGACTTCATGTCCGCGGGCGGAAAGCATCACGGCCATATTCGCGGCAACGCGCTCTATCCCGCCGACCAATGTCATATCCAGTACCACAAGAGATATTTTCACCGGTCACCTCCCGCGCGGATTCCGCACGTTTCAGTCAATAATTTGACAAACTGTTCCGACTGTGCGGCGATAGTCAGGCTCGCCTTCGTTTTGCGTATCTCACGCACATATTCAGCGTGCACTTCCCTGTCTTCAGCGAGACGCGCGACCGCTACCGCAATTTCTTCATTATCAGCGCAGAGCACGCCGACAGGACCGTATACGCGGAAAAAGTTTCTCATAATAGCGTTATCAAACGCGATCACCGGTTTCTCATAAAGAAGCGCGTCGAGAAGCGCTCCGCTCGGAATCAGCCGGTAAAGTTCATCACTGTAAAAATACAGGAGATAGTCTGACGACCGCACCGCGTCGGCGAATTCAGCGAAACTCAGAAGCGAGCCGTCACGTTTGAAATCGACCAGATCGTTCGCGTACGCGGCGACCCCATTTTCAACGCGACCGATCAGCCTGAAACGGATATCTCTCTCCGCACAGAGTACTTTCACGCGCTCCGCGAGTCCGAATATCAGCTGAGAAGATTTTGCGAGGGACGCGACTCCGGCCGACGAAAAACTTGATCCCGAAAACGGAATGGGCGCGTTCATTGACGTTGATCCGAAAATGAGCGGATGTTCGAAGCTGATCACATGCGCACGGCGCGCTTCGGGAACATACTGCATCAGATTGTGATATACGAACGTGGACGGAATAACAAGATACGTGTGTCCGCCGACAGATCGCAGCAGCTTCTCCGTCCACCAGTTCTGCTTATAAATGAGCCGCAGCCCTTTATCACTGAGCCCCTCAAGTTCGCCGTGACAGACAATGACGAATGTCGTCTTTGTAAAAGAAGCAATCCGCGCTAGCACGCATTTCATAATCGGCGAGGCCGAGAATATGAATATGAATTCGGGCTTCTCGCGCCGAATCGCGAGGAAGAGCCGTGCGAGATTGATGACGCCCGCCGCCTCACGGATGAACCGCCGCCGGGATGTGTGCGCGACGGAAATACTGATATGGCGTATCACGCACGATCCGAGTTCTCTTTCAGATTCTTTCATCACCGCTGAAAAATGCGAGTCCTCGGCGAACACACGGCATTCACCGCTCATGCGGGAAAGTATCGCGAGAAACGCCGCGTTTATTTTCACGTGGGCATCACCGCCCATCTGTAATTCCGCACACAGTATCATAGGCCGAACACCGATCGATAAGGAACATAGAGATCATAATAAAACTGCAATCCCGCGTAAAGCTGACGGACGGAATACGCGAGGAAAAGAAAATAGACCGCATAACGATATTTCATATCGCTGAACGCGCGGAGAACATACGCCGCGAGTATTATCTCCATAATCCGGTAACTCGTCCCCGCGCGCGCGAACGCCGGGTTGATGCTTCCGAAAATCACATCGATGAGAATAGACACAAAATAGAGATTCAGAAAGAGAACGCTTTCGGGTGATTCATCGCGGATACGCCGGAGCGCGAGATCAAAGAGAACAAGAAGCCCCACCTTCTTGATGACACTGCTCCACGTGAATCCGTCGAAGTGAAGTACATCCTTGTATATGTTAAGCTTCACCACAACCGACGTCATTCCAAGCGAATTGAATATCGATATCGGAAGATCAATTGACACCGTGCCGATTCCCAATGCGATCACCACCGCACCGGCTATCGCCGCATACCGCACAAGCGGCGACAACCGCATATGCGCGATGAAATACGCCGGGATAAACGCCAGCGATGAGTAATGAAACAATGACGCGGCGACGACACAGACGAGAAACTTCACAAGAGATCTTTTTTCAATAAAGAGAACACTCACGCAGAGAATGCCGATTGATATCGACTGACGGTTTCCTCCCATAAACGAGAGCATGTAATTGACCACAAAGAAAGACATCGAGGCGAAATAGAAATCTGATTTTTTATAGAGAAAGAACGCAATCAGAGACAGCGGCACAAATGATATAAAGAGAAGAAACGACGTATAACTCATCCCCAGTATCCGGAATATCTTTACCAGCACCATATATCCCGGTTCAAAACCGTTATCAATCGTTCCCGCATACTGGTAATAATAGACATCCCAGTCACTCCCCGTCTTCCATCGCAGACCAATGGTGAGCCAGACGGCGAGAAACGACGCGACCGCGAAGAATATCCGTATAGTCCGCTTATCGCCGAAAAATTCGGCGATCCATGTAAGTCCCAGATCAAAAAAATAAATCATATAGTATGAACACAACCTTTATGCAGAACTGCGGCAAAACACACGCCGCGCCGCCGACATCGCGTGAGAGAATATCATCATCGACATACTCTCCCTGAACGCAAACAGAATTCCGAAGTAGATAACCGCCGCCGACGGAACTGAAACCGCAATGCGGACAATATCCCCGTGAATCACCGTCCGTATCGCGATCACCGCGGCGATTACCGCGGCGGTTCCTGCTCCATACGGAAAGATCCCCCGCACGGAGAAAATCCCTTTGAGATACTTTCGTCCGCAGACGATCTGCACCGCAAGCACGGTGATCTCCGCGACAAGCACGCTGACCGCCGCACCGCGCTCCGCGTATCGGGGAATGACGACGCAGTTGACGAGGAAATTGACCGCGGTTCCGATCATCACAGAGTACATGGTGATCTTTTCCTTTCCCATCGGAATGAGAATCTGCATGCCGATGATACCGCTGAGTCCTATGATGAGAACGCTCGGCGCGATGATCGCAAGGATATCAGCCGAACGCAGAAACGCGTCCCCCGCGAACACGCGGATCATTTCACCGCGCAGGAGAATTATCCCCGCGACAGAGGGAAGCGCGAGCATGAGCACAAACGACACAACCGAACGCACAAGCCGGCGGAAATCCTCGTGCCGGCCGTTACCGATATAATATGAACTGCGCGGAAGGAGCACCGTGCCGAGCGACGCGACAAAAAGGATTACCATCTGTACAATCTTCTGAGCGGCGCTGTAAAAACCCACCGACTCCTTTGTGGCGAAAAATCCGAGCATAACAGAGTTCAGATTGAGATATATGCTCGCGGCGACATTCATGAGAAACATCACCAGTACGGGACGAATATGTCTGCGCAGACGCAGTTTTCTCGTGAAGGTGAAATCGATTTTTGAACGCAGATGGATGAAATTGAGTATATTTGCGCCGATCCCCGTGAATGCCGAAAGACCCGCGTATTCAAGCGTATCAGATCTGTCCTTCACGAATACAAACAGAAGAACAACCGCGGCCGCCTGAAAGCATACGCTCCGCAGTGTGATATATTCATACTCCTCGAGCGCCTGATAGATCCATTCCATCCCGAGCGTCGCGAAGAAAACACCCGCGCTCACAAGAAGAATAAGATCCGCATCTTCCCTGAGCCGCGATGACAGGAGCAGCGCCGCGCCGAGTATGCAATATGCGATAACGGTAAAAAGAAGATTGATGACGAGAAGTTCGCTCGTAAGTTTTCCGAGTTTCGCGCGGTCATCACGAACCCGGGCCGCTTCACGCATCCCGTACAGGGGAATTCCTACCGCCGCGATCATCGCGATATATGCAATGACCGAGCCCGCGAAATTGACGCGCCCTATTCCATCCGGGGAAAGAATGCGCGACGCGTAGGGAAAGGTTATGAGAGGAAACGCCATTCCCGCGGCGATCCTTATCGCATTGAATACAAAGTTTTTCTTTATCGATTTTCCCATCAGTATATACGCATCTCCACAGGAAAGAACCGTCTTCATCTGTGCGCCGCGGAAAACTCTGTCAACAGGAATTCCTGTGCGTCCCGATATGACGGAATCAGCCGTGACAATAACTGAAATCTTTTTATTGACAGTTTGTCCCAACGGCATTTTATTGTCACCAGAACATGAAAACCATAATGAATCCGCCTGGAGTCCATATGTCTAAAACCGAAATCATCCGCTCATACTACGACCCGAAACTTGACGCAGACCTTCCTGATTTCGGTAAACTCGGATGGGAGAGCGCGGAAGCACAGGAGCTACGGTTCGCCGCTTTTGTCGACAACGCGGATCTTGAAGGAAAATCCATTCTCGATGTCGGTTGCGGACTGGGTAATCTTCTCGAATACCTGACCGCACGGAATATCAATACGCGATACACCGGCGTGGATATTCTCCCCCGAATGATTGACTGCGCGCGGGATAAAAAAATATGCGCCGAATTCCATTGCGTCGACATATTCAGGGAAAATCCATTCGGAGAGAAATCATTCGATGCGGTATACGCGTCGGGCATATTCAATCTGAATCTCGGGAACAACCACGACTTTTTTCTCGAAGCGCTGTGCCGATTCTCGCATATCGCGCGGGAAGTCATCGCGTTCAATCTTCTCGACCACCGCTCCCCCAACAAGGAAAACGAGTATTTCTATTTTTCGGCATCTGAGATTGTCGATCTTATCGAATCAACATCATGCAAACCAAAAAAAGTTCAGATCATCGAGCAGTATTTACAGAATGACTTTACCGTTATCTGCAAACTTTAGGATTATTCCGGACATATTCTTGCGTTCAATTGCAGAATCAATATTCATACTGTTTGACCGAATCACATCCGTGATCCCCCGTCATACAGGAAAAAATCGCGCGTGAACAAGGGTATGTGATATATCCGTTCCGTATATCCGATTATCTATTCAGATACTCATAGGCGCTCATCGCCGCCGTCGCGCCGTCCGCGCACGCCATGACAATCTGCTTTTTGGATGATGAGCGGATATCTCCCGCAGCGAACAATCCCGGCACCGGAGTACTCATTGAAAGATCAACACGGATCTGTCCCCATTCATCGAGGATGTCTTTCTGAACAATAGAATTATTGGCATCATATCCGACAAAGACGAAGAACCCGTCCACAGGAAGACTCCTGCTTTCCCCGCTCACTTTATTCTTCAATGATACAGCGTTTACCTTCTGTTCCCCAGTCACCGCCTCGGCAACTGTATCATACAGAATCTCTATTTTTTCATTCTGAAGAACACGGTCGATGATGATTTTGTCCGCCCGGAATTCACTCCGGCGATGAATAAGATATACTTTCGACGCGAAACGCGTCAGGAAAAGAGCTTCTTCAAGCGCGGTGTTTCCTCCGCCTACGAGCGCGGTTACTTTCCCTTTATAAAACGCCCCGTCACAGGTTGCGCAGTACGATACACCCCGCCCGATAAACTCGGACTCACCGGGAATGCCGAGACGTTTATATGATGAACCCATCGCGAGAATGAGAGAACGCGCTTCCAACTCCTCCCCGCCGCTGCCGCGAACGATAAAACCGCCGTCGCTTCGTTTTTCATACGACACGACATCAGCGCTCAACGTCTCAGTCCCGAACCGCTCCGCCTGCTTCGTCATCGCGTCAACAAGCTCAAATCCTGAAACCGGCTCGGCAAACCCGGGATAGTTTTCAACCTCATAGGTGTTCATCACCTGTCCGCCGGGCGCATAACGTTCAACCACGGCAATATCAAGTCCGGCGCGACGGCAGTATATTGCGGCGCTCATCCCGGCCGGGCCCGATCCTATTATTATACAGTCTTTCATATCAGTTCTCCGTATTATACAAGCGAAACCGGTTATCAGGCAGTTCCATGGATGGATTCGTCAGCTTCGCCGTATGTAATTACCCGTTCAACCGGGGAAGACACTATGCGGCAGATTGACTTACATGTAAAGCCATTTCAACCCCGATCACTCATCCATCGATTCACGCTGTTACGATAGAACTCCGGTGTCGGAGCGCGCGGATCAATCTTCTTAATAATCAGCTGCCGCGCCCATCGCCGCTCGGTGTACTCGCACACATCGCGGATATTCCGTCCGGACAGACCCTCGGATATGGTTGCGAGAGGAAGAAGCTCCTCATCGGAAAGATGCTTCGCATACCGGGCGAAGATCGCCGCGCGTTCTTTTTCATTCGGAAGAGGAAAATGAATCGTCTGATCGAAGCGTGAGATTAGCGCGTGGTCAAGATCACCTTTCCGGTTCGTCGCGCCTATTGTAAGAGTATTCGTCGCTGAATCAATACCGTCGAGTTTACGGAGAAGAACGGAAAGAATACGCCGGGTCGCTTCAAACATATTTCCGTCACGGGAACCCGCCAGAGAATCGATTTCATCGATAAAAAGAAGAGTCTGCCCCATATCCTCACAACTGTCGAATATCTGCGAAAGGTTCTGCGAAGACTGGCCGTACCACTTCGACATGATAGACTCAACCGGAACATACACAAGCGGAATCTTCGCTTCGGAGGCGATTATCCGCGCGATGGTGGTCTTACCCACGCCGGGCGCTCCCTCGAATAGAATCGCGCGCGGCCGGTTTGTCTCAAACGTGCGGCGGGTCAGCTTGGCCACCGCGTCATAAATATCAGGATTTGCCAAGGGAAGAATGATCGATTCACGTATCTGCTTTTTCACTTCCTCATAACCGGCGATATAGTTCCAGTCGTAGGGGCCTTCTTCAGTATATACCGACGCGCCGAGCTTGATCAGCATTCCACGGGGATCATCATTCTCGCCTTCATAAAAAAGATTGAATACGGATGTTACGAGATTCACTTCCTCCTGCGAGAGGTTCCCTTTCCGCGAAATATCCGCGCGGAATTTACCGGTCAGTCCGAAAAGCTCTATCTTGAGATTATCAAGGATGTTTTCAGTTTTGAACAGATTCTGATTGAGCGCCTGAAACGCGTAGTATCCGTCTCCGATCGCATGTATGCGGACATTCTCGAGATGACTTTTCATCATGGAAAGAATCGCGAAAATGATCCTCTCACTGATAGCCGGAATGGCAAACGAAACAAGAGTCGTTCCTTTTTCATATGATATTTTCGGGAATTCGGCGCCGCGCGCGACAGATGCTGAAAGAGACTTTTCAAGCTGTTCTTTCATCCTGTCATAATCAATCAGTCTCGCATCCTCTCCCATATCATCTCCCCCGAAGCCGATAGTTCTATTGCGAGTATTCATCTTCACAATACCCGCAATAGAACTATCGGCACAATGCGTTCCGTCCGATAGTTCGCGGAACTGCGTGTAAACACCCCGTCAGGCTATATAAACGCAAAAATATCTTGCAATTCATCACCGAAGAATATTAACTAACATATCCGTATTTGTTAATTGTCACGTATTAGGGGCTATTATATGAACAGACTCCGGCACTTCGCCGAGCATTCCCGGGACAAGCTCATCCCTTTCCTTTTCATCAATTCCATACTTCTCCCAATAATACCGATCCTTATCGCCGGGTACAGCTTCTTCAGTTCCGGAACTCTCCGGAGCGAACGCCCTTTTATCTTCCCGGATCTCATTGATTATGATTCAAAAGGGAATATCTATCTGTCGGAAGACGGATGGAAACGCGTGTCAAAGATACGCCCTGACGGTACGGTGGCGTACTCTCTCTCAGGCGGCTCACGCGACAGCGGCTTTTACGAAGCATGGCAGATATCCGTCAATTCGAAAGGACACCTCTTCCTTCTCAACTCTGTACGCGATCTTGACGGCAGTTATACCAATCGTGAGGAAATTCAGGAGTACGACGAAGACGGAACCTATCTCCGTTCCCTTAAAACATTCACGCATACAAAGGAAGAAGCTCTCGATACGGCGAATTTCATATACGGCCGTATCGTATCGATGAACGTATCAAACGGCATGCTGTATTATCTTTTCCGCGAAAAGGAAACAGTATCAGTCTTCCGTTCCATTGAGATCGGAACGGGAAAAGAGAACGCATTGTTCCGCGTCCCCAACAATGAAGATATAATTGATTTTCAACCGTATCAGGACGGCTTTCTTATAACCAAGAAGAACGGGGAACTGGTTTTTCTGAAACCTGACGGATCGAAAACCGTTTCCACTTCGCTCCAATTCTCAGGGACACCGCTCTTAACTCCGCACTCACTGTCGGTCACGGGAAATACCATTTTTGTCACCGATTACGGCAATCTCAGCATGGTGCGGGCCGCCGGAGGCTCATGCACGCCGATTCTATCCCAAAGCATTCTCGAATCCGAGGGGATCTCCCCTTCCAAATCCCTGTTCAGAAATGTCGCATCGAGAAACGACGGATCAGCGATAAGCGTCGATGAAATAAACCGAAGAATCATAGGCACCGATCCTGACGGAAAAATCCGCTTCGTTCTGAATAACGCGAAATACTCCCCGCGGCACAGGGCGCTCGTCTTACTGTATATTCTGCTTTTCGCGACGGTTCCGTGCATTATATTTTTTGATATCTTTTTCATATACCGCGTCGCCCTTAACGGGAGACTGTCTCTCCTCGCGAAACAGTTCATCTGCTTTATCATTCTCTTCGGCGTATCAATGACGATAATCGCCATCGTCATTTACAAAGCGACATCAGAGCGTCATGAGTCTGAATACTCTAACAAGCTCCGCCTTGCCGCGCAGATTGCGTCGCAGACAATTGACGGAGATACTCTCGAGAAGATAAACTCCCCGCGCGATTTCGGCGGAACCGGATATCTAAAACTTCAGAACCAGATGTGGAAACAGATCAACGCGAAAACCCATGAACTCGGCCGGAATCTCTATTCGGTTCTTTACAAGAAACACGGCGATTCATTCTACTACACGGTCGATCTCTACAGTTACTACGGCACAATGTATCCATACACCATGTCTATCCCCGCGCACGAGGAGGCATACCGCGACGGAGTCGTAGGCAGCTCACAATACACCGACATCGAAGGGGACTGGATTATCGGTGTCGCGCCCGTCTTCAATTCGAAAGGGAAAATTGTCGGCGTGTATGAAATCGGAACAAGCTTGTACATCGTAGACGAAATAAAAAAGCTGTTCTACACGAAACTCGCGATCATCGTCATCATCGCGTCACTTATCCAGCTGATAATTTTCTATGCCGCATACTATTATCTCTTCCGCTCATTACGCGAACTCAAAAAAGCGACCGCGATGATACGCAAGGGGAATCATGATGTTATTATCACGGTAAACACCGGTGATGAGATAGAGGATCTCGCCGACGGCATCAACGAGATGACCGCGCGGATCCGCAGCTATATCAAGGAGCTTGAAGAGAAAAACACCGCTCTCCTCGCAATCGACAAAATTAAAGATGAGTTTCTCGCGAACACGTCGCACGAGTTGCGGACACCTCTGAACGGAATCATCGGCATCACCGAGTCGTTTATGGACGGCGACCTCGGCTCGCTCACCGAGCTTCAGAATCATTACATGAATCTCGTACTGCGCAGTTCACGGCGCCTCTCTTCGCTGGTGAATGACATCCTCGATTTCTCAAAGATGCAGCACCATGATATGCCGGTCAACATCACGCCGGTTGACGTCAAGCACACCATCAATATCATCACCGCGCTTTCGCGCGCGGGGATAAAACGCAAACCCGTCACAATTGAGGATAACACAGGAGATATTCCGTACTTATACACCGACAATCTGAGGCTTGAGCAGATTCTGCACAACCTCATCGGGAACGCCGTCAAATTCACGGAACGCGGAAAAATCCAGATCACCTCGAACATCACCGGCAATCAGGTTGAGATATCCATTGTTGATACGGGAATCGGAATACCGAAGAGCAAGATGGACACGATCTTCAAACCCTTCGAGCAGGTCGACGGATCTCTCACCCGCCATTACGGCGGAACGGGGCTCGGTCTTCCCATCACCAAAAAACTCGTGGAACTCCTCGGCGGAACATTGTCCGTGGAAAGCGCGGAAGGAACCGGATCGACATTCACGTTCACGCTGTCTCTTCCCGTAAAACCGATTACGAAGGAAGAACTCGACAGAATCGACACCGGGCAGTACACACACCGCGATATGTTCTTCGATTCGGATAAGAGTCTTCCCGTACCCGAGATACCCAGAAACGGAGCACAACATACGATACTCGTGGTTGATGACGACAGAATCAACCTTGACGCGCTTGCGCACATGCTCTCCGTACGCGGATTCCATCCGGTGGCGATCGACTCAAGCGAGGAAGCTCTGCGCCGCATTCAGGGAGGCGAGGCGTTTGACTGCGCGATAATCGATGTGATGATGCCGGTTGTGTCCGGCTATGATCTCGTCCGCGCGATCCGCGTACGCCATCCCATGATCGAGCTACCGGTAATTCTTCTAACCGCGAAAAGCCGCTCCATCGACGTCGTTGACGGATTCGAATCAGGAGCCAATGATTACCTTGTAAAACCGATCAACAAGAGGGAACTTTTCGCGCGGCTCGACACCGTTCTTCTTCTCAAACAGGCCGCGAAGGAAAACGCGCGGCTCACGTCGATTGAACGCGAGCTCAAGATCGCGAAATCAATCCAGGATTCAATTCTTCCCGCGTCAATCACGGGACTGAACCGTCTTGACATCGCCACCGCGTTCATTCCCGCGGAAACGGTCGCCGGTGATTTCTTCGACTTCCATAAAAAGAGCGGAGACGAAATAGGCATTCTCATCTCCGACGTTACGGGACACGGCATATCGGCGGCTCTCGTCGCGTCGATGATCAAGATCGCGTTTTACTTCCAGCGGCATCTGATGGAAAAACCGGGGGAACTCCTTGCGGCGCTCAATGAGTCGCTTACGGGTTCGTTCCGCCAGGGTTATCTTACCGCATTCTATTTCTACATTGATACCAACAAAATGATCATGCGCCTCGCGCGCGCGGGCCATCCCCCTCTCATCGTCTACAGAACCGACACAGATGAGCTGATCGAACTCCGTCCAAAGGGGCGCATCATCGGATGCTTCGAGGACACCGCGTCGGAGACCGTCGAGTTCGCGTTGCGCGCTAACGACATCATCATCGCCTATACTGACGGAATCACCGAAGCGCGCAACCCGGCGGGTGAAATGTTCGGAGAAGAATTATTTCACGCCGCTATCCGAATCGCCTCCGGAAAGAAAACCGCGACAATCCGCGATACGATTATTGACAGTGTCAACTCGTTCAGGGGAAAAAACGAGACAGTGGAGGACGATATCACCCTTATCGTATGCCGAGTCATTCCGGACTAATGGAGTCGTCAACCCCGCGCATACCGCAATTTTCCATACCGGGAAACCGTCTAATATAGTAAACGCCGGGTGCATTTCTGCCGATCCTATGGAAGGGAGTACGGATAATTCCATACCCCTTCCGGAGGACGAATGAGAAGAATATGCGCGATTACGGGAATCATCCTGATATTTATAATTCCCGTAAAAGGGGCTTTCCAGGAACAGAGCTTCTGGAGTGAGCGGGCAAAAAAACTCACCGCCGACAAAGAATCCCTCGTCTCTTCCGGAGCACTCGATAAAACGATGGCCAAGGTCATCGACGGCGAAATCACGCGAGCCGAACAGATGCGTTCAGCGCACTCCGGCGCGGCAGCAGACATCGCGGCGAAAGAGTCATCGTTAAACGCCGATAACGTCTATGCGGCGTTTCTTCTCCGTGAAATAGTATCAGCGCTTCCGTCATCAAAAGAAGAAATCCGTGCCGTTGACGCTCTCCGTATTGAAGCGGAAAAACGCTTTGAATCAAAGAATATCACCCCCGACAAAAAATTCATAAGCTCATTCATGTCGCGGCTGACCGCGCAGGAAAAGAGCATCCTCGCGATTGAATGCGGCATCAATGCCCGCTCACATTCATATCCGGCGAAAAAATCCGCGCTGGAAAACGCCCTGTCACAGGGCGGCTCATTCAAAGAAATACGGAATCATTTCGCAGAGAACCCCTTATCTCCGCCCGAGACAAGTGAGATGAAATGCGCGGATTCATCCGTGGCTACGCATGTTCTCCGTGAAGCTGATAATTACGCACGCACACTCAATGACGCGAGGGAATTTCTCGGATCCAGGGGACTGGTCGCTGATGCGTCGACTCTCGCGCAGTCCATGGCCAAACCCGCTGAGTTCGGAAAGAGCGCGTTCAACCGCCTTTCTGTCCGCCTCTGCGACTCCGCGCGTTTTGAACGAACCAAAGGAGCACACGGAATCGAAATCCCCGCCGAACCGGACATGAGCGTGGTCTTTTCCGAAATCGACGCAATCCGTACGGCGGCGGTTTCAGCCGTATCTTCCGGCGCGAGTGAAGAATCCGCGATCGCCGACGCGGACAAAAAAATGCATCACGCTATTTTCAAAGGAGTCAACCGCAGTGTCAACGTGCTGTTTACATCAGACGAGAAGACTAATATTTTGCAGGGGAACAGCAAAGACGATTCAGTCTCAGCAGAAACAAAAGACCCGTTTACCCGTTCAAAAAATATTCTCCGCACGAAGATCACCAAGGCTCATACCTACCGCGAAGCGAATCTGCGGTTTATCCGTCTTTCATACCGCATTTCATACCTCACCGCGGGTAATCACACACCGGTTCATTACACCGAACGGGTGCAATCATTCAGACATATCGCATCATTCATCATCGATCTCGACAGCCGGATCAGAAAATCCGGGAACAATGATCTCTTATCAATTCAGCGCACGCTCATTCCCCGTGAAAAAAAATTTCTAGAAACACTGTCCGCACTCAGCGCAATTCCAGAATCCGAGCGCGTACGGCTCGACAAAACAGAACTGACCCGCGTGCTCGAACTTCGGTCGGCATTCATCAAGGAAATACAGTTTGCCGTCGGATCAATCCGGACAAAGGAACAGCCTGCGATTGCCCCCGCGCACTCTCAGAAAACGGTATCATCGCTTCAGGATGACGAGAACGCATTGTCCGAATCAATCCGCGCATGGACTTCGGTGATAGGTACAAGTCAGCGCATGAACGCACTTCTCGAAGAATACGCACTGTTTTTCACACAGTGCGAAAAGGATGCGGCTGAAGGGCTTATGACAGAGCGTCTCGAAAAGGTGTTCACCGAAAAGTCACTCATCTCATCGATTGATTCTACCGGCGCAATCGGCGGCGTACCCGGCGCTTCATTCGCACAGAGAATGCGCGACGAGGATATCCGTCACTCCTTCATCGCAGGATGGATCAGAGGCGACCTCGCACGTCTCAATTCAATTCATGAACGAGATTCGTCGGGAACGGCGCCGATCCGCTCGCTCAGTGATGATGAGTTGCGCGGCATAAAGCAAGCCGTCGCCCCGCATGCACCGGTAAAGATAGCGGCATGGACGCTTACGCCGTCGACGCTCCGTAAAACGGATTCAAACGCACACGCGTATCTGTCACGACTCTTCGCGCGGACAAGCGCGCAGAAGGGAACAATCCCTACCAGAAGCGTAAGCCTTTCTGATACGCAATATGCGTTCAGTATCAGTATCCCGGAGTATTTCGAGGAAAGCACTTTCCCGATCAAAGACAGAATGAATTCATCCGCGCGAAGCGCGTACATCGATACACCACGCGCAAGCACTATCCACTTTATGATTGTCCCCGACGATAACAGGGGAACGCGGAACAAGCTCGAGGAGTTTGTATCATCAATCAGCATGAAGATCGTCAAGTGGAAGGAATCAGGAACTGAAGGATCAAAATCGCTGACCGTGATCGGATCAGGGAACGGCGATGTGGTTGAAGCTCATGCGGTGGAACGCGGCGGCATGATCGTAATCATCGCGGGTACTTCCCCAAAAAACCGCTACGTTACGCTGAGCGCGGCGCTGAAAACCGCGAATCAATCGCTTAAAAGCGCTATCGGAGAATAGAATTACCTCACATGAATACCGAACGCGATTACCTTTTTGACAACATCAAGGCATGCCTGATATTCCTCGTAGTGGCTGGGCATGTGCTCGAATCATATATGTATCAGAGCCGTGCGTGTTTCACCGTATACGGAATGATCTACAGTTTCCACATGCCGCTTTTCATTTTCATCGTGGGATACTTCAGCACAAACACGGAGAAATGCGGCAGAACCGCGTATCGTGAAATACTGCTCCCCTACCTCGTGTTCAATACGTTATACTATCTCGTCAAAAGCGCGGTGCATCAGAAATTCGTGTTCAGCATAGTCACCCCCGGATGGATCTACTGGTTTCTGCTGAGCCTCTTTTTCTGGAAAGTATGTATCGGCCGCGCGTCAAAAATAAAACACGGTGTCGCACTCTTTATCATTGCCTCAATCACGGCCGGATTGTTTTCCGACATCAACAACACACTTTCATTCTCGAGGACACTGTGCTTCTTCGCGTTCTTCCTCGCCGGGTTCCACTGCGGCAAACCGCGTATTGACCGCATCAGAAAACACCCGTTCCTCTCCGCGCTGATAACCGTTACAGTGCTTTCGGCAGTAGGATACTATTTCTACAGGCAGAACGGCGGAGCGTATTCGGCGCTCGAAGAGATGTTCTACATGAACGATTCATACCGACATCTGGGAATCAACATGCTCCGCGGCGCCGTATTCCGCACAATAATTATCGCGACCGCGTTTGTACTTATTTTTTCAATCACGGGTTTCTTTCCCGGAAAAAAAATTCCCGTGATCAGCCGCATAGGACAGAACAGCATCACCGTGTACATCTTCCACGCGTATATAATAATCGCGCTCAGACAGCTGTTCCCCGCGATCGAAACTCCCGCACAGGCAATCCTCTTCATCGGAGTTCTTCCCGTTGCCGCGACATTGATTCTATCACGGGATATCGTGACGGCGGCGTACAGGAATGCGATGGATTTTATAAGCAGATAATAGTAGGGGCAGATAATGTGTACGGGCAGGTCGCGACCTGCCCGTACACATTATTAATGGCAGGCATCATCTTCCTCTCACATAGAGCGATGCGGTTTCTTCACCGTAATCTCCGCACGATAGCATGCACCAGGCTCATTCGTAAGCCGCATGGTTCCGTGAAGCTGAACAGTGAGCATTCTGACAAGATTTATCCCCAGAGAATCCGCTTCGTCCGGATTAAAGCCTTCGGGATATCCCGGGCCGTTATCAGAGTACTCCATAATCATGGTAGTGTCGGAATTGGCGTGTAACGATATCCGTATCGAAGGATTATCAGTGTGCTCGAACGCGTATTTAAGAGAGTTGCTGACGAGTTCGCAGACAATCAGTCCTATCGGGAGCGAAATGTCGAGCGGTACCGGAACCGGATCTATCTCAATATTAAGGTTAACTCCCCTATCAAGAAAGTCCTCAAGAATAACGCGGACAAGATCGCCTACGTAATCGTTGAGAAGCGGCTCGGCTCCGTTCGTGTTTCTGTACAGTTTGTCGTGCAGAAGGGATATCGCCCTGATCCTGTGCTGGAGATCCGCCAGCAGTGTATCTGTATCTATTTTTTTAGAACCGCGCTGACGCAGACCGATATATCCGATAAGCAGATTGAAATGATTCTTGATGCGGTGATGCACCTCACGCAAACTCAGCTCGCTGGCCGTGAGCTTTTTTCGCAGTTCCTCATTCAGCATGATATATTCCAGATCCGATTCGATAATCTCCCTGAATTCTATGACAAGACTGCGGTACAGCTCAGTGACCCTGTTGACTTTGTCATCAAGCATGCAGAACGTGCCGAAGAGCTCACCGTCACTCCATTGTATAGGCACACCCATATACGAGCGCATGCCCAATCCCGCATGGGGATTATTCCTCCAGAATTCAGACTCCTCGGAATTCTGAACAAGCATCTCCGTTCTGCGCCCCGCAACGGTTTCACAGAACATCCCGATACCGAGAACATCGCGATCATTCGGCTTGTACGGATTTCCTTTGGTTGAGCTGGCGACAAAGATCTCGAGATTCTCGGTGGTAAGCCGTGTGATAAGTCCGGTAGGCACATCCATTATCTTGGCCACCAGATCCACGATCCTCTGCCACTTTTTCTGAATCGCTTCGGGTATATCGGGCTTGTGCATCGAGACGGGAACGAATACAAGATCTGTTTCGTTTTCGACCTTCAATCCGGCCAGTCTGACAGCATCAGATGACATGGGGAACCTCCAGTATGGTAGAGCAATCCGTAAATACAGCAGGTCAGATAGAAAATTATAACATTCGGACAACTTTATTTATTTGGTCGATTACGCCGCACCCGCAGTATAACATCAATCACTTTTCAAATCAATCTATACCCTGATAAATTATCATGTCAGAATTAATCAATGTCGCACCGACGGACACAATCCAATCTGTCATATTCCCTCAACCGCCAACATATACCATCATCAGCGAAGATCCATAAAAGCTATGTACTCTATCAAACATAACGTTTGATTTTTTCTTGCGCGAAAATAGCAGTCATATATTTTTTGGTATCATTTCAATAATGCTAATGTGTATAAGATACACAGCTTCGCCGCACCCAACCTCCGAAGCGATATTCAGGAGAAAACAACCATGGCAGATTCAGATCAACGAAGCACTCTGCGCCCGGGCGGCGTCAGGGAACTGCTTACGCTCGCGCTTCCCATCATCATCTCAACGGCATGCGACGGTATAATGATTTTCACCGACCGGCTCATGCTGTCACGGCTCGGACCCGACTCAATGAACGCGGCGATGTCAGGAGGGGTATCCATACAGGTGGCGACCTTCTTTTTCATAGGACTCATAGGTTACTCGACGGCACTCGCCGCGCAGTACTTCGGAGCGGGACAGAAAAGAAATTCATCAGCGACGGCATTTCAGTCATTCCTCATAGCACTGGTATCCATACCGCTGGTGCTGCTCTGGCTCAAACCGGCCGGATTTATTTCCGCACAGCTCGGGGTACCCTCATTACAGCGTGAACTGCAGGCGCAGTACATGTTCATCCTTGCGGCCGGATCGATACTCGGTCTTACACGGCACACCCTGAGCTGCTATTTTGCGGCAATAGGAAAGACAAAGATAATGATGATCGCGACGCTCGCAGCGATGACGGCGAATATAGCGATCGGCTACACGCTGATATACGGAAAGTTCGGACTTCCCCAGCTCGGCGTCAGAGGAGCGGCGATCGGAGCGGTAAGCGGATGGGGACTGGCGGCGGTCATCCTCATAATAGCCTACTTCAGCAAAACGAACCGCAAAGAATTTTCGTCAACGCACACACTGCGCTTCGACGCGGCGATTATGAAGAAGCTCCTGTCGTTCGGATATCCCGCGGGACTCGAAATGTTTCTTAACTTTTTCGCGTTCTCGGCGATCATACAGATTTTCCAGTCGCTGGGAACACATGTGGCGACCGCGACCACGATCACCTTCAACTGGGATCTCATGGCGTTCATTCCGCTCCTCGGAATCGAGATAGCCGTGACAAGCCTTGTGGGACGTTATATGGGAGCGAGGAATCCGGCAATAGCCGAAAAGACGGTATACTCGGCGGTCAAAACGGGACTAATGTATTCAGCGGTGTCGTTCGTACTGTTTATGACAATTCCCACCACCCTTGTAATGGTGTTCCGCCCCGATATACCGACGAAAGATTTCGCCGACGCGATCCCGCTCGCCTCGTCAATGATACGGCTGGCGGCGCTCTATGTATTCGCGGAGGCGATGATGAGCGCGTTTATCGGCGCACTGCGCGGAGCGGGCGCCCCTAATGTCAAGATAGTTGTCGCCTCAATAGGAGGAGGCAATTATGAAATATAGTATTGGATTCAGGAATGGAATTCTTAAAAAAGTAATTCCACCGGAGAACCGGCCGGTAAAAGAAATCGCTCAGGAAAACGGACTCAGCGAGCAAACAATCCGAAACTGGATGCAGC
>Ga0209800_10000110_pt1 | contig 175031 bp, 204 predicted proteins | sample Higcelweek8metaG_FD_187174 | JGI IMG/M metagenome (GOLD analysis project Ga0209800, IMG submission 187174) | Freshwater pond sediment microbial communities from the University of Edinburgh, under environmental carbon perturbations - High... | ecosystem: Environmental > Aquatic > Freshwater >... | reverse complement strand
AACAACTTTTATTTTAAATTCATTATCAAAATGTTTACCCATAATAAAATAACACCTCCTTTCTGGAAATGTTATTTTACATCTTTTAGTTCTTTTTATAAAGTGTCCTAAATTGGGTTCACTTCATAATATGAGTTCTTTTTATTTAATCAAAATTCTTATGACTAATAATATATCACCAAATTAAACAAAAAGAATATATTATTAATGGATAATAAAGAAGAAATCAAAAAATACATTTTATATGAATATAATTTAAATGAAGTGGATATACTAAAAGTAGAACATCATGGTTCTATTACGATTTATAATCTATTTAAAAAAATCTTAAATAACTTTAATGATAGTGACATGTATTTAACAAGTATAAATATAATATAAAATTATTTTAAAAGATAAAAATTAAATTTATACTTGTAAATAATGCACGCTAAATGCATTTAGCGTTTTATATAGATGAGAAGCAAAATTTGCTTCTTTTAATTTGTATAAAAATTAATTCCATATAAATCTTTACTAGAATCATAAAAAAGGAAATTTTTAATTGGATTATAAGTAAAATAGAAAAACAAGATATATAACAAAACAATTAATAAAACTGACAAATAATTAACTAAATTATTATTTTTTTTGGTTATGATAAAATAACTAACCGTAGAGGTTAAAATATATGTACATAGTAGTAAAAATAAGCTGAAAAATAAATTATGACCAAACTTAAGATGAATAGGAATATATATTGCTAAATAGAAAACTATTCCAATTACCGAAGTTATGAAAGAGTTTGTAAAAAAATTGTTTAATTTTAAATTGCTTTTTTTAAATAATATAAATTCAAATATATTATAAATAATTATAGAAGTAGGTATAATTTTCATATGCTCCCATATGCTTTCGTTAACAGGGAAAAAAATAGCAGAAATGTTATTTGGAAAAATAGAATAAGCAAAATGGATTATGAAAGAAAGAAAAAAAACAACAAGAACACTTAAAACTTTAATTTTAATAATTTTATTCATACTAATATTATGGCAAAAATAAAAAAAATATGCTCCATTATTCTTTAATAATAATCAAAAATGCAATTTTTAAATTATTTTTCATTATAAAAAAGGAAATTCGAAACTTTTGTCGTATATTAATACTAGGAGTCTGATAGTATGCAAACAAACTCATATTTATTAACTGAAGACAAAATTAATGAAATAAGAAAAAGTGTTGATATTGTTGATATAATATCAGGTTACTTACCACTTACAACTAGGGGAAAAAATTTCTTTGGTGTATGTCCTTTTCATTCAGATCATTCACCAAGCATGAGCGTATCTAAAGAAAGACAAATTTATACATGCTTTTCTTGTGGCGCTAGCGGTAATGTGTTTAACTTTGTTATGGATTATGAAAATATTAATTTTACTTCCGCTGTAAAATTAATTGCATCAAAAGCCGGAATATTTTTAGATATAAATGAAAAAAATACAAATGATAAAAATAAGGAATTATATGATATATTTGAATTAACTCAAAAATTTTATTCAAATAATATTAATACAAATTATGGTAAAGAAGCTAAAGAATATTTAAATAAAAGAAGTATCAATAATGAGGCTGTAAAAGAATTTGGTATTGGACTATCATTAAATAAGAACGATCTATTAACAAATTTATTAATCAATAAAAACTATAAAACGGACGTTGCTATTAAAACAGGATTAATAATGAAAAGAGAAAATGGTCATACCGATACTTATGTTAATAGAATAATGTTTCCTCTTTTTGATTTAACAGGCAAAATAGTTGGTTATAGTGGAAGAGTATATAATACAGATTCAAAATCAAAATATTTTAATATAAAAGAAACAGAGATATTTAAAAAAGGTGAATTACTATATAATTATCATAAAGCAAAAGATAATGTTAGAAAAGAAAATCAACTTATAGTTGTTGAAGGATTTATGGATGTAATTAGATTATATACCGTAGGTATTACAAATGTTGTAGCAACTATGGGAACAGCTGTGACAAAGAGTCAAGCATTACTGATGAAAAGGCTTTCAAATAATATAATCTTATGTTTTGATGGTGATGATGCTGGTAATGATGCAACCAATTCTTGCATAGATGATCTTAATAAAATAGGAATAATACCAAAAGTAGTTAGACTTGAAAATAATTTGGATCCAGATGAGTATATAATTAAGCAAGGCAAACAAAAATTTATAGAAAAACTAAATAACCCTATTAATGCTATGGATTATAAAATGAGTTATTTAAAAAAAGAAAAAGAATTATCAAACAACTTGGATATGTCAAAATATGTTGATGAAGTTTTAAAAGAACTTTTGAAAATTGAAAATGATACTTATATAGAATTGAGTTTAAAAAAACTTAGCCAAGAATCCGGCTTGGAATTAGATTATTTGAGAAACAAAATAAATAAAAAAGAAGCAAAAATAATTAAAAAAGTGGAACCTAAAATAATATTGAAACAAAACAAGTATGATGTTGCTGAACAAAGTTTGATTTATTATATGTTGTCAAATAAGGAAGTTATAAAGTTGTATAATAAAAAAAATCCTTATATTAGTAATGAGAATTACAGAAAATTAGCTAGAGAGATAAACATGTATTATAAAGATTATGGAAATATTGAAATAGCCGATTTAATGACATATTTTAAAGATAATGAAACAATTTTAAAAACTATAAATGAATTACTTAAATTAAACAAAAAAGAAGATTTAAATATAGAAGAAATAAATGATTATATTAATTTGTTAAAAGCAAAAACAATTGATGATCAAATAAAAGAAATACAAGGTAACATTAAAAATGAAAACGATATAAATAAGAAAACAGAGATGTTACAAAAAATAATAGAATATAAAAAAATGAAAAATGGAGAAGAGAATAATGATTAATGAAATAAAAACTTTCGAAGATAGAAAAAAAGAATTATTAAAAAAAGGAAAAGAAAAAGGAAATATAACTTATGAAGATTTAGCTAAAGCATTAAAAGGCTTAGATTTAGATGTTGACGCATTAGATGAACTATATAATTTATTTAACGAAAATGGAATAACGGTAGTTTCTGAAGAAGATACAGAACCAGATAGCAGTGGCAAAGTAATCTTAGACGATAACATATTAACTAAAGATTTAACAATAAATGATCCAATAAGAATGTATTTAAAGGAAATTGGTCAAATAAAACTCCTTTCAATGGATGAAGAATTAGCTTTGGCAGATCGTATTTTAGATGGTGATAATACAGCCAAAACTATTCTTGCAGAAGCAAATTTAAGATTAGTTGTAAGTATAGCAAAAAGATATGTTGGTAGAGGTATGTTGTTTTTAGACTTAATTCAAGAAGGAAATATTGGTTTAATGAAAGCAGTAGATAAGTTTGATGTTAGTAAAGGTTATAAATTTTCTACTTATGCTACTTGGTGGATTAGACAAGCTATAACAAGAGCAATTGCAGACCAAGCAAGAACAATAAGAGTTCCTGTTCATATGGTTGAAACTATCAATAAATTGGCTAGAATACAAAGACAATTAACACTAGAGTTAAATAGAGAACCTTCTGAAGATGAATTAGCCGTTAAAATGAATATTTCTGTAGATAAAATAAGAGATATTTATAAAATAAGTCAAGAACCAGTTAGTTTAGAAACTCCAATTGGTGAAGAAGATGATTCTCATTTAGGAGATTTTATTAAAGATGAAAGAAATGTTAGTCCAGAAGAATATGCAACAAACGAAATGTTAAAAGATGAAATTTCAGAAGTTCTACTTACATTAACAGAAAGAGAAGAAAAAGTAATAAGATTAAGATTTGGTTTAGAAGATGGAAAGTCAAGAACATTAGAAGAAGTTGGACAAATGTTTGGAGTAACAAGAGAAAGAATTAGACAAATCGAAGCAAAAGCTTTAAGAAAGTTAAGACACCCATCACGTTCAAGAAAACTAAAGGATTATATGGGAGAATAATGAAAATAAGTAAAAGACTTAAAAAAATTGCATCATTAGTTGATAAAAATGTTGATGTGGTTGATATAGGCTGCGATCATGCATTACTTGATATATATTTAACTTTGAATAATAATAACAAATGTATAGCAAGTGATTTAAGACCTAATATAATAGAACAAGCACTTAAAAACATAGAAAAATATAATTTAGAAAATAAAATAAAACTAATTACCAGTGATGGTACAAAAAATATAAAAATCCCTTTAAATTCTACTATAGTAATATCTGGAATGGGTGCCTCAACTATAGTTAATATACTTCAAAATACCGATCACACTAATATAGATAATTTAGTAATACAATCTAATAATGATCTGGAATTATTAAGAAAAAAAACAATACTTTTAAATTATTATATATTTGATGAAGAAGTTATTTATGATAAAAATAAGTATTATGTCATAATTAAGTTTAAAAAAGGGTATAAAAAATATACAAAAAAAGAACTTGAGTTCGGCCCAGTTCTAATACATAAAAAAAACAAAGAAACAAAAGAATTCTTTAAGAATATTTATGATAGCAATTTATTTTTAATAAAAAAATTAAATATTAAACATTTAAGAATAATTATTAAATATCTTGTTATAAATAGGAATATTAAAAAACTAAATTTATTTTAGTTTTTAAACAAAGAAAGTAGGTTGTTCATACGTTTGATTTGAAGAATTAATTTCTTCTTTTTTTGTATTAAATTTAGTATAATTTTTATTACGAACTTTTGGAGTATCAACTTTTTTAAATTCATTAAGAACTTTAAACATAGTTTTAGCGTTTTTTAAAACCGGAGTTGCTTGTTTTACCAAAGGAATAGCTTGATTAATAACATTCAAAGTTTTACCAGTTCCTGATATTATAGAACTAAAATTAAAATTTGAACCAAAAATTTTAGAAAACAGACCTATTTTACTTGTTGCCTGCATGTATGGATATGCAGAAAAGTAGGGATTATAGTAATTCATTATTATACTCCTTTCTAAAATATTATATGAACTTACCAAAAAATGTTTTACAAAATTGAAATATATGATATAATTTTCATAGAGTAAAAAAGTAGGGGCGAATGGACGGTGTGTATATGAATAAGCCTATATATATGATACCTTTTATATTTGTATATAAAATTGTCTTTTTTATATTAAATTTGCCTATAATATTTTGTAGATATTTTTATCTTGGAATATTCTTTATATTAAATTTAATATTAGAAATAATAAAAAAAATAATTTTATTTATATATAATATCTTTAAATATTCTATAAAAGGAATAATTTTTGTTTTATCTGTTTTTAAATTTAAAAAGAAAAAAACAAAAAACAAAGAAAATTCTAATATAATTGCGTCTCTTACTAAAAAAGAATTAATAAAATTAGAAAAATTAAGAAATAATGAACAAAAAAGAATTCAAAAACTAATTGTTGAGAGAACAAAAAAAATTGAAGATTCAAAAAATAGAATAAATAAAGAAGAAATAAAAGAAGCAAAAGACAATTTAAAGAAAAAAATGAATGATAGCTATATTAATAGTAATGTTAAAATAGAAAAACCTGACATATTTGCCGGGTTAAAAGGTTTTGTAGCAAACATCAAAAATATACCAAATGTTATTAAAGACAAAATCAATAATAATGATTTTATTAAACATAAAAGAAATAAATCTATTATGCAGAAAGAAGCATTACTTATTAATTTTGACGGACAAGATGCAGAAAAAAGTGATACCAAAATACTTTATGAATATGTAGCTAAAAACCCAGAAGGAAAAGTTATAAAAGATTATTTTGAAGCTTTCTCTAAAGTAGAAGTTCATTCGTTTTTATTAAGTGAAAATTATGAAGTATATAGTATTAAAACTAACAAATGGATTCAAACAATGCATAAAAAAGACAACATGAATAATACTAAAATAAAAATAAAAGATTTAATATTTTTTATTACTCAGTTATCAACATATATAAAAGCAGGTATTCCTTTAGTTGAATCTCTTAGAATACTTGAAAGACAATATAAACAAAAAAGTTATAAAAAAATATTTAAGTCAGTAATTTATGATTTAACAATGGGTGAAAATTTTAGTGAAGCCCTTCTTAAACAAAATGTTGCTTTCCCAAAATTACTTATAAATATGGTTAAAACAGCTGAAATGACAGGTGAATTACCTGAAGTATTAGATGATATGGCTGATTATTATACCGAAAGTGACAAAACAAAAAAACAAATGGCTACAGCTATGATGTATCCAACAATAGTAACAGTATTTGCTACAGGTGTTATAACATTTATTATGATGTTTGTTATTCCACAATTCGTTGAAATATATGAATCTATGGATGCTTCTAAAATACCAGTATTTACTTTACTTATTATTTCAATAAGTTCTTTTCTAAAAAGTTATATTGTTTGGCTAATTATAGGATTAATAGCATTTATAGTTCTTTTTATCTATTTGTACAAGAACATTAAAATATTTAGAACAATTTGCCAATATATTGCTATGAAATTTCCTGTATTTGGTAATACAATAATTTATAATGAAGTAACACTTTTTACAAAAACGTTTTCTTCATTACTTTCTCATAATGTATTTATTACTGATAGTATGGAAGTATTAAATAAGATAACAAATAATGAAATTTATAAAATGCTTATTCTTGATACAATCACTAATCTAGCAAAAGGTGATAAAATTTCTTCTGCATATAAAGATCACTGGGCTTTTCCAGTACCTGCATATGAAATGTTAGTTACAGGTGAAAAAACAGGAGAACTACCAGAAATGATGTCTAAGGTTTCAAAATATTATCAAGAATTACATAAAGAGTCAGTTACAAGAATTAAAACCATTATGGAGCCAGCATTAACAGTTTTTTTAACTGTAATAGTTGGGATAATTATTTTATCAGTTATTATACCAATGTTTGGTATGTATACAACAATTCAACAATATTAGGAGTGAGATTATATGGTGTTATATTATGTTTTTGTTTTATTTGTTTTTGGTATAGTGTTAGGTTCTTTTTACAACGTAGTTGCATATAGACTTCCAAAAAATGAATCACTTATAACACCTTCATCTCATTGTACTAAGTGTAATCATAAATTAGGTCCAAGTGAATTGGTACCAGTTTTTTCTTACCTTTTTCAGAGAGGTAAGTGTAAAAACTGTGGTGATAAGATTTCTTGTTTTTATATGATTTTTGAGTTATTAACCGGAATCTTATTTTCTGTTTCATATTTAGTGTTTGGTTTTAGCATAGATTTATATATTGCTTTAGTGTTTATTTCAATGTCTATAATCATTATTATAAGTGATTATCAAACAATGATTATACCAGATGAGGTATTAATAGTCTCATCTATACTTTTATTGATAGGCTTATTTATAAAAGGTGATTTTAATTTACTAATATCATCATTAATTAGTGGCTTGATAGCTTTTGTATTTATGTTTCTTTTAAAAAAAATAGGAGATTTTCTATTTAAAAAAGAGTCCATGGGTGGTGGGGATATTAAACTAATGTTTATCTTTGGTTTAGTATTAGGATACAAAATGGCCTTAATATCTATTTTTATAGCTTCTTTTATAGCGTTACCTATTTCACTTTTAATTTTATTTATTAAAAAAGATAATGTTATACCTTTTGGTCCGTTTTTATCAATAAGTGCAGTTATAATATTACTTGCTAAAATAGATTTTAATACAATAATTAATCTACTAATAAGATAATAAATAATATAAAAAAATCGGTTAATCCGATTTTTATTTTATTTTTTCTAATTTCTCATAAATATTTTTAAGGGATTCTTCATATTTACTAGTATTTTTAGGAACAAAATATTTTTTATTTTTAATCTTATCTGGCAAATACTGTTGCTTTACCCAGTTGTTAGGATAATTGTGGGGATATTTATAATCTTTAGAATTGTTTTTAATATGATCAGGAACATTCCCTGTATTACCCATTCTAATATCATTAATAGCTTTATCTAAAGCAATATGACCAGTATTTGATTTAGGAGATAGAGCCATTTCAATAACTATATCACCAAGAGGTATTCTTCCTTCCGGTAAACCAAGTCTTTCACAAGCTTCTATAACAGCTAAAACTTTGGGTCCGATTGAAGGATTTGCTAAACCTATATCTTCATAAGCAATTACTATAAGTCTTCTAAATATTATATCTAAATCTTCAGCTTCAATTAACCTTGCTAGATAATGAAGAGAAGCATTTACGTCACTACCTCTAATAGATTTTTGAAGAGCACTTATAACATCATAATGACCAGCTTCATTTTTATCATGAAAAAAAACAGGTTTAGTATTAATGTTTTTTAATAATTCCATATCTATTTTAAAGTCTTTTGAAGAGTAATAAGCCATCTCAAGTAGATTATAAGCAAATCTCAAATCACCGCCTGAAAGATTAGCTATATAATCAATGCACTTAGGCGTAATTTTAATGTTTTCTAAATAATTAGATTTTATAGCTCTTTTTATAGCTATTTTTATATCATCAAATTCTAATTCTTTTAGTTCGAATATTTGACATCTACTTCTTATAGCTGGATTAATTTTGTGAAAAGGATTAGAAGTTGTTAGTCCTATTAAAGTTATTAATCCGCTCTCTAAATAAGGAAGTAATAAATCTTGTTTATCCTTGTTTAATCTATGAATTTCGTCCATTATGACTATTATTCCACCATATAATTTTGCTTCTTCTGCTACAATATCAAAATCCTTCTTATTATTTATAACTGCGTTTAAAAATCGATATTTAAGGTTTAAAGATTCTACTATAGCACTAGCAATAGTTGTTTTTCCAATTCCAGGTTTTCCATATAAAATCATTGAAAAAATCTTGTTATTTTTTACTAAATTAGTTATTATTTTATTTTCTCCGACTAAATGATTTTGTCCTATAATTTCTTCTATTTTTTTAGGCCTCATTTTAAGTGCTAATGGTTCGTTCATAAATATCACCTATAACCATTTTAGCAAACTTTACACTATTTTCATAGTATTTTAAAACTTTTATAGTTGATAAATATTTTTTTTTTAATACATGATATAATATATATGAATGGTAGTGATTTTATGAACAAAGAATATATTTCTGCATATAAAAGTTATTTAAAAATAGACAAAAAATATAGTGAAAATACTTTGTTATCATATAGTAATGATTTAAATAATTTTGATAAGTTTATAAATAAAAACTTTAAAAATATAAACAGAAAAGATATACTAACATTTTTAGAAGAAGAAAAACATACTAAGAAAGATATAAGTATTTCTCATACTCTAACGGTTATCAAAAATTTTTATAAGTATTTACAAATTGAGGGTATTGTTAATGAAAATCCAACCAATTTTATTGACTTACCCAGATTAAGAAAAAAGATACCATCGGTTTTAAATGAAAAAGAAATCAATAATCTTTTAGAAATTGATTTAAAAACAAAATATGATTATAGAAATAAAGCAATGATAGAACTAATGTATTCTTCCGGAATAAGAGTTAGTGAACTTGTTAATATAAAAATACTTGATATAAGTATTAATAATGCAATAATTAAAGTTTCAGGTAAAGGAAACAAAGAAAGAGTAATTCCTCTTGGTGATTATGCGCTTACATATTTAGAAAAATATGTAAATGATTATAGAAGTAAATTGATAAAGAAAAAAACAAGTGATTATTTATTTTTAAATAGTAGAGGAGAGAAAATATCAAGACAATATTTTTTCAAAGTAATAAAAGAAATAGCCTCACAAAAACAAATAAAAAAAGATATATCACCACATACTCTTAGACATACATTTGCTACTCATTTACTAGAACATGGTGCAGATTTAAGAAGTATTCAAGATATGTTAGGACATAGTGATATTTCAACAACTCAAATATATACACATATATCAAATAAAATAAAAAAAGATGATTATAACAAGAGTCATCCACATAATAACTAAGGAGGTATAATATGTTTAAAAGAATTTTTTTAATAGTTTTAGATTCAGTCGGAGTAGGGGAAGCTTTAGATGCTTCAAAATTTAATGATTTAGATGTAAATACATTTGGTCATACAGTTTTTAATGAGAAAATTTTAGATAATATGAAAAATATGGGTTTTTATAATATAATAAATAATAAAACAGATAAAACAATAGCATATTATACAAAAGCTCATCCAATAAGTAATGGTAAAGATACTTTAACAGGTCATTTAGAAATGATGGGAGTTATAACAAAAAAACCATTTAAAACATTTCTAGAAAACGGTTTTCCAGAAGAACTTATTAAAGAATTAGAAAATCGAACAAATAGAAAAATAATTGGTAATATAAGTGCTTCAGGAACAGAAATAATTGAAAAATATGGAGAACATCAAATTAAAACAGGAGATTTAATTGTATATACATCAGCCGACTCAGTTTTACAAATAGCTGCTCACGAAGATATAATACCATTAGAAGAATTGTATAAAATATGTGAGATAGCAAGAGAATTAACACTTAAAGAAGAATGGAAGGTTGGTAGAGTAATAGCTCGACCATATATTGGAAATGTAGGTAATTTTGTAAGGACTCCAAACAGACATGATTATGCACTGAATCCTACATCAAAAACAGTATTAGATTATTTAAAAGAAGCAAATCACGATGTTATTTCAATAGGTAAAATTAGTGACATATTTAATAGTTGTGGAATAACTAATTCTATTAAAACAAAAGATAATATAGATGGTATAAATAAAATAATAGAAATAATAAAAAAAGATTTTAGAGGTTTATGTTTTGCTAATTTAAATGATTTTGATTCCAAATATGGTCATAGAAGAGATAAAGAAGGGTATTATAATGCATTAAAAGAATTTAATGATAAAATACCTGATATTTTAAATTATTTAAGATACGATGATTTACTTATAATTACGGCCGATCATGGAAATGACCCGACCTATAGAGGAACAGATCATACTAGAGAAAATGTACCTTTAATTGTATATTCTAAAAAATTTGTTAGTAATAACAAATTAAAAGAAAGAAATTCTTTTTCTGATATAGGTGCTACTATTTCAAAAAACTTTAATGTTGAAATACCTTATGGAGATAGTTTTTTAGATGAATTACGATAATTGGACTGAAAATAATTATAATTTTTTTATAAATTATTTATACAGTTTAGAAGATTTAGAATATAAAAAATTCCATACAAAATTGGTTTTAAAAAATAATATAATTGGTATTAGAACACCTATTTTAAAAAAAATTGCTAAAGAGATAAGTAATAGTGACTATAAAAACTTTATAAGTTTAAACAAACACAATACATATGAAGAAATAATTATACATGGGTTAGTTATAGGGTATATAAAAGCTGATTTTAAGACAGTTAAAAGTATGATTGATAACTTTATCTGCCATGTAGACAATTGGGCTGTAAATGACATTGTAGTGGCAAATTTAAAGATATTTAAAACAAATAAAGAAGAAGGATTTGAATATATAAAAGAGTTGATTTTTACTAATAATTCTTGGAAAATTAGATTTGGCTTGGTATTATTACTTAATTATTATATAGATGATTATTATATTAATAAGGTACTTGAAATATGTAATGAAGTAAAAAACGATAATTACTATGTTAAGATGGCTAATGCATGGTTAATATCAATATGTTATATAAAATATCCAGAGATAGTTAAAGAATTTTTAAATACTACAAAAATAGATGATTATACTTATAATAAAGCTATTAGTAAAATTTGCGATTCAAGAAGAGTTTCTAAGATAGAAAAAAATAAATTAAAAGAACAAAGAAAATAGTTTGTTCTTTTATTATTTGTAGTATAATTATATTAGAATAAAATTAGGGAATAAAATTGAAATAGGAGTTTTGCTATGATAGAAGTAGAAAAAAGAAAAGAATTAAATTTTTTATTTAATTATGTTAAAGATAATGATGAGGCAATAAAAGAGTTGGAGATTTTAAATAGTATCGACGAGAATTTACTTAGAACAGAACTTAGTAAAATTGGAATTAATATGAAATATATGGCGATTTCAAATATACTTTTTCCTGGCGATGGTGAGAAAAGTATAAATTTATGTTTAAAACTGTATTGTGGAATCAACAAATATAATGAGGGAATAAGCTATTATATTTGTTCTGAAGGTATTAATGATTTTGGACAAAGTTTTGATAAAATAAAAGAAATAATTATTAATTCTATACCAAATGAAAAACTTAATAATTATATTTGTTTTTTAATGAATAAAGAGTGTGAAGAAATTGAAAATAAAATAGAAAAATATAATAATAAAATTAACTACTATAGCTCAATTATTAATAAAAGAGAACTAATAAACAAAGATAATGAAATTAATTTTTTTGATTATCAAAAAGTAAAAAAATACTAAATAATTAACAAAAACAAATTTCAAACAATTTGTTTTTATTTGAATAAATATTAAATATTTTAATATAATTAAATGGTGAATAATATATGTCAGATTTTTTTGCTTTTACTATGAGTATTATAGCTGGTTCATCAACTATAATAGGTATGCTTATTATATTTAAAAAAAACAAGGAAAATTCTATTACAAATTCATTAGCTTTTTCTAGTGGGGTAATATTATCAATATCTCTATTTGATCTTATTCCTGAGACTATAAAATTACTAAATTATAATGATAAAATAATTAATACTATTGTTGCTTTAATTTTTTTCAATTTAGGTATTCTTGTTTTAGTTATGTTAGAAAAACTTTTATTAAAATATAAAAAAAATCATTTATATAAAATAGGGTTAATAATGATAATCACAATGATTATACATAATATACCAGAGGGGATAGTTACTTTTATAGCAGCTTCTACTAATATGAAATTAGGTTTATCTTTAACTATAGCTATAGCGCTTCATAATATACCTGAAGGAATAAGTATTGCTATCCCAATATATTATTCTACTAAAAGCAAGTATAAAACTTTCTTAGCCGTTTTGATAGCAGGGTGTTCTGAATTTGTTGGAACAATAATAGGATTTTTATTTTTCAAAAAAAACATTGATAATAATATATTAGGATATATGTTTGCATTTATAGCAGGTTTAATGTTTTATGTTTCTATTTATGAATTATTTCCAAAAGCTTATTTTAAAAGGAAAAAGTCTTTGTTTTATTTTATATTAGGATTCATTATGATAATTTTAAGTAATTTTTTAATTTAAAAAAAGACTTTTCAGTCTCTTTTTGGGGTAACAATATCTACTTAATTTCAAAAGAATGTTCATTATTCTCATCTAGTTCAAAAGACTTCGCTTCATTTTCAAAACCTAAGTTTTTAGATTTTGAATCTTTATTTAAGTTATTTTTAATATTATTTTTTGAACAAGATTTATTAGTAGATTGATTTTGTTTTTTTTCTTTCTTCATATTTTATCACCCATTATTAATTTGTTTTAAAAAGTTAATAATATACGTTTATAATATATTTTTCCTAAAAATAATAAAAAAAGTCATTAATATTTAATCTAATTTTAATTAGTTAACATAATATAGATTATAGGAAGTAAAGTTTTAGTTGTATATTGAGCAGTTATTGTATTATTTTTATTTAAAATTTATATTTTATTTAATTTTAATATACTATTATTATACATAAACATTTACTTAGTATTTAATTATTTAATTTTTAATTAAGTCATTTTATGTATAAGCAAATCTCCTCGTAACTATTACAAACATAATTAATAATCATACGATAAGATTTTGATAATTATCCATTGTACATTAGGTTTAATAAATATTAATTTACTTACAATGATACGTTATCCACTTATCTCTTCCCCTATTTTGATCCTTAAAAAAGAGGGTGAAAGAAAAAAACTCCAAACAGAGTTTAATTTACTTTTCTTGATTCAATTTCAGCAATCTTAGAAAAAACTTCTGGAGCATTTGCTTCATTGATTTCAGTATAATTTAATTCTTTTAAAGCTTGAACTTTGATAGTATTTAATTCTAAAGTTCTACTTAATTTTTCTTCAATTTTATGTTCTATTTGACTTACAAATCTTTTATGAGATTCGGCTATTTTTGTTTTAGAGACTCCCCCACCATTATATAATGTGAAAGCTGAAAATAAAATACTTTCAAACATAAATTGTTCTTCTTCACTATAAATAAATTCATGTGGTTTTTCAAAACCAGCCGCTTTAGCCATATAAGCTAAAATATATTTTAATTCATGAGAAGAACCCATAGTTTGCATATAATGGTATAAATACTCATAAGTTTTTGCTGTTTCTTCATCACTTTCATCTTCTAAATCTTCTTTAGCTAGTGAAATAATATTATTAAGTAATTCTTTTCTTTTTTCATTAAGTCCTGAATAAACATTAGAATTATCAGTTTCTATTTTAATTGTACTTTCAAAAAGACTATTTATTCTTGACTCTACATTTAATATATAATCAGTATCAACTTTAATTTTATCCATATCTTCAGCTGATTTGATACCTAGTAAATTTAGTAATAAAACTTTTTTATCTTTAGGCCATTTATTAATATCGTCAAATTCTAAATAATTATAAATCATTTGTCTTGAAACACCTAAAAATTTTGCTAGTTTAACTTTTGATATACCAAGCTCATGTAATATTTCATTTAATCGTTCCATATCTTAAACCTCCTATTATAATTTTATCATTTATATGTCAAATGTCAAGTGTAAATAAGTAGTAAAGTAATTATAAATACTTAATTTTTTCATTATTTTTAAAGACTTCTTTGATAATACCTCCACCTAAACATTCATCACCATTATAAAATACACATGCTTGTCCTGGAGTTACTGCTTTGATTTTTTGAGGATATTTAACTAAAATATTATTATTTTCAATAAATTCTAATTCAACTTCATTATCTTCTTGTCTATATCTAAATTTACCTGTACAATTATTTATTTTTTCTTCGCCTAGCCAATTAACATTATCAATTATACAAGAATCGCTTAAAAGATATTCTTCTTTTGAATTATCGGCAATATATAATATGTTTTTTTCTAAATCTTTTCCAACAACAAATATTCTTTCTTCAGTTCCACCAACATTAAGTCCTCTTCTTTGACCGATTGTATAATACATTAATCCAATATGATTTCCTATAATTTCATTAGTATCTATATTCACAATATTACCAGGTATGTTTGGCAAATAATTATTTAAAAACTGTTTGAAATTTCTTTCACCTATAAAACAAATTCCGGTTGAATCTTTTTTACTAGCTGTTATTAAATCATATTTTAAAGCAATTTCTCTAACTTCGCTTTTTTCTAAATCACCAATTGGAAATAAAACATTTTCTAATTGTTTTTTGTTTAATTGAGATAAAAAATATGTTTGATCTTTATTTTTATCTACACCTCTTAATAATTTGTTATTTTCTATTCTTGCATAATGACCAGTTGCTATATAGTCAGCACCTAATCTTTCCGCCTCTTTTACAAACATATCAAATTTTATATATTTATTACACATTATGTCAGGATTAGGTGTTCTTCCTTTTTTTAGTTCGTCTAGGAAGTAAGTAAAAACAAAATCCCAATACTCTTTAACAAAATCAACTCTATGTAGTGGAATTCCTATTTTTTTGCAAACTTCTATTGCATCATTGTAATCTTGTTCTTGTGGACAAATGTTATCATTAATTGTTGGATTACCATTTATGTCGTTATTTATGCTAGCATCCCAATTTCTCATGAATAATCCTATAACATCATAACCTTTATTTTTAAGTATAATAGCTGCTACACTGCTATCTACTCCTCCACTCATTCCAATTACTACTTTTTTCAAACTAAATCACCTCTAGTAATAATTATAGCATAAAAAATAGTATTAATTTAAGCTTAAATTAATACTTATAAGAAAATTATGAATTATTTTATAATAAAATATGTTTTACTAAATATAAAAGGTATGACATAAGTTTCATAAAATATGGTAAATAATATTATTAATAAAGCTATTAATAATATTTTAAAGTACTTATTAAATAATTTGTTAAAATTAATTGTTTCTTTATTCAATATTGCATATATTAACTTTTTTGATATTTTTATTGCATTTAAAACAATTAATGTATATATTAAAAACTTAATTATTTCGTTCGGAAATATATACAAAATACTTAAAATTATTCCTTTTGATTTATAACTTAAAATAAATGCTGATAAAGAAAATCCTAAAGTAAAAGCTTTAAAAAAATAAAAAAACAAAATTATAGGTATTCCTATTACGGATATTCCTAAAAGCCAAACAACTATTGTTATGATAAAATTTGATATTAAAGATTCTTTAAAAGTAATTGAATAATTTAAATTATTGGTATATATGTTTTTCATAAATACATCAATATATTCTTTGACTAATAATTGATCATTTTTTGATAAAATAGTAGTAAAAAAACAGCCAAATATAAAAGAAATCAAAGCAATACCAATTAAAAACAATAATAATTTTTTATTTTTTAGTTTGTCCATAAAATCACCTAGTTAATATTATTAACTTTTAAATATAATATTCCATTTTTAATTGTTTTATATTATAATAATTAAATAGAGGTGAAAGTTATGAAAAAAAATATAAATTGGGGTCGAATTATTGCTATTATATTACTATTAGGTATGTTGGCTTCTTTTATAGCTTCTTGTTTAATGTATTTTTAAATTTCATTTAATTTAGGGTGCAAAGATTTATTTATCCCATTACTTAGTATATTACTAAGTTTTTTTATGACAAAATCTATTTCTTTTGGTGTTACCATTAAGTTATAACCAACAGGTGTTAATACTTCATAAATAAGTTGTCTTATTTCTTGTTCTGATAAACTTCCAACTAAACCCAACAAATTTATTTTATCTTCATTTTTAACAATAATGTCTTTTTTAAGATAGTTTATGTGACTAGAATTAACAATTTTACTAATAGGATTAATAATAAATTTTTTATTATACGCATAGTGCTTATGCATATAGTTAATTGTATCACTAACAACACTTACTGCATCAACTACAGTTGGTATTCCAATAGCAATTACAGGAATATTTAAGGTTTCAAAACTAATTTCTTTTCTTGAATTACCAACTCCACTGCCAGGATGAATACCTGTATTTGTCATTTGAATGGTTTTATTAACTCTTTCTATAGATTGACTAGCTAAAGCATCTACAACAATTAAAAAATCTGGTTTTATACTCTTTACAATATTTTCAATTACAACACTTGTCTCAATACCAGTTTCTCCAGTAACTCCTGGACTAAAAGAAGAAACTTGACTAAACCCTTCATCTAGTTTTGAATACAACATTAAATGGTTTGTGACGACAATATTTTTAGCGCATAATGGTCCTAATGAGTCAGGCGTTGATTTTTCATTTCCAAGACCAATAACTAAGCAGCTTTTATCTAGATAATCATTAATCAGAATATTTAAATATTTATTAAAAATAAATTCTACATTTTTTTCATTTTCAATATCAGTTACATCTTCAAATTCAATTGTAATATATTTGCCTATTTTTTTATTTAAAATAGTACTACTTTCTTCTGTTATGTTAACAGTTGTAACTTTGATATTATCATAAATATCATTGATAGAATCAATATTTTCATTATTAATAGTTTCTATTAATAAATCTGTTCTTATTTGATATTTTTTTAAATCAATTTCATGTTTCATCTAAAATCACCATTAATATTTTAATCGTTTTATGATTTTTTATAAGTTAAACTAGATAATATTAAATAAAAACTCAAATATTATTGATTTTTTTATATATATTTGTTAAAATATAGAAGATTAATGACTTGGAGGTGAATTTATGCCAAATATGAAAAATGCTAAAAAAGCAGTAAAAACATCAGAAAAAAGAAATACTAATAATAATAATACTTATAAAGCTACTATGAAAACAGCTATTAAAAATGTTGAAAAAGCAGTTCTTTCTAAAGATAAAGAAAAAGCAGCAGAAGCTTTAAAAGTTGCTATTAAAAAGTTAGATAAAGCAGCAATAGCTGGAATTGTAAAACCAAATTATGTAGCTCGTAATAAATCACGTTTAACAATTAAAGTTAACAATATGGAGTAATTTTTACTTCTTTTTTTTTGCTATTATGTTATAATTAAACTAGGTGATACTATGAAAAAATTAATTGTTACTTTTATCTTGCTGGCTATCATAGGTTTAATATACATGAATTATGAAAAAATAATTAGATTTTCTATGTATAACATAATATATAAAGAAGATTTTGTTAGAGGTGATGCAAACCAATATAAGAAAGATAATGATTGGTTATTTGTTCAAAAAATCGATAATTTTAGTCCTAATAACAAGCAAGATATTTTGAATATTTTTTATACAGGTCTTAATAATGGTTGGGATGAATTTACTTTTTTTTGTCCTGAAGAATATAAAAATTGCACTACTGATGTAGAAGAAATAACGGATAACAGTACCCTACTTTCAAATATAAATAATTATATTTCTACATTTAATAGTTACAATGTAATTAATGTTAATATAAATAGTTTTGGGAGAGTTAATATAAAAGTTGATAAACTATATGATAATGATAATATTAGTATTATAACAAAAAAAATAGATGAAATTTATAATGAAATTACTACTGAAGAAATGTCTGATTACGATAAAATAAAAGTTTTTCATAATTATATAATAAACAGAACTACTTATGATGAAGAAAGATCCTCTCAAATTAAAGAAGGAGGAATAACAAGCTTAAAACATCCATCTAATCTAGCATATGGTCCTTTATTTACAGGAAAAGCCATTTGTGGAGGTTACACTGATGTAATGGCTTTATTTCTTGATAAATTGAATCTACCAAATTATAAAATCTCTAGTGCTAAACATATTTGGAATTTTGTATACATTGACGGTTCTTGGAAACACTTAGATTTAACTTGGGATGATCCTGTTTTAAGTAATGGAGAGAATACTCTTACTTATACTTTCTTTTTATTAAGTACGAATGAATTAAGAGAAAAAGCAGATGGACAACATGATTATTCAACTGAAATATTTATTGAAGCAAAATAAAAGCAATAGCTTTTATTTTTTTAAATATTCTATTGCTTCATCAATATTTTTTATAGATATTATTTTAATTTTGTATTTTTTTTGTTTTTTAATTTTAATTGCTTCTTTATAATTGTTACCACTTGGAACTAAAAAAATTCCTACTTTACTAATAACCGCACCTTTTAATTTATATTTAATTCCATCAATTTCACCAACATTACCATTCTCATCAATAGTACCTGTTCCTGCAATAGTTCTGCCTTTTGTTATATCATAATCAATTAATGAATTATATATTGCCAGAGTCATCATTAAACCTCCTGATGAGCCCGATTCACTGTTTTTAAAATTAAATTTAATATTTGGTGAAACATCAAGATCATACTTTTTTGATATAACAACTCCTACTATTTTTTTATCGTTATAAAATATTACTTCAGCACTTCTATAATACTCTTTATTTTTGTTTTTAACCCCTACTTTAATCTTCTCACCAGCATTAAATGAATTAATAATATCACTTACATCTTCACTACTTTTAACTAATATGTTATTTATTGATAATATTTCGTCACCTACTTTAAGATTTGTTTTAGAAATTTTATCAACATATATTACAAATAGCTTAGTCTTCTCTATATTTACATATTTATTAGCTTTTTTATATGCAACTAATATGGATGTATTATTAGCTTCATTTAAAGAGATTTTGTTTCTAAATTCTATTTCTTTTTCTGTTTCATTTCTGTTTTCTTTTTTTTTGGAAACAATATCCCAATCTTTATTAAATTTCGACATTATTAAAGAAGGTATAGTTGCTTTTAATTCACTAACATACGTCATATTTAAAGATCCTGTTGATTTAAAACCATTTTCAACTTCTACCCTATTTTCTACATTTATAATTCCCCCTGGTTTTTTTATATAATATGGAAACTCTATAGTTATTATTAAAAAACATATAACAAATGAAATAAAGAATATTTTGTTTTCAAATAATATATGTTTAATTTTTTTAAATAATTCTTTTATCATGACATTTTCCTTTCTAATTAATAATATAATTATAATATATTTTTATGTTTGAAGGATGATTATAATGAAGAAAGTTAAAGATTTAGTTGTTCTTTTATTTTTGATATACATAACTTTACAAGTGATAATTAATTCAGAGATTACTATGAATTCAGTAAATAAATCAATACTAATATTTAAAAATTCCATTTTTCCTAGTTTGTTTCCATTATTAATACTTTCTGAACTATTATTTAATTATAATTTAGCTTTATATTTTTCAAATTATTTTGGTTTAATTATAAGTAAATTATTTAAAGTAAGTAAAAAAAGTTCATATATTTTTTTTATGAGTATAATTTCTGGATTTCCAAGTAGTGCCAAATTTATAAAAGATTTTTATTTAAAAAAAGAAATAGATATAAATGAAGCAACAAAAATACTTTTATTCACTCATTTTTCTAGTCCTTTATTTATAATGGGTTTTGTAAAAAACATATTAGGTTTTAAATATAGTCTTTTAGTTCTTATAACTCATTACTTTTCAAATATTATCGTTGGTTTACTTTTTAGAAATTATATTAATTGTTTTAATAAAAACAATATAATTAGAAAATCACCAGAACCTTTTTATGTTGTTTTTAAGAATTCTTTAAAAAACAGTATTGAAACTCTATTAATGATTTTAGGTACTATAACTTTCTTTTTATTTATAATAGATATTTTAAATCAAACTATTAGTAATATTTATTTAAAATACTTCATAAATAGCTTTTTAGAGATGTCAAATGGTATTAATTTTATTGGTCTATCTGATTTATCATTAAAATTTAAAACTATATTTATAACCATGATTATTTCCTTTGGAGGATTAAGTATTCATTTTCAAGTTTTAAACATTATAAATAAAACAAAAATAAAATACCAATTATACCTTATTGCAAGATTGTTTCACTGTGCTTTATCAGGTATATTGGTATTTTTGTTACTTAATGTTTATTAATGTATAATATTACTTAAAGAATATTTTGTAATATATTCATCAACTTTAATATATAAACTCATATTAGTTGCAGGAGTTCCTAAAGCATCTTTAATAGCACCTGTTTTAACACCAACAGAAAATTTAGTTTCATCGTCTTTTTGCCCATATGCAAAAGCATTATTAGTATTTTTCCAGTGCAAACCTGTCATGCCAGTTTCAACTTGAAATAAATAAGCTCCAGCCAAGTCATCTTCAAAAGAAAAATTACTTGTTTGAGCAAATTGAGAATACTCCCCTGTATTGTATTTAAGTAAAAATTCAAAATATCCTTTTTGATAATTTATTTTCTCTTTCTCCAATATATCAGGATCAATAATAGAATTTAGTATTTCTTCTTTTTTAATATTTGATCTGAATGTTTCTAAACTAGTAAGTGAACTAAGTTTATGAATATCTTTACTTTTTAAAAACTCTTCATGTGTTGCAAAATAATTTCCACTTTCTTGATGTAAAATTTCTAACCAATATCCAGAATCTCCAACTTCATCTTCTACTATCCAACTTAAAGGTAAACTTACACCATTAGCAACTATAGTAGCATTAGCAATAGCTAAATTATTATTAATTGTAATACTACCAAATCTATATGATTTAACAATATGAATTCCAAAGTTTTCATCCGGTAATAATTTACTTTCAATTGGAATATTTATTGTAAATATAGAGTTTTTGTTAGTTGATAGACCACCAATATTTTCGTTATTTTCAAATGAAACTTGACCAAAATAACTACCTTTTATTAATTTCATACTATAAGTATCATAAATTAAAGTATTTGAAGCAACATCTATAAGAAGCTTCTTTTCCTTACCATTATTGTGAGTAAATTTCAAACAAGAAACACCACAACTTGTAATACCAGTTAATGTATCACTATTTAAATCATCATACATTTTTCTTTCCATAATTCCTTGTTTATTGAGTAAAGTAGTTTTTATATCACCACTTATATATAGCTCCTTTAGAGAAATTATTATTTGAAATAACATTATTGATATAGCTGTTACTAAACAAAAAGAAACAATTAATTCAACAACCGTAAAACCTTTATTCTTCATGATTAAGCTCCTTCCAACATTATAGAAGCATAAGTTTTATTTTCAAATTCTATTATAATTCTATATTGATTAGCATTTTTTTTAGTAGTTAATCTAATTATAAATTTTTTTAAATCATCTTTTATATTTAAATCATTAATTGTACCAGTTTGAAGACCTACAACAAATTCACTCAAATCATCTCTTACAAATAAAATTTGCTTTATATTAGATTTATCATAAAAACTATTACATAGATTTGTATTAATATCCGAATCAACTAAACAATTTATTCTATGATAAATACTTGCATCTAAGGTATCTTTCAAGTTTTCATATCCTGTTTCTGCTAAAATACCACTAAACTCTTTAGCAATATATAAACCAGGAACTGTATTATATCTAAAACTTATATCATAGTTTCTTTTAATATTAACAAACTGAATATATAAAAATACCAATGTACCTAATATTATCGTAGAAACTATAAGAGTTTCTAATAACATAAAACCTTTATTATTATTTTTATTCATAAACTTAGCTCCCTTATATTGTATTTACTTTAATTATATTATATAATATATTAAGAATAAAAGCTAGCCTAAAATTATCTATTAGGCTAAAGGGGATGAAAATATGTTAAAAAAATTTGATTTTGAAAAAACACCTGTAGTAGAAATTGTTAATGAAATACTTGTTGATTCAAGTAAACAAGGAGCGAGTGATATTCACTTTGATCCTTATGAAGAATATATGAAAATTAGAATAAGAATTGATGGTTCTTTAAGTGATTATGCTGAAGTTCCAAATTCTATCAAAAAGAATATGGTTACCCGCATTAAAATAATTGCTGGTATGAATATAACTGAGTCTAGATTACCTCAAGATGGAGCTATTAAAGCAACATTACAAGGAGTTAATCTTGACTTACGTGTTTCTTGCTTACCTACTTTAAATGGTGAAAAAATAGTTATTCGTATCTTGGATTATAGTATGAGTTCTAATGGGCTTGAAAGTTTAGGGTTCAGTGATTCTAATTATGAAAAAATCAGTAAAATGATTTCATTACCAAACGGAATTATATTAGTAACTGGAGCTACTGGTAGTGGTAAATCAACTACTGTTTACTCTATTTTACAAAAACTAAACAGAGAAGATACAAACATTATAACAGTTGAAGATCCAATAGAAATGAACATTGAGGGAGTTAACCAAGTACAAACCAATAGTGAAATTGGATTGACTTTCGCTAATGCCTTAAGATCAATTTTACGTCAAGATCCAAACGTTATTATGATTGGAGAAATTCGTGATACTGAGACCGCTAAAATAGCTGTTAGAGCTTCAATAACAGGTCATATAGTATTATCTACTATCCATACAAACAACTCGTTAAATACAATAGAACGTTTACTAGATATGGATGTTGAACGTTATTTACTTGCTTCAGCACTAACTGGTATAGTTTCACAAAAACTAGCTAGAAAACTTTGTGATAAATGTAAAGTAAAAAAGAAAACAAATGAGTATGAAAAAAAATTATTTAAAAAAGTTTTAGATAAAGAAGTAGCTGAAATATATACAGCTGAAGGTTGCGAAGAATGTGGAAATGGTTATTCAGGACGTATAGCAATCCATGAAGTTTTATTAGTAAATCAAAATATTAAAGATGCTATAAGTGGAAATATTAAAAAAGAAGAACTTAGACAATTAGTTTATAGTTCTGATGTTACAACCCTACTTCAAGATGGTCTTGATAAAGTAGTTAACGGAAAAACTACAGTTGAAGAATTATTAAAATTAATTGAATTAGATAATGATGATCCAAAAGAAAGCAAATATGATTTAAAAGAAGCATTAAAGTTCACTAAGATTGCTAAATCATCTGCTTTAGAACCAGATGATGAAAACAAAATAATTAATGAACCAACAGAAACCCCTTTGATTGAAGAAAAATCTATTGTTGAAGAAAAAATAGAAGTTCCTATTGAAAAAAATGAACTAAATAATGAATTAGAAGAGACTTTAGTTAAAGAACCTGAAATTGATTTGAGTTCTAATAATGAAGAAGAAAATTTAATTTCTAGCAAAGAAAAAGAAGAAGACTTAACTTCTACTAGTGAAAAAGAAGAATATACATCTTTAAATGAAGAAGAAGATGATCTTATGAATATGGAATTTTAAAAGGCACTTAAGTGTCTTTTTATATTTCTAAAATAAACAATTCCAAACCAATACTTTTATCAATTAACCCACTTTTAATATTAATATCTAACTCAGATAATTTATTTAAATAATTCAATAATTGATTGCTTGTAAACTTATTAATCCTTTCACTAGCTTTTCTAATTGAATATTGTTTTTGTTCTAAAATATCCATGATATCATATTCTCTATACCCTTTTTTGTATAGTTCCTTAACCTGATAAATAAGTCTAAATTGATTAGCCACCATTACTATGATTTTTATTGGTTCTTCACCTAATTTCAACATTTCATAATAACTTTCAAGAGCTTTTTCTTTATTATTACTTACTATATTATCAATAAGATAAAATATGTCTGTATTAATGTTTTTATGTGTTAAAACTAATATATCGTCTTCAGTTATAAATAAATCTTCATCCTTATAAGTTTTAATTTTTTTTATTTCTTGATTTAAAATATATAAATCATTACCTACTCTATCAATAAGAAATTCAATAAGTGAATGATTTATTTTATAAGGGTTAAACATTTTATATACAAGATCTTTTAAGTTAGAAACTTTATTAAATTCAATAACTTTACCATAATTTTTAATTTTAGTGACGATTTTTTTTCTTGAATCTAATTTTTCTGTTATTACCTTAAATATTAGTATGGTATTTTCATTAATGTGATCTAAGTATTTTTCTAAACACTCTATATTTTGGTCAATATTTTTTTTTGTTGTTCCAGTAAAAATATAACTATTTTCAACAATAATAACCTTTTTATTTGAAAATAAAGAAACTGTTAAAGAAGAATCAATAATATTTTTGATATTAGTATTTTCTAAATCAAATTTTTCAATATTATAATAATCAACATTATTATCTTTAATAATTTTTTTTATTTCTTCTTCTATTAGATATTCTACCAAACCATATGTTATATACACCATACTTATCACCAATAATATTATAACATCTGAAATATAAAATAAAAAGAACTATCATCTTTTTATATCAAAATAGAAAGTAGTTCCTTTGTTTTTTTCAGAATTAACTCCATATTTATAATTATGAAGTTCTAATATATTTTTAACAATTGACAAACCTAATCCAGTTCCAATTGTATTACGATTATGTGTTTTATCAGTTTTATAATATTTGTCCCAAATTAGATTTAAGTCTTCTTGTTTTATACCTTTTCCATGATCAATAACTTCTACCCTATAATAATTTTTTGCTTCTATAAGATTTATAATAATTAATTTATCATTACCAACATAATTAATGGCATTGCTTACCAAATTATAAATTACTTGTTCAATTTTCTTTTTATCAGCCTTTATTATAGTATTTATAATTCCGTTATATTTTACTTTATATTTTTTAGTTTCTGATAAATAAGAAAATCTATCTAAAACTGATTCAATTAGTAAATTTAAATCAAATTTTTCTAAAACTACTTTTTCTACATTAGACTGTATTTTAGATAACTCCAAAATATCATTAACTAACAAATTTAATCTATCGGTTTCATCGATTATTGTATTTAAATTCTTAAATGTTTTTTCTTTATCATCATAAGAAATATCTTTTATCATTTCAGCATAAGCTTTAATCATTGTAAGAGGTGTTTTTAAATCATGAGAAATATTTGCTAGTAATTCTCTTCTAACGGTATCGGTTTTAGATAACTGCTCTTTTGTTTCATTTAATGTATTTACTAATTCATTAAGTTCATGAATGTTTTCATTTATTTCAAAATTTATATTATAATTACCGTTGGCCATTTTTTTAGCTGTATTACTTATTCTAATTATTGGTTTTGAAATTCTTTTAGAAATGAAATAGGAAATAAGTAAAGAAAGTATCATTACAATAATTGTAACATATACTAACTGACTTCCTAATATATTTGTTGTTGAAGACAAAGCCTCTATTGATGAATTAATAAATATATAGTAGTAATCATTCAATTTAACTCCGTACATAACTATTTTATTATTAAAACGTTTATTAACTAATTTATAAACTTTTTTATCTTCATTACTATTTTTAAAATCTATCTTATTTTTTAAATATTCAGGATCATTAGAACTAAGTCCCATACATCCCCTATTTAAACTATTTGATGAATATACCTCTGAATTAGCATATATAACATCTATACAAATACCTTCTTTAAAAGAAATTTCGTCTAATGTTTTTTTAATATCAATTATACTATCATTTTTAAGCAATTTATCAGCTATTTTATCAATTTCCTTAACTTTATACCACTCGTAGTAAGAATCTAAAAATATTACCTGAAAAAGCCATAAAAAAGATAAAGTTGTAAGTGAAAATATTATTAAGTAAACCCATATTTTATTTCTTAAATTATTTGATTTCAAATTTATAACCTACTGCCCTTACGGTTTTAATTAAATCTCTATATTTTCCCAAATTGTTTCTTAACATTTTTATATGAGTATCAATAGTTCTATCATCACCAAAAAAATCATATCCCCATATTTTACTTAATAATTGTTCCCTTGATAAAGCAATACCATTATTTTTGACAAAATATGACAACAAATCATATTCTTTTGGAGTTAATTTCAATTCTTTTTTATCAATTTCTACATAATGACCTTTATAGTTAATAATTAAGTCTTCATAAACAAATTCATCGTTTTTTTCATTAATAGTTCTTTTAGAAATAGCTTTAATTCTAGCAATTAATTCTTTTGGACTAAAAGGTTTAGTTATATAGTCATCAATACCAATTTCAAAACCAGAAAGTTTATCATATTCTTCTTTTCTAGCTGATAAAATTATTATTGGTACTTCCTTGATTTTTTTAATTTCTTTGCAAGCGCTTAAACCATCTAACTTAGGCATCATTATATCCATTATAACTAAATCAATATCTTTAATATTTTTGAAGTATTCGATAGCTTCAAGCCCATTACAAGCTTCAACAAAACTATATTTTTCATTTTCCAAATATTCTTTAATTACATTTCTTATTAGTACTTCGTCATCAACAACTAATATTTTCATCTAAACCACTTCCTATATACATATTATACAATAAATATGAATTTTTCGTGAAAAAAAGTAGATTTTTAATCTACTTTGCTTGTTCTAATGCTTTATTTACTGCTTCTATTAAAGTGTTTGCTTTTATTGTAACACCAGATACTGAATCTAATGTAGCATTGTCACTTTGATATTTTACCCAATTTGTACCTTGTTCTTCAACAATTTTAGTTTCTAAATTTTTAGCTTGTTCATACCATTCAGCTCCACCTTCAATTTTACCTGATTTAGCAGATGTTGCTTTCATACCATATTTATCACCTAAAGATTTTTTAGTTGTTACTACTTCGTCTTTTATATAAGTTGAATCAATAAATACCGATTTAATACTTCCTTCTTCATTAATATAAACAACTGATGAAGTAACATAAGTTTTTCCGTAAGATTCACTTTCTACATAACCATAATAAGTACCTTCTTTATAATCGCCTTTTTCTTCGACTTTAGTACATCCTGTAAAGAATAAAATACCCATAACTAGACCGACAACAATTTTTTTCATTTTAAAATCCTCCTATTTTTAATAATTATACTATATATAAAACAATATTTCAATTATCTAATAGAAAGTTTACAATTTCTTTACTTATATAACCTACTATAATTCCTGTGAAAATGGAAAAAAGTGAAATCCAAGGAAGATAATACATTACATTTGCATTATTAAGGATAATTGAAGCTATTAAAATTTGACCTATAGAATGAAAAACAGAACCAATTATACTTACTCCAATAATTGATAATTTAGTATATTTTTTAAATATAACCATAGCACATATACTAAATATTGAGCCAGAAAAACTAAAAAAGAATGTTATCCCAAATAAACCTGTTCTTAATATTCCTATTAAAAATACTCTCAAAATTGTTAAACTTAAAGCATCTTTAAATCCATAAATATAAAGAGCTACTAAAACAACTATATTTGCTAAACCTAATTTAACACCAGGAATAATTCCATTAATAATTGGTACCATACTTTCAATTAAACTAAGTACTACAGAAAGCGCTAATAACATTGAAAGTCTTGTCAGTTTTTTCAGTTCCATAAATCACCCTACTACAGTATCTATTTTTTTATTGTCTTCTATTTTAATTATTATTTTGTTTGGCAAACAGACTATTGTTTCATATGAAGAACTAATATATCCTTGTTTAGAACAAATATGTCTATCACTATTTTCACTTAAAACTTTTATTTTACCTTTTTTACTTATAATATGAATATCTCCATTATAACCGTTAACTTTAAATTCCTGTTTTTTATCAAGTGTTAAATCTATTGTTAAAATTATTTTGTTTTCATAATAAACATTGGCTGTTTTTGGATTTGTCTTATTTGTAAACATATAAATAATAGTACCAAATATAATTATAATTAATATTATTACTAAGCTAAAATCATATTTATTCATACTTTTTAAAACCCTTTGATGTAATAGTAGTATTATCATTTTTATACCATATTGCTTCTACATCTTTTAATTCATTTACATATTTAATACCATCTTCAACACTCATTAAAAAGAGAGTTGTTGAAAGAAAATCTGCATATCCACTATCACTTGTAATAACTGTAACACTTTTCATATTATTACTTGGAAATAAAGTATTGGGGTCTATTATATGATGATACTTATTGCCATTAAATTCATAAAATCTTTCATAACCACCACTTGTAACAACTGCTTTATTTTTAACATTAATAATTTTATAAATTTCTTTATTTTTATTACTTGGGTTTTCTAATCCAACTTTATATTTACCTTTGTTATAATGTTCTCCTAAAAATACATTACCACCTGCATTTATTAAAAATTTATTTATATTTATTTTTTTTAAATATTTGCCTGCCTTTTCAGTTGTATAACCTTTTGAAATACAACCTAAATCTAAGTTTAAATTATTATTTTTTATTAAGTTTGAACCTTTAAGAATAATTTTATTTATATCTTTAAAATCTACTGATTTTAATTCTTCATATGTTGGAATTCCTATTTTAGATTCACGATAAATTTTCCAAACATCTATTATATTACCCATGGTTATATCAATTTTACCATTACTTTTTTGATACAATTTTTTACTGTAATCAATTAAGTCATATAATCTAGTATCAATTTTTAAATATTCATCTTTTAAAACATTATTGTTTATTGTGTATATATTAGTAATTTCTTTATAAGAATTATATCTATCAGTTAATTTATGATATTCTTTATATATTTTCTCTACTTCATTTAAAGCTAACTCAGCTTTTTTAGAATCATTTGAATATATTTTAACATTTATATATGTATCCATATAAAACATACTTTTTGAGTATTCTTTTTCTATATTTTGAGTATATAAATAAATTAATATTAGGCCTATCATTAATGTTATTAATAAGAGTATTTTTTTCATATTATCACCATATAAATTATATCAAAAAAAATAGATTAAATCTATTTTTTCATTAATGTTTCATATACTTCTATTAATTGTTTACCTACTTTTGTTATTTCTCTATCTTCCGCTATTTTTAAAGCTTCTTTTCTTAAGTCAGGTAATTCTTTATTCATTATTTTCTTAATTTTTATCTCAAAATCATCAACGTTTTTAGCTTTATAAACATTTACTTTATCTGTTAACCAATCTTCAAATACCGCAATGTCTCTTACTAATAGTTTTATATTGCTACTTGCTGCTTCCATAACTGGTATTCCTTCGTTTTCTTCAAATGTTGGAAACAAAAATATATCTGCTCCAGAATATCCACCTTTTAATATATCTAATTCTACATAACCTGGAAAAAACAAATTATCTAACTTAGTATTAACAGCTTTTTTTATAGCTTTAGTTGAAAACTTCAAAGGTGTAGCTCCAAACCAAACGAATTTATATTCTGGCATTCTTCTAGCTAATTCAACAAAGTCTACTATACCTTTTCGCTCAATATAAATTCCACAACTCATAACTATTTTGTCTTCTTTGCTAAAGTTAAAATATTTTCTAAATTTATCGGCTAATTCTTCACTTGATTTAAATAAATTTAAATCTATTCCATTTGATATAGCATATATTGGTCTCTTTAAATTATAATTTTCTAATAATTTTTTAGAATATATAGTAGGAGTTATAATAATGTCTCCTAATTTATAACATTTACTGATCCACCATTTAAATAAAGGTGCAATTTGGTTTGAAAATACAAAAGAATTTTTAAAATCTTCTTCTGTACTATGGGCATGATAAACAATTTTTTTACCATTTTTTTTAGCTTTTTTAGCTAAGAAATATGATTTAGGCCCATAAAAATTAATATGCGCTATATCATAATCCAAACAATTTGGATCACTTGTATATTCAATATTATTATCTTGTAAGGCTTTTATTTGATGTTTTACAGCCTTCCCTAATCCGGAATTTCCTATTTTTTTTAAACTTTCAGTATATAATAAAACTTTCATACAATCACCTATATAATTATATCATAATTTATTTATAAATCTACTAAAATAACATCATCACCTATTTTTTTTATTTGATCCCATTTAATTTCAAATTCATTTAAATTACTAAAAATATTTATTAATTTATTTTTTTGTACTACTAAACTTTTCATTAATCCAGAATTATCTATAATAACATCAATGATTTTCCCTATTTTTTTACCATCACTAACATTTACTATATCTTTATTTTGTAAATCTGATAATCTCATTATATCACCCATTTAATTATATGAATTTAATTTTAAAGAATCATTTTTTTAATATTTTCTATACCACTTTTTTCTAATCTTGAAATTTGTGCTTGACTAATTCCTATTTCGCTAGCTAGTTCTAGTTGTGTTTTTCCTACAATATATCTCTCAAATATTATGTATTTTTCTTTATCTCTTAATTTTTTTAAAGCTTCTTTTAAAGCAATTTTTACATCTAATCCATATTTAGAACTATTATCGGCTAATTGGTCTTCTAAATATATAGTATCTCCACCATCATTATAAATAGGTTCAAACATGCTTACTACATCTTTCATTGAATCAAGGGCATTCCCAACTTCTGCATCTGTCATACCTAATCTTTTTGAAATCATACTTATTGAAGGTTCTTTCCCTAATTCATTTGTTAGTTCTTCTTTTGCTCTTAACGCTTTATATGCTGTATCTTTAATACTTCTAGAAATTCGTACACTGTTATTATCTCTTAAATATCTTCTGATTTCTCCAAGAATCATTGGAACCGCATATGTACTAAATTTTACTTCGTGGCATAGATCAAAATTATCTATTGCTTTTATTAAACCAATACATCCTATTTGAAATAAATCATCTAAGTTATCTGTTCTATTATTGTATTTTTTTAATATACTTAACACTAATTTAAGATTACCATTTATCAATTCTTCTTTTGCTTTTAAGTCTCCTTCTTTATATTTTTTAAACAATATAACCATTTCAATATTTGATAAAACTTTAATATTCGCAGTATTCACGCCACATATTTCAACTTTATGACGTGCCATTAAAAAATCTCCTTTCATATCTTATGTTGATATAAAAAGAGATTTTTATTCTTATTTCATTATAATTCCTTTAATTTCCCATGTTCTAAATAATATACTTGATCTACTTGATCTTTTATAAATAACGAATGTGAAACGATAATAACACATTTGTTTTTTTTGTGAGCCAAGCTAGTTAATATATTTACAATATCAGTTTCTGTTTCTCTATCTAGATTACCTGTTGGCTCATCAGCAATTATGACGCTAGGCTCGTTTGCAAGCGCTCTAGCTATTGAAACTCTTTGTTGTTCACCACCTGATAACATTAAAACTTTTCTTTTGGCTTTTTGTTCATCAATACCTACTTCAGAAAGCAAATTTAAAGCATATTCTTTTTTATTTTTAATTTTTATATTACTTATATCCATTGTTAATATTACATTTTCTAAAGCTGTTAAGTGAGAGAGAAGGTTAAAGCTTTGAAATATAATACCAACATTATTAGAACGATATTTTTCCCTACTTATTTTATCAATATCAACATTTTTATATAAAATATCTCCTATTTTTGTTTTTTCGAGTCCAGCTAAAAGTGATAACAATGTTGACTTTCCAGCCCCACTTTTACCATAAATCCCATAGACTTTTCCTTCTTTAAAATTCATGTTGATATTTTTTAATACTTGTTTTTTATTATCATAGGAAAAACTAACATTTTTTACTTCAATTATGTTCATAATTTCTCCTTTCTAACCTCTATTCTGCAATATTTTGTTTGGTTCATATTTGTTTACAAACATTACTGCTACTATACCACTTGATAGTGTTAATAATAGTCCAACACCAAATAACTCTAAAATTGTTTCAAAATCTGTATTTACTCTTAATTCATTTATGTATTCAACATTGTTGCTTGTTTTTGACATTTGCCTATTTCCTTCATTAGATGAATTATTGTTAAATCCTGGTCTTTCAAAATTATCACCACCAAAATTATTAGCTGTCTTTTCTTTTTCTTCTTGATAGCTTGATATTTCGTTTTTAAGCATATAATTGCTTACTGGTTGTGATATGGAAGCACCTATTCCTGATCCCATAATTAATGAAAAAAATGCTACAATTAAAATTTCACTTACAAGTTGAACTGTTGTTTTAAACTTTGTCATTCCTATTGCTCTTAAAACACCAATTTCATATTTTCTTTCTCTTATATTAAGTAAATTAATAATTACTAAAACAATTATTCCAACTATAATTACTACAAATAGAAAGGTTTTCGAAAAATTACTAATACTTTCAATAGGTTTTAAAGTTTCTTCTATTTCATCAATATTAGTTGTTAATTGATAGTATTCGCTAATATTTAAATCTTTTATATCTTTTTTTAAATCTTCAATATTTTCTTGTTTAATAAAAAATTTAGAAGTTATACTATTAGTATTGTTTTCTCTATTATTTAATATTTTATTTAAACTTGTAATATTTGTATATATTTGATTTTGTGAATTCATAGCATTCATATTCATAAAATTATCTGTTTCTTCACTTTTATTTTCAAATATACCTATAATTTCAAATTCATATGTTATTGTTTCATCTTCAGTATCAGTGAATATTACTTTAGATCCAACAGATAAATTGTTCTCAGTCGCTAATTCTTCACTTATTGATATAACCATATTAGTACTATCTTTATCAACCATAGTACCTTCTTTAATTTTTTTAGTTCCTTCTATAAATTCTTCATTGTAAGAAATGTCTGAATACGCAGTTATTCTAAAATCACCACTTTGCATACCCATACCTTTATTAGGCAATTCTCTTTTCTCAGTAGAATCTGTTGAATCGGAATTAAACATATCACTAGTACTAATAGCTGTAATAGCTGAACTATTTAGGCTTGTTTCTAACATATAATAATAATCTATTATAGTATCAATTTTACCTATTTCATTAATTTTATCAATATTTAGTAGTTCAAAATTAGTTTTATCTTCATCACTAGCATTCCTATAAGACATCCTATCTAACTCAAAACTTACTTCTAGAGGATTGTTACTAATATAACTGTTCAATAAATTTTTGCCAGATTTGTTGATAGTAATTGCTACACAAGAAGCAATTGTTATAGACATTATAATTAAAAAAATTAAAATATTTCTTCCTTTGTTTCTTGTAATACTTAAAAAAGCATTTTTGATTATATACATATTTGTTCTCCTTTCAAAATCATTCTAATACTATTGAATGAAATAATTATGAAGGATTTTTGTAATTTTTGTGAATAAAAAAGAAACTATTTAGTTTCTTCTAGACATATTGTTTTATTTTATCAAATTTTGAACTATCATCTAATTTAGTTTTTTCTAAACTTTCAAATAATTTTTTTTGTTCTTTTGATATTTTTTTAGGTATATGCACATCGATAATTACATACATATCTCCATATCTACCATTATTAACATCAACAACGCCTTTTCCTTTTAGACGATGTTTATCATTAGAACTACTACCAGCTGGAATTGTTAATTTAACAGTTCCATGTAGTGTAGGAACATCTATTTTAGTTCCTAAAGCTGCTTCTGTAATTGTAATAGGAAGCACTAAATAAATATCATTTTCTTGTCTTTCATATATAGGATGATCTTTTACATTAAATTCAATATAGATATCTCCGTTTGGGCCACCACCCATTCCAGCTTCACCTTTACCGGCTAGTCTTAATCTATTTCCAGTATCAACTCCGGCCGGAACTTTTATTTCTAGATTTTTATTTATTCTAATAGTTCCTTTACCATTACATTTTGAACATCTTGTTTCATATGTTTTACCTTTACCATTACATGATGGACAAGTTGATTTAGACATAAATGTTCCAAACATTGTACGTTGTTCACTAGTTACTTGGCCTGTTCCTCTACATGTAGAACATGTTTTTTCATTATGACCACCCTTACCATTACAACTATCACATTTTTCTTCCACATTAACATTAATAGATTTACTACATCCATTAACCGCTTCTTCAAATGTAAGATTCATTTTAATTAAAGAGTCGCTACCTTTTCTAGCTCTGTTTGAACTTCCTCTGCTTCCTCCAAATCCAAAACCACCAAATAAATCACCAAATATATCTGATAAATCTATATCATTAAAATCAAAGCCTGATGCATTTCCATAACCATTGTTTTCGAATGCTGCATGACCATATTGATCATATTGTTTTCTTTTTGATTCGTCAGATAAAACAGCATAAGCTTCTTGAGCTTCTTTGAATTTTTCAGAGGCATCTGGTTCTTTAGAAACATCAGGATGATATTTTTTTGCTAACTTTCTAAAAGCTGATTTAATTTCTGATTCATCTGCTGTTTTACTAATTCCTAATATTTCATAATAATCACGTTTACTCATATTTCACTTCCTTTATATTTTTCCTGCAATAACAATATCATGTAATAATAATGATGGAGCTCCACCTTTGACACTTCTTATAACTAAATCATTTCCTACTTCTAAAACGTTATTAAATAATTCAAATAAATTACTTGATAATATTATCATATTTAAAGACTTAGTTCTTTTACTATTTTCTATTATATATCCTTCTGCTTGCAATGAAATATCTCCTGTAATATCATTGATTCCAGCGTGCAATCCCGTTATATTATTTATATATATACCATTATTAAGATTTTTAATTAAATCATCTTTTGAATTGTTGCCTGGAACAATATACATATTTCTAACTCCAAAACTATTGCCACTAGAAACAGTATCTTCTATTAACGAAGACTTACTATCATATAATTTATTAATAAATACACCATTTTTAATTATTTCTTTAAACTTTGTTTCTGTTCCTTCATCATCAAATAATCTTTTCCCAATAAATTTATTATTTTGAGGGTCTTCAACAATTGTTATTTTATCAGAAAAAACCTTTTTATTAAATTGTGAAGACAATATTGAAATATTTTTTTTTATTGATTCAGCTCTATAAATATCAGAAAAATGAAGCAAAATTTCACTAACACAAATTGAATCTAGAATTATATTATATTTATTAGTATTAATGGAATTAGCATCTTCTTTTGTAATAGTTTCTAGAATTAATTGCTCAACAAGTTTTATATTATCATTATTGTTATATTCTTTTGTATAATAATACTTATAATTTGTTTTAGTAACTCCATTAAAATCCATTACAATTTCAAAGTAAAACAACATCATATAATTATTATCTTCTAATTTAGTTTTGTTAGTATTATATAATTTAATAGTGTTTTCTTCATATAATACATCAGAAGTTATAGAAACTAAAGAAGGATATTTATTTTTAAATTCATAAAGATTTAATATATCTTTTTTAATCTCATCATAATTAGGTTCATTAAAACTATTTATACAAATAAGTTCTTTATATTCTGCTAGAGTATCTTTATAATCATTATCGATGATTTTGGATTGTTCTTTTATTATTTCGATAATTTTATCTATATCATCGATTGTTTCTGTTTCTATTTTTATAGTCTTATTGTTATAAATGGCTTTTATTCTATATTTTGAAACATCTGAATTTTGATATTTCTCAATCTCTTTATTATAAAAAACCATATCTACTTCTTTAACTATGTTATTCACTATTTCTAACTCAATATTATTATTTATGGCTGCTTCTAACAATTTATTTATCATTTGCTGAACCTCCTACTAACATTGAAGAAATTTTAATTGTTGGTTGCCCGCAAGTTACAGGAACACTGCCACTTTCTGAACCACAAAAACCAGTATCGGCTGCAAAGTCATTTGAAATCATTTCAATATTAGACATAACTTCTAAGGTGTTACCGATAAGACTGGCACCTTTTACCATTTTATCTATTTTACCATTTTTTATTAAATATGCTTCATTTACAGCAAAATTGAAGTCTCCAGTAATAGGGTCAACACTACCACCGCCCATTTGCTTAGCATATAAACCATATGAAATACTGGAAATCATTTCTTCTATTTTACTATTTCCTGGTAATAAATAAGTATTGTTCATTCTAGAAGTAGGGATATAGTGATAATTTTCTCTTCTTCCAGACCCTGTTGATTTAGATTCCATTTTAATTGAATTTACTTCATCAATTAAATAACCTTTTAATATTCCATTTTCAATACAAATATTTTTTCTAGTATTATTTCCTTCATCATCAATCAATAGACTTCCCCAACTATTTGCAATAGTCCCGTCATCAATCACAGTTACTATAGATGAAGCTATTTTTTCACCAATTTTATTATATAATACTCCTACATTTTTTGAGACAGTTGTTGCCTCTAATGAATGACCAACAGCTTCATGAATTAATACTCCAAAACCATTTCCAACAATAACCGGCATCATTCCACCAGGAGCAGGTTCCGCACTTAATTTACTGATTGCAGCTTCGCAGTTTTCAATTACTATTTTTTCTATATTAATATTATCTAAAAATTCATAACCATTATTTGCTCCATTTGAATAAGTACTACTTGTTTTATTAACACCATCAGTTGCTATAACTGTTATAATAAGTCTAGTTAATGAACGATTAGTTTTTACATATTTACCTGTTGATGTAGCAATTTTAGCATCTTGATTATATTCATAAAATGTTGCATTTACTTGAATAATTTTTTCACTATAATTTCTTGCTATATTATCGATATTTTTTAAATATTTATTTTTGAAATCATCTTTGATTTTAGAATTTGACTTTTCTAAATCACTTATTTTACTGATTTCATTACTTAATACTATTTTAGTAGAAACTGGTGTTTTAATAAAATTACTTTTTAATTCATTAATAATTTTTTTTAAATTATCTATATTTAAATTATTTGTATCAGAATAATATGTTTTGTCTTCTGATGTAATTCTAATACCCACACCTTTAATTATTTCATTATTTATTTTATCAATTTTGCTATCACTTAATATAATACTTTTTTTACATGTTTCCTCAAAAAAAATATCAGAGTAGTCAGCACCAGTATTTAAAGCGTCATTTAATAACTCTTCTAGTAATTGTTTTTCCATTATTTCTCCTCTATATAATAGGAAAGTTCTAGTTTCACTAGAACTTCTTCACTATTATTTTTCTTCAAATTCAGCATCAATTACATCATCTTTTTTATCTTGAGAATCATTGTTTTCATTTGTTTCATTATTTTCATTTGCTTGTTTAGCAGCTTCTTCATATACTTTTGTAGCAAAAGCCATAGCTGTTTCAGTTAATTTTTCTTTTTTAGCTTTAATATCTTCTAAATCATTTTTTTCTAAAGCTTCTTTTAATTCTTTAATTTCACTTTCAGCTTTTTCTTTATCATTAGCTTCTATTTTATCACCTAAATCTTTAATAGATTTTTCTGTTTGAAAAACTAATTGTTCAGCTTCATTTTTAACTTCGGCTTCTTCTTTACGTTTATTATCTGCTTCTCTATTAGCTTCAGCTTCTTTAACCATTTTATTGATTTCGTCTTCACTTAAGTTAGTACTTGAAGTAATAGTAATAGATTGTTCTTTACTAGTACCAAGATCTTTAGCTTTAACATTAACAATACCATTAGCATCTATATCAAATGTTACTTCAATTTGAGGAACTCCTCTTGGTGCTGATGGAATATTTGCTAATTGAAATCTTCCTAAAGTTTTGTTATCACTAGCCATTGGTCTTTCACCTTGTAATATGTGAATATCTACAGCTGGTTGATTATCTACAGCTGTTGAGAATACTTGTGATTTGCTTGTAGGAATTGTTGTATTTCTTGGAATTAAAACTGTACAAACATTACCCATTGTTTCAATACCAAGTGATAAAGGTGTAACATCTAATAATACGATATCATCAACTTCACCAGTTAAAACACCACCTTGGATAGCTGCTCCCATAGCAACAACTTCATCAGGATTAACACCTTTAGAAGGTTCTTTACCTAATTCATTTTTAATTAATTCTACTACTTTTGGTATTCTTGTAGAACCACCTACTAACAATACTTTATCAATATCATTTTTTGTTAAATTAGCATCCTTTAAAGCTTTTCTAACTGGTTCTAAAGTAGAATCTAATAAGTCTCCAATCAAATCTTCAAATTTAGCTTTTGTTAAATTGATAGATAAATGAAGTGGTCCATCTTCGCTTTGAGTTATAAATGGAATAGATATTTCTGTTTGAGTCATTCCACTTAAATCTTTTTTAGCTTTCTCTGCTGAATCTTTAACTCTTTGCATAGCCATTTTATCTTTAGATAAATCTACGTTTGTTTCTTTTTTAAACTCACTAACTAAATAGTCCATGATTCTTTGATCAAAATCATCTCCACCTAAATGGTTATTACCACTAGTTGATAGAACTTCAAACACTCCATCTCCTAATTCAAGGATTGAAACATCAAATGTTCCCCCACCTAAATCATATACTAATACTTTTTCATTTTTATCTTGTTTATCTAAACCATAAGCTAAAGCTGCAGCTGTTGGTTCATTAATAATTCTTTCTACTTCTAATCCTGCAATTTTACCAGCATCTTTAGTAGCTTGTCTTTGAGCATCGTTAAAGTAAGCAGGAACTGTAATAACAGCCTTAGTTACTTTTTCTCCTAAATAAGCTTCTGCAGTAGCTTTTAAATCACTTAAAATCATTGCTGAAATTTCTTGTGGTGTATAATCTTTACCACTAACGTGAACTTTTTTATCAGTTCCCATATCTCTTTTTATTGAATATATAACATCTGGATTTGTAATCATTTGGTTTTTAGCTTTAATACCAACGATTGTTTCATTATTTTTAAACGCTACTACTGAAGGTGTAGTTCTACTTCCTTCTGGATTAGCTATAACTTTAGCTTCTCCTCCTTCAAATACAGATACACAACTATTTGTTGTACCTAAATCAATACCTATTGTTTTACTCATATTTATCACCTTTCTTTTTTTCAATTATTTTTTTTATATCATTTTGATATTTCTTATTAATATCAAAACTATACCTAGAAACGAAATTCACCATAAAATTAATAGTAAAATAATTCTACTTAAAAAACTCATTCACTAACTTTAACCATTGCTGGTCTTATAACTTTGTCTTTTAAAATATATCCTTTTCTTAATACTTCTATAATCATTCCTGATTCCATATCACATTTTTCTGTCATCACTGCTTGATGATAAGTTGGATCAAATGGTTTGTTATTTCCATCTATTGTTTTAACATCATATTTTTCTAATATACTTATTAAATTACAATATATCATTTTGAAACCTTGTAAAAATTTCGAAACTTCATCATCTAAATTTTCATCATCCATTTTAATTGCATTTTCAAAATTATCAATTACAGGAAGTATTTCAGTTACTAAATCTTCATTACTAAATTTTAACATTCTATATACTTCTTCATCTTTTCTTTTTCTATAATTAATAATATCTGCTTTGTCTCTTAAAATTTTTTCTTCTAATTCTTTTACTTTTTCTTCTAATTCTTTATTTTTTTCATCTAAATTATTTTTTTTATGTTTCTTTTTATCTTTTATTTTTTCATTTTCTAAAGAATTACAATCACAATTTTCATCACAATTACATTGTACATTAAGTTCATCACTACAGTGACATTTTTCAATATTCTCTTCCATGTTGTCTCCTTTAATATTTATTTACCTACATTTTCCTTTATAAAATTAAGCAGGGTTGTAACTCTATCATATTCCATACGTTTAGGTCCTACTAAAGCTAAGGTTCCTTCTTCGCCATTTATCGAATATTTGGTTTTTATTACTGTAACATCATTATCAAACTCGTTTTCACTACCAATATATATATTTATACCATTATCTTCTTCTTTTATTCTATTAATCAATGTTTTATCTTCAAATTTATTTAATATACTTCTAAATTTATCAACATTATTAAATTCTGGTTGATTTAATGTATTACTTGGTTTGTTTACTTTCATATCTGTTTCTTCTTTAAAGTCATTAAACACATTGTATAAAGCATCAAATATAGCCTTTTGTTGTTTAACACTATCAGATATTTTAGGTTTTACTTCTAGCTCTAATTTCATACTAACTTCATCTACTGGTGTACCAACTATAAATTTATTAATTAAATCTACGGTTTGTTTTATTTCAAAAATTGAAACTTTTTCTTCAATACTAATATTTCTATTTTCAACATGGCCTTTATCTGTAACAACGATAGCCACTAGATTAGTATCTGTTATAGGTATTACCTCAACTTTACTAATTTTATTGTAACTAGATGAAGATCCAAGAACAATTGAAGTATAGTTTGTTAATTCTGAAACTATTTCCATTGATTTTGATATTACATCATTAAGAACCAATGATTTATTGGCAAATATTGCTTGAAGTTTAAGCACATCTTCTCCTGTTAATTCTTTAGGTTTCATTATGTTATCAACATAATACCTATATCCTTTTTCACTAGGAACTCTACCACTTGAAGTATGAGTTTTTTCGAGTAAACCTATTTCTTCTAAATAACTCATTTCATTTCTTAAAGTAGCACTCGAACAATCAAACGTTATACATAGTGATTTAGAACTTACAGGTCTAGCTGTTTTAATATAGTCTTCAATTATTAACTTTAAAAGTTCTTTTTGCCTATCATTAACCATTTAATCACCTCTTTTAGCACTGTCTTTTTATTTGTGCTACTGTCATTATACTAGTATATTCTGGCATTGTCAATATATGAGTGCTAAATTTTGTTTTTTGTTTTTAAAAATTATTTTTCACAAAAAAAATATAGTTAAATTCTATACTTTTCATATTGTTTCATAAAGAAATCATCTGTCATACCAGCAATATAATCTATTACTTTTCTTTCATTTGTTGTATTTTCTTTATAATCTTTATTCATATCATTTAAGAATAGTTTAAATATATCTTTATCTTTTTTATTTTCTTTCACATGAATTAAATAAGTATTAAATAAGTTGTTAAACATACTTTTATATATTTCTATTTGCTCTTTGCTATTTGCTTTACTATAAATAAATTCATAATTAAATTGTTTTAATTTGTTTAATGATTCAAATACTTTATCAGACATTTTTATATATGGTTTATCATAACTGTTTTCAATTACATCCATAATTATGGTATTAATTATATCTTTGTTATTAGCACCAAGTATATTTGTAATAATTTCTGGAATATTATTTTTATCTAAAACTCCCATTCTTACAGCATCTTCTATATCTCTACCAATATAACCTATTATGTCACATATTCTAACTACACAACCTTCTAAAGTTGAAGGTATCAATTTAGATATTTTTTTATTATCTAAATAACACTTCTCATATTCTTTTATAAACTCTTCTTTTGTTTTTTTAATTGGATAATATTTATCTTGGACCAATTCTCCATTATGACATAAAATTCCATCAAGAGTTTGAAGTGTTAAATTAATACCTTTACCATTATTTTCAACATTCATAAGTAATCTAACACTTTGAACGTTATGATTAAAATAAGTATTATCATATTTTAAACTCAAATCATTTAATATTTTTTCTCCAACATGTCCAAAAGGAACATGGCCTAAATCATGGCCTAAAGCAATAGCTTCTATTAAATCTTCATTTAAAGCCAACGCCCTACCAATTGTTCTCGCTAATTTGCTTACTAAACTAACATGAACTATTCTTTTGCTTATATTATCATTTTCCACCAAACTAAAAACTTGGGTTTTATCTAAATATCTAGTATATGAAAGAGAATGAATTATTTTATCTATATCTCTAAAATAAGATGGTCTAATATCCTTAACATACTTTTTCAAATGAATTGCATCTTTATCTTTTGTTGCATAATTTGATAAATTATTCTCAAAATTAAGCATATTTTTTCTTAATATTTCTTCCATAAACAACCTAAAGTAGTACCGCTTTTATTCTTCTTACACCAGCACTACTAGCTTCCTCTTTTTTAATTTTAAATTGACCTAATTCACTAGTATTTTTTACGTGAGGTCCACCACATAATTCTTTAGATATTTGACCAATTGAATATACTGTAACAATATCAGGATACTTCTCTATAAACATACACTCAGCTCCTGATTGAATTGCTTCTTTTTTATCCATTTTTTCTTGGATTACTTCTAGAGAATCACTTATCCATTTATTTACTAATTTTTCTGCTTCACTTAATTCTTGTTCTGTTAATTTATGATCACATGAAAAATCAAATCTCATTCTTTCTGAAGTAATATTACTTCCTCTTTGATGAACGTCCATATTTACTACTTTTTTTAAGGCTGCATTTAACAAATGCGTAGCTGTATGATATTTAATTTCTACATCACCATTTGAAGCTAAACCGCCTTTAAATTTACCACTAGAAGATGTCCTTGATAATTCTTGATGCTCTTTAAATTTTTCTTTAAAGCCTTCACTATCAACGACTATATTTTTTTCTAAAGCTAATTCTTCGGTTAATTCAATTGGAAAGCCATAAGTATCATATAATCTAAAAGCTAAATCTTTATTTAATTTGCTATCTTCAAGATTTTCAATTATTTTTTCAAATTCTTTTAATCCTTTTTCTAAAGTTCTATTGAATTTTGTTTTTTCGTTTCTAAGCACTTCAAGTACTATCTCTCTATTTTCTTCAACTTCTTTATAATGTTTTTCATATTTATCCATTATTTTATTAGCAATTTTTGTCTCAAAATCACTATTGATATCAATATTCAAATTTTTAGCATGTCTTATTGCTCTTCTTATTAATCTTCTAAGGATATAACCTTGATCTGTATTAGAAGGTTTAATTGAAGCTCTATCTGCGCTTATGAAAACTGCCGTTCTTAAATGATCAGCTATTATTCTCATACTTTTTTCATTACCTTCATATGGTAAGTTTGAAATTTCTTCTATTAATTGAATTATATCCTTCCACACAGATGATTTATAATTATCATTATATCCTTCTAGGATAGCAGCTACTCTTTCAAGACCCATACCTGTATCTACATTCTTTTTAGGTAATTCTGTAACTACTTTGTTTTCATCTTTATTATATTGCATAAATACATTATTCCATATTTCAACCCAACGTTCATCTTCAGGATCAAATTTTTCTGGAACTTCATCATTACTTCTAAAATAGAATATTTCAGTATCAGGTCCACATGGCCCAGATTCACCAGCTATCCAAAAGTTATTTGAAGCATCAAGATAAGCAATTCTTTCTTCTTTTATTCCCAAACTTCTCCATATTTCTGCACTTTCTTCATCTCTACCAACTAATTCATCACCTTCAAATACTGTGACTGCTAACTTATTAACTGGTATATTTAAAACTTTTGTTAAAAATTCAAAGCTATAGTTAATTGATTCTTCTTTAAAATAATCTCCTAAACTCCAATTTCCTAACATTTCAAAGAATGTATGGTGTGTTTTATCGCCTATACTATCTAAGTCGTTTGTTCTAATACATTTTTGATAATCACAAAGTCTTGTTCCATAAGGATGTTTTTCTCCCATTAGATAAGGTATTAATGGTTGCATACCAGCTGTATTAAAAAGTACTGACGGATCATTTTCTGGAACTACTGGAGCACTTGGTATTTGTTTGTGTTTCTTACTTATAAAAAAATCTATATATAAATCTTTAAGATTCATTTTCTACCTCCTTAATTTTATTTAAAATGTTTTTGTTTAAATTTTTAATATCACTATTATTTTCTATTTCAAAATCATATAAATTATAATTATCTAAATCTATTTCTGTTTTGTGCTGTTTTTGTTTTTCAGTTAGACCACTATTAAAATCTAACCTAGTTACATGAAAAGAAAAAACATTATCGAATTTTTCTTTAACTTTATCAATTTCAATTTTAAATCTTGCATCAGAAATTGTTATTATGTCAAAAAAATATGAATAAACTTTTATATCATCTATTATTTTTTTGATAAAAAATTCCTCATCAATTTCTGTTCTTATTACATCTGTACCTAGGTATTGTAGAAATTCTCTAGGTTTTGTTTCTTCAGAACCATCCCAATCTATTATTCTTTTAGCATACTCTTTTATATATGAAGAATATTGAAGATTAATAACTTTTAAACCTTTTTCTTCATATATTTCTTTAATAATAGCAGCACTTGTATCTTTACCTGTTCTTGCTTTACCACACATTATAAATATCTTTGTATTTCTTTTTTCCATAAATTACCTCCCTTTATAATACATCATTGATAAATCAATGATGTTATCACTATAACAAATGAAATTTTTAAGATTTTTTTATATTACTACTCACAAAAAACCTTTAAATATATAGAAAAAACCACAACTAACGTTAGGAACGAATTAGCCGTGGTACCATCCTATTTTTTCTTAATTCTAATAACGGTATTACCCGGCATTTTTTAATGCACTAAAAGATAGCTTTCAAACAATAATTATATTAGTTCTCATCAACCACTAACTTTCTTAAATAAATTATTATTTTACTTTTTCTTTATTGTTGTTTTAAATTTTTAATATTTCATATTTTTCATTAAAGAAAACACATATTGCTTTAACCGCAGCTATAACTGGTGTTGATAAAGCCATACCTAGTATACCAAAGAAATGACCAAATATCAATAATCCAGTAATAATTGTTACAGGATGTAATCTTGTTGTTTTGCTCATTATCAGCGGTTGCATAAAGTTTCCTTCTAAAAATTGTATTACAAATATTACTATTAAAGTTAAAATTCCAGTAACTGGATTTTGACTAAATCCTACTATTACAGCTGGCACCCCACCAATGTAAGGACCTGCATAAGGAATTATGTTGGTTAAACCACAAAATAAACCAAATAATAGTGGGGCTTTTAATCCAATGGCAAAGAAAGCAATTGAAGTTATAATAAATACAAAAGTTGAATCTATTAAAGCTCCATTAACAAATTTTCTAAGCGAACTATTAACCTCATTAGCTAAATCTCTTGTATCTTTTTGCATCTTCTTTGGTAACAATGTAACTATTAATTCACCTGCATTATCAAAACCTATCAAGAAATAAAACCCAATTATTAAACCAATTATGAAAGTTCCTATTCCTGAGAAGAATGCCTTTACTAAACTTACTGTAATTGTAGGAAGTGATTTAGTAAGTTCTATACCATAAGTTTCTATTTTTAGAAAAACATCATTTTTCATTCCTACTGCATCAAAACCTTTTATAGATTTTAGATTATCAAATATTCCTTCTATCCAACTTTTAATGCTGTCAAATATAGATGGTATGGTTTTAGCAAACTCATTTATTTGTTCCGTTAAAGTTGGAATTAAAGCTGATAATATTAAAACTAATAATCCAATAAACACTATATATACAATAAGTGCCCCAAAGCCTCTTTTAATCCCTTTTCTCTTTAAATATTTAACAACTGGATCAAATAGCCAAGCTATAAATAATCCAATAAATACTGGAGCTATTGTTTTTAAAACAACCAAAAATATATTTTTAATTTCTAGTTCTTTAAATAATTTTATAATAAAATATGTTCCCACTAATGCTACTAATATATATAAAATCCTTAAAATTTTATTTAGCAAATTAACAGAATCATTTACTTTAGAAATATCTATTTTTTCATTATCTATTTTTTTCATATTCATCACCTAATTTCATTATAACATATTTTATAAATCTATTGCTATTTTTTTATCTGATTTATTATATTGTCTATATATAATTCCAACCTCATCAAAAATTCTTTTACTAACAATAGTTGAGTCTAAATCACTATACTTATCACTTAAATATATTACTTCTTTAATTCCTGATTGAACTATAACTTTCGCACATTCATTGCAAGGAAATAAAGTAACATATATTTTTGTATTACTTAAATCTCCTTTATAATTTAATATTGCATTTAATTCACTGTGACACACATAAGCATATTTTGTTTCTTTGAAATCTCCAACTCTATCCCAAGGCATATCATCATCATCTAATCCCTTAGGAGAACCGTTATAGCCTATTGATAATATTCTGTTATCAACACTAACAATGCAAGCTCCAACTTGTGTATTAGGGTCTTTACTTCTATTTGCTGATAATAAAGCAACTCCCATAAAATATTCGTCCCATGATATATAATCTTGTCTTTTCATTTAAATTCCTCCTATATAATTTATAACTTCATTAACTGTATTATCAAAATTTTCGTAATCTACATTAAACCATTTCAGATTTAATTTATTATTAAACCAAGTATATTGTCTTTTAGCATATTTTCTACTTTTTTGTTTAATTAATGATATGGATTCTTCTAAACTAAGTTTGTTTTCAAAATATAAAAATAGTTCTTTATATCCAATTGGTGTTAAGACAGCTTTTGTTTTTAAATTGGTATCATATATTTTTTTAGCTTCTTCTATTAATCCTTCTTTTATCATTACATCAACTCTATTATTTATTTTTTCATATAATAGTTTTCTATCAGTAGTAAGCCCAATAAATATAGCATTATATAACAATTTATCACCTTTTTTTAATTCACTAATTGATTCATTATTATTATGATAGTGATTAAGTGTTCTTATTATTCTTTTTCTATTATTTTGATGAATATCAGTTTTTGAATCAAATTTAATTAATTCTTGATATAATTTTTCGGTTTCAATTTCATCATAATTATTATTTGTTTTTTCTTCTTCAAATTTATAATCATATAAAGCTGCATTTAAATATAAACCTGTTCCACCGACGATTATAGGTGTTTTATTTTTTTGCACTATTTCATCTATTTTATTCCGACAATCTTTTTGAAAATCATAAACTGTATAATCTTCATTTATATCTTTTATATCAATTAAATGATGTATAATATTTTGTTTTTCTTGTTCTTTTATTTTAGCAGTTGCTATATCTAAATTTCTATATACTTGAGTACTATCGGCATTAATAATTTCACCATTATATTTTTTAGCAAGTTCAATACTCATTTTAGTCTTACCTACACCTGTAGGACCAGCTATTACTATTATCATTTTGTTTTTCCCTCTTTATAAATTTTGCTTTCAAAACAGTCTAATGATTTTTCTAAAGTTTCAGAATTCATTTCTACTCCTATAGTACTTAACACTTCTTCTAAACTCATCAAAGAATATTCATAAGAGTTAATGTTATTATTTAATTTAACCATTTTATCAAATTCAACATTTTCTAAAGCATAAAAAGCTAATAATGTTCCAAAAACATATTTATAATCTACATTAATTCTATAAGAAATTTTTTCAAAATTATTTTCGATATTATTTAATAAATCAACACACTCTTCTTCAAATATATTATTTGTTATTTTTAAAATAGTTTGTAATTCTTCTTTTGTATTACTATTAATATTTCCTAAACTTTCATAAGCCATCAATATAGTTATATAACTATACAAACTATTATTACACATAAAAGTACTTATAATTCTTCTATTAATAGAACTTTTTAAATCATCTATTTTTTTTGTTTCAATTAAATAGTTTCTAGCATATTCCTCAAAATATATAGAAATAAATTCTGTTAAAAAATTACGCATATAAGTAGTTTCTTGTTCTGATGATGTATAATGCATATATTCATGAACTAAGGTTACAACATCATCATAATTAAATAATCTAGAGATATCAATTGTTTTTATGTTTTTAGAACTATTATATCTACAAAAAGAATCATACACTTCTTCATATTCAAAATGAAGTTCACCTGTTTTTATTAAATTATCAAAGCTTTCTAAATAACTTTTATCAATATTTCCAATTACTTCTCTAGCTAATAAAAATACTTCTTCAAAAGTAAGTGGAACTTCTTTCTTTTTATATTCAATACTTTGTTCACGACTAATACTATATAATTCATTATTTATAGTAAAAATAGTCTTTAAATTATTAACAAAAATAGGACTAGTTTTATTAAAATAAACTAAACAGTCATTTAAATGATCATTTAATTTTTTATACATTTCTTCAGTCATAAAATCACCTATTAAAATTATAACAAAAAAAGAAGATTTTGTCCTCTATTTTATAAACATACTATCACCAAAAGAAAAAAATCTATATTCTTCTTTTAAAGCTTCTTTATAAGCATTTAAAATTATCTCTTTGGTTGAGAAAGCACTTATAAGCATCATTAACGTTGATTTAGGTAAATGGAAGTTTGTTATTAAAGCATCTATTGCTTTAAATTCATAACCCGGATAAATAAAAATATCAGTTTCACCAGAACACTTTTTAAAAGTACCATATAGATTCATTATAGTTTCAAGAGTTCTAGTTGAAGTTGTTCCAACACTAATAATTCTTTTATTATTTTTTTTTGCTTCATTCAAAATCAAGGCTGTTTCTTCGTTCATTTCATATGTTTCACTATGCATAACATGATTTTTAACATCATCGACAACTACAGGTCTAAATGTTCCAAGTCCTACATGAAGTGTTACATAGCAAATAGTAACTTTTTTTTCTTCAAGATTTTTAATTAATTCTTTGGTAAAATGAAGCCCTGCTGTTGGAGCCGCTGCACTACCTATATTTTTAGCATAAACTGTTTGATACCTATCTTTGTCTTCTAATTTGTTATGAATATAAGGTGGTAGTGGCATTTCTCCTAATTCATCTAAAATTTCATAAAAAATACCTTCATATATCATTTCAAATATTCTTATTCCTTCATCTTTTATATCAATACATTTAGCTTTTAATTTAGAATTACCAAAATTAACAATTGTTCCGATTTTAATTCTTTTAGCTGGTTTTGTTAAACATTCCCAAATATTATCACTTATGTTTTTCAACATCAACAATTCTATTACAGCGTTTGTTTCTTCTTTTATTCCTAATAAACGAGCTGATAAGACTTTTGTATCATTTAAAACTAAAACATCATTTTCATCTAAATAACCTAATATGTCATTAAAATGTTTATGTTCAATTTCACCTGTTTTTTTATCTAGAACCATCATTCTCGATTGTTCTCTATTTAAAATTGGAGTTTGGGCTATTAATTCTTCTTTTAAATCATAATCAAATTCTTCTGTTTTCATACTTCCTCCGTTATAATTTTTCTAGTTCTTCTATATGCTGATACCCTTTTTCTGTTACAATTCTACCTCTATTTGTTCTTTTTAATAATCCCATTTGTAGTAAATAAGGTTCATATACATCTTCTATCGTAGTTTGTTCTTCACCTATTGAAGAAGCTATTGACTCAATACCTACTGGACCACCATTAAATTTTTCTATAATTGATTTAAGTAAATTGTAATCTGTATTATCTAGTCCTAAAGAGTCTACTTTTAATTTTTTTAAAGCATATTTTGTTATTTCTAAATCTATTTCATTATTTCCTTTAACAAGCGCGAAATCTCTAACTCTTTTAAAAAGTCTATTAGCTATTCTTGGAGTTCCTCTACTTCTTCTAGCTAATTCATAAGCTGCTTCTTCGTCAATATTAATACTTAATACTCTACTTGTTCTTTCAATAATACTTTTAAGTTCATCAATGTTGTAATATTCTAGTTTTGAAATTATTCCAAATCTATCTCTAAGAGGACTTGATAAATCTCCTGCTCTTGTTGTTGCTCCAACTAAAGTAAAAGGAGGTAAATCTATTCTTATATTTCTGCTTGAAGAATCACTACCAACAATAATGTCCAAAACAAAATCTTCCATAGCTGGATATAATATTTCTTCAATATATCTAGGCATTCTATGGATCTCATCGATAAACAAAACATCACCAGGTTCTAAACTAGACAAAACAGCGGCTAAATCCCCTGCTTTTTCTATAGAAGGCCCACTAGCTGTTTTTATATTACTAGATAGCTCATTAGCTATTATATATGCAAGTGTTGTTTTACCTAGTCCAGGAGGACCATACAATAATACATGATCTAAAGTTTCTTCTCTTATTTTAGCTGCTTTTATAAATACATTTAAATTTTCTTTTGCTTCTGTTTGACCAATATATTCATCAATACTATCTGGTCTAATAGTTGTTTCAAAAGAATCTTCCTTTAGTTCATGATTAGTTATTATTCTTTCATCTTCCATAAACCCTCCTATTTTATATTTTTTTAATTATTTTAACAATAATTTTAATGCTTCTTTTATTTGATTTTCTATTTTATCATTATTATTTATACTTGGTAAAATTCTATTAATATCTGCTTGTTTATATCCTAATGATTTTAAAGTTTCAACTAATTCTTCATTATTAACTTTATTATTAGAGATATTATTAACCAACTTACCCTTTAAATCAAGAATTATTTGTCTTGCTACTTTATCTCCTATTTTCGGGAATTTTTTCAAATATAATATATTTTCCCTTTCAATAGCATCTATTATTCCTTCAATAGAGCCAAGGGCTAACATTGGTAAAGCCATTTTACAACCTAATCCTTTAACAGAAGTTAACTTTAAAAACAAGCTTTTTTCATCTTTGTCTTTAAAACCATATAAACTTATTTCATCTTCTCTTACATGTTCATATAAATATATTTTATAATCTTCATTTAATTTAAAAGAATATGGATTTGCTGTATAAATTAAATAACCTACGTTATTATTTTCTAAAGTAATATAATTACTTTCTATTTCTGTTACTATCCCTTTTATATATGTATACATATTATCACCTAAATAATTATAGCATATTTAATTTTATTTTTAAATATATATTCGAACAAATGTTTACTTTTTTATTATTATACATTTTAAATTACTATAATCCTTTTAATTTATCTATTTCTTTTTGTAAATTATTAATCAAATTAATATCATCTTCTTTAGTTCTTTTTTTAGGACCCTTCATATGAATGTTTTGTTTTCTACTTTTAGTGCGTAAAAACCTTTCAAATATCATTCTATCTATATTTTCATCATTATATACATTTCCTAAAGGATGTATTACTTTGGCTTTTTTTGATAAACATATTAAAGCCAGTCCATAATCTTGAGTTATTAAAATATCGTTTTCTTTTATCTCATTTGTAATAACCATATCAACACTTTGGAAACCTTGAGATAAAGTTACTACTAAAGCATAATCGCTTACAATATTATGAGTTGAATCAGTATATAAAACTAATTCCATTTTATTTTTAATAGCTAAATCTGTTATTAGATTTATACTCGGACATGCATCAGCATCAACTAATATTTTCATGGTTTCACCTCATATGAATTATAACATAAAAGAAGCTACTCTGCTTCTTCGAATTGAGAATTGTATAAATTAGCATAAAATCCTTTTTTAGCTAATAATTCGTCATGTTTACCTGTTTCTATAATATCTCCATCTTTCATAACTAAAATTAAATCAGCGTTTTTAATAGTAGATAATCTATGAGCAATTATAAAACTTGTTCTGTTTTTCATTAATTCATCCATTGCTTTTTGAATAAGAATTTCTGTTCTTGTATCAACACTACTGGTTGCTTCATCTAAAATCAATATTTTAGGATCAGCTAAAATAGCTCTAGCTATAGTAAGTAATTGTTTTTGACCACCTGATATGTTATCAGTTTCTTCATTAAGTTCCATGTTATATCCGTCAGGTAACGTTTGAATAAAATGGTGAACGTGAGCAGCTTTTGCTGCTTCAATTACTTGATCATCTGTAGCTTCAAGTTTCCCATATCTTAAATTTTCCATAATGGTTCCATTAAAAAGCCAAGTGTCTTGTAATACCATTCCAAATATTTTTCTTAAATCTTTTCTTTTAAATTTATTAATATTTATATTATCTATTAAAATTTCACCATCTGTTACATTATAAAATCTCATTAATAATTTAACAATTGTTGTTTTACCAGCTCCAGTTGGACCTACAATAGCGATTTTTTTACCACTAAGTATATTAGCACTAAAATCATTAATTATTATTTTATTTTCTTCATAACCAAATTTAACATTTTTAAATTCAACTTCACCTTTTATTTTGTTTGTATCAATTAAAGAAGATTTACTATATTTTTCTTCTTCTTCGTCTAAAAATTCAAATATTCTTTCTGAAGCTGCAATCATTGATTGCAGAACACTAGAAATTTGAGCTATTGAAGCCAAAGGCTGAGTGAACTGTTTGTTGTACTGAATAAATGATTGGATATTACCAACTGTTATTTTACCTTTAATAGCAAAATATCCTCCCATAATAGCTACTAATACATATCCAATATTACTAATAAAAGTCATTATTGGCATCATTAGTCCTGATAAAAACTGACTTTTAAAAGAAGAATCATAAAGTAATTTATTATTTTCCTCAAATTTTTCAATTAATTTATCTTCAGCATTAAAAGCTTTTGCTACTATATGTCCCGAATACATTTCTTCAACATCACCATTTACTTTAGATAAATATTTTTGATTATTTAAAAAATGTATTTGACTTTTTTTAAGAATAGGACCAAGTAAACCAAATGATAAAGGTAATATCAATATTGATAAAAGAGTCATTGGCACGTTGATTGTAAACATCATATATAAAATACCTATTACAGTTACTATTGAACTAATAAGTTGTGAACCACTTTGATTAAGTGATTGACTTAATGTATCTACATCATTGGTAATTACTGACAATATTTCACCATTATTTTTTTTATCAAAATAATTCATTGGTAATTTATTTATTTTTTGTGATATTTCTTTTCTTAAACGATAAGTTGTTTTTTGAGTTATACTTGTCATAATAAAACCTTGTATATAAGAAAATATAGCGCTTATTATGTATATTATTAACAATCCAAGTAATATATAACCTATTTTATCAAAGTTTATACCACCTTTGTTTGATATTTTATTAACTAATCCAACATATAATTCTGTGGTTGCGTTACCAAGCATTTTAGGACCTATTATTGAAAAAATTGTACTTCCGACAGCAAAAATAGATACTAATATTATCCCTTTTTTATAAATACTTATATAGTCTAATAATTGTTTTAAAGTTTTTTTAAAATTTTTGGGTTTATCTGTATTACTTGCCATATTCATCATTGGTCTACTCATTTGTAAGTTCCTCCTCACTAAGTTGTGATAAAGCTATTTCTTTATAAACAGAACAATTTTTAAGTAATTCTTTATGAGTTCCAATTCCTACTATATTTCCTTCATCTAAAACTATTATTTGATCTGCATCTATTACTGTACTAATTCTTTGAGCTACTATAAATATAGTACTATCTTTAAGTTCTTTTTTTATCATCTTTCTTAAATTTGAATCTGTTTTATAATCCAAAGCACTAAAAGAATCATCAAATATAAATATCTCTGGATTAATAGCTATTGCTCTAGCTATTGCTAATCTTTGTTTTTGACCACCTGATACATTTGTACCACCTTCTGATATTAAAGAATTATATTTATCTTCTTTTGATTCAATAAATTCTAAAGCTTGAGATATTTGAGCAACTTTATCAATTTCTTTTTTAGATAATTTACTATTTCCAAATTTTATATTAGATTCAATAGTACCTGAAAATAAAATACCTTTTTGAGGAACAAAACCTATAATAGATCTTAAATTTTTTAATTTAACATCTTTTATATTTACTCCGTCAATTAAAATTTTACCGCCAGTAACATCAAAGAACCTTGGAATTAAGTTGATTAAAGTTGACTTACCACTTCCTGTTGAACCTATTAAAGCTGTTGTTGTTCCTTTTGTTGCTTTGAATGATATATTTTCAAGCACATCTTCTAAAGCGTCTGGATATCTAAAATAAACATCTTTAAATTCAACTGTTCCTTTTAATTTTTTGTCAAATTTTAAAGGTTCATTTGTTTCTATAATTGAAGTTTCTTTATCAAAAACTTCAGCTATTCTTTTTACAGAAACCCATGATCTTGGCAAAATAATAGACATCATTGAAATCATTAAGAAAGATATTATAATTTGCATTGTATAACTTATAAAAGCAAATAAATCTCCAACTTGCATAACTCCAGCATCGACTTTAAAAGCTCCTGCATATACTATTAGAATTGCTATTGCATTCATAACAAACATCATAGTCGGCATCATTATAGTCATAACTCTATTTACAAAAAGATTGGTTTTTGTTAAATCTATGTTTGCTTTATCAAATTTATCTTCTTCATGTTTTTCAGTAGCAAAAGCTCTTATAACAGGAAGTCCTGTAAGTATTTCTCTTGAAACTAGATTTAATTTATCTATTAATTTTTGTAACATTTTAAATTTAGGCATTGCAACTACAAATAGCGTAATTATAATTGAAAGAATTGTTAAAACAGCTACTCCAATAACCCAAGATATACTAGAACCACTAACTTTACCTAAAGCTCCAAATCCTAATAATGGAGCGTATATTACTATTCTAAGCGTCATTATAACTAATGTTTGTATTTGAGTTATATCATTAGTACTTCTTGTTATCAAAGAAGAAGTTGATATTTCTTCAAATTCTTTGTTTGAATAACCCATTACTTTTTTTACTACTTTACTTCTTAAGTCAGCAGCAAATAAAGCTCCAACTTTACTTGATAAATATGTTGTAGTAATTGTTAAAGCCATAATTAAGAATGCCAATAAAATCATTCTTATTCCTAAATTAGCAATATAGCTTAATTGAATATTATTTGTACTAACTCCAATTATTTCATATTCGCTTTTTATCTTAGAAATAGTCATTTGTGTCGTCATTGAATCTGATAATTTACTCAATTTCGAATCTATTTGATTAACTATTCCATTAATTTGATTATCATTCATATTTTTAAATATCATAAATATATCCATATTATTTGGAATATTTTTTATCATATTATTCATCATAGATAAGGTTTTAGGATCTTTACTTTCAAATAAACTAACTAATAATAAAGGTTTCTTAATTGTTTTACTTATATCTTTTTTACTTTTTAAAATATATAGATTTTCTTTTTTAAGTAAAGGATATTTTTTTAAATATTCTTTGTTTTCTTTTGTTATTAATTTATAATTTTGAAATATTATTTTATCTTCAGATTCGTTTGTAAATATAACTAACTTATTAAATTCACTTTCTCTGATTACTTCTATAGTTGTATTTTCAATTCCGTTTTGTTGAATTCCTATATTAACTATTTTTGCAGTATAATCTGGTAAAGCCAAATCACAGTTAGCTTGTAATAATAAAAGTATAATTATAATAAATATTGATAATTTTGATTTTGATAATATACTAAATATTTTCTTCATATTTTTCCTCCTCTATATTTGGTATTTGCGAAAACAATTTAAACATTAAATATGTAAACTCTTTTTTTTCCTCATTAGTAAATCCCATAAAGACTCTTTCAGAAGTCTTTTTTTTATGTTCGAATATATTTTGAGCAATAATAATTCCTTTATCGGTTAATTTTATTTTATAGCCTCTTTGTTTTTCTTCTGATTTAAAAACAATTTCTTTTTTTATTAGATCATTTATTACCCTGGTTACATTAGCTTTATCAATACCTATTTTGAGTGTAAGTTCATTTAGTGATAAACCCTCTTTAAATTTGTATAATAAAACTATTGGTCTAAAATGCATAGTATTAATATCATATTCTTTTAAATCTTCATTAATTATTTTATCAATATATTTTTTAAAATTATGAAAATATATTGGTAATAGTTCAAAATCGATATTTTCCATATAGACCTCCTAGTTGCACTCGCAACATAAATCATTATAATCCTATATATTTAATTAGTCAATATTTTTACAAAAAAAAAGAAGTATTTTACACTTCTTGCATTACTATTAAAATCATTGGTTTACATTCTGTTTCTTTATATAAATATCTTCCCAATTTTTCTCTTATACCCATTTTAATTTTGTTAAAATCAACATAAGTAGGTTTGATATTTTCTTTGATAACTTCTAAAGATATTTTTTCTGCTTCTTTTATTAAATCAATATTATCTTTTACGTATATAAAGCCACGTGTTAATATTTCAGGACCAGCTAATACATTTTTAGTTGCTCTATCTAAAGTAGCACTAACTATAACTATTCCATTATCACTAAGCATTTCTCTATCTTTTAATACTAATTCTCCAATATCTCCAGCTGTTTTACCATCTACTAAAACATCATCTACTTTTACTTTTTCGGAAGTTTCAATTAAATTTCCGTTTTCAAAGCAAACAACATCTCCGTTTAATTTAAGTAATATATTTTCTTCATTCATTCCAACTTTATAAGCGACATCAGCATTTGCTACTTGATGTCTATATTCACCTATTACAGGAAAATAGTATTTTGGATTGATTAAGTTAATCATCATCATTAAATCTTCACTTGAAGCATGATGTGAAAGATATTTTTTAGGTATAATTACTAAATTAATATCTTTTTTAGCAATTTCATCATAAATTTTGGTTGCTGTTTTTTCTAATCCATCATATGTTGGTGAAGCAAAAACAATGGTATCTGTTTCGTTAATTTTAACAAATTTATCATTACCACGAATAATTCTGTTTATATTCGAAAAAGGTTTTTCTCTATCATCAGAAATTATTAAAACTACATTTTGATCATTAACATGACTTATTGTTAGTAATTTACTTTTATCAAAATCAACATATTTAAGATCTATTGCTTTATTTATAATTGTTTCTAATCTTTTTCCTAAAATAACTACTTTTTTATCTGTTAAAGTTATTGCGTTAAAAAGTTCTTGAATTCTATACAATTGTGCTTCAAATATATTAAATAAGATTCTTCCATCTATTCTTGCTAAAGTTTCTTTAACTATTGGTTCTATTCTGTTACTTGGTGATGTATAGCCTACTTTATCAGCATACATTGATTCACTCATTAAACATAATACTCCTTGTTTTCCTACATAAGCAATTTTTCCTATATCTGTTTTATAAGCCCCTTGCATTGTTGGATCAAAGATGAAATTACTTGTATATACTATAGCTCCATCTTTTGTATTAATAACATATCCAACACTACCTGGCACTGAATGTGTTAATGAGATAGGGAATATTGATGTATTATTAAAACTAATACTCTTATGAGGTGTTATTACTTTTAAATTAGCATTTTTTATTCCACTATCTTCTAATACATTTTTAATTATTTCTAATGTAAAAGTTGTACCATATATTTCTATATCCGGTATTTCTTCTAGTATATCTGGAAGTGCTCCATATTGACTATCATGTCCGTGACTTATAAATATTCCTTTTATTTTTTCTTTATTTTCTTTAATATAATCAAAATTTGGAATTATATAATCTATTCCAAGCATTCTATCATCTGCATATTTAAAACCCGCGTCTAATATAAATATTTCTTCATCAACATTAACGACATACATATTTTTTCCTTGTTCATTTAGTCCACCTAGACCAAACATTTTAATTTTACTCATATTTTCTCCTTTCTTTTTTATACACATAAAAAGACTAATTCATTATATCAAAAAATAATGAATTAGTCTATATTTAAAAACCACTTCTTTTAAACATTCTTTCTAAATCGTAATTAGATTGGAATATTATTGTTGGTCTTCCATGGGGACAATTAAATGGATTATCACATTTTCTCAAATCAATAAGTAATTTTTCTATTTCTTCATCAGAAACATATTCATTTGCTTTGATAGCTAATTTGCAACTCATCATAATTGCTAAAGCTTCATTGAATTTTAAAATACTAAATTCTTTTTCGTAAGTTATAATTGTTTCTATTATTTTTCTTATCGATTGTTCTTCATAACCTTTAGGTAACCAATAAGGATGACTCTTTATTATTACTGAATTTATTCCAAATTCTTCTATTTCAAAACTCATATTTTGTAATAACTGAAAATTTTCTCTAAGAATTATATATTCAGTTACCGAAAGTTCTATAGTAATAGGAAATAAAAGTGAAATACTATCATTATTAGGTAATCCTAGTTTTTCTTTATAATATTCATAATTAATTCTTTCTTTGGCAGCGTGTTGATCAATCATATATATTCCGTCTTTGTTTTGACAAATTATATAAGTTCCATGAACAACACCAACATAAGATAATTCAGGTAATCTTTCTTTTTTATATTCATCTTTCTTTTCTTCTAGATTACCAAATTCTAATACTTGTTCTTCATAAACAATTTTATTTTCTTCAATATTATTTTTAGTTTCAAAATTTTCACTTGAATAATTTGCTTTATAGAAACTATTACTTTCTTCTATATGTGGTATCAAATTAGTTTCTTTCAATTTATTTTTAATTAATTTATTAACTAGTAATAATAATTCTTCTTGTTTCGAAAATTTAATATCCATTTTAGTAGGATGGATATTAACATCAACCAAACTTGGATCTAAATTAATATTCATAATTACTATCGGATATCTGTTATCAGGTTTATATGAATGATAACTATCGTTGATTATCTTATTTAATTCTGTATTTCTAACAACACGACCATTTACTAAAGTAACCATTGTATTTCTGTTTGATCTACTTACTTCTGGTAATGAAATATAACCAGTTATTAAATAATCATCATCTTCTATATTTATATCAAGCATTTTTTTAGCAGTTTCTATTCCATATATTGATTTTATTGTTTTAAGTAAATTATTAGTTCCATCAGTATTAAGTAAGACACTTCCATTATTAGATAAAACGAATTTAATTTCCGGATGTGATAGAGCTATTTTATCTATATAATCTGTTATACTAGCAAGTTCTGTATATAAGCTTTTCATATGTTTAAGTCTAGCTGGTGTATTATAAAATAGATTGTTTACTGTTATTTCAGTACCTATTCTCGAATCACTTGCTGAAACACTTATTAGTTTACCACCTTCTATAACGACGATAGTTCCTACATCACTATAACAAGTTTTTAAAGTAACTTCTGATACTGATGCTATACTTGATAAAGCTTCTCCTCTAAAACCTAAGGTATTTATCCTATATAAATCTTCTTCTGTTTCAATTTTGCTTGTAGCATGTCTATTAAAAGCTAATATAGCATCTTCTTTATCCATACCAATTCCATTATCAATTATTTTTATTTGTTTTGTGCCAGCTTCTATTAATTCAATTTTTATTTCTGTAGCATTAGCATCAATAGAATTTTCAACTAATTCTTTAACTACTGAGGCACATCTTTCAACAACTTCTCCAGCTGCTATTTTATTGGCTAAAATTTCATCCATTTGTTTTATTCTTGACATAAAATCACCTTTAATTATTATAACATTTAAAATAAAAAAAAAATAGTTTTTATACTATTTTTCCATCCATACTAAATGTTTTAACATCTTCTATTAAAACATTAACTATTTTTCCTAAATATTCTTCATCTACTTTTATATTAACTAATTTCATTGTATCTGTATAACCTATCAATTGATTTTCAAATTTTGCACTTTTTTGTTCTATTAATACTGGTACTATTTTACCTAAATAACTATTATTTGCTTCAAAAGCATATTTATTAACCAATTTATTTAATTCTTGTAATCTTTTGTTTTTTGTTTCTAAAGATATATTATCAATCATTTTAGCAGCAGGTGTTCCGATTCTTGGTGAAAATATAAAAGTAAAAGCTGAATCGAATTTGCACTCATTAACAACTTCTAAAGTCTCTTTAAAATCTTCTTCTGTTTCGTTTGGAAAACCAACTATTATATCTGTTGTAATTGAACTATAAGGAATTGCTTCTTTAATTTTTTTATAAAGTTTTAAATAATCTTCCTTAGTATATCTTCTACCCATTAATTTTAAAACACTATTTGATCCTGATTGAAATGGCAAATGTATATAAGGCATTACATTTTTATTATTTTTAATTACTTCAATCATTTTATCAGTAAAATCCCAAGGATGACTTGTAACAAATCTTATTCTGTCAATACCTGTTTTAGCTACATCTTCTAATAAGTTTTCCATTCTATAATCTTCGCTTAAATCTTTACCATAAGCATTAACATTTTGCCCTAATAAAGTTATTTCTTTATAACCTTTTTTTATTAAATCATTAACTTCTTCTAATATAAATTCTTTGGTTCTACTTCTTTGTTTTCCTCTTGTATAAGGAACTATACAATAAGTACAAAATTTATCACAACCATACATTATATTTATCCAAGCTTTATATTTAGAATCTCTTTTTACAGGGATATTTTCAATTACATCGCCTTCTATACTATAAACTTCTATTTCTTGCTTATTTTTTGTCATTACATTTTTAAGTAAATTAGGTAAATTATGAATGTTGTGCGTTCCAAAGACCATATCTAACCATTTATATTTTTCTGATATTTCGTCAACTACTTTTTCTTCTTGTGCCATACATCCACATATTCCAGCAATAACGTCTTTTCTTGAATCTTTTAGATGCTTAATTCTACCTAAATATCCAAACACTTTATCATGAACATTTTCTCTTATAGCACAAGTATTTAATAAAATAACATTAGCTTCTTCCATTACATCTGTTTCTGTATAAGACATATCTTCTAAGATAGCTTTTATGTTTTCTGAATCATGTTCATTCATTTGGCAACCATAAGTTCTAACAAAATATTTTTTACCTATTCCAATTTCTTTTAAATCTTCTTTAATAACATAATCATTTGTTTTAATTAAAACTTCTTTGTTTGTTCTTATTTTTGCTTCTTTTAAACTAGGTTTTAACATATAATCACTTCTTTTCTATACTAATTATTTTTTTATTATCTATTTTAACTACAAATTTTTCATATTCAAGAGTACCACTTTGAACAATGTTTTCTTTTAAATTTAGATTAACTTTAATGGGTTTTTGACCTTTAATACTTAAATTATTATTTGTATACACTAAAGGATATTCACTTATTTCTCCATATAAATATTTCATTTCTAAATCATATTCTAATACACTTATAAAGTTATTAACTGATTGTCTTAAAGAAAACTCTTCTGCTTGTTTAACTTCATTGATACTTCTTGTTATAGGTTTATAATCAGCTAGTTCTTTTTTTACAATATTAAAACCTTTATATAATATAAATATTACAATTAATATAATTAAAATTGATATTATTTTTTTCATCTAATCACCTTACTAATTATAACATGTAAAAAGAAAAAGTATCAACCGATACTCTTAACTTTTTGATTTTCTGGTTCTATGTAACGTTCTTTATATTCAGTATATGGTTTTGAAGATATTAATTTATTATTATTATCATAAGTTCTATTAAGTCTTTCATATACTTCTGCATCAAAAACACTTCCATCAATATTTACTTCTTTAGTTGTAGGAACTATATATTCTGTTTCATATTCATTTCCTTTGTTATAATAGTTTAGAATTTTTAATGTTTTTTCATTTATCTTAACAGTTAAACTTAAACTATTTAACATAAACTCCAATTTAATTGAAATTTCTTTTTCTTTATAATCATACTCACCATTGAACATATTATATCCTATTATGAAACTACCATGAGCGACTGTATGAAACATTTCTTGAACAATGTATTTTCTTAGTTCTTGTTGTTTAACTAAATTATCAACTTTATTGATCATTTCTAATAATTGAATATTTAATTCTTCTTGATTTGTTTTGTTATTTTCTTTTACTTCTTTTGCCATTTACTTCTCTCTCCAATTCAAACTTGTTATATTATAAAACTTTATATTATTAAAATCAATATAAATAATTAAAAAATTTTGTTTTTTTGAACATATGATGAAATCTCATTAAAGTTTTCATCATAATTGTTATTAATTCGGCCAAATTTTAACCACATTTCTGACCAAGTTATTTTTTTACTTAATAAATCAATTACTCTTTCATCAAAATATGATTTGTTTTCTTTTTGTGATTCTATGCTTAAATCAACACATTCTTTATTTTCTTCTTCATATATTTTTGATTGTATATCACATTCTAATTTATCACACATATATGCAAATATAGATTCTTTAGTTGTTTTCTCATCAAATTCTAATATTAAATTTTTAAAAGTTTCTTTTAAATTAAGATTTTTTAAAATATCTTCAATTGCTTTATGACCAATAATATTTTTTTCTTCTTTGCTTATATCCCAAGCAGTTTGATCTTTGATAATTATTTCTTCAAGTTCATGAATAGCAAGCATCATGATTACCTTTGAAATATCAATATCATATTCATATTCTGAATATATTGCTAAGGCTAACATTTGAACACCATATACATGTTCAGCAACGCTTTCTAATCTTTCCTTATCTACTTTCCAATCTAACCAACCTTTTCTAATTAGACTTTTAAGTTTATTACATAAAACATAATATTCGACAACATTTTTAGGTTTATTACTCATTATTTCACCTTTACTTTATTATTTTTAGTACTTTTTAATTCATTTATTATTTCTTTTTCAATAATAATTTCTTTTAGCATATTATGATTAATTCTATCTAATCTTTTTAGTAATTCTATATTATCTTCAAAATTATATTGACACTTTTCACTTATTTTTTTAATATTTATTTCTTTATTTATTTGAATATTATATTTTTTGGCTGAAGCTAATATTATGTCAGATGAATAGTATGATGTATGTCTATTTTCTAATTTACCATATAGATAAATTAATTCATCTTTAGTAAACAAATTATAATTGTTTAAAATCATTCTATATATTTCTTCTAATAATATATTATATTTAATTCTATTATTTTTATTTTGTTTTATTTCATGATATAGTTCTAATTTAGAAATAAATTTTTCTAAACCTGTTGGATATTGTTCTTTTAACTTAATCATTATTTGATTATATAAATCTTTAGTAGAAAAAATGTTAACACCTGTCACTTCATGCATTGCATCAAGCCAATAACCCATGTCTATTTCTTCTAATGGAATTTGTTCAAATATGTATTCAATTATTGAATTAGCAAAATAAAAATCAGATTCTTTCGAATTATCATCACTAAAATATTGATGTTTTTTAGAAAATTTTTCTGCCTTTTCCATTGTATCAATATAACAATGCTTATAATCACTAAATATAATTGGTCTACCATCATAAAAATAAATCAATTTACCTATTCCTTCATATACTTCATTTTTTAATTCAAATTCTCTATGTTTAACTAAGTATTCCTTATATGTATCAAATACTTTTGAATTATTTACAATTATACTCAATAAATGTTTTTCTTCTTTTTCATTTTTCAAAAAACATAGTTTGCCATCAAATATATATTGGCCATCATTCAATATTTTAAATTCGTCACTTTTTACATAATCAGTAAATGATTTGAATTTTTTTAAACTTTCTAAATGATTATTATCTAGTGTTATAGTATTATAAAATTGAGAAAGTCTTAGTAATCTACTTTTTTCTATTTCATTTAAATCAAAATCATCCAAATCATTAATTTTTCTTTTAATACTTTCTATTTTAATTTCATATTCATTTTTTTTAAGTATTTTTGCTCTTTCTATTTCATTAAATGAATGATAATAATTATCATAAAGAGATACTTTATCACCTATCATATAATTATATAAATAAGCTAATTTAGTTAAAGCTTCAAAATTAATAACTTCACATGTAATAATTACGTTTACAAGATTAGGAAAATTAATTACTAAATCATCTAAATTTATAATTGAGTCTGCTTTTATTTCAATATGAGAAGTATTATTAAAAGAGGATGTTAAACTTAATTTTTTAAAATCTATATTACATTCTTCAAACAATATTTTTTTACTATTTATTTTTATAAATTTAGTATTAGTTATATTACAATTTTTAAAATCTAAATCACAATTTATATTATTTAAAATATCCAAATTAATATCCATATTAACAAAAGATATTTTTTTGTTTTTAAATTTATAAAAAGAAGATGTAATAATAGTACAATTATTAATAGTTAAATTACTATTTTTAAATTCTTTATTTATTAAATCTATTGTTTCATCATCTATTATTAAATTTTCTAAAACTAACTCCTCAGCTTCTTTAATTGCTTCATAAAAATTTCTTACTCTTTTAGGTTTTATTTCTTCTTTATTTAATAGACATAACAAAACTTTCAAATTATAACCTTCTCTGGAAGAATATCCTGGATCAAGAGATTCCATTTTTTCTTTTAATATTAAACTAAAGTTATTTTCAAAAGGATTTACAATTTCTTTATTTGATTCTCTTACTAATTCTTCATACTTTTCTTTAGAAATATTAGGAATATTTAAAACAATAATACCCGTTTTTTCTAATAACCCTTTATCAATATAACATTCTACATTATTTAAATAGTAATCAATATCTTGTATATTATCTTCATATCTTAAATTTAAAACATTTTTATTTAATAGTTCTATTATTTCTTTTAAATAGCTTTTATTTTCTATCCCACAAATACAAAATCTATCTGTATTTTCTGTATTAAAATAGTATGAAAATGAACTAGAAATTCTTTTGTTAAAGATAAGCATATGTCCATAATCTAAATTCAAAACATTTTTAGAATCCTCTATTTGATCTATTTTGCCTGATATATTGCAATTTATAATTTCTTTATTTAAAATATCAAAAGCAATTTTACTAAATATTTTTAATTTTAAATTTTCCATACTATCGACCTCATTAGTTTTATATTATAGCACAATTTAATCAATTTTATTAAAAAAAACCTAAAAAGGTTTTGTATAAGAAATAAGTTTTTCAATATCAATTTTGTAAAGATTAGATTCAACGTTTTTAAACCCTATATGTTTAAATACTTTTTTAGATAATTCGTTTTTACCTCACAAACTATTTCATTGATAAAAGATATTGTTTAGACAATTCTTCTTCATCTATTTGCTCATTCGAAACTTTAATATTATATTTTAAATCTGAAGAAGAATAAATAGTATGAAATATACCATCATTAGCTAGTTTATTACTTATTTCAATTGTTGTTTTCAAATCGCAGTTATCGACTTCCCAACGATCAAAATTAGAGTTACCAATTTTGCTACATCTTAAATAGGCAAACTTAAATATTTCTTCTTTTAGTATTTTATAATATGGTTCTTTAACAGATAAATTCCAACACTTAATTATACCTTGTTCTTCAATTTCTAATATTCTATAATTTTCTAAATAATAAATACTTAAATAACATTTTAATAAATCATAAAAATCATAAATACTTAATTCATACATATTAGCACTAATGCATAAATTTTTATTTTCTAGTAGTATTTTTTTATAAGGAAATTGTTTGTTTGATAATAATAATTGTTTATAATTAGAGTCTATTACCATATTTCCCCCACTTTCTTGGAAGTATTATAGCACTCATAACCTAAAAGTCAAATTATAACAATTTACATTAAATGGTTAATATTATATAATATATTTGGTGATATTATGAAAGAGAAAATTAAAACCTTATTATTAGTTTCTATATTTGTTTTTATTGGTAATTATATTTTATTATCAATATTACCTAAAATAATAAGAAACATTTTTTTATTAGAAACCAATATGACTAATAAATTTATAGTTGGAGTAACAGTAAGAATTATTGGTCTAATTATAACGTTAATAATTCTAAAAAAATTAAAATTAAAGTTAAACTATAAATTTAACTTTAAATATTCTTTAATTAGTTGGGTTTTTATAATTTACATAGTATCCAATATAGAATTTGTACCAATTGATAATAAAATGTATTTTAATTTAGCTTTAATGATTATAGAAGCTCTATCAATTGGATTTTATGAAGAATTTTTATTTAGAGGGTTAGTATTTAATATATTAAAAGAAAAATTTAAAAATATAATTATTCCTATATCTATCAGTAGCATTTTATTCGGATTAATTCATTTCATCAATTTAAAAAACGGATATTCATTTAATATAATTTTATATCAAGTCATATATACAACAATAATTGGATTTTCTATGTCTTCCATTCTTATTAGAACAGAATACAGTATTATATGGGTTTCATTACTTCATGGTTTATATGACGTTGCTTCTGGATTTGAAAAGTTTAAAGTTTCATCTAATAATTCTGGTTCGTTAGATATATTATCTGTTTTAATAGGATTATCTTATTTTATTCCACTACTTATTTATTCTTTAATTATAATAAGAAAAAGAAAAACCTAATAATAATAGGTTTTTTTAATATCCTAGAAGATATATCATTGTCTCTTAATTGTGAATAACTACCTTTTAATTAGGTTTCTTCAAATTCAGTCGTATTTTTTTGTTTAATTATCTGTTTTTTAAATAAGCATCATTATTAAATTCATAACCAACTTTTTCAGCACAGTCTATACTTGCTAGATTATTTTTATCTATGTCTAATTTAATACAAGATATATCTTTAACCGTCATAAAATAATCAGAAATTTCTTTTAATATTTTTTTACCATAACCTTTATTTCTATAATCTTCAGCTACAGCATATTGAAGGGTTATTTCTTTATTAAAATTTTTCTTAAATATTCTAATCATACCAACAACATCATCATTTTCTTCTATTATATATGCTTTATTTATTTCTAATTCAATTGAAGATACAAATATTTCATCGATATTTTTTAGAAAAAATTGACCAAAAAACTTTATGAAAAGCAAATCATAATTCAAACCATTCTTAAAATTTAGATGTTTTTTGTTAGTTCTATCATAACTTTTTAAAACTAATGATTCTAGTTCTAAAGTCATACGGTACCTCCTCAATATTTATAGTTCAATACTATCAATTACATTGTTTGATAAATCATATAGTGTAAATGTATGATCATTATATATCATATAACTATAAGTACTATTTCTAGGCAAAGAAATAGATCCAACACATATATAAACAATTTCGCCTTCTTTTTTTATATATGGCATATGTTCATGACCATATACTAAAACACATTTTCTATTTATTTTACTATTTTTTGTATAAGAATAGTTATGACCATGAGTACAATATATATCTATATTATCAGTATTTATTAAAGCTAAATCTTCTATAATAGGGAAATCTGATGATTTAATATCAACATCAGAATCACAATTACCTCTTAAAGCTATTATTTTAGAACTATAATTAGTTAAAAAATCTTTTACATATATACTATTAATTTCAAACTTAGAGTTGTATGTTGGTCCACCATAATATAAATCACCTAAAACAACAATTTTATCAAAGTTATGATTATTTATTAATTGTTCAATATATATTAAATTGTCTTTAATTCCATGTATATCTGAAAAAAACAATATTTTCATATAATCACCTTTGCCTTATATCAGAATTAATTAATTCATTTTCTATTTTTTGTTCTATTACTAAACATTCTTTTTGGATGTAATCTTGAACTTTTTGTTTGAAATTTATATATATTAATTCTTTTTTACCTAATTTATTATTTAATTCTGTTATTTGACCATCAATATATTCAATGTCCTTAAATAGCATCTTTTTTTCTTCAAGAGAAACTTTAGAAATCTCTTTTTGTATACATATATATTCATTATATAGATTATTTACCTCTTTTTTTAAACTTACTAATTCCTTCAAGGTCATTATAGCTTCTGTTCTTATTATACTAATATCTTCAAACTTAACATCACTATTTCTTAATTCTTTTCTAGTAAGTTCCAAATCATATTCATAGGAATTATTTACTATAATTCTATTTTTATAATTTAAACTTAAAAATGGTGATAATATAACTTCATCTTCATAATTACCTTTGTAATCTTCAATAGAATTCATAACAAAGTAAGGAACATTTGAAAGTGGTTTTATATTTAACAATACTTTCGAGTTTTCTTTAAAAGAAGCTGTAAAATAATGTTTTGCCATATCTTTATTAAACGTTGTTGAAATAAAACCTATATTACTTTGTTTTATATTTGAAGTACTAGTTCCTCTATATAATTTATATTTAGAAATATCATTGATGTAGCTCATTTTAACCATCGCACTATACATAAGTAATATTTGATCAATATCTTTAACTAAGTCTACTTCTTTTTCATATAAAGGGAAATAAAATCTATTATCAAGTAAATAAGAGTATTCATTTGATAAGTCACTAGATAATAAAGAGTTTATTTGTTTATGAGAAATTCCTGTATAATCAATAAGACTTTTGATTTCTTCTTCTGTTATTTTTAAATTTGTTGTATTCATAAATCACTTTCCTTATTTTAATTATAACAAAAACAATAATAAATATAAACAAAAAGAGTCTATATTTAGACTCTTTTACATATTTTTTTTGTTTTTTCTATATAATTATATTCATTTTCAAGACTTTCTACTTCTACTCTTAATAAACCTATTTTTCTTAAAACTTCAATATTTTTATCAATATTATCAATATGAGAAATAATATTATCAATTTTCTTATCAAGAAAATAAGCTCTAATTGAATTAAAATCACCCATATCTATATTTTTCTTAACAACCTTTTCTAAAACATTTCTTATATTAATATCTCTATCTAAAAATTCTGTTTTAGAATCACTAATTTTAACTTCTTTTACTTCTTTATTTAAAAATAAATAAAACCACTCTGCTATAATATGTCTATTACTTAAAATATAAGGTTCTTCTTCTGAAATTAAAACCGAATTATTTAAATGCTTATAAGTTTCTTCTATATCCAACTTTGATAAAACTTTATTATAATATTCCTCAATATATATTTCAATATATTTTGAAGTAGGATCATCAATAACTGGAATACCAAAATTAAAAATAGCTATATTTTCAGCATTCATAAAATTTTCCTTTGAAAGGGAAAATTTCTTAATATTAGCATTCATACTGTTTTCATAACTACTTGTATATATCATAATTATCTTCCTTTCATTTATTATTAGAATAATTCATTAGTAATTCTTAAAAAACTTTTCTTTTTGTATTAATTATAGGTGGAATTTAAGTTTTTTTAAAGCTTTGCTTTGAATTTCACTAATATATTGGTTACTAACGCCCCAGTCGTTTCCTATTTCTCTAAGGCTATGAACAACTCCATTTACAAACCCAAATCTTTTATATATAACTTCTTTTTCTTTGTCTGATAATATATTTAACGTTTCTTCTATTGCTTCTCTTTCTAATTTTTTTATAACTTCATCCTCTAAAGAGGTATTTTCAGTAATATAAGTATCTAAAAAAGGTTTTTCAGTTGACTCTTCAGTATTTTGATCAATACTAATAAAATTTAAATTTAAATTAATCATTTCCTCAACCAAATCAACACTAATATCTAAGCCTTTTGAAATTTCATAAATGCTTGGTTCTCTATTATTTAAAACATAAAATTTATTTTTAAAAAAAGATATTCTTTTAATAATTCGTATTGTTGAAATAGGTTTTCTCACTAATGAAGCTTTATTTTCAATTTCTCTGATTATTGTTCCTTGAATATAAGGATAAGCATATGTAGAAAAACGATTTTGTTTACTAACATCAAAACTATCAACAGCTTTAATTAATCCTATATTTCCTTCTTGAATTAAATCAAAAAAACTTAATCCTTTATCTTTATTTTTTGAAGCAATACTAACTACTAATCTTAAGTTTGATTCAATAGCTTTTTTTCTAGCTACTGAATCACCTAATTGAACTTCTTTAAAAATTTCTTTTTCTTCAGTTGCATTTAATAATGGTATTTTTGAAATACTAACAAGATATTCTTTTTCATAAATATCAATATTTCCATAAAAAACATTTTTTTCTTCCATACTTACTCCTAAACTCTTTATAAAAAAACTTCTGGAACAGAAGTAAAATTAACACAAATGGTGTCCCCTCACGGGCTTGAACCGTGGACCCACAGATTAAGAGTCTGTTGCTCTACCGACTGAGCTAAGGAGACATATATCTCTTAATGAGACATATAAATTATATCATATATTTTATAATTTTTAAATTATTTTTTTAATTTTCGATAAATTGGTAATAATTTTATATATATATTATAGATGAATTTGTTTGTAACTAAATCAAATTCACCAATAAACTCACATAAATCTCCACCAAATCTTTTCTTGAAAAAATGAATTCCATAAATTGGGGCTTTAGGATCTGGATTTTCTATTCCTGTTGTTCCAAAAAAATCTATTAATTCATATTTCTGTTCTAACGAATCTTTAATAATTGTATAGTAAAGCAAATAATTAGCATTTAAGTTCATTAACTTAGAATTATTTCCTCCGTGAACAGTCCAAACTTTATTTCCATATTTAACAGTTATTATAGAAGCTAAAACAATAGACTTTTCTTTAATATCTTTAAATAAATCAATATCTTTAATTAATCTTTCTATTTGATTATTTAATTCATTAATCTTATTATTATATTTATCTATATTTTGATATTTTTCTTTATCTATACAATTTAATTCATTATTTAGTTCTTCTAATTTATTTGAATAAATTTGTTTTAAATCATTAATATCTACCTTAGCTATATATAAATCACTCATGTTTTTTTTGTTCAAAATTTCATAAAAAGATTTATAGTACTCTATTGGTGATTGAATTAATTTATCTCTCTTTGCTGTCTCAATCATAGTTTCATAAAAAGAATCAATATCTTCATTATTACCAATGTATATATTTAAATTATACTGATTACCTTTATTTAATATTTTTCTTGTTGTTGGATGAATTTCTTTATATAATTCATCAATATTTCTTTTTAAATTTAGTCTAAAAGTAAATCTTGGTTGTTCATTTTCAAATCCTTTATTGAAACCTTTATGTTTATAACCTAAATTTTTTAGTAAATCGATTACTTCTAAATTAGTGTTTATATTTAAATCCGGATCCATTCTTAAAAATAAAATGTTTTTTTCAATTGAATATTTTTTTAAATACTTTGTAAATAAAGTTACTAGTTCTTTATTTTTATAATCTATAATAAATCCTCTTGGACAATAAAAATAACTATATTTAAAAATTAATTTTTTTTCTAGCAAAAGTGCGGTTGCTAATAAAGTTCCATTTTCTTTTATTCCAACATAATGAGGAATAAAACCTTTTTTTTTTCTTATTTCACCAAAATAATAACTTTGCATAAAATGAGATTTCTCATGATTTAAAACAAAATTTTCATACTCTTTTTCACTTATGTCAGTAACAAATTCCATAAAATCACTCTTCCTAATAAATATTATAACATGAATTAATCAATTATTAAGAAAAAAGAAATAGAATTATTCTATTTCTATATCACCTGATGTTGTTGCTATTTGAAAAGTATTATTATCGTTTTTAAATTCTCTTTTACTAACATTTACATCACCACTAACTGTATCTGTCAATATTTTACATTTACTATCATTATTCATATTAATATCAACTTCTCCTGATACAGTTTTTATTGATGAATTATTAACTATCTTTAAGTCATCAATTTTTATGTCTCCGCTTGTTGTTCTTAAAGTCAAAGAATTTTCTAATTCATTTATTGAAATTTCTCCTGACACAGTTTTTATTGATGATTTATTTGCTTTAATTGAATCAGCACTTATATCACCACTTGTTGTTTTTATAGAGTTATTAACAGATTCTATTTGATTAATATATATTTCTCCTGATACAGTTTTCAACTCAATATTCTTTGCTTTTATGATTGAATTTAAATCTATATTTCCACTTACTGAAATAGTTTCAAATTTATTTAAATTCATTTTATCAATTGAAAAATCTATTTCTCCTGATGTAGTCTCAATTTCAAGATTATTAAGATAACTATTTGGAATATATATTTTATATTTTGAATTAGAACAGTTTAAAAAACAAAATCTAAACATTCTTTTATCTTTAATTACCAATCTATTATCTGTTACTATTTCTTCATATTTTTTTGTTTTATCATTTCCATATTGTATTACTTTTAATTTATCATTACTTGATTTATAAAAAGCAACATCTGAACTATCAAATAGAAATAAAAGATCTTCAGTTTTGGCTATTGAATAAGTTTTTTCACTTACTATCTTTTTAAAACTATTAAAGTTATAATCTTTATTTAATATAAGAAAACTCATTATCCCAATTAATATTAATATTATACTTAAAATCAAGAATATTAAAATATAACTATATTTCTTATTCATTTTTATCACCTCTAACATTTATAATTAAACTAGCAACTTGTTCAAAAAGACCACCTATAATAAATAAAACCCAAGTAATATACCAAGCATTTGTTATAAAACTAACTATAAAATATATTATTACTATTGATGACCATATAATAGAAGAAATGTTATTTCTTATCGCTTGTTTACGATTTTTTTTATTTTTCCATTCTTTAAACTCTTCTACCATAGTATCATCTTTTTTATTATAATTTGGGATTGACATATTATAATATACAAGTATGCAAGTTGACAAACCGATTATTCCAAAGAATGATGTAACAATAATCGCTTCATCCATATTAAATGATTCAAGTAATATTACAGATATAAGAGCTAATATATATAATCCTATACATAAACTAGTTATAAGAGCTTTCTTTTTTCTATAATCTAAATTTTCACTACCATTATTTGTATTTAATAATTCTTGTATATTACCAATTCCAGATATAATTTCGTTATAAGCTTCATTTGAGTTTTTACCTTCATTTATTAGATCTGTATACTTTTCTCCTAAATCAAGTAACAATTCCTCTTTTAATTCATTAGACTTTTTTGGTGCATTTTCAAATAATTTTTCTACATATTTTTTTATTTCATTCATATATTACCTCCTATATTATTTTATCAATAATATTTTTTGTTTCCTTCCAATCTTCTTTGTTTCTTAAATAATTTTTCTTTCCTTCTTCAGTTATTTTATAATATCTTCTTCTGGCACCAGTTTGTTGATTACCCCAATAAGATTCTATATAGCCATTTTCTTCTAGCCTTTTAAAAGCTGAATAAAGTGTGGCCTCTTTTAATTCATAACTGTTATTTGTTTTTGATTTTATTGTCTTGTTAATTTCATAGCCATAACTATCACAATTGTTTAAATGGGCTAATATAATTGTTTCTGTATGCCCTCTTATAATATCCGATGTTAACAAATTATCACTCCTAACTAGATACATTATATTCTAATATACCTCGCCTGTCAATGTATATTTTAAAAAAAAATCATTTTTATGATTTTTATTTTATTTTATTCTTATTTCCTTTTAGTCCACCATTATATGTACTTAATATATTAGAATTAAACGAAGTAACTTTTTTAGCACTAGTTTTATAATCTCTAATTGCTAAAGTTATTATATCATCTAATAATGTTTTGTAGTCTTTATTAACTGGTTTCCATAAATAGAAAGATAGTGAACCTGGTATTGTATTTGGTTCATTAACATAAACTTTATTTGTTTTTTTATCAATTAAAAAGTCTATTCTAACTACGCCACTCAAATTAAGAGCTTTAAATGCTTTAAGAGATAATTCTTTTACTTTATCATTTAAATTATTATCAAGTCGGGCTGGTATAATCATTTCTCCAGTACTCATTTCTCCAGTAGTAATTTTTCCAGTTGTTTTAGAACCCTTCATTTTTCCTTTTGAACCACCTATGTATTTATCTTCATAAGTTAAAAAATCATTTTTAGTTAGCATTTCTGCTATAGCACTTGTCTCAGCATATTCATAATTTCCAACAACACTACAGTTTACTTCTAACAAATTATTTATTACTTCTTCAACAATAATTTTGTTATCATACTTTATTGCTTCTTCAATACATTTTTCAATGTCTTTTTCTTCTTTAGCAATACTTATACCTATACTACTTCCTAACTTAGCTGGTTTTATAATAACTGGATATCCTATTTTTTTAATATCTTTTAATATTTTTTCTGAATTTTCTAAATATTCTACATCATAAAACCAAGTATAATTAGCCATAGGAATGTCATAGTCTTTCATAACTTGTTTCATTACAACTTTATCTTGTCCAAGAGCTGCACCTAACATAGAACATCCAACATATGGGATTCCTACGCTTTCTAAATATCCAGCTAAAGATCCATCTTCAACACCTTTACCATGAACAATAGGGAAAACTATATCTAATTCTTCAACATTTTTTTGGAATATTCCTTTTGTACTTTGTAAGAAAAAACCATTTTCCTTTTTTACTAAAACTATTCTTTTAGCATATCTTTTTAAATTATCAAAATCCTTATAAACATCCATTTCCATAAGCATTTTTCCAGTATACCAAATTCTATCTTTACTTATATAAATTGGAACAATATCATATTTTTCAGTATCCATAAAATTCATAGCTTGAACTGCAGTAATTATACTTACTTCATGTTCTACTGTTTCTCCCCCAAAAATTACACCAACTTTTATTTTCATAAAATACCTTCTTTCTACTTCTCATTAAATATATCTGGTAAATCACTTTGTATTAAAACATAAGTTTCTTTTTCTCTAAGTGATTCTAACAAATTAATAGCATCTTGTATATTATTTAAAACATGAATTTTGTTTTTTGCAAATTTATTATTAATTAAACCATCATAAACAGGCTTTGTTTGCTCTTTTCCAAGTAAAATAACTTCATCAACTTTATTTGCCATATAATCGCCAAGTTCTTTATTTAATTCATAAGATTTATCTCCAAGTTCTATCATTCCTGAAGATATAACTATTTTTTTACCTGGCATACTGTTTATTACATCTAAAGCCATTTTTGTTCCATCGGGATTAGCATTATAAGCATCATCAATAATATTTAGGTTGCCTACTTTTTTTAATTCTAATCTATGTTCAACAGGTTTTACTTTCTTTACTCCTGCTTGAAGTTGCTTAATTGATATATTAAGTTCTTTTCCTAAAGCAATACCAGCTAAAATATTATATATGTTAGCTTTACCTAATAATTTTGTTTCAAATTTATATTTTGTTGTATCATTTTTAAATATACAATCGAATGTTGTTCCATCATTGTTTAATTTTATATTAGTAGCTCTAACGTCTACTTCTTTATTATCAATACCAATGAAAACTGTTCTAACCTTATTTTTTAGCTTATAACTTAATTGTAATTTATCATCACCATTTAAAACACCTATTCCATCACTAGGTAATGATTCAATAAGTTCAAATTTTCCTTCTTGAATATTTTTTTGTGATCCGAAGCTTTCTAAATGAGCAACTCCTATTTTAGTTAAAATACCATATTTAGGATGAACTAAATCACATAGTTCTTTTATTTCTCCTTTTTTAAAAGCACCCATTTCAGCTATAAAAATATCATTGAATTTGTCCAAATGATTATTTATTGTAATAATTAATCCAAGTGGAGTATTGAAGTTTTTAGGAGTTGGAAGCGAATTATATTTAACACTCAATATATCATTAAGTATATTTTTACTACTTGTTTTACCATAACTTCCAGTTATTCCAACAACACTTAAATTATTCATGTTTTTAAGTTTTTTAACTGCTTTCTTTTTAAACCCATTATTTATCATTTTCTCAATTGGAATATTTATTATATTAGATAAAAGCGTTATATAATTATTTAAATATACAAATATACCTATTATTAAATAATACATAGTTATGTATTTTTCATTAAAATTAATTGTCATTAATAATAAAGCAATATATATAATGAAATGTGTTACGAATAATCTTTTTACTCTTTTTGTAATTTTAAGTTCTAATTTAGTTTGTTCTTTTTTAGAATTATATAAATATAAAAGAGACATTACAGTATAAAAAGCAACAACTAAAATCATTATTATTGATGCATCTTTTATTATAAATTGAAAGAAAATAATATTGACTATCAAAATATCAAAATTATAAAATTCTTTCTTTTTATTTTTTTTAATCCATTTTAAATATCTATTACCATCATTGTACCAATTTTGTTGTAACATTTGAAAAGACTTAGTTGTTTTTAAATAAACATATACAAATATTGGTAAAATTGAAACTAAAAATTTTACTATCATTTAATTCACTCCTAATCATTTATAAAACTATTTATTATATTTATAGTTTGTCCTAATCTTTCTAAATATGCATAATGAGTACAGTTTTCATAGACAATAACTGCCGAATCAGATATTAATTTTTCTAATTCGTAAGCTCTACTAACATCGACTGCTTCATCATTTGTTCCCCATATTATAATAGTTGGACAATTTATTTTTTTTACTTCTTCTGTTATATCTAAATTAACTGTATTTACAAGTATTTTTCTCATCAACGTTGAAGCATTTTTATAATCTGTTGACCCAATATGTTTTTTAGCAAATTCTTCGAATTTATTTAATAAAGGGACTTTTTTTAATTGTTTTAAAGCTTTTGTTTTAATAGATAATTTTTCTATTTCTTTTTTAAAAGGACTAGCTAAAAGTATAAGTTTTGATACTTTATATTTACTAGCATATAATAAACTTATTTTACCCCCAAATGAATGACCAATTAAAATAGGTTCTTTAATTTCTAATTTATTTAAAAGTTCGTTTATACATTCTACGTAATCAATAACTTGCCAATCAAAATTAGGTTCACTACTTTTTCCATAACCTGGTAAATCTAGTATTAATATATCAAAACTTGAAGCAAATGGATCTCCGAGAGGTTTCATCATTTGAATATTTTGACCCCATCCATGTAATAAAACTACAGTCTTACCTGACTTATTACCATATCTTTCATAATTTATATCTATATCTTTAATTTTCATCAGCATATAATCACCACTAACATTATAACATTAAATACACTAATTTAAAAATAAAATCATTACTTTATTTGAATTTTTTAAAACAAAAAGAAGCTATTAGCTTCTATATTGAATCAATATTTACTTTTACTTTTTTAAGATTATTAATATATGAAGAAGCTTGAACTAAAGTTCTAATAGCGTTTGCTGTCATTCCTTCTTTACCAATTACGGCTCCAACATCTTCGCTACTAACTAATACTTCTATCGTGATATACTCTTCATCTTCATAAGATTTTACTGATACAGTCTCTGGATCTTTAACAATATTTTTTACTAAATATTCAGTAAGTTCCGCTAATGTATTCATTATTTACCTTCTTTTGTCATTTTTGATTCATGGAATTTCTTCATAATTCCTTGTTTACTAAATAGATCTCTAACTGTATCTGTTGGAATAGCTCCATTACTTAACCATTTTAAAGCTATTTCTTCATTAATTTTAATTTCAGCTGGTTCTGTAATTGGATTATAAGTTCCAACTGTTTCAATAAATCTACCATCTCTTGGACTTCTTGAATCTGCTGCTACAACACGGTAAAATGCTCTTTTTTTAGCACCCATTCTTTTAAGTCTTAATTTAACTGCCATAATATCCCTCCATTCAACTGTATTAATATTATCATAATATTATATAGGTGTCAACCTTTTTTTATTAACACCAATAAAAAAACACTTACGTGCTTTTAATAAAACTTGGATCAACCGAATCATCTATATCTTTTAAAACTTCTTCGTTTGTGTCTTCTTCTATTTCATCCCAAGGTTCTTCGTCATCTTCGATTGAAATTTTTACTTTAGTTTCACCTATCATTTCAATTCCTAACTCTTTTTCAATATCAAAATTAATATTACCATTATCATCAATTTCTACTTTAATACAATTAGGTTGTTTTAATGTTCTAACTATTATATCTGTATCACTAGTTAAATCTATATTTTCTCTAATTTTTATATTAAATAAATCATTATATGATATTTTTTTATTAACTACAGTTGTTTTGGTATCATTCTCATATGAATACCAAACATTAACATCATAAGAACCATCTACTCCTATTTTTTCTTTTGATTTATATCCCTTAAAATTATGATTGATGACCCAACATCCTAAAACAGTTGTTGGTATTGTCTCTGTAGTTATTGTATAATTATTCTTAAAATATTTTTTTCCTTTACCAACAATAGCTTTTGTAACTATCTCCTTAAATGTTGCCATAATATCACCTCTTTAATCTAATTTATGCTAAAGATATAAAAAAGTATACAAAAAAACAGTTTAAAATACTGTTATTTTTTAATTTTATAAAATTTTGAAACTACTTTAGAAAAATCATATAGTATTGTATTACTATTATTTATAGCTATGCTTTTCCCAATCGCTTTACCACCTATTGTTAAAGCTGCAACTGTCGATGTAACAAATATAATAACATAAAATTTATTAAATGGAGTTAGCGGGGCTAAATTAATAGCAATAATTGAACTCGATGTACCCGAAATAATTCCACATATATCACCTACTACATCATTACAAAACGAAGAAACTTTATCAGCATTTTTTTTAAACAAAACCGCTATATCAGCTCCTCTTACTTTTCTTGAATTCATAGAATTAAAAGGAACTATATCAGCTGCTGTTACTGCTACGCCAATCATATCAAATAAAACTCCTACAAATATAAATAAAACCAATATAATTATTCCCGATGATATATTGACATTTGGAATTATAGTTTCAGATAAGACTGATAAAAAAAATGAAATTGAAAATGTCAACAACACAATTTTAACAACCCATTTATATTCTACGTGTTCTAATTTTTTAGGTTTTTTCAACAATTTTAATAAACTTTTCTTTTCATCCTTATTCATAATTCACCTTTACCTAGAGTAATTATATCATAGACTTTTTTAATTGTACATATTTTAAAAAATATGATAATTTTTAAATATATATAATCAATAAAAAAAGGAATATTTTCCTTTTAATCTTGTTTGATGGCTATTAATAAAGTTAACTTTATGTCTTAGGTCAAGTAGAATTTCTCTAGTTTTTACTTATCGTTACCAATAAGCGGTTCCCCTTTAAAAAAACCAATATACTGTCACCAAATATATGACTTGATTACCACTTAGTACATACTGCAATCCCATATCAATGTCACTCTAGGAATTTTCTTCAACAACCATTTATTATTAATTCTTTTTTGCAAACATGGTTTCAAAAAGCAATGATTATATATTTTTGGCCTAAAATATATAACCTGTCATTTATTCCCCATATTCACGCAAGACAAGCTACGCTACTCGTAAGTTTCCCCACATAGTAGGTTTAATCCTAAGTCGTCACAAGTCCATCAACATTTCGTGTATAGGCTTATAACAAGGTTAGGTCTCCACGAATATTGGGTCGATTACGTATGCCATTACGGTCGCCCAATACTCTATCTCCCAGCACTCACCCTAGACTGGGCGTCTAAAGCAAGCACCAAAAGCTTCACTGATGTGCTCTTTAATGGATTTTTAGCCCCATCTTCATAATAAATTCAATTGACTAGAATAATGTGCCATCAAATTTATAACTGTTATTATATCAAATTTTTTTCTTTTATTCAAATTTATATATATTTAATTTGGTTAGCGATGAATTTTTTTTTGAAATAGAAATGTTCATATAACTTAATATATCTAAATCAGTATACTGTGTACAGATAATATTATTATCAATATAGTAATTCATGTTATTTATATTAACTATTAAATTATTAATTAAAACATCTTTGTTACTAATGTACTCATTAATATTAATTTTTTTATTATTCAATATTAAAACATTATCTTTAAAATGTTTTTTCATATTTTCAAAAATGTAATTACTAAATTTTTCTATTTGGTGTTGTTGTAGAAGCATTTTATTTACTTCGTCAATAATTACGTTTTTTTGAATATCAATTGATACTTTATAGTCCAAATAAATAGGTTCTGTATAAGGAGTTGTTATATTCATATCTACTTTAATTTCTAAAATGTTATTATTTAATGATGATGTTATATTTCTAACAACATCTATTTTGTTTTTCAATTTTTCCTTTTCTTTAAAATTAATAATAAATTCTTTTAATTTTAAATCCATTTTATCAATTTCATTATAAAGCTTTTTTGTTAATTCATCACTTACATTAATCTCTATTATTTCACTAATTATATATGAATTAATATAATCTTTAATTTCTTTTGAAACTTCTTTAGTATTAACTTTTATTTTAACATAACTATTTAATTGTTTAATTGAATTGTTTGGATTTAAAACTTTAGCTTCTTTTTTGTTTTCTGTTTTGAAATGATCATTTAATATATTATATTCAAAATAGAAAATAACAAAAATACTCAAAAAAAGAAAAAATATAATTAGTATTTTTTTCATTATTTATTTTATTAATTTAATTATTCTTTCTTCAATAGAATTATAATCAAAATCCATATATTTTAGAACTTCATCTTTTGAACCACTAACTCCAAATTTATCAAGTGTTATTAAATAATTATTATTATAAACAAACTTTTCCCACCCAAATGATGATCCTGCTTCAATAACAATCTTTTTGAAACCGATTGGAAGTATTTCATCTTGATATGCTTTTGTTTGTTTTATAAACAATTCCATACATGGCATACTTACAACTCTCAAATTTAAATCAAATTTTCTTTTCAAATTACTTGAAACTGTAAGTGCTGTTGAAAGTTCTGTTCCTGTAGAAATTAAAATTCCATTTAAAGTTCCTTCTTCTTTTTTTAAAATATATGCACCTTTTTCAACATTTGCTTTTTTTGTCAAAGTTAAATTTTCAACATCATTTCTCGATAAGATTAAACAACTTGGTTTATTTTTAATATTTAAAATAGTATTCCAGCACTCTACCAATTCATTAGCATCACAAGGTCTAAAAACATTTAAATTTGGTGTTGCTCTTAACATAGCTAATTGTTCTATAGGTTGATGTGTAGGTCCATCTTCTCCAACTAATATAGAATCATGTGTAAAGATATAAGTTACCGGTAAGCCAATAAGTGCAGACATTCTTATTGCTGGTTTCATATAATCAGAAAAGCTTAAAAAAGTAGATCCAAATGTTTGATAATTATAAAGAGCTAAACCATTAAGTATTGCTCCCATTGCGTGTTCTCTAACTCCAAAAAATATATTTCTTCCTTTAAAATTATTACTTGATATATCACCAAAATTATTTAAATATGAAAACGTTGCTTTTGAAACATCTGCTGTTCCACCAATAAAATTAGGTAATTTTTTAGCAATTTCAGAAATAATTATTTGATTTGTTTTTCTTGTAGGTTCTTTTAAATCTTCAAAATGAAAATCTTCTATATTTAAATGAACAAATTTTTGTTCACCTAAAACAAAGTCATAATTATTGTGATCTACATTTAATTCGTTATTTTTGTAAAGTACATAATTATTAGCCCATTCTTTATATTTTAAATTGCTTCTATCCATGATTTGTTTTTTAAAATTATTTTTTGATTCTTCGTTAACATAAAATGGAACATCAAGAATGTTTAGATTTTTTTTAATTTGTGTTGTATCTTCTTTAGTAAGGGGTTTTCCATGGACTTCACTTGTACCTTGTGCAAATGAACCATTACCTATTATTGTTTTAATTTCTATAATTGTTGGTTTATTTGAATTTTTAGCCTTTAATATAGCTCTATCAATTTCCCTTACATCATTACCGTTTTTGACATAAATAGTATTCCAATTTAATGATTTGAATTTTTCTAAAACATTTTCTTTTAAAGAAAGTTCTGTTGAACCATCTAAACTTATATTATTCGAATCATATAAAACAATTAAATTATTAAGTTCCAAATTACCAGCTATACTAGCAGATTCTGAACTTACCCCTTCCATTAAGTCGCCATCGCCACATAAAACATATATGAAATGATCAACTAATGATTTATTAATTTCAAATTTACTTTTTTTAGGGATTCTTAATTCTTCGTTTAATTTTTTTTCTGCTATAGCCATACCAACAGCGGAAGCAAAACCTTGCCCAAGCGGACCTGTTGACATATCAACACCTGGTGTTACAGAATACTCAGGATGACCTGGTGTTTTATAACCAACTTTTCTAAAATGTTTTAAATCATCAAGAGATATATCATATCCTGCCATAAATAAAGTTGCATAAAGAAGTGCTGAACCGTGCCCAGCCGACATAATAAATCTATCCCTATTAGCCCATTTCTCATCATTTGTACTTATATTCATATGCTTTGAATATAAAGTATAAATAATTGGAGCAGCACCTAAAACAATTCCAGGATGACCACTCTTTGCTTCACTAATCATGTCTATACCTAATGATTTAATATTTGCAATTATTTCATTATCCATACTATCACCTACCATACTATTATAGTATAGCAAATTTTTAAAATAATATAAAGTTATTATTGCTCATTAATTAGAATATTATTGTTGATTTTTTCCAAATCTATATTTTCTTTTTGAGATGAACTCATATATGTTATCCCAAAAACCATTATTATAAATCCGATAATAACTTTACTTTTTAACATTTCCTTCATATTATTTCCTCCTCTTTGTTGTAATTATAATAACACGAACATTTATTCGTGTCAATATGTTTTTCGAACAAATGTTTGACTTTTTGTAAAATGAGTGATATACTTTACATGTAATAAAAGGAGGTTATTCATTTGAAAGAACTAACAAAAAGACAGAAAGATATTTTAGATTATATAAAAAACTATATGATATCTCACGGATATCCACCAACAATTAGGGAAATCGGAAGTGATTTAGGTGTCTCTTCTCCAGCCACTATTCATGCTCATTTATCTAATTTAGAAGAAAAAGGTTATATTAGAAAACAAGATTCTAAAAACAGAGCTATTGAATTATTAGTAGAAAATGAATTTATTATAAAAGATGAACTTACAGTTTCTGTACCATTACTTGGTAAAATAACTGCTGGTAATCCTATAGAAGCAATAGAGCACCCTGATGAGTACTTTAATTTACCTTCTTATTTAATTCCTAAGAATAAAGAAGTTTTTACTTTAAATGTAAACGGTTCTAGTATGATTAATGCTGGAATATTAGATCAAGATATTATTATTGTTGAAAAAAGAAATACAGCAAGAAATGGTGAAATAGTTGTTGCTATGACGGATGATAATGAAGTAACTCTTAAAACATTTTATAAAGAAGATGGGCACTTCAGACTACAACCGGAAAATGATACTATGGAACCAATAATTTTAGAAAATGTTACTATATTAGGAAAAGCTATAGGATTATATAGAAAAATATAAAAAACTGAGCAAACAAAAAAGGAATTAGATTTATATATCAATTCCTTTTTTTATTAATTATTTTCTCTTTCTATCTTTGAATATAAACAACCACAATAATCTTGTCTATATAAATTGTATTTTTTAGCTAACTCTATGCTTTTTTTGTATCCTTCTTTTTTCTTAAAATCAGAATAAAGATATTTAATTTGATATTTATTTTCTAAATAGTTTCCGATTTCATTTATCTTAAAACTATTTTTATAAGGACTTATAGTAAGTGTTGTTGTAAAATAATCATATTTAAGTTCTTTTGCTTTTAAAGCTGTATTTTCAAGTCTTAATTTATAGCAAGAAAAACACCTTTTTCCACCTTCTCTTTCATTTTCCAAACCTTCTGAAATTTTTAAAAAATCATTATAATTATAATCTGAATCTATTATATTTAATTTGTTTTTTGTTTTAAATTGATCTAAAGATTTAATTTGTTCCGCTTTTCTTTTTTCATATTCTTCTAATGGATATATGTTTGGATTATAATAATAAACAGTTATATTAAAATAATTTGATAGATATTCTATTACATAACTACTACAAGGAGCACAACAACTATGTAATAATAACGAAGGAACAACATTTTCTTTTTCAATACTATTAATTATTTCATCTAATTTTTTTTGATAATTTTCTTTCATAATTCACATCCTATTAATATATTATCATTTTTTAATAAAAAAAAAAAGTTTTTGATTATACTATAATTTAATATAATTGTTATAATTTTTTAATTTTTACAAACAATATAAAATGAGGAGGTAATAAAATGAAAAAAATTTTTAAAATATTATTTATTATAATAAGTTTTGTTATAATAGGTGAGAGTTCTGTAAAAGTATCTGCCCAAGTTGATACCAATATGAATGATACAACAACTTATAATACCACTAATGATACAACGGATAATACCATGGATAATACAACAACTGATAACAATGATACAACAGATATTATCACAACAACCGATAATGATGATATTTTAGAGGAAACAGATGAAGATAACGACTTCATCGAAAACATAATATATTCTATTGGAGGAATTATATTAGGTAGTGTAATAACTTTTATGTTCGTCCATAAAGACAACCATATATAAAAAAGGAATCAAAATTCCTTTTTTTAATATTAAAAATTAAGCATTAACCAATCTGGTTTAAAAATCATAAGTAATCCTATTAATAACATTAATATACCACCTATTAAATGAGAGTATTTACTATATTTGTTTGATATTCCAGTTATTTCTAATGTAAACATTGCAATCATAAATATAATAATATCATCTAGCAAATAAAAGAAAATATATATTAAAATGTAACCAAAATAAGTTAATTTATCCAAATCATTTAAAGCTAATATTTCTGTAAATACAACAGGCCAACCTGCTGAACAAGCAAATTCTATAAAATTAACTGATATAGCCAATCCTATTATTCCTATAATAGCTAATAGCAAACTTTTTTCATTAACAAATTTTTTAATTTTTTGCATTATTTTTTTTCTTTTACTATTATCAACTATTTCACATCCAACATCTTTTTTTGTACTTTTATAATAACTGCGAAGATTAAACAAAGCGCCAGCTATCGCAACAAAACCTATTAAAATTTTAATAGTATTAACTTGGATAGCCGAAAGCATTATATTTAACCATGCCATCATAAATAACAAATATATAAGCGCTGATGTTGTTAAAAATATTAATCCCAAAATAATCATTCGTTTTTTATTACCTGTTCCAAGTAACATACTTATTAAAAATATTAAAATCCATATAGCACAAGGATTAAATCCATCAACAAATCCTATAATTGATGCAATTAACGGAAGTGATACTTTTTTAGAATCAACCTTTCCTAAAATAGGCAAAACTACTTTGCTTGTTTGCTCTTTATCTGATTTTTTTAACTCGTCAACATTAACTGAAGAGTTATTTTTAATAACTTGTTTAACAACATCTATATATTCTTCACTTCTATATTTTTCTACAAAATGTTTTATTTGTAGTTTAATATTTTCACTATAACCAGTAAGTCCGACTTCGCCAATTACAGTATAAGGAACATAGTTATTTGTTGAATTAAATGATTTCTTAACTAAATCTAATAAATCACTATTATCTTTATTACTAGTTACTTCATACAATTCTAAATTAATATCGTTATTTTCTTTTAAATATTCATTTAAAAATTTCTTTTCTTCTATACAGTGAGGACAAGTTGAACTATAAAACAAATGAATTGTTATTTCTTTAGCGCTTACTCCTATACTTAAAAAGAAAAATAATACTAATGAATATATTATTTTTTTTATACTACTCATATTACTCTCCTATACTATTTATTATATCAAACATTTCTTTTTTGGATTTTTCTCCAACTATTCTTTTAATTTCTTTATCGTTATCAAATATTATTATAACAGGTAATATGTTACCAACATTATATTTTTCAACTAGAACAGACTCTTCATCATAATCATATTCTACATATTCATTATTTGGATTATTTTGTTTTAGTTCTTTCCAAAATTTGTAAGTAACTATACAACTAGTACACCAAACTGAACTTATTCTTATTATTTTCATAATTTCACCTTCAATTATTTTAAATTAAGCTTATTATAACAAACGTCAAAAAATTTAAGAAAATCTTCAATTTCTTTCTCTGTTGTATGACCTGACAAACTAATTCTAATACTATATGAAGCTCTTGTTTCACTTTTGGTAACTTCATAAACTGATTTACTTATTGGGTTGTTTGCAGAGCAAGCTGACTGTGTTGAAACATATATATCATATTCTTCTAAAGCATGTTGAAAAGTTTCAGGTTTAATATTAATTATACTTATATTCAATATATGTGGTATTGAATATCCATTACTATTTATTGTTACATTTTTATATTTCTTTAGACAATTTACTAAGGTTTTGTTTAAATTTAAAACTTTATCATAGTATTCATCTTGCACTTCATTAATTAAACGAAGTGCCTTTGATATGGATGCTATAAGTGGCAAAGCTGGTGTTCCGCTTCTATAAATAGTCGTACTTAATCCTCCATGAATCAAAGGTTCAATAGCAACATTTTTTTTCTTAATTAAACAAGCGATACCTTTCAATCCATAAAATTTATGTGCTGCAAAGCTTATTAAATCTACATCTTTAAAATCTATTCTAACTTTACCTATACTTTGAGTGGCATCAACATGAAAATAACAATTATAATTCTTTAGTAATCTTCCTATTTCTTCAATGTTTTGCTTAACTCCTGTTTCTGAATTAACAGATCCAATTGTCACTAAAATTGTATCTTCTCTTATTAAACTTTTCAGATTTTCTATATCAACTAAACCTAATTCATTAGTCTTAACAAAATCCACTTCGAAACCTAATTTTTGTAAATATCCAAGTGGCCCATATATCGAAGAATGCTCTAAGTTAGTAGTAATTATGTGTTTTCTTTTTTTTCCATTTCTTAGACATACCCCTTTTATAGCCATATTATTAGATTCACTAGAACAACTTGTATAAATAACTTCTGAATCTTCAATATTAATTATGTCATAAATTTGTTTTGTAGCACTTTTTTCTAAGTTTTTAGCTTCTACACCAAGTTTATGTAAAGAATTTGGATTTCCTATATAATCCAAACTAACTTTTACAAAAGTATCTAAAACTCTTTTATCAACAGGGGTTGTTGCTGAATAATCTAAATATACCATACCTATCACCTTAGTTAATAGTATAACATCTAATTGTGAAAATTAAAAGAAAAATCAGTTTATTACTGATTTAGAAACATTTTATAAGGCTTGATTTTTTTTTCGTCTTTATCATACTTTTTATAAAGAGCTAAAAGGTCTTGATTTTTATTTTTAAAAAGTATTATATCTTCGTTATAATCATTATCTAATATCGCGCCATTTTTGATTTTGCTTTCTATAAGTTCATCAACTATAACAACTTTAAAATCTTTTAAAACTTCTTTAATTGAAATCATTTTATAGTTATTATTCTTAATATCTTCTAATGTATTAGTATCTTTAATTTCAAATAATCCTTGTTTTGTTCTATTTAACGTTTTCATGACTCCAATTGTATTTAATTCATAGGCAATATCTCTTATTAAACTTCTTATATAAGTACCTTTGCTTACTAAACACTTAAATTTAAATTCTGTTTTATTATCTTCTACTTTATAATCTAACAGTTCTATTTCTTTAATATCTACTCCTTTTTTTGGTAATTTAACTTCTTCATTATTTCTAGCGTATTCATATAATTTTTTTCCATTAACTTTAACAGCTGAATAAATTGGTACCTCTTGTTCATACTTTTTTATCATTTTTTTTAAAATTTCTTCTATTTCTAATTTACTTTTAATTACATTTTCTTCTTCTAATATATTCCCTGTTATATCAAGGGTATCGGTATTTAATCCAAGGATTACTTCCGCAACATATTCTTTATATGTAGATGTTAAAAGTTCTGATATTTTAGTTGCTTCACCAACACATACAACTAAAACACCTGTTGCTAGTGGATCTAAAGTACCTGTATGTCCTACTTTTTTTGTTTTAAGAATTTTTGATATTACATTTACAACATCTCTACTTGTATAATTTTCCTCTTTATTAATTAAAATTATTCCATTCATATTTCTCACCAATGATATTATAACATAAAAAAAGGTTTTTAACCTTTTTATAACTTATAATCAAATTCAAAATCAAGAATTCTTACATTGTCACCTTCTTCAGCTCCCAACGCTCTTAATTTTTCATCAATACCCATTTTTCTAAGTTTATTAGCAAATCTATTAGCTGCCTCTTCTGTTGAAAATCTTGTCATTTTAAGTAGTTTTTCAACTTCTTTTCCTTTAATTATCCATGTATTATTATCATGAATAATAGTAAAAGGTTGTTCTTTTTTAAATTTATATAATATATAACTTTCAAATTTTTCTTCTTCATATAAAGGTTGCTTTTCGATTTTTAAAAGCATTTCATATAATTCATTTAAAACGTCACTTAAACCTTCGTTATTTATAGCAGATATTGGATATACTTTGACATCAACTTTTTGTTTAAAACTTTCTAAATTTTCTAAAGCTCCATCCATATCCATTTTATTGGCTACAACAATTTGTGGTTTATCCATCATTTTTTTATCAAAATTTTCTAACTCATTATTAATAGTTATATAGTCTTCATAAGGATCTCTTCCTTCAAATCCACTCATATCTATTATATGAGCAATTACTCTTGTTCTTTCAATATGTTTAAGAAATTTATCTCCTAAACCTTCTCCTAAAGATGCACCCTTGATTAAACCAGGCAAATCAGCAACTACAAAAGATTTGTTTTCTCCTATTTTAACGACCCCTAAATTAGGGTTTAAAGTGGTAAAATGGTAAGCTGCTATTTTAGGTTTTGAAGCTGAAATTTTAGAAATCAAAGTAGATTTACCTACACTTGGCATACCTACTAATCCTACATCAGCAAGTAATTTTAATTCTACTTTTACTTTTTTATATTCTCCAGGTTCACCATTTTCAGCATAAGCTGGTGCTTGATTAGCTCTTGTAGCAAAGGCCATGTTTCCTCTACCACCACGACCACCCAAGGCCACTATTACTTCATCATCTTTTTTTGTTAAATCAGCTATAATTAGATTAGTTTCAGTATCTGTTATTATTGTACCAATTGGAACTCTAACAAATACATCAGATGCATTTCTTCCATGTTTAGCTTTTCCCTCTCCATTAACACCTTTTTCACCTTTAATAAACTTTTTATATCTTAAATCTATTAATGTATTTAATCCTTCATCTACTTTAAATATTATGTTAGAACCCTTTCCTCCATTACCACCAAAAGGTCCGCCCATTTCCACATATTTTTCGCGACGAAATGCCATACAACCATTACCACCGTCTCCAGCGAATAAATCAATTACTACTTCATCTATAAACATATTCATCACTCATTTCTAAAGTTATTATACACGAATTAATCAAAAAAAAATAGAGGGGTTATTATTAAATTTTAAACATATTTTTAAATTAAAAAGAAAAGTATAAACTTTTCTTATGATTTATTAAAATTTAAAGTCTTTTCAACAACTCTTTTAACATCTCTTTCATTAAAAGGTTTTGTTAAAACATCAACGATAGGATAAGTAAATGCTCTATCAATTGAATCTCTAGAATCATCACCGGTTATTATTGAAACAGGTATTTTATTAAATAAACCTCTATGTTTAAAATAACTTAATACTTCAAAACCATTAATATTAGGCATATTTAAATCTAATAGCATTCCAGATATTGAATTATTAAAATCTCCTTCAATCATCTCTATTGCTTCTTTTCCATCATTAGCCATAATAACTTCAAAAGTATCATCAAAAATCTTCAAAATAAAGTTTCTTATAATAGTTGAGTCATCAACTACTAATATTGATTTGTCTTTTACAATATTTTTCTTTTCTTCTATTATTTGAATATCAAGATTTTCCCCTAAGTATTTTTCAACTATATTAACTATTCTATCTGCTTCTAACATTAATTTATCATAATTGTTATATATATAGTCAACATCATTTTCTTTACTTTTTGTTTCATGATCAAATGATAATTCAGCTAAAGTAGTAAATCCTAAATATTTTGAATCACTTTTTAAAGAATGAACTAATATTGCATAATTTGACATATCAGACGTTTCTTTAAATTTTTTAATATCAGATAATTTTTGACCAACACTATTTAAAAATTCTTCTAATGTTTCATCATAAGTTTCCATATCTCCAAATAATTCTAAACTCTTGTCAACATCAATACCATTATTTTTTAACAAGTTTACATCTTTCATATTATCACGCCCTATTCTTAAGTATAATTATAACATAATTAGTATTATTTAAACAACAATTTATATATTTATTTAAAACTAATTATCTTTTTTTAGTCGCACTTAAATATTCACTACAATTTTCATATAAAGTATTTACATCAATACTATCTAATTCAGAAGTATCAATAAAATCTAATTTTTGAAAACTACTATCATTTAAATCATCTACAGGTATGCTTGTTATTAAGTCATTAACAAAGACCCCATTTTCGTTTGATTCCATACTAACTATTTTAAAATCGTTATTTTGATTTATCAACAAATAAAGTTCTGACAGTTCATATTTGCCTAATGATTTATTATTTAATGTAATATCTATTAAATTATTAGTATTATTATTTACTAAAAATGTATCAATTCTTTCTAATACAATATCTTTAATTTCTGTATTCAAACCATAAAATTTATCTTTATTAAAAGTTTCATATTCATATATTGAACTACTATCAGCAAATAATTTTTTCATGATTTCTATTTCTGAACTATTAAGCTTATTATTTTTTGTTTTTCCATAGCACTTCATTAATAAATCATATTTATTGACAATAGTACTTGAATCAAGAACAACGGTACTATCTTCAAGACTAATTACCTCTGAAGACATTGTTATAAACAAATCTTCTGTATCTTCTTTTCCAATAATTTTTTCAAATCTATTTTTAAGACAGTCTAGATTTCCGTTTAAATAATCATCTATAACACCATTACCAAACATCTCTATAAATATTTCCACATCATCTACTTGTTGTCTATATGAACAATAAGAACTATTATAATTAAATAAATAATTATTTATATATTCATTAAAACCTTCTGAAATATATAATCCAGCATTATTACTAAATGGTCTTTTAATTAAAGTTTGACCATTCTTTTCTATAATTAAATTGTTCAACATATGTGTTAATTCATGTGTAACAACGCTACAATATTGATCTTCAAACAATGTATTTAATATAAAAATATCATGATTTAAAGGTTCGAAATATCCATTATAATTAGCATTACCAGTTTTTTTAAACATTTCTTCTTTTGAAATATCCGTTATTTTTAAAAGTTTTAAATTTTCATTAAAACAACTTAAATTAACATTTGGCATTTTTATTTCTAGTTCATCAATATATGAACTTATAAATGATCTATATATTTCATTAAGATTTTTATTTTCATCTAAAGTTTTTCTAAGTTCTTCAAATGTAATATTATCATATCCTAAAAAATGTGATAAACCGTCATTATTATAAATTATTACAGTATTATCTTGTATTTTATAATCATCACTTAAATTGTTTTCAACTAAATCACTATTATTAAATTCAATTTTTGTTTTAATATTATTTTTTTCTAGAGCAAAATTATTTGGTAGTTCAAACAATCTTAAAGATATTGGCAAAATAATTAACCCTAACAATCCTAATCTGATTTTTAAAAAACTATTATCTAAAACACATAAAAAAGGTTTAATTTCATTAAACTTTTTATTTAGGTTTAAATATTCATTAAAACTTAAATTAAAATAAATTTCATTTCCATTTATAGTTTCAATTCTCAAAAAATACAATTTGTTTTCATTTATAAAGGTTTGATAACATTTATTGTTGTAATTTATTTTTATTGATTTTCTCATAATATATATCATACTCCCATGCATATAAATATATCATATATATAAAAAAAAAGAAAGATTAAATTCTTTCTTCGTATATGCTAACTTGTTTTTTGTCTCTTCCAACTCTTTCAAATTTTACATAACCATCAATTTTAGCATAAACTGTATCATCGCTACCGATTCCTACATTTTTACCTGGATAAATTTTAGTTCCTCTTTGTCTGTAAAGAATTGAACCACCAGTTACATATTCACCATCTGCGGCTTTAGCACCTAGTCTTTTAGATTCTGAATCACGACCATTTCTTGTAGACCCTTGTCCTTTTTTATGGGCGAATAATTGAATATCTAAAAATAACTTATTCATGGATGACACCTCCTTATTTATTTATTTTAATATTTTTTTTATATTGAATTTCTAAATCTTCAAACATTTCAATCATGTTTTCAATTATTATATCAATTATATCAGTATGCTTTAACAAATCTACTTCTAATAATCCATCAGCTTGGCTATACTTAATAGCATTTTTATCTATCTTCAATATAGCATTAATAGAAGTTATTGCAATACTACTTACTGCCGAACACACTATATCTTGTCCACTTACACTATAATTAGCATGACCATTAATAGTTATTTTATCTATTTGATCATTTTTAGTAACGTTTATTACAATCATTATTTATTTTCGATTTTTGTTATTGTTACTTTAGTGTATGGTTGACGATGTCCTTGAGTTTTACGATATTTCTTTTTAGGATTGTATTTAAAAATAATAATCTTCTTTTGTTTACCGTGTTTTTCAACTAAAGCTGTAACTTTAGCTCCTTTAACAAAAGGATGCCCAACTACACCATTAGCCATTAAAACATCTTCAAATACATATTCATCACCTTGATTGGCATTAATTTTTTCAATGTAAAGAACTGTTCCTTCTTCTACATAATATTGTTTTCCGCCAGTTTCAATAATAGCTTTCATAAATTACCTCCTTTATATATTTCTAAGACTCACCATTAAGGTACATTTCGTTTTAACCTTTTCTGTGTGGTTGTAGAGTGAGGCTCTACACAATTAAAGATTTTACCATATAAAAGACTAAATGTCAAACTTTTCGTTCAATATTTCTTTTTCGGTTTGATATGTTTTATCTATTAAAAATAAGTGTTTATAATCTCTTTTCATTTTATTTAAATTATGTCCATTTATTATTTTGTTTTTTTTAAATCTAATATTATAAATATATCTTTCAAATAAAAACTTATTGAATAAATACTTATGATTTTTTATATTTTCAAATACTTTGATGCTTAACAAAAACAAAACCATCAATCCTATCAAATTAAATTTATTTAAAATCAAAAAACAAACAAGTAATAAAACAGAGATTATACTTACTATCTTGTCACTCAATTTGAAAGAAAAAATTTTATTTAATATTAAATTAACTATTTTAGAACCATCTAATGGTATTATAGGTATTAAATTAAATAATAATATCAAAATATTATAGTAATTAAATTTACTATTATTAATAAAAAATAACGACATTTGAAATATAGGTCCTGATATAGCTATTAAAAATTCTTCTTTTATTTTATTGTTTATCATAGTTTCAAAAATAGTAATACCTCCAAAAGGAAGAATTACTATTTTTTTTATATTCCATTTCAAATAAAGAGAAGTTAAAACATGACCTGATTCATGAACTAATATTATTGCCATTATAAATAAGAAATCTTTAAATAAACCACTAAATATACATATAAGAGCAAATATATAAAAAAAACAATGAATTTTAATTTTAAATATAATCTTCATAATTTAAAATTTTTCCATTATTCTTGAAAAGCAAATATATTTTAGTGCTGTTTGATTGAAATACAGAAGTCCCTTTTTCTAAATAGTCATAAAGTTTTACGCTTTTTAAATCAACATTTGAATACCAGACATCAATACCATTTACTTGTTGAATAATTACTGTATCACCATAATTTTCTTTTTTACCAACAAAAACAACCATGCCAGTTTCAATAATTGGAACTAAATAATTATCAGAAACTTCTAATTCTACTCCATCAAAATATGGTTTTTTGGAAGTGTAATTTAAATTTTGATTAAATACTGTTTTTGTTTTATTAAACATAGATTCAAAAGGAATCTGAGAACCAAAGTATTTCTTATACATATTATTTATTTGAGCAAAAGATATATTATCTTCATATAAATATTTATATATATTAGTTTTAAAACTACTATTCTTTTTTACTAATATAAACATTAATAAAGTTAGTAAGACTGTTAATAAAAACTTATTTACATAATTAATTAATTTTTTTCTTCTCAAAATATCACCTATTTAATTATATGTTTTATTTTGTTTAAAATACTATTTGAAGACTTTAGAATTAAATAAATAAATATCACTAAAATTTCGTTTATAACCAAAGTTTTTTTAAGATTTAAAATTAATATATTAAAATTAAATTCTAAATAACCAACTAATATTAATATTGAATATGAAATCAACAAATAAAAAATTAAAATTAATAAACTTAATAAAATTGTATTAAATAAATTTTTTTCAAAATTATGATAAAACTTTTTTATTAAAAACAATACCATAGGAAATAACAAAGCATTTAAAAACAATGTATCTGTATAAATAACATCGTATAAAAAACCCACAAATATAACTTTTGAATAAACATTTTTTATTTTGTATAAAAATATAATTGAAATTAGAGTAAGAAGAATATACGAACTTAGATAATTTGAAACTATTCCTTCTATCAAAAAAATATATATCATTTTATTTCACTTCTTTTTATTACTGAAACATAATTAATATTATCAAAATCTATTTTTGATTTAATATAAATAGTTTTTACTAAATCAAAACTATCTTTTTTACTATCAACCACTATTCCAACTAAAATGCCACTAGGATATATATTATCCAAACCGGTTGTTGTAACTAAAGTACCTTTTTTAATTTCTCTATTATCTGTTATACCTTCTATAGTAAAAAGACCATCTTTATAATCTGTTAATAAACCATATAAATATTCACTATCAACTTCTATTTTAACTGAAATTTGACTGTTTCTATTTATAGCTGTTAATAATTTAACACTACTTGTTTTATTTGTTGTTCTAATAACTTTTCCTATTAAACCACTTTTGGTGATAACAGCCATATTTTTTGATATACCACTACTTTTTCCTTTATCTAGAGTTAATTTTTTATACCATAGTCCTATGTTTCTATTTATCGTATAGCAATTAATTTTATCATATTCTATTAATGAATTTTCTAAATCTAATGTTTTCTTTAAATCATTAAGTTCTTTTAAAGTTTCTTTATATTTAGTAATATCAACAACTTCATTATCATTACATTTTTCTGAAGTAGAATTTATTAAAAGTTTAAATGGTTCATTTATGACTTTTTCAAAATATAAAAATGTTTCTTTAATACCATTTTCTATAAAAGTTAATCTTCTTTTATCATTAACAAATATAAACAATAAAAATAAAATTAAAAACAAGGTAATTATACTAATTATTATATTTTTTCTCATATTTCTCCATTCTCATAAAAACTATAATACTTATTTCCAATTATTATATGATCAATTACATTTATACCAAGTATTTTACTAGCTTCCAAAATTTTATTTGTTGTATGATAATCTTCATTACTTGGAAGAACATCTCCACTAGGATGATTATGAATTATTACTATTGAAGCAGCTCCAATTAAATAAGCTTCTTTAAATATCTCTCTAGGGTGAACCATACTATAATTTATTGTTCCAATAAAAAGAAGTTTATCTTTTATTATTATATTTTTTTGATTTAAATAAACCGCATAAAAAAACTCCTGTTTTTTATCTTTAAGCAAGTTTTTATAATAATCAAAAAGAATACTTGGATGATTCATTTTAATATTTTTAATAATTTTAATTTCTTGATTAATTCTTTTACTTAATTCAATAGCAGCTAAAATAATAGCAGCTTTTGATTTACCAATTCCTTTTATTTTTATTAAAGATTCGTAATTAATATTTTTCAAATCATTAATATTTTCTAACTTATTTAAAATATTTAAGGCTAAGTCTTTTGCTGATATAGAATTTGTACCAGTTTTAAGTAAAATAGCAATAATTTCATCATTTGAAAGAGCATCACTACCTTTATTTAGTAATCTTTCTATTGGTCTATCATCAATTGGTATTTCTTTGATTTTGGTCATTTAAGTACATCTCCTCATATTTAGCTATTATACTTTTTAAAATAGTCTTTATACTTTCACTCGAATTAACTTCTTTAAGCATCAAATCATATTGTTCCAAAGTATCTGAAAAACTAACATCTACTTCTTGTTCTTTTATATATATATTGTAATTTAATTTTTTGAAATATTCTTTTAATTTATTTAGATTATTTATATCTTTTGTCATTCCAATATATACATAGTATTTATTATTTAAAATAGAATATGTATAATTAATGTTTTTCATAGCATTTATCATATTATCTTTGTTTGAATAAACACCATATTGAACAAAATAAATGCTTTCTCTTTTATCTAAATTAAAATTTGAAACTTGCGTTAGTTCATTTTTATCATATTGATTAAACATAAAAAGGCCCATGAAAACACCTACTATTAAACATAAGAATATCGAAATTATATTTTTCTTCATTTTATCACCAATTCTATTATAGTATTTTAAATAAAAAAAATTGTCGTTTTTTATTCATACTATTAATTTACGTGATATTTTTTAAAAATCCTTTTAATAAAAAAAAGATATATAAAAATATATCTTAATATGCTTTAGCAAAAGAAACAATATGTTTGGCTTTTTTAGAACAACACATACAAACTTCATCTGTGACTTCTTCTTCATTTATACATCTACTAGTAGCAGTTGTATCTTCTTTTATTTTAAGTTCACAATCTGTATCTCCACACCAAGGTCCTTTAACAAAACCACCAACGTTTTCTAAAGTTACTTTAAATTCTTCATATGTATTTACTCTAGTTGTGTGATTATCTAAAAAGGCTTCGGCTTTTTCAAACATTTCATTATGAATTACATTTAATAAGCCATCTACAGTTTCATATAAATTGTCATCTAAATTAAGTTCTACTTTATTGTAATCATTTCTTTTTACAACAATGCATTTTTTATTTTCAATATCTTTAGGTCCAATTTCTATTCTAATTGGAATTCCTAACATCTCTGCTTCACTAAATTTATATCCTGGAGATTTATCTGTTAAATCTATATCAACTCTAATTCCCCTTTTAATTAACTCATTTTTAATTTCTTCGACTTTTTCTATTACAACTAAATTTTCTTGTTTAATTGGAATTATTCTAACTTGAATAGGTGCGACTCTTGGAGGTAACACTAATCCATTATCATCTCCATGAACCATTATAAGAGCTCCTATAAGTCTTGTTGAAACTCCCCATGAAGTTTGGTATACATATTTAAGTATATTATCTTTATCCAGAAATTTAATATCAAAAGCTTTAGCAAAACCTTGCCCAAAATAATGACTTGTTCCAGATTGTAATGCTTTACCATCATGCATTAATGCTTCTATAGTATACGTTTGTTCAGCACCAGCAAATTTTTCTTTTTCGGTTTTAAGTCCTGTTACCATTGGTATAGCTAATAAATCAGCACACGTACGTTTATATATGTTAAGCATTGTTAAAGTTTCTTCAATAGCTTCTTCTTTAGTTGCATGAATTGTATGACCTTCTTGCCATAAAAACTCACTTCCTCTTAAAAAAGGTCTAGTAGTTCTTTCCCATCTTACAACACTACACCATTGATTATATTTTTTAGGTAAATCTCTATATGAATTTACTACTTTTGCATAATGTTCACAAAACAGAGTTTCACTTGTTGGTCTAATAACGCATGGCTCTTCTAAATTTTCAAGTCCGCCTCTAGTTACAACTGCACACTCTGGAGCAAATCCTTCAACATGATCTGCTTCTTTTTTAAGTAAGCTTTCTGGTATCAACATAGGCATATATACATTTGAATGACCTGTATCTTTAAATTTCTTATCCATATATTGTTGAATATTTTCCCATATAGCATATCCATATGGTCGATATATTATAAATCCTTTTACACTAGAATAATCCATTAATTCTGCTTTTTTACAAACGTCTGTATACCATTTAGCAAAATCAACATTCATACTAGTTATTGCTTCATTTTTATTTTTCATTAAATCACCTCAAGTAAATTAATTATATCATAAATTTAATATATTAAAAATAAATTAAATTAAAAAATTAAGTTCTTTTAAAACTTAATTCTGTTTTCTATATATTTTTCTATATCTATATGATTTATTAATAATTCATTATTAGTATTTTCAGGATTAATCATATCATAACATACATTCATGCATTCTAAATTATCTGAAATACCTATTATATATTCTGTTTGTTTATTATTAAATGAATTTACTAAAGTATTTTCAACAACATTTAAAACTTCATCATATTCAATATTATTCAAATAATAAATTGTTAGTAAGTTTAACATATAATAATCTAGTCTATAATCCATAGGACCATCTTTATATTTATAATTTGCCATTACTGATGAATACTCATTAAAATCAAAGTCCCCTATTTTTGAATTAACAACATCACATAAATAAATTTCTTCATCATCACAAATAATATTATTTGGACTTAAGTCACCATATACAATATCAGATTCGTACAGTTTTGTTAGTAAATCAGCTAGTTTTTTAAGTATTTCATATTTTTTAGAAATATCCAAATCTTTAGAGTTACTGATTGGATAAAACCCTTTTTAAAAATCCATTGTAAAACCAATTACTTCGTTGTTTATTTTAACTAAACTATTTGGTAATGTAAGCGAAGGAATAAGTAGTTTACTAAATAATTCTATTTTAGATAATTTTTTTTCATTCAAATCATAATACTTTTTTATCAAAAGTTTATCATTATAATATATTTTCGACTCAAAACCTTCTGACAAAAATTTGTATTTATTAAATTCTTCTTCTGATATTTCTAAAATATTCATACCCATCACCAGTTTTATTATAATACAAATTAAAAAAAAAGACAATTAATTATTGTCTTTTAATATTTCTAAAGCTTTTCTCATTTCTAAATCATATTTAACCATTTCAATACCACCAAATAATTTTAAAAATTCGTCTTTTTTCATATTATATTTAGTTGCTAGAGAATCTGCTTCTATTTCTGCATCTTCATCAGATACTTCAATTTTTTCTTCTTCTTTAATTGCTTCTAATAATAATCTTTCTTTAACTCTTTTTAAAGCTTCTTCTTTCATTTGTTCTTTTAAAGCTTCTTCATTAGAATTAGTAAATTGGAAAAATTGTTCTAGTGTTATTCCTTGCATTTTTAGATTTTCTTCATATTGTTTAATCATTCTATCTGTTTCATCATTAATCATTGCTTTTGGAACTTCAACTTCTATATTATCAATAGCTTTAACTAATAAAGCATCAATAAAATCATTTTCAATATGACTTTCTTTATGAGTTTTAATATTTTCTTCTAATTGTTTTCTTAGTGAATCCTCTGAATCAATACCTTCCATTCCTAGATCTTCGAAGAAATCTTCGTTTAACTCAGGAACTTTAACTGTTTTAATTTCGTTTACTGTTACTTTAAAAACAGCTGGTTTACCTTTTAAATCTTCACTATGGTATTCTTCTGGAAATTTAACTTCAACATCTTTTGTTTCATTTAATTCCATCCCAATTATTTGTTCTTCAAATCCTGGAATAAATGTGTTTGAACCTATTGTTAGTGAGTAATTTTCACCTTTACCACCATCAAAAGCTACACCATCAACAAAACCTTCAAAATCTATAATAGTTATATCACCATTTTCAACTTTACCTTCTTTTGAAACATTTTCAGCATATTTATTTTTTGTTTCTTCTAAAGCTTTTTCTATTTCTTCTTTAGTTACATTTACAGTTTCTTTTTTAACACCTAGTTTTTTATATTTACCTAATTTAACTTCTGGTTTTTTAGTTAATGTAAACATAAATTCTACACCATTTTCATTTATTTCTTTTAAAGCTACTTCTGGTTGAGCAACTATTTGTACTTCTTTATTTTCTTCAATCATTTTTTGATAAGCATCATTTAAAAGTAAATCTGCTGCTTCTAAAAATAATGATTCTTTTCCATATTTTTTAATAAATACATCTTTTGGTGCTTTACCTGGTCTAAATCCATCCATTTTAGCAGTTTTATTAGCTTTTTCAAAAGCTTTATCTAAAGCTTCTTCCCATTCTTTACCTTCTATTTTAATTACAACTTCTAATTCATTTTTATTTTTTTCCATAATATCCTCCTCAGTTCTTTATATAGTATAATATATTTAATTGTTTTTTTCAAGTAAAAAAAGCACTTAAGTGCTTATAAAATTTCTAAGACTTTTACATCATAATTTCCAGCATCGCATAAAACAGTAGCTGTTTCACCAACTTTAAGTCCTAGTATTGATTTTGCTATTGGAGATTCATTTGATATTTTATTTTCAAACGGATCTGCTTCACTAGTACCAACAATTGAATATGTTTCTATTTCATTATCGCCAACGTATTCAATTTTGACTTTATTACCAATCGAAACTTTATCACTTGCTATATCTTTAATTATTTGAGCTTTTTCAATCATTTGTTCTAGCTCAATTATTCTATTTTCTACTTCACTTTGAGTAGTACGAGCTGCATCATATTCAGCATTTTCACTTAAATCCCCAAGTGCTCTAGCTTCTTTAAGCAATTCTATTACTTCTGGTCTTTTTTCTAATTTTAAATGTTCAAGTTCTTTTTTTAAATCAATTAAACCTTCTTCTGTTATGTAAACTTCTTTTGTTATCGACATTTTAGTCACCTCTTCGTTTATTTACTGTTAGATAATACTACATCTTTAAATATTTGTCAATTCTTTTTAATTCTAATTAGATTATTTTTATATATTTTTTGTTCAATTTTTATTTTAACTACTTGCCTTGGATGTCTAACTATTTCAATTTTTTCATCATTCAAATCATATATTTCATCTATTTTAAAATTTATTATTTCTATATTAGGACCGAAAATTTCTACATTATCTCCCTTTTTAAAATAATTTCTTTGTTCAATAGTAGCCAACTGATTTTGTTCATCATATTCAAGTACTATTCCTAAAAATTCTTGATTTGAAACTTCAACTCTACCATTATAATACTGACAATCAACGTTATTACTATTGTCAAAAAACTGTGGTACAGAATCTCTATTAGCACAATTTCTCAATATTTTTTCATAATCGGTATTATATTTATAGTTTTCTTTGTTTTTTATATATTCATCAATAACTCTTCTATAAGTATCTACTACAGTTGCTATATAATAAATTGAACGCATTCTGCCCTCTATTTTAAAAGATTTTATGCCTAAATCAATCATATCTGGAATATATTTTAACATTGACAAATCTTTAGTACAAAATGTAAATTCTTTTTCTCCTTTTAGATGTTTTTTGTTTTCATCTAAAAGATCAAAATCCCATCTACAAATTTGACTGCATCCACCTCTGTTTGCATCTCTAGCTGTTAAAAAATTAGACATTACACATCTTCCACTTATTCCAGCACACATAGCTCCATGAATAAAGCATTCTATTTCTATATCTACTTTTTCTTTTATTTCTTTAATTTCTTCTTTTGTTGTTTCACGGGCTAAAACTATTCTTTTTACACCCATTTCTTTCCAAAATTGACACGTTTCATAGTTTAAAGTAGATTGTTGAGTTGAAAGATGTACCTCTAATTTTGTCTTATATAGAGCCATTTCTAGTATAGCTGGATCACTTATTATTAGGGCATCTACATTACATTCTTCTAATTTTTTTAAATACTCTTCTACTTCACTTATCTCTTTATTATGCATTACTATATTAACTGTTACATATACCTTTTTATTTATATTGTGGGCATATAAACAAGCTTCTTTTATCTCTTCAAATGTAAAATTTATAGCATTTGCTCTAAGTCCTAATAAAGGACCACCTATATATACAGCATCTGCGCCATAAATAAAAGCTATTTTTAATCTTTCTAAATCTCCTGCTGGAGCTAATAATTCTACCATTATTTCACCTTATATACTGTTTCTTTATATAAAAAACCTTTATCTGTATTCTTTTCTATATTATAATTTGTATTATTTTTATATTTATCTAGTATTTTAATAAATTCATTATTTTCTAAATTAAAAGAAGAAATTGTAACATAATCTATATTATGTTTTTTAAATTCCAAATATTCTTCATAACCATCTAAAATATAACTTGAAAATACTGTTACACCCATATTATTGTCTATTATTGGATAGATTTTGCCTTCTTTAAATATGTAATTTATTTTTGAATTATCTTTTAAATTAAACTTTTCTAAATAATTTTTAACTGCATGTCTAAATGAAACATACATTGGAAGATGACCAAAAATAGGAACTATTAACTTATTAGTTGTATTTTCTCTTATCTCTAATATTTCTTCTTTAGTAAGCTCGCCTGACAAATAAGTATACTCTACTTCATGTTTTTTATAAAAATTAATTATTGCATAATTAGTTGTTAGATGTTCATTACTCCATACTAAAGGTGTTTTTAAATTTAAGTCTTTCTTTAATTTTATAAAACAAGGATCAGCATAAAATATTCCGTTTATATTTAAGTTATCTAACTTAACTAATATTTCTTTTAAAATATTTATTTCTTCATTTCTAATGTTTTTATTTAAAGATATAAATAATTCTTTATTATTATCTTTAATTATTTCATTTATATTATATATTTCTTCTAAATTGACATCACAAAAAGTATTAACACTTAGATTCTCTATTCCAAACAAAAAAGCATCAGCATATTCTAATATGTCATTTATGTCTTTTTTAGAAGGAATTGCTATAATTTTTGTCATATACTTCACCAATTCAATTATAACAAAAAAAGACTAAAAAGTCTTTATTTACTAAATATTTTAATATATTAATTATAATAATGAGAAATAGCAATGCCATCACCTACATTATAAAATTCTGTTTTAAATTCATTGTTTTCTTTTAAAAAATCTATATAACTGTTTAATTTTCTAACAATTCCTCTAACATTTCTACTTTCAATTTTGTCTAAGCTAGTATGAGTTAACCCATGAAAGTCCAAATTATCAGATAATATAAAACCAGTATTATTTAAATTAATCTTAAATTTTTCAAAAAACTTAATATACTGACTTTTGGCTGCATCAATGAATATTAAATCAAATTTTTCATTAAATTCAACATTAAATGCATCATCATTAATTATTTTAATTCTATTTTCTAAATTAAATTTTTCTATGTTTTTAACTGCTTCGTTATATCTATTTATGTCTCTTTCAATCGTAGTTATATAAATATCATTATCTATTTGAGCCATTCTGATTGATGAATAACCTATTGCTGAACCTATTTCTAAAACACTTTTAATATTATTTTTTTTAATAAATTCACACATAAACTCTATTCCATCTTTCATCATTATTGGAATATTATTTTCTAAAGCATACTCTTCTAATTCTAATATTCGTACCATAAATCATTCCTTTTCAAAGTCGAAATAGTAGCTAAATGTTTACCTTCAGTTACATTAAAGTAAGTTTTCTTGTTTTTATCTGCTACAAAATAATAATAATTATGTGTTTTAGGATTAATTGCAGCTTCTATAGATTCAATACTTGGAATACAAATTGGTGAAACAGGAAGTTTTCCTGCCATCTTACTATTTCTTGTATTATAAGCATTATAATCGTTAAGCTCTTTTAAATATAAATCTCTTTCACTCATATCTACTCTAGATGCATAGTAAGTTGTAACGTCACTACCTAAAGACCAGCCTGAATTTAATCTATTATAAAATACACCGGCTACACCGGCCCTATCATCACTATTAGCTGCTTCTAATTCTATAATTGAAGCAAGGGTTAGTATTTGATGAATATTATATTTACTTTTCTCAATAGAACTTTTATATTTAGTAATTTTTTTATTCATATTATCTAACATTATTTTGAATATTTCTTCAATACTTGATGTTTTATCAATTTGATATGTATCTGGAAACAAGTATCCTTCCAAAGAATAATAAATGTTTTTGTTTTTAATACTTTCATCTATAAACCAATAATTATTTATCAATTTACTTAAATAATTTTCATCTTTAAGTTTATTTAAAATTTCTTCTTCTTTTATAATTGTATTTTCCAATATTATCTTAATAATTTTTCTCATGTTAATACCTTCTTTAAAGGTAATAGATACTAAATTATTAGAATATATTGTGCCTTTTTCTAAATTTTCAACCAATTCTTTTACTGACATATTTTTATCAAGTTTATATATCCCTGATTTCAATTGTTTTGGATTATTTAATTTAATATATAACTTATAAAAAAATTCTGACTTTATTAAATTGTTTTCTTTTAATGTATGAGCTAAACTAGTATAACTATAACCTTCTTTTACTTCAAATTCTATTATCTTACTAGAATTACTTACACTATTTGTATTTATAGTATAAATTATTAAACTTAGTATTCCAATTAAACCTAAAAATACAAATAGTATTTTAGGTCCTTTCTTTAATTTCCTTTTCATGAACAAAAACGAGCTTATTCTTGCTCGTCTTTTGAAGTAATTTCAGATTGTATTTCATTTAGTATTGTTTCTATAATTGCCCATTCTTCATCACTTTCAATTGGTTCTAATTTTGGTTCTTCTTCATCTGGTTGATATATTGAAGCATATACTTTAGTATTTCCTTCTTCATCTAATGTATTATCTGTATACACCATATAACTTTTGTTTGTTTCATTTGATTCAAAAGTAAATAATACTTCACATTCTATTTTTTGTCCTTCATCATTAAATATTTCAAATGTCATTTTTTCTTCTTTCATTATTTCATCCCTTTCGTTTTATCTAAATATGTTTGAAGTATTATATTAGCAGCTAAACTATCAATTTTTTCTTTTCTTTTTTTTCTAGATATATCTGCTTTTAACATATAATTTGTTGCTTCTACAGTAGAGAGTCTCTCATCTTGAAGAACAACTTCAATATTTAAATTTTGTTCTAATTTTTCTTTAAATTCTATTGTTGTTTGTCCTCTATCTCCGATAGTATTATTCATATTTTTAGGCAAACCTAAAACAAATTTAGTTATTTTAAATTCTTCGACTATTTTCTTTAATTCTGGAATTAAAAAATCGTAATCTGAAGTTTCAAATCTAATTGTTTTGTAAGTTGAAGCTATTGTCAAAGTTGTATCTGACATAGAAAGACCTAATGTTTTAGTACCTAAATCTAAACCTAAGTACCTCATTTAATCATTTCCTTCAGCAATACTTCTAAAATCTTGCTTCGTTCAAATCCAAGTATTATATCTCTAGCATCTTTATAACTAGTTATATAACCAGGATCACCACTCATCAAATAACCTACTATTTGATTTGTTGGATTATAACCCCTATTTTCTAATATTTTATAAACTTCTTTAATTGAAACAAGTATATTTTGTTCCTTAAATTCATTTACATCATAGACCTTGGTTTCTTCCATACAATCACCTACTTTATGAATACAATTATATTTTAACATTTTTTTTTTCTTTTTACAAGATTATCTTATTAAGTATGCAAATATATCAAGTGATAACTTATCTATCTTATGTCTAAGTATTTCATTTTCAATTGTTACATAATCATTACTTATAATTTCTAGATCCAATTTTTGAAGTTCTGATTCATCAAATATTACTTTATCCTTTTGTTCTAGAGTTTCATATTTATTTTGAATTTCTTCTTTTATCTCACCTTTATTAGTTATTAAAACTTCTATTTTCTTATTTTTCAAATAATTATTAAGAACCTTAACATGATCACTCGCTTTAAAATTGTCCGTTTCGCCTGGTTGGGTCATCATATTACAAACATACATTATTTTAGCTTTACTTTTGTCAATTTCTTCTAACATGTCTTGACACAATAAATTAGGTATAACACTTGTATATAAACTACCCATACTTAAAATAATTAAATCCGCTGTTTTAATTTCTTCTAATACTAAGGGATTTGTTTTGACGTCTTCTTTATAAAATACTTTTTTTATTTTAGAGTGACATTCAGTTATTTTATGTTCTCCTTCAATTATTTTAGAATCTTCCATTTCTCCCATTAATACAACATTATCTTCAGTTAAGGGTAATACTTTACCTTTTAAATTAAAAACTTTTGATAAAGAAGCTATTCCATCAGATAAATTACCATTAATATTTGAAATTGCAGTTAGAAGTAAATTACCTATTGTATGTCCGTCTAAATCACTTGATGTATCAAATCTATAATTTAATAATTCTTCGATTAATGGTTCTGTTTCCGATAAAGAAATTAAAACTCTTCTTATATCACCAACTGCTACTACATTAAATTCATCTCTAAGTCTTCCTGTGCTTTTTCCATCATCACAAACAGATACTACTGAAGTAATATCTATTGGAAACAATTTTAAACCTTTTAGTAATGTGGACATGCCTGTTCCACCACCTAAGACTACTACTTTTTTATTCATTTTATCACCTTTTTAATTATACTATATAACAAATTAAAAATCATCATAAGATGATTTATTTTTCAAATAGTTTTATTTTCTCTTTTTAAATAATATAAATTTTTTCTTTTGTTGTTTTTGTTTGTATTCAATTATATCAAGAAGTTCAGTTATATTATTTTTAATTTTTGAGAATTTTTCTTCTTGTTTTTTATTTAATGGTTTTAAACTATATTTTTCTTGTTCAACTATTAAATATGATTTAAATAAATCTAAGTCCTCTTCATTAGCGCCATTAATATTATGACAAATCACACTAAATAAATGATTGATTTTTTCATCATTTTCTTCTAGTCTTTCATACATATATTGAATTATTTTTTTACTTATCATCTTTAATTTACTAAAAGTTGATGATGATTCTGAATCTAAATAAAAATCAAATCTGAATAAATTTTTTTCAATCATTTTTTTATTTTTATTTAATTGTTCATAATCCATATTAGCTAATGATAACTCTAAAATAGTTATTAAATCATTAATATCTTGTAAGTCTTTTTGTTTTTTACTTTTATAACTTGTGTCTGTCAAATCAATATTAACTACTCTATTTACCATATTTTCAAATAAACTATTTTTATTTTCTTTTCTATTTTTCATAAATCCCCCTTATAGACAAATAAACTGCCCATTGGCAGCTTATTATATTATTATTTTTTTAATTTGTCAAATTATTAAAACCAAACAGCAAATAATACTCCACTCATTGCTAATAATAAGCCAACTACCCAAAATGTTTTTACTATATCTCTTTCATCCCAACCTAATTTTTCAAAGTGATGATGAAGAGGTGTCATTAAAAATATTTTTTTACCACAATACATAACTGAAAATATTTGAATTATTGAAACCAAAGTTTCAACTATAAATACTCCCATTATTATAATAAAAGTCATTTCATGGTTTGTTAAGATTGCTATAGCAGCTAAAGTACCACCAAGCGAAAGAGAACCTGTGTCACCCATAAATACTTTGGCAGGATAAGTATTAAAAAATAGAAAGCCAAGTAATGAACCAACTAATATAAAACAGAAAATTGCTATATCGCTGTTACCAGCAATCCACGTAGAATTCCAAGAAATAAGACCCATTGCTAAAAAAGCAATTAATGACAAACCTCCAGATAAACCATCTAATCCATCTGTAATATTTACCGCATTACTACTTGCTACTAACATAAATAATAAAAATATACCATATACCCATTTCATATCTAAGTTAATATTTAAAGTATGAATTATTAAAGTTGTTTCATGACCACTATTCATATAAATAAAGAAGAAAATAAGTGCTATTATAAGTTGACCAAATAATTTTTGTATTTCCGTTAAACCTATATTATTTTTCCTTTTTATTATCAAAAAATCATCTATAAAGCCTAATATACCATAAGATACAAATACAAATAGTATCAACAATAAATTGCTTGAATAATCAATTTTTTTAGTTATCAGCAACAAAAATATGGTAACTAATGTTGGTATTATAAAAATTAGTCCTCCCATAGTTGGGGTTCCCTCTTTTTTCTTATGTTTACTTTTTAAAAATATACTAACACTTTGTTTTACTTTGCTTTTCTTAAGTATTGGTATTAAAATCAAACCAAGAACTATTGAGATAATAAAACCTATCATCAATGACAACATGGCTTTTGCTAATATTAACATTTAATCCTCCTCTAACACATTTGAAAGCTTGCTTAAATATGTTTCTACTACTTTTTTATCACTAAAAGGTAGTTTTTTATCCTTAATAACCATTGATTCTTCATGACCTTTTCCAAGAATAAATAAAACATCATTTTCATCAAGTAAATCGATTGCTTTTTTTATTGCTTCTTCTCTATCTAAACATATTTCATAATTATCAAATTCTGCATCTTTTATCATATCATCAACTATTTGGGTTGTATCTTCGAAATGTGGATCATCATTTGTTATTATAAAATGTTTACTATTATTTGAAACTATTTCTGTCATTATAGGTCTTTTAATTCTATCTCTATCACCTGTACAACCAAAAACAGTATATGTATTTCCCTTTGTTATTCCTTTTAAAGCTAACATAATTTTTTCAATAGCATCAGGTGTATGAGCATAATCAATTATTATATTATTAGTTTTATATTTAAATATTTCCATACGACCTACCGGAGATTTTAATTCGGGAATAATTTTATTAATTTGTTCTTCTTTTAAACCCATATTTGAAAGTAAAGTTATAACAGCTAATAAATTATATAAATTGTATTTTCCTAGTAGTTTTGTAGTGCAATTGTATAAATTTTCATGTTTATACGTAAATGTTATACCATTACTTGTCATTAAATAATCAACTATTTCAAAATCAGATTCACTAAAACCATATGTTACGTTTTTGTTTTTTTCTAATAAAAAATAGTCTTTAAATTTATCATCTTTATTTACTATAGCTATTCCATTTTCTTTTAAATTCAAAAAAACTTTTTGTTTTGCTAAAGCATAATTACCCATTGTTTTATGATAATCCAAATGATCTTGTGTTAAATTTGTAAATATTGCATAATCAAATTTTAAAGTTTCTACTCTTCCCATTTGGGCTGCATGACTACTTATTTCAATAACAACATTATTACATCCTTTATCATAAGCTTCCATGATTAAATCATACATATTACATATATCTACTGTTGTATTTTCCAAATCACATACTTTTTCTTCAATGTAAAATCCTACTGTTCCAATATATGCGGTTTTAGAACCAATCATATTTAAAGCATCATGTATAAGCATAGCTGTTGTTGTTTTACCATTTGTACCGGTAACAGCTATTACATTCATTTCGTTAATAAAACCATTATATTTATTACTCAAATATTCATTTAGATATTTTCTAGTATCTTCTACGATTAAAGTTGAAACAGAGTAATCACCTTCTTCAGCTACTATTTTTGAAGCACCATTTTCAATTGCTTTTTCAATATAACTATGACCATCACTACTTATTCCTCTAAGAGCAACAAAAGTATCACCCTGTTTAATCTTTCTTGTATTGCTTTGTATATCTATCATTCAAACACCTTCTTTACTAATTTTACTATAAATTAAAACATATATCAATATAATACATTTTTAGTTTACATTATATTTTTAAAAATATTTGTTTAAAAACAAAAAAGTTCTTTAAGAACTTTTAATTTATAAATTTATTGAATCTCTCTTTTATTCTTTCGATTCCTAGTAATTTCATTATTTCATATAAATCCGGGGTCATTGACTTTGTAGTTAACGAAACTCTTATAACAGATGATACATCAGCTACATTTCCTTTATAGTTTTCTGGATTCAATTTATATGCTTTCATATCAGATGCATAACCTAATTTATCACATAATTCTTTTATTTTATTAAACCAAGCTTCTTTATCATCTAATTCATCATAGTAATCTAAATAATTTTCTAATATTTCTTTTATTTTGATTTTATCATTTATATTTGAAAATTCATAATTAGATTCTCTATCATTAAATAGTTCATCATACATATACCAAGTTTGATCTTTTATTTCTGAAAAATTAGAGAAATCTTTTCTTGGTTTATTTGAAACTCTTTCAATATTTAAAATATTTATAGTATATTCTTTATGTATATTAATTAATTTATTAAAAGAAGTGTCATATTTTTTTGACCAACTATCTAATCTATTAAAAACTTCTTCGGCTCTTAACTTACTAATAAAGTTCTTAGAAATGTTGTTTAACTTTTCAATATCATAAAGTGCTCCACCAGATGCAGACATTTTTTTAGGATTAAATTCAAATTCTAAAAAACTTTTTTCAGAATTAGCTGTATGCCATTCTTCATAATTAGAATTTATAATTGTCATTAATGATTCTATTACCGATTCGATTGGATAACCAAGTTCATCATAATAACTCATTGAAGCTTCCGGATCTTTTCTTTTACTAATTTTTCTAACACTATTTCCCTCTTTTTTGACAATAAGAGGTGTATGTATATAATTAGGTGGTTCAACATTAAAAGCTTGGAAAAGCTCGAAATGGATTGGTAGTGAAGGTAACCATTCTTCTCCTCTTACAACATGAGTTGTATGCATCAAATAATCATCAACTACATGGGCAAAATGATATGTTGGTAACCTATTATCAGACTTCATAATAACTAAATCTTGGTCATTTTCAGGAAGTAAAATTTTTCCTCTAACTAAATCATTAAATTCAAATTTACTTTCGAAATCTCCGTTAGATTTAAATCTAATAACATAAGGAGTTCCACTTTTTATTTTTCCTATTTGTTCTTCAGTTGATAGCCTTCTACAAAATGCATATCTACCATAATAACCAGTTCTCTTTTTACCTTCTTCTTGCATAGTTCTTATTTCATCTAATTTTTCTTTCGCACAAAAACAAGGATATGCTTTATCATTTTCTATTAGATATTTGATAAAAGTATGATATATTTCTTTTCTTTCACTTTGAATATAAGGACCATAATTACCTACTATTTTATTTTCATATTCATATTCATCAGGCTTTATATTATAATCTTTTAAAGTTTTCATGATAAGCTCTACTGCTTCTTTAACTTCTCTCTTTTGATCAGTATCTTCATTTCTTAAGAAAAAAATTCCATCTGTATTTTTAGCAATTACATAATCAATAAGTGCTTGATAAAATCCTCCTAAATGCATATAACCAGTTGGAGATGGAGCAAATCTTGTAACTGAAGCTCCTTCTTTTAAATCTCTTGAAGGATATATTTTTATATAATCATCTATACTTTTCTCTATATTTGGAAAAATTAAGTTTGCTAATATTTGTTTTTCATTCATTTTTATCACCTAATAAATTATAACATATTTTAAAAAAAATAACTATATTTAATAGTTATTTACCATTCATTAGCCTTTATCCAATTTTCATAAGGCAACATATTATAATTATAATTTAAAGCCACTACTTGAGAATTATAATATACTGAAACAAGGTCATTCATTTTAGTTTGATATAATTGTTCTGGTATTTTAGAAGAGTCTTTATTTTCTTTATACCAGCGCCCAAAATAATATAACTTGTTTTTATCAACTAAGTTATTTACCATTTGATTGATTTTTTTGTGATGGATATGTCCGTATTCTCCATCAGGATTATGAGTTACTATCATATCCCAATTTTTAGAATTAATTATGTGAGCTAAATCATTTTTAATCTTTTCATACTCATTATTCCAATTACTTATCGGACCTGTTAAATTAATTCTATCAACATAACCCAACATTATAAATTCATCATCTGTTTTTTTCATTACTTCTTCAAATTCTTTAACTCTATAATCAACTTGACCACAAGTAATACATACTATAGTATATTTTTCCTCAAGTAAATGAGCTCCTCCAAAAATAGTTTCATCATCTGGGTGAGCAATTATCATTAATCTTCTTGTTTCATTTGTTTCTTCTTCTAAAGGTCTCTCATATTTAAAACATTTATTATTTCCCTCAACTATTATAGAATTACTTTCAGAAGAATTAAAACCACATTTAATATTATCATCTTTTTTTTCTATTTCTAAAGCATAACCAATTGTTAGAAATAAAGTCGAAAAAACGCAAATAAAAATAACTGCGATAGTTTTTTTCATAAGTTTTCCCTCCTTTGATGTTCTTTATTATAACATATTTATAAAATTATTAAAGTATAAAAATAAAGTTTTTAAAGTTTTTTTACTACTTAATAAGTATAGCATAATAAATTAAATAAATGTTTTAGATTATCATAAAATTTAGGATAGTTTACATTTAATTGATAAAAAAACCTGATCAATTTGATCAGGTCTTAAATATCTTAATGGTAGCGACGGAGAGATTCGAACTCACGACCTACCGGGTATGAACCGGTTGCTCTAGCCAACTGAGCTACATCGCCATTTAAGTAAGCAATATGATTATATCAAATATACTTACCTTTGACAATACTTTTTTTTATGTTTTTTTACTTAATTCTGTCATTTAAAATTTTTCTTAATTGTTCTATTTTTTCAAATTCTAAACTCTTATACATATCAGCAACATTCTTATACATTAAGTAAAACCTAACAATTATTCCAACAAAAGTTGTAATAACAAATAGTGAACCTAAAAAATATAAATCTTGGATCATTAAAAATAAGCCAAACCCAATTCCTAAAGCACTTATTAATGATAATAAAACTGTCAAAGCTTTATTTCTTAATTCCATTTCTAAATGAGTTATTTTAGTTTTTAAATATTTTACTTGTTCTTCTTCTGTTAAACCAAGATTTTGTATAACATTATTATATACAATTTCACTTTTATTATTCTCATCACCATTTATTGAAATATTGATTTTTTTAATATCTTTTAATTTCATAATTATTCCCCCTTAAATGTGTTTTATTATAACACAAGCTATATTTATTGTAAAGAACTATTTGTTTTCATCTTCAAGAGAGTTTTTAAGATTTATAGCAACATTGTTAGGCAAAATTTCACTTAACTCTTGAATACTTAGTTCTTTTATTTTAGATACTGTTTTATATTTTTTTATAAGTTCTGTTTTTCTTTTATTACCTATTCCAGAAACACTATCAAGAATACTTTCTAATGTACCTTTGCTTCTTATTTTTTTATGATAATTAATTGTATACTCATGTACATCATTTTGCATTCTTTCAAGCAAATAAAATAAATTACTTTTTCTATCAATTTCTATTTCAATTATGGGTTCAAAAGCTAACAAATTAGAAGTATTATGTTTATCATTCTTTTTAAGACCTACAACCATTATTTTTAAACCTAAACTATTAATAACTTCTCTAACCGCATTTATTTGACCAATTCCACCATCAACTATTACTAAGTCTGGAACTTCTAGATTATCACTTAAAACTCTAAAATATCTTCTATAAGTAACTTCTCTCATCATTTTATATTCATCATTTGTATCAATATTAATTTTAAATTTGCGATAATCATTTTTACTTGGCAATCCATTTTTATAAACTACCATACCACTCACAGAATAAGTTCCAAATAAATGTGAATTATCAAAGAGTTCAATTCTATCTAATTTAGAAAGTTTTAATATATCTCTTAATTCATCATTAGCACTACTTGTCCTTAATTCATCTTTTTTAAGCATTTCAAATTCATTACTAAGTGTAATTTCAGCATTTTTATTAGCCATTTCAATAAGTTTATATTTAACACCTTTTATGGGGTTTTTAACTGGTACTTTAAAAAATTCAGAAAGCAATTTAAAATCTACTATTGAAGGAACTAATATTTCTTTTGGTAAAATAAAGTTTTTTTCATAAAATTTAGCAATATAACTTGTTAGTTCTTCATCTATTTCATCAATTAAAGGAATTATTTTTGAATGTCTTTCTAATATTTTGCCGCTTCTTACAAAAAACACTTGAATTGATAAATAACCTTTATCTTGATAGTAACCAAATATATCTCTATCTATTTCATCGGTAATTTCAACTTTTTGTTTAATTAAAGTTATTTTTATATAATCTAATAAATCTTTTAATTCTTTAGCCTTCTCAAAATTCAACTTTTCTGCTTCCATACTCATTTCTGTTTCTATTTTTTTGGTTATTAAAGAGTGGTCTCCTTTTAAAAATCTTATTATATCTTTTTCCATATTTTCAAATTCACTTAAATCAACATTACCTGTACAATAACCTAAACACTCTCCAATATGATAATAAAGACATGGCCTTTTACTAAAAGTTTTGCACTTTCTTAAAGGATATATTCTATTAAGTAAGTTTACTGTATTTCTAGCAGCTGTAACATTGGGATATGGTCCATATAATCTATTATGATTTTTTTTCTTTGAAAGTGTTCTTAAAATAGTAAGTCTAGGAATTTTTTCATTAGTAAGTTCTATATATGGATAACTTTTATCATCTCTAAGTAAAATATTATATTTAGGATCATGTTCTTTTATTAGATTTAGTTCTAGTATTAAAGATTCTGTTTCACTACCTACAACTATATATTCAAAATCAACGATTTCACTTACTAACTTTTTTGTTTTACCAGTATGATTACCTCTAAAATATGAACTAAGACGATTTTTCAAATTCTTTGCCTTACCTACATATATAATATAACCATCACTATTTTTCATTAAATAGCACCCTGGTTTATTAGGAACTAAAGATAATTTTTGTTTAATAAGATTCATATTAATCACCAACTATATTATATCAAACAAACATAATAATATCTATTATTCTAAAATTATTTAATATTTGTTTTATTTTAGCAATTAATATATAATAAATATGGTGATTTTATGAAATCGATTAAAAATAATATTGAAAATGAAATAATAATTAATAAATCTAAATTTATTACTTTATTTATAAAAGTTAAGAATATAGATGAAGTTAATATTAATTTAGAAAATATCAAAAAAAAATATAAAGATGCTACTCATTACTGTTATGCTTATATAATTGATAATATTAAAAAAGCTAGTGATGATGGTGAACCAAGTGGCACTGCTGGAATGCCTATTTTAAATGTTCTAGAAAACAATGAATTAAATTATATAATGTGTGTTATTGTAAGGTACTTTGGAGGTATTAAGTTAGGAACTGGCGGATTAGTTAGAGCTTATACTAAATCTGTTACAAGTTGCCTTAAAGAAGCTTTATTAGAGGATATTAAAGAAGGCTATAAAGTTGAACTTATTTTTAATTATGAGTATTCTAAAATAATTGATATTCTCCTTCAAGATGAAATTATATTAAATAAAATTTTTGATGAAAATATTACTTATCAAGTAATTATTAACAAAGATAATTATTTAAATCTTATTAATAAATTAGAACTTGGATGTATAAAGGTAAGTATTATTGATTTAGTAAAATATTAAACTACATTGTAGTTTTTTTGTTAAAAAAAATAACTAAATTAGTTATTTATATCAAAGTATTGAAAAATATAATCTTCCTTATCAATATATGAAATTTCTTTTACTTTTGTTTTTTCTTTTTTATGATTTTCTTTTTCTAAAAAAACTAATTTTTTTTGTGGTATATAAATAAATTTTTCATCATTTAATTGTTTTTTTATTCTTTCAATTGTTTCAAATTTGTGATTAAAATAATCTTCAGCAGTTTGCCATTCATTTAATAAATGGTTTTTTATTTGATTAACATCATATTTACTTTCTTTTTTAATAATGCTATTCATAGATTTATTTAGTAAATCTGCATATTCTTCACTAATAATAGAAGAACGATATTTTTGAACTATTTCGTTATCTCTATTAAAAATATTATCAGGGAATTCTATTCCAAATATTTCTGCTAATAAATAAACACTTTCTAAAAAAGTAAGATTTTCATAATCCATTAAATAATTAAAAATATTTCCTCCCATTCCACAACCATAACAATAAAATAAATTTTTACTGTCACTTACTGACATTGAAGGTGTTTTTTCTTTATGAAAAGTACATAAAAATACATAGTTATCTTGACTAAGAAACTTTATCTTATCGCTTATCCTATTAGCAAAAGCAAGACCAGAAAATATAGAATTCATTCTTAAATACTCAATATTTTCATAAGGGATTTTCTTTCCATAATCATCTTTCAATAAAGAAAATAAACTATAAAAATCTTTTAATATTACTTCTAACTCATTTTTTGATTGTCTTGATATATTTTCTTTCTTTATTTCGTTACTAATTTCACAATAATAATGTTTTAATATTCTATAATCTAATTTTGTAAGACCTTCTTCTTGACCTTTTTTATATAAATCCATAATATATTTTTGATAATTCATATTGCACCTCTTTAATTATTAATTATGTATTATAAAGTATATTTGAACTTTTTGCAATAAATAAGTATAATTAAAAACTAACTATTTCTAGTTAGTTAAATTGCAAATATGGTGTTCTAGAGAGGATTTGAACCTCCGACCTACCCCTTAGGAGGGGTTAGCCCTTACTCTTTTTGGACGCTTTTTACTAATCTATTTAAAATCTTTCAAGCCCTTTATTTATAAGGACTTATCAAGTATTATTTGTTATTTTTATTTACTATTTTGAACTTTCTTTTTATAGTGAGTGCCGAAATATAGTGCCATTTATTAATATTTCTATGTATTTCCGATAATTTCATCAAATGCAATAGCACTTTCTTTTTTTGTTATATCAAAGGTATGTGAGTATATTTCCATAGTTATATCGGTACTTGCGTGTCCTAATCTTTGACTTACTGCTTTTGGATTAATACCTTTATGTATTAAAACACTTGCAGATGTGTGTCTTAACTCGTGAAATGTTATATGTGGTAAGTTATATTTAATAATTAACTTACTTATTATTTTATCACAAGTATCGGGGTGCATATAGTCCCCAAATTTAGAAACGAACACTCTATTGTTTTCTTTCCAACTACTACCCATTTGTTTTTTATACTCATCTTGCCACTCTTTATATTCTTTTAGAACTTTAGTAGTAGCATTACTAATCATTATTTCTCGGTTTGAGGCTTGTGTCTTTGCCTCTTTCTCATCAAGAACACCTTTAACAACTTTTAAGGAATTATCTATTTTTAAATAGTTTGTATTAAAATCAATATCGTTCCACCTTAAAGCACATATTTCACTTCTTCTTGCTCCACTATCGAGAGCAAGAGTAATTAAAGCCTTAACTTTGATACTCTCATTTTCTAAACAAGATAATAAAGTATTTACTTGTTCTAAATCATAATATCTTCGTTCTTTCTTTTCTTTCTTAGGCTTTGTTGCTTTTAAGTTTGGATTCTTATCTAATAACTCCCACCTTATTGCTTGATTAAACATAACATTTATTAGTTTGTAAAATTCATACATTGAATGATAACCTAATATTTGTTTTTTCTTACCAACTTTTAATTCTTGGTACATACTATCTAATATATAAGGTGTGACTTTATTTAATTTAATCTTTCCTATTATAGATAATATTCTTTTTAATGAATCTTGATAACCACTCATAGTTACTAAACTAATATTATCTTGACAATACCTTTTTAAAAACACTTTACTATATTGCTCAAAGGTTAAATCATTTATATTGGCAGTATTACTCTTACGATAATGTTTCTTTGTAAGTTCCGCCTCTCTGATTTTAACTTCGGCAAGTGAGCCATTAAATATTTCGGTTTTCCTTTTTCTTTTACCTAAAATATCATAGCCAAGTTCAACAGTAATTTTATATTTGTTATTTGATAATTTACTATACCCCATAAACTTTTAACTCCTTTCGATTAAGGGTATAAGGGTTAATTATCTATATATATTATAGCATATTTTCCCTTATTTTCCTAATATAATAACATTGTTCGGCTCTCGATTTCTTCCTTATCTTCAAGCCAAGAATTTATTTTTTTTAAATCAAACTTTATTCGATTACCTAATCTAAAATATGGTATTCTTTTTTCTCTTACCAGTTTTCTTATTTCTGATATAGATATATCTAAATACATTGATAACTTTTTAATATCATAAATTTCTTTTATCATTTCATAGCCTCCTATTTACAATTTCTTGCTTAAGCACCTAAAGAATATCATCGATAGGATTCTAAAACGAGCAAACAAAAAAGGCCTATTTTTTAAAATAAGCCTATTGAAAAATAAGATTAAACGAACAAAAAAACCTATTATTTCGGACAAAAATAAGTAAAATCATACTCAAAAAAGTTGCTTAAAAACTATTTTATTTCGAAAAAATTGTTGATATGATGTGAATGTAAAGACAAGGGCCCAAGATTTTTACAAAAAAAGAATGGAGGAATGAAAAATGTTTAATACCGAAAAAGAAATTACTGAATTATGCTTTATTAAGAACAATCTAGTTAAATCTATTCTATCAAAATACACAAACGATAGAATCGAAGAAGAAGAAATAAAAAAGTTTTATAGATATTTAGATTTACTACTTAAAAATAATAATTCAAAGAACAACTTAGATAGTAGAATATCTAGTATTAACAAGATTATACAAAAACAATACGATAGTTTTATTAAGTTAAACGAAATTATAACTGATTAAAATAGTATTTAATACACTTAAACCAATTACAAGCATTTTTAGACTTATTAAGTTTGAATCTGCTTGTAATGGTAATATTTTAAAGAAAGAAAGGAAGATAAATAATGGAAAAAGAGTTTGAAAAAGAAATGAATAATATGATGAGAATGAAAGGGATGTTAACATATGATATGTTAGTGGTAATGTTAACAAGAATTGCAAAGAAATATGATATGCCAATTGTTCTAAGAAATAAAAATATTCAAACAAATCAAACAACAATTAAAGTAATATCATAAATATTTTAATGGTTATCTAAATGATAATCTTTTTTTATGCTTTATTATCGTGATATAATAATTTAAAAGAGGGATTTTATGGGAAAATATCATAACAAATTAGATAAAAAATATTTTAATAAATCTATTTATATCAAGAAGTTTGAAGAAGTTTTTAATATCAAGATTAAAGACTATTCTATTCAATATGAAATTATACTTGATACTTTTAACACATTAATTTCATTCAATAATATATTGTTTTCTACTAATTATATGAAAACATCAGATAGAATTGATAATTCAATACACTTAATATCTAGTTATTTAAATAAATATAAAAATAAAATAAATAAATGTTATGACTTAAATTGTATAAATATTTATCAAGACTTTGAATCTGACCTTGAAGAATTGAAAGAAATGAAAAAGCCAAATGTAAAAGTAAATTTGAATAGCATAAAAAGTAATATGGAATTCTATATGTCTGGACTTGATATACTATGTTTTGATTTATTATTTGATAATAAAGAACTTGTTTATCAAAAATTGCCAAATGATAAATTGCCAAAAAAAATTAATTGCAAGATAATTACAAATTTAGATACAACAAAATCATTATTGTTTTCATATGATGAACAAAAAAAATACAATGATATATTTATTAATGATTATTATAATAAAACTAATATTGATTTGAATAATGATGTTAAATCAATGAATATGATTTTTGAATTACATACATTCATTAAAGATGTCAATAATGCAATTGTCGATAGATTAATAAATAACGACCACTCTGTTTTTAAAATACATCTTGATGTATTTAATAGTTTTGTTAAAAATGATTACACTTATTTAAAAGACATTTACTATCAAAATTTATTTAATAAAATTAAAGATATAATTATAATGCTAAATGAAGACAAAATCGATTTAGCATATCAAAATATAAAGGCAATAATCGAACAATATAAAAATATATATGAACGAATTAGTTAGTGAGGTTTATTATGAAAAAGCAAAACATACTTGACTTATTAGCACAAGATAAATTAAATAAAATTAAAATTAAGGAAGACAACTTTCACAAATGTATAAATAATTTTGATGAATATATAGAAAAATACATCAAGCCATATTTAATAAACAATCAAGAAAGATTTGATTATAAGTTTGATTTAGAATCCGAAGATGAAAACATAAAGAAACAAAGCGAATCACTATTGAAAACAATATGCTTTTTATTTGAGGATTTAGTATCGGTTAGCCCAGAACTTTATTTATCACTATTAGAAGAAAAAGATACTGAATATGCGTGCAGTGGCATTTGCTTTTATATATTAATGGGCAATATTACTATAATAAAAAAGAATTAGCAAATTCTAGTGCAAATAATTAATGGAGGATTTCAATTTATAACGATTATATATTAATACTTATATAATAAAATAATAATACTAGATATAAATTAGAGTTTATATCTTACTTATATACTATATAATTATATTATAAGGAATATATAAATAAGTATAATATTATATAAGTAATAATTTATGAAAAGATACTTATTCTTTATATATAGTAAATTTAATAATATATTTAACTTTGATTTATATTTTTTATTACACTTTCTTTTCATTATATTTATTGTTATATATAATTTACTTTATAAAATAACCTTTTGTAAAGTATTAAAAATATATTTCTTTATTTAAGGTCTTATTAGTGTCATTACAATTATCATATATAAATAATTACTTACATTATTTTCATTTAAAATAACAACCTTAAATTAATTTATAAAGGTATATTATAATCATATAAAAAGAGAACATTTACAATTATGTATTTGTTCTCTTCTTTTTTATTCTTGTACTATTTTTCTTTTGCAAAATATATTTATATTAATTTAAGGGTTTACCATTTTTATCTATATGATATATATAAGTATAAACTATATAACTTAATATCCAACCAATTACTAAACTAACGATTGGCATATATATAATGTGCATAGCAGAATAATTAATAGTAGCAATAACAATTAAAACCAGTATTACTATCCAATGAATAATAACTATTAAGCCGGCTAAATTACCACTACTAAATATTGCTCCTCTACTAATTGAAGCAAAAGCAGATATTAAACTTGATAAAATTAATATGATATATAATACTGCTAACATAGATACCTTCCTTTTCGTTTTCTATTTAATCATTGTTTTATTTTTTGATTTAGGTTTTATAAAAAACATTACAATAAAGCCAATAAATAATAATCCACCAATAATATTCATAATCACATTATTGTTTGATGAGGTTTCGGTAGATTCTTGATACTTAACACTATCTATAATACCTTTCATCATTTCTTTATCATCTTCGTTAATAGGAGCAAGTTTTCTTAAATAAATTGTATATTCTCTTCCATTTTTCATTGTTTTATATTTTAGATTGTATGAATATTCATCATATATATCTTCTAATTCATATTGAAATTTGATATAAAGTGCTTGGTTGTTTTCGTGAATATCATATTTATTTACATTGTCACCAAATATGCCCGTGCCTGTTGTATAGCCCTCACCCAAACCAGTTATTATTTCTTCTGATACTTCCTTTAAATCATAATAACTCTTTGTGTGTTCGTTTTCATTCATTACAACATATATCGTATAATTAGTATCTTCGGTTGTAGCAACCATATATGCACTAAGACCATTAAGATATGCAATCATATCATCTTTTGTCATTTCAAATTTTGTTAAATTGCTATCATTTTCAGTTATATTTCTCGTGAAAATATAGTAATCACTTGGAATATTTAAAGATATCCCAATTTCATCTATTGAATAATTATTATAATTCATAGCACTGACATTTCCAACGAATATAAAGAAAAGAAATATAAATATAAATATCATAGTTTTTTTCATTTAACACCCCCCTTGTCGATGTCCTCGTGCAATTGCGGTTTCTTTATTAAAAGCATAGAAATCGTAATTAGGGAATTTTTGTTGAAAGCAATCATATGTATAATAGTAATTTGTACCTACTGGAACAATTACGATATAATTGTCTAAAAAGTTCGCCTTACCAACATAATCCCATTTTTCGAGTCTCAATTGAACATTATCATCTTCCAAAGATGACACATCGCTTTTTAATACTTTAATATCGCTTTTTAAATCAATTATTTTATCGTGTTTATTTTGTATAGAAACAAATTGATATATATTAAAACCCAATGATAGTGCAAACAGAATTATTAACACAATAGTAAATTTTGATTTTATTGGTCTTATAGAAAAATATTGTTTCCCACATTTAATACACTTTTGATTTTCATTTATTTTTCCACCGCATAATTTACAAAATTTGTTTTTTCTTTTTGTAATTTTTTTAGATTGAATAATATAAGACGCTGTTTCTTTTTCTTCTCTACTCTCTATCTCATCTGATTCAATTTCAGATTCAGTATCTTCTTCAGTATCAACTATAACATCATTACCATAAAAAAGATGTTTTCTCTTTTTCAAATATATATGATTAGGTAAAAACCATACAAGTCCTAATACTACAAAATAAATCAATAAGGCTAAAATGTATTCATTGTTATTATTGAATGTGCCATTGTTCGCAGTTGCTAAAGAGTAAGTTATTGTTTCGAATATAAACAATGAATACAACAATCTATATCCAGCTTTTGTATAATTTCTAGCAAAAATAAAAGTAATTATATATAAGATAATCGTAGAAACGTCAATTATTAGAAATATTATTATTAAATAATTCCAATTATTGACCTCTCCATAGAATTGCAATAAATTTGATATACCGAATAGTACACTTATCGGTATTCTCCAATAAATACAAAAATTTAACCATTTTGTTGATAGTATTTCTTTATCTTTAATTTTTCTCACTTATTATCCACCCTTTCTTATATAAGTTTATTATAACATTATTCTCCCATTATTTGACAAATTTTGCAATAGCAATAATCTAAATTAGTATAGGCGATGCACTAGCCATATACTTTTTTTATGCTAAAAACTACTAAACATACCCCCCTATATTATCAATAATCTCTTTAATTTGATTTAAGGTTGTTCTCTGCTCGCTTTTTTTGAGATGTAATTTTATATTAGTTAAACATTATCGTTGCAGGAAACGAGCGAAAAATGGTGTTTTAAAGGTCTTCTGTCTCTATATTAGAGTTGTATTAACTTTTTATGATTTTTACCGCTTTTACAACAAATATAAAATTGTATGTTTCTATACTATATATTGCTATTCACTACTAATAAGTAGGAGGTAATAAAAAATATGGACATAAATTATTACACACTAAAAGAAATTAGTGTACTATTAAAAACACCGATACATACTTTAAGAAAATGTATCAAAGAAAAAAAGTTAAGGGGTGCTAAACTTGGTTGCAAATACTTAATATCATCATACAATCTAAATCAATTCATTAATAAATACTTAAATCAAGAGAGTGATTATAATGAGTTTTAGAAACAATTTGAAATATAATATCGAACAAGATTTAACTGATATGTTAGGTCTTACTGATAACAAAAATAGTTTAGATTATGATTTAAGGTATGTAATAGAAAATGGTATTGATAAATACAATGAAATGATGATAAAAGAACAAGAGAAAAGAAACGAAATAAAAAACATTATGATTGAATTATTAAATAATAAAGAAATAATTAGTAAGTTAATGAAAACATTAGAATTTGAGGGATTCGTTAAAGATTGTCCGACTTGTGCTTGGAACATTGAAAAATATGGTAAATTAAAATAATATTAAAAAAGAGGAAGATATTCATTCGTGAATTTCTTCCTCTTCTTTTTTTTGTTCTTCTAATTCTTTTGTTTTTTTGTTTTCATCTTGTAATATTCCAAGTTCTATTAATTTTGCTTTAATTGTTTTTAGTAGTTCTTTATCAGTAATTATATTGCTAATAAAAATATTGTTTATATTTTGAGGGCTTATTTTCCCGTTAATCAATGTTTTTATCATTGCTTTACAATTGTTTTTATTAATAATTGATGAATTTAAAAGTTCGAATATAGAATTAAATTCATTATCTAAAATGCTATCTTTATTTTTTACTATATCAAGCAGTTTATCATAGGCAAGAGAAACATTATATTGTTTTTTACATTCAGAGACAATTTTTGTTAAAATTTCTATGTCTGTATATTTATTAATTAATGTTTTAAATCTTTCGTCACTACTTTCAAATAAAATCATAAATCTTAATTCATTTTCAATTGTATTAATTTTTTCTATGCAATCATTAGCAAATTTTTCTTTAGTCTCGGGAATAGGTATATCATTATATGTATCAACTAAAGTTTGTTCGTTGCTTATACAATAATTAGTAAACCATTCTTTTACAACAGAATAATTATTATCATAAAACTTTAAAATAATTTTTAAATTATCTTTGTATTCAGTGTACTCTAATTTTTCAATAAAATGTTGTAAAAGTTCAATAATAGGATTGAGAGTTAGTGTCTTATAATTCATTATATATTTTAATATTTCTTTTCTATTTTTAATATTTTCAGAATTTAAAATCACATTTTTTATTGTTTCATTATGATTAACAAGTTCGGAATATATATTTAAAGTATTTACATAAAATGATGTATTTTCTTCTTCTACAAAACCCAAACTTACATTTAATGATTCTACTATATTTTTCCAATTATTCTTATCTTTATTATTAAACAAGAATTTAAAGAAATTATCAATTGAATTAATATCTTTTATCGTGTTTCCGATTTTATTAAAACACTTAATTATTTCTCTAAAAACATTTTCGTTGTAATCTTTAATAAATTTTTTTGAAATACCATTTAATAAATTATTAAAAACTATAATATCTTCGGTATCAATCTTATTAAATAAATCAACAAAATTACTTTCCGAAATATATAATGATATATTTCCAGAAAAGCAAGATAAATAACTTTCGTTTTTATAAATATTATTATCAATCATTATTTTAACATTAGAATTTATAAAGTCTTTATCTGTATCGGTTATATCATCAAAAACTAATTCATTAATAATTTTAATAGTATTTTCTAAAATTTGTTCTTCTTTATAACTAAAATTGTTGTTTATCAATCCATTTAATAAATCTCTTTTCATTTGTTTATTATTAATATTATGAGTAGTTATAAAAATTGCATCTTCAAAACTTATTAAACCTTTATATAATATTTTTTCCTTAAATTCATTCGATGAGAAAATAATTTGCCAAGAGTTTAAGACTTCGTTTTTTTCTTCTGATGTCAACAATTTATTTTCGTTTTTAATGAGATTAATCAGAAATAATAAGTTATTAGGTATACTAAAATCCCATAACCCATTTTCTAAATCATACGAGACTGTCCTATTCAAATAATCTAAAAATTTTTTATTTCCCTCTTTTTCAATAATGTTATTTAATTCTTGATATTTTCTTGCACTTATTAATCTATCTAATTCATACTCAAGTCTATAATTTTTATTGTTTTGAAGAGAATAAAAATTAGAATAGTCACTCGGTATTATATTGTTTGTAAGTGAAAGAAAAAATTTCAAATCTTCTGTTAAAAAAGGATATGTTTTTTTAGAATCATCATTTATTTCAGTATCATATAAAGTTTTCTCTAATTCTTTAAATTTTGTTAAACTTTTATGTCCAATTTCAAACATACTTGGAAACTTTATTTTCATAATTGTATATTTCATAAGGTAGTTTAAATTGCTTTCATCTTCAAAGAAATTAATACTATTCTTTTGAACCATTATATTGTATTCTGTAATATAACTATTTAAAACATTAATAATTTCTCTTGGCGTATCAAAAGAGCATTTTGATATCATATCTTTAATTGTACTATTAAAAATATCACTATAATCGTTGTACTCTTTTAATAATTCAATTATGAAATCAAGTTTATCAGTATTATCATAACTTTTTATATCAATCATAATATCGAATATTTTTTCCATATAATATTGTGCATATTCTTCATCATAGGCTTTTATAAAAGCAGTTTTATCGAATGGAACAATGTATATCATTCTTTCTTCGGTATCAAAAAAGCCTTTCATAGTTTTAAACGTTTCTATCATCTTTTCTTTATCACACCTATCAATATTATCAATAAATATAATGTTCTTATTTCCATTCACTTTTTTCAATATTTTTTTAAATGCATTATAAAATTGTTCGGGCGAAAAATACTTTGATATTGTATAAGTTGTAGTTGCATAAAGCATATTTATTGCACCCAAATAACTAAGCAATGAAATAGTGAATCCAAATGTTGTTGCATATTTATCTTTAGTAATAATATTCAAAAATATTGTAAATATTATTACTAAGGCAGCACCTATATATGCAGGCAATGAGTGATAATCTTTATCTTTTATCCTAGATAATTTTAGTCTTTCAACTATAGATTGCGAACTAATCGTTTTATCTTCATATAATTGTTCCTTTATTTCTTTACATAAATCATCTTCTTCTTTTATTTTAGATTGTTTTAAAATGTTCTCAATAAAATTTCTTCTAAAACTATCTCCCTCGTATTTCCACGCATCATAAGTAAAAACTTTTATTTTCTTATCTTTTTCACGAATCTCATTAAGTGCAGTATCAACTATTGTACTTTTTCCACTTCCCCAATTTCCGACTATTCCTATATATAAAGGTTTTTTATCGGATGATAAAAAATAATCTTCTATTTTTTCTTTTAATTCATTTGAATACAATTTTGTTCCTAAATAATCTTTTCCTCTTAAATCTACATTTTCAAATTTAATATTTTTGTATGATTTTTGCAACATATAAACACCCCAATCCTTAAAAAGCAATATGAAACTCAAAGTAGTATTGCCATTAATTACCAACTATATTTTATCACAAAAATTTAATATTACATAATACTTAAAAAAATAACAACTTTTAAGATTGTTATTTTTATTTTTTTACATAATTCGTGCCATTTTCAATTTCTACTCTTATTTATACCCTTTATTTACTAGATAGTTAACCCTTTTATAAGAGTGCCGAAAAAAGTGCCGAAAACAAAATCACTTTAAATTACTTTGTGATACTTTATAATACTTTCAAAATATAAAAAATCTTGAAAACATTGGGCTTTCAAGATTTTAATTAGTAAAATAATGGCGTCCTTGGGCAGATTCGAACTGCCGACTTACCGCTTAGGAGGCGATTACTCTATCCTACTGAGTTACAAGGACATTTTAGGACTTTTATATATGTCCTTTTCCCATAGCCTAATACTTAGGAGGGGGTTGCTCTATCCAGCTGAGCTACTAAAACAGTTAAGTTTCAAAAAGAAACTTATTTTATTACTTCCATTAATTGAGGTACTATTTGTTTTTTCCTAGAAACACAACCTTCAATATAGTGCCCTTGTTCTAACGCTTCAATATTAAAAGCATTTTCTAAATATTTTTTTGCCTTATTTGTATAAAGAATATAAGAACCATTATTTATAATATCTGTTATTACTAATAAAGTAAATTCATATTCTTTATTAGTATTCATTTCTTCAATAATTCTAATATAATCATCTTTAGAATTCAGTATTTTTTCATAATCTAAAGTAAATACTTGAGATACAGCAAAAGCTAAATCTTCAGTATGAAATGTTTTAATATCTGTCGAAATTATTTCTTCTTTAGTTAACTTAGATAAACTTGTACCAGCTTTAAACATATTTAAAGCATATTCTTTATAATCAGTATTAGAAATAACAGAAAGCTTATTTACTACATCTATGTCTTTTTCAGTAGTTGTTGGGCTTGTTAAAACTAATGTATCAGATAATATACCTGACATCATAATACCTGCTATATTTGAAGGTATATCTATCTTATTTTCTTTAAATAAATAATAAATAATTGTATTTGTACTACCTACAGACATATTTCTAAAATTAATAGGATTATTAGTTGAAATATTTCCTATTTTATGATGATCAACTACTTCTAAAATTTCGGCTTCATCTAACCCAATAACACTTTGTTCGGATTCATTATGATCGACTAAAATAACTTTTTTTCTGTTTTTTTCATTAATTTCAGTAATTCTGACTAATCCTTTACAAATATTGTTTTTATCAATAATAGGATAATTATTAAATTTTAATTTGCTACTCTTAACTAAAAAATCATCATAGTAATCATTTTGATCAAAAGTATATGATCTATCTCCTGTTATTAAATTTTTAACATAATTACTTAACCCTATCATTTTAGCTGTATTAAAAGTATCAGCTTCAGTTCTAATAATGTTTACTCTATTATTACGAGCTATTTCAATATGTTTTTCTTTTATTTCACCATTACCAACTATTACTATTAATTTAACTTTATTTAAAACAGCTGACTCTATTATACTATGTCTATCTCCAACAATTAAAATATCATTATTTGTTAAATTAATAACATCCATAAAAGTTGTACTTCTATAGGCAGCTACTAAAATATTTCCTTCAATTTCTTCATCAAACTTTAATATAGAAGAAGCATTTAAAGTTTTAATTAAATTATCATAAGATGTTTTTAAATAATTAAAATTTCCATTTATTAAATCACGTGCAATAGTTTTAGCTGTTATTATACTTAAAAACTCATTATTATCTTTAACTATAGGTACACCAGTTATATTATTATCTGTCATATATTTATATGTTTCTAATATTGAACTATTTTCATTTACAAAATTATCTTTTCTATAATTAAGATCTTTCATTTGTAATTTAACATCATTTAAATATTTAGGAACTTTTACATTAAAGTGTTCTAATACAAACTTTGTTTCTAAACTAATTTCTCCTAATACTGCAGCTTCTGCATTTATACCTAATTCTCTTTTTAAATAAGAAAGAGCTATAGCACTTGTTACTGAATCTGTATCTGGATTTTTATGACCAAAAATATATACTTTTTCCATATTAATCCTCCTTAAACTTAACTTTTATAATTTTACCACTTTTTAGCAAAAAAAAAAAGAAATTCGTAAGAATTTCTTAGTAAATTACATTAACTTTGATAAAAATGATACAACAAATGTTGAAACCAACACTGAAGTCATAAATACATATCCTAATTTGTTTTTATCTGTATCCGTAGCAAATTCTAATCCTTTAAAATTATAATAAGAATTTAATAATGAACCTGCAACTAATACAATAAGAGCTATTTTATAACTTACAAATACAAGAACTGTTGAAGCTAACAAAGTTACTGTTGCTACTGATGAAGATACTCCAAACATAACAAATACTTTTTTGAAGTTTGTATTATTTTTAAGAAATTTGTTTGAAATAACATAAACTACTAAAGCCATAACTGTAAGCATCACAACTGCAGATATAAACGCTAATATAAATATTTTTACATAAGGTATTTCAATTGCATTTGATGTTAATAGTGAAGAAAATCCTGAGAAAAATAATCCCATTATAATTCCAGATAATTCTTTAACTAATACTAGTGTAAATAGTCCCATTGCTAAACCATATGCAACTATTAAAACAATTGATAAATTAAATTTATTTTCATTAGTATTTTCTTCTATTGTATCAATTGGTGCTATAAAAATTCCTTTTACTATTTCAATTGATTGTTTTAGTAAACCCATAAAATCTACTTTTTCTGAACTTACTGTTTTTCCTGAACTTACTGTTTTTTCTGAAGTACAATTACATTTTCCTTCAACTAACTCTTTACCACATTTTGTACAAAATTTTGCCATTTTTTCTATCTCCTAACTTTCTAAAATCTTGAAAAATAAGAATTTAATCTTGATGAATCAATTAATTTAAATGCTTTATCCCTATAATCAAACATCATATAAACATAATCATAATCATTATCAGAGTTTGTTTTTGTTTCTTCTCCTGATAGATAACTTACTGTATAATCATATTTTGCTTTAACTGAAACATATAAATAACCATCTTCGTTAATTTTCAAACTATTTAAAGTTATCTCTTTAAATAAAATAGTTGTTAATTTATTTGAAGTCGTTGATAAACTACTTACCAATGATTCATAGTCACTTTTAATATCACTTAAATCAGCATCTTTATATTCAAAGTTAGACTTAACATCATCAAATGTTTTGTTGTCTTTTGCTGAATCATATATTGTTTGTAAATTAGTTTTAATTGAATTTGTTAAATCTTTTTTAAATTTTTCAGATAATTTGTCTAGAGATAATGAACTAGTATAGATTCCAAAATCATATACATTCATGTCATCTTCTATTTCAATACCTATAGGTAATTTAACACTTACAGAATATTTAAGTGTAAACATAGATGGCATATCATATACATCATAAGTATCTGTAGATTTATTTTTATCTAAATACTTTTTATCTAATTTAGTTCCTTCTATAGTTATAACAGAACCTTTTAAAACTTTAACTGAGTAATTATCAGTTGTAGTTTTATCATTTAAAACAACTTGCCAATTATCAAAAAGCAACCATTTTTTCTTTTTTTGTTTTGTTAAATATATTTCTTGTTCTTTAGTTTTTTTAATGTTTTTTATAGTATAACTAATATTTACAGTTGCTGTTAAACCATCAGTCGATTTTTCCATTTTATTGACTGTATAATTAACAACATCAAGTTTTTTTTGTTCTTTTAAAGCATTTTTCAACATTGCTTTTGTTGTAAATTCACTTTTTTCAATTGTTAAAATATCATATAATTCATCAGCATCATTTGATACTACTGCATTAAAGTATTTTTCAGCTATATTTTTTGGATCTAAAGATTTACTTATTAAAACATAAGAAACAACTAATCCTACAATTATAACTCCAATTATACCAATTAAAATTTTATTTTTCTTTGGTAATTCTTTTTTTACTTCTGATTTTTCTTTTTTTACTTTACTTATTTTTTCTTGCGCTAATTTATAACCACAATCTTCACAAAATAAAGCGTTTTCTTTGTTTTTCTTACCACATTCTGGGCAAAACATACTATCACTCCTTCTAAATATTTATATCAAAATGCCTTTATCTATTATAAATTACTTAAAAACAATAAAAATAATAGATTAGAAGCATACGATAACTTTGTACGAAACTTAATTCCAAACTCGTAAGTTCCAATAATTTTATCTACAATACTAACTATCCAACTTTCTGCATACTTAGGAATAGAAACATATATTGGGAACATATGAGATCTTATTATATTTTCTTCCTTAATAGTAAGACCAAAAACTCTACTTGAATTTTCTACAGATTCTTTTGGGTGAACAAATGTTGAAAGTAACCTATCTTTAAAATTTCTTTCTTTTTCACTTATAAAAAAATCATGTAATAATCCAGCACGAGCTGTTTGCTCATAATCCAGTTTTAATAATTTTGTTATTTTATATGAGTAATATGATACCCTTTTAGAATGTTCTAATCTATTAGTTCCGTGATGTTCAATATTACCAATACTAACGAACTCATCATTTTCTAATATATCATTTATAATGGATATATAATCCTCATCTTCATTGTAATTCATTAAGTCACCTCAAACTATATTTATTATATCATAATTATAACAATAGTGGCCATTATTATGACACATTTTACTTATATTTTATGATATTGATGGTGTTTTTATATCTGGTTCTATTTGAATAAATGTATTACCATCATTTACACTAATTTCTTTACCGTCAGTATATTTATATATTGTTTTTGAATTTCTTGCTGTTTTTTCCCATGTTATTGGTCTTGCATATCCATTCGTAATATAATAACCTGTACCTGTACCAATGTTATTTATTGTTTGTCTTCCATAATTATCAATACTATGATTACCAACTTTTATTAATATAATATTTTTAAAATGGTATTGTTGTTTAGTAACATAATCTGTATGAGCTACATTATTAGCTGCTCTTAAATAATATTTATTTGTTGCATCGTAAGTATAAGAACTAGTCATATAATTAGAATATGGAATTACAACACTATTAGCAACTAAGCTATCAGCACTATTATTTATATTAATTTCCTCAATACTATAATTTAAAAGAAGTTCATCTTTAATACTTGTACTATTATAATTTGTTCTATATTTTCTATAATCAATTACACTTTTAATTTTTTCTATATTTGTAAAAGCTTTATGTTCATAATCAATAGGTAAACTTGAATCTCTCCAAAAACATGAGTCATATAAACCATTTATATTATTAACTCCCAATGTTTTAATATCACTTTCTGCTTGTGGACTCCAACCAAAATGAGTATATATTGCATCATTTTCTAAAGCATAATCTAAAAAATAATGTCTAGAGCTTCTTACAGAACCGATTTTTTCAGTTGAAGCATCCTTAAATAAAGCCATCATTCTGGTAATTCCACCTTCTACAATAGCTTCATAAACTATGTAAGCATCTTGTAAACCCGAATGGTAAGGTCGTGCCATATTATGATTATTTATCATTACAGCTATTGGTCTAGTCTTAGAATTCAAATCAACTATATTAAGATTTTTAATTTTTTCTACTACTACTTTCTTTTCTTTTTCGCTTTTATTATTTATTTTAGAATCTTTATTTGAAAATAACATTAACATAGATATTGTTAATATACCTAACACTAATAAAGATAATAATAATTTGATTTTTAATGGTATTTTTTTCATACATTATTCCTCCTAGTATTAATTATATCAAAAAAAAAGACAAAATTAAACTTTTTGTCTTTTTAAACTAAATATTTACAAATGCAGTGTACACTAAGAATAAAGTAAGAATTGTAGATAATACAAACCCATTTATCTTTTCTGATTTACTTGATTTATACTTAACACCAACGGCCATTGATATAAACAAACCACCTATTAAACCACCAATATGCGCTGAATTGTCTACTCCTGTATTTATAAAACCAAACAATAAATTAATTAAGATAAGTGGGATTATTTGTGATTTTATAACATTTCCAAGATATAATCTATAGTGATATCCAAAGTACATTAATGAACCAAACAATCCAAATATAGCCCCGCTAGCTCCTAAACTTCCACCATTATCCGCCATAAATGTAAGTGACATTAAGCTTCCTGATATAGCACTAAATAAATAAATAAAGCTAAATTTTAATTTTCCGAAAAAACTCTCAATTTGAGGACCTATTATATAAAGTGCATACATATTAAATATTAAATGAAATATGTCATAATGACAAAAAGCAGCTGTTATTAATCTATAATGTTCAATACCTGTAAATTTATAAAGAAATAAATTATCTAAGATAGTTATATCTAAATGGCCTAGTAGAAATATTAAAATATTTATTGCCATAATTATATAAGTAATTATTGGCTTTTTCATTTTAAATACTTCCTCCGCTTTTTTGTTTTCTTTTTCATTTCTTTTTGTTATATCTTCAGTTATTTTCATAAATAATTCAATTCCTTTTTCTTTGAATTTAGTTTCTTTTGTAATTGTCGGAAATTCATTTAGTATGAAATCATATTTATTCAAATCTTTTTCGGTTTTTACATCGGCACAATAAATTGTTCCTAAATTATCATAATTAGAAATTTGAACATTTTCACCTAAATTAACAAACAAACTAAGCGTATTCATATTTAAAGAAAATGTTTTCTTTTTTATTTTTTTCATTATTTGTTTTGTTTTATATATATCAAAGTCTAGTTGATCATTATTATGAATATAATTTGATACTATTCTTACTATTTGATATGAACCATCTAATTTTTCTAACCAAATTTCATCTTTAGCTCCATGTAAAACAATCGGACTATAACCTATTTCTGTTATAAAATAATGAAGTAATTTCATTACTAATTCATCATTTTTATTAATTACTACTTCTTCCATAAATACCTCCTAGGTGGATATTAATCTTTAAATTGATTTAATATATTAATAAAACATTCTGGCAATTCAGAATCAAATTGCATGTATTCTTTAGTTTTTGGATGGATAAATCCTATTTCCTTAGCGTGTAAACATTGACCTGTTTCATCAATTATTTTTCTTCTTCCATATACTGAATCATTCACAATTGGATATCCAATATAATTCATATGAACTCTTATTTGATGAGTTCTACCTGTTTCTAAGTTTAATTCTATTAATGTTGCATTTTTATATCTTTCAATTACTTTGAAATGTGTTATGGCATCTTTAGAATTATTATCTGTTACAGACATTTTTTTTCTATCTTTTGAGTCTCTTCCAATCGGTGCATCTATTGTACCAGTATCAGTATTAACAACTCCCCAAACTAAAGCTATATATTTTCTATGTGTCGTTTTTTCTTCTAATTGTTTTGCTAAAAATTCATGTGCTTTATTATTTTTAGCTACCATTAATAATCCAGTTGTATATGAATCTATTCTATGAACTATACCTGGTCTAAATTCACCATTAATATCACTTAATTGCTTTGAATGATACATTAATCCATTTACTAATGTTCCTTTGTTATTTCCAACTGCTGGATGAACAACAACACCATTAGCTTTATTTAGAATAATAATATCTTCATCTTCATAAACAATATCTAAATTCATATTTTCAGGTTCAACATTCATTACTTCCTCTATATATTCATTCATTTTAACAATATCATTTTCTTTTAAAGAATAACTACTTTTTACTTTTAAATCATTAACCGTTATTTCTTCATCTTTTATCATTTTTGATAATTTATTTCTACTTAAATCAGTATTATTAGCTAAAAAATTATCTATTCTTTGATTACTTGATTCAAGATTTATTTTAAACTCTTGCATTTTATTTCCTCCTTTATAGTTACTAGTCCTAATAGCAAGCACCCAATAACTATACAGATATCTGCAAAATTAAATATTGGAGCATTATAATTCATTATTTTAAATTCTAAATAATCTATTACATAACCATGTATTATTCTATCAACTAGGTTGCCTATTATACCACCTATTAATAATATGTAAATAAGTATTTCAATTTTTTTTAGTTTTTTTTCTTTAATACAAAATATATATATTATAATCAAAGCTAAAAAAGAAATTAATATAAGAAATATTCTGTTACCAGAAAGCATTGAAAAAGCGGCCCCTATATTTCTTACATTAGTAATCAAGAAAAAATTATTAATTAATTTTACTGATTCATTTACAATAATTGTTTTTGATATAATTATTTTAATTAACTGATCAATAATTACAACCATCAAACTTAACCATAATATTTTTTTCATTTAATTCACCTTTATTTATTATATCACTTCAGTTCTAAAATAAATAGTATTAGTAAAATAGAATTTTATTTTAAATAATCTTTTAAATATATTCCTGTATAGCTTTCTTTTACTTTAACTACTTCTTCTGGAGTACCAAGAGCTACAATATTACCACCCTTATCTCCACCTTCTGGACCTAAGTCAATTATATAATCAGCTACTTTTATAACATCTAAATTATGTTCAATAATTAAAACAGTATCTCCATTTTCAACTATTCTATTTAAGATAACTAAAAGTTTTTTAATATCATGAGTATGAAGTCCTGTCGTTGGTTCATCTAATATAAACAAACTTTTTCCAGTTGGTTTTTTTTGTAATTCTTTAGCTAATTTAATTCTAGCTGCTTCACCACCAGATAAAGTAGGAGCAATTTGTCCAAGTTTTATATATGTTAATCCAACATCCATAAGAACTTGTAATTTACTCTTAATCTTAGGAAAGTTTTGAAAGAATTCATATGCTTCTTCTACTCTCATTTCTAAGACTTCATAAATGTTTTTATCTTTAAATTTAATTTCTAGAGTTTCACTATTATATCTTGTTCCATGACAAACCTCGCAAGGAACATATACATCTGGTAAAAAATGCATTTCTATTTTTTTTACACCATCACCAGTACAAGCCTCACATCTTCCACCTTTAACATTAAAACTAAATCTTCCTTTATCATAACTTCTTAATTTTGCTTCTTTTGTTTCAGTAAAAATATCTCTTATATCATCAAATACTCCTGTATAAGTTGCAGGATTTGATCTAGGTGTTCTACCTATCGGTGATTGTGATATATCTACTATTTTATCAATATATTCAATTCCCTTAAAATTTTTATATTTTCCAGGTTTTTCCTTAACTTTGTGAAGATTATTTGAAATAATTTTATATAATATTTCGTTCACTAAAGTACTTTTTCCACTTCCACTTACTCCTGTTACACAAGTAAGAGTACCAAGAGGTATTTTTACATTTATATTTTTTAAATTATTTTCAGAAGCTCCAGTTATTTCAAGAAATTTCTTGTTTCCTTTTCTTCTTGTTTTTGGAACATCTATTTTAAGTTCCTTAGTTAAATATTTTCCTGTTAAACTATCTTTGTTTTTCATTACTTCTTCTGGTGTACCTTCTGCGACTATTCTTCCTCCATGTTCACCAGCTTCTGGACCTATATCTACCAAATAATCAGCCGCTAACATAGTATCTGTATCATGTTCAACTACGATTAATGTATTATCTAGATTTCTCATTTCAATAAGTGAATTAATTAGTTTTTGATTATCTCTTTGATGAAGTCCAATACTCGGTTCATCTAAAACATATAAAACTCCACTTAATTTTGAACCTATTTGAGTAGCAAGTCTAATTCTTTGAGCTTCACCACCAGATAAAGTTGATGCTGATCTATCTAGTGTTAAATAATCTAATCCAACATTAATTAAAAATTCTAGTCTTTCTTTAATTTCTTTGATAATTAATCTACTAATTTCTATTTGTTCTTTATTTAATTTCAAATTTGACAGAAAATCATAAATTTCTTTAATACTAATTTTTGTTGTTTGATATATATTTTTTTCATTTATCAAAATAGATAAAATTTTCGAATCTAATCTAGCACCATTACAAGTAGGACATATATCTTCTGTCATGAAGGCTTCTATCCAGTCTCTTATCCAAGTACTTTTTGTTTCAAGATATCTTCTTTCTAAATTAGTAATAATTCCTTCATAATAATCTTTGCTAGTTCTTGTATTTCCGTTTTTTGATACATAACTGAATTCTAATAAATCATTGGAACCATACAAAATTATATCCAATTCTTTTTTAGATAATTTTTTTACTGGTTTATCTAAATTTATATTGTAAACTTTTGATAATGTATTTAATTGCGTATTTATAATACTAGCATCATCATCTAAATTAATTGCTTTAATTGCTTTTTCATTTATACTCAAATCTTTGTTTGGTATAACTAAATTTTCATCAACCTTAAATTTTATACCCAACCCTTTGCAATCTGGGCAAGCACCGAATGGTGCATTAAAAGAAAACATATTTGGTTCTAATTCAGGTAAAGAGAAATCACAATCTGGACAAGCATATTTTTCACTCATCATAAATTCTTCTTTGTTAACAACATCAATTATAACCTTACCGTTGCTTAATTTAGTCGCACTTTCAATTGATTCATATAATCTACTTCTTATTGAATCCTTAATTATTAATCTATCAATAATAACTTCGATATTATGTCTTTTATTTTTATCAAGATTTATTTCTTCTATTAAATCATATTCTTCTTTATCTACTCTAACTCTGGCATAACCATCTTTAATTAGTTTAATAAACAAATCCTTAAAAGTTCCTTTTTCTGAAGTAACGATTGGACTTAATATTTTTATTTTAGTATTTACTTCTAAATTAGAAACTTGATTTGTCATTTCTTCTATACTTTGGCTTTTTATTTGTTTTTTGTGAACAGGACAATAAGGAGTTCCAATTCTAGCATACAGAAGTCTTAAATAATCATATATTTCTGTAACAGTACCTACTGTACTTCTTGGATTCTTATTAGTTGTTTTTTGATCAATACTTATTGAAGGCGATAAGCCTTCTATACTATCAACATCAGGTTTTTCGGAACCACCTAAAAACTGTCTAGCATATGCACTTAGACTTTCTACATATCTTCTTCTTCCTTCTTCGTAAATTGTATCAAAAGCTAATGAACTTTTGCCACTACCACTTACTCCAGTCATAACAATTAACTTGTTTTTTGGAAGTTCAATAGAAATGTTTTTAAGATTATTTTCTCTTGCCCCTTTTATTATTATTTTATCCATATTATTCACCTCAAGCTTTTATTATTATACCACAAAACACTATTATTATATCATACCGAATATTTGTTCGTCAACTGTATTTAAAAAAAACACATTTCTGTGTTTTAAAATACTCTTTTTCTTAATATTGGAGGTAAATCAGAATCATCATCTTCATCTTCAATAATATTGTTTTTCAAATATGGTTCTTTATTTTCTTCTTCTCTAAAATTACGTTGCATTAATGGTTTTGAATTTTCAAATCCTGTAGCAATTACAGTTACTATTACTTCATCATTTAAATTTTCATTAATAACTGCTCCAAAAATTGTATTAATATCTGTATTAGCTGAAGCTCTTATTACCTCTGCTGCTTCTTCAACTTCAAATAGAGTTAAATTTTCTCCACCAGTTACATTTATAATAGCATCTGTTGCTCCACTAATACTTGTTTCTAAAAGTGGACTTGATACGGCTTGTCTTGCTGCTTCGCTTGCTCTATTTTCACCAACACCCATACCAATACCAATTAAGGCATTCCCTCTTTTTTCCATAACTGCTTTAACGTCAGCAAAATCTAAATTTATTAATCCTGCTACTGCTATTAAGTCAGATATTGATTGAACTCCACGTCTTAATACATTATCTACTTCTTTGAATGATTCTAATAATGGAGTTGATTTATCTATTATTTCTCTTAATTTATCATTAGGAATTACAATTAATGTATCTACATGTTTTTTTAATTCTTCTAAACCTTGAACAGCTTGTTCCATTCTTTTTTTACCTTCAAAAGAAAATGGTTTTGTTACAATACCTACTGTTAATGCACCCATACTTTGTGCGATATCAGCTATAACTGGTGCTGCTCCTGTACCAGTTCCACCACCCATACCACAAGTAATGAATACCATGTCAGCTCCTTGAAGTGCTGCTTCAATTTCGCTTTTTGATTCTAAAGCAGATTCTTTACCAACTTCTGGTTTTCCACCTGCACCAAGTCCGCTTGTAAGTTCTGTTCCAATTTGTATTTTTACAGGTGCTTTTGAATTATTTAAAACTTGCAAATCTGTATTTGCAACTATAAATTCAACACCTTTAACTCCTGATTCTATCATTCTGTTAACAGCGTTATTTCCTCCGCCACCGCAACCGATTACTTTAATTTTTGCTAATTGATCCATTTCTAATCCAAACATAATTAATCCTCCTATTCGCTGAAAAAGTATCCGAAAACTTTTCCAAGCATTGATTCGTTTGATACAGTTATCAAACTTTTTTTACTTGATGATAATTGTTCCATATCATCTTTACTAATCAAAGAAAACATTTTTCCTTTTAACTTTTGTTTACTAATAAAGTATACTATATTTCCTACTGCGGCTGAAAATTTATTATTTCTTAAACCAACTAATCTAATTGTTCCGATTTTTGTTTTAGGTCCTAAAACATCTTCAGCAATTAAGGAAAAGTTATTCATACTACTAGTACCACCAGTTATTAGTATATAATCAACTTCACGTTTTGTCAAAACATTTATTTCTTTTCTTGCTAAAACTAGTATTTCTTCTAATCTAGCCATTACTACTTCAGACAATTCATATTGATTAATTCTAACATCTTCGCCTAATTTATTGGTAATATCATAACAATCCGTTTTACTTGCATATTTTTTGTGAGCCAAAGCATATTTTTCTTTTACTAAGGCTGCATCTTCAGGTTTTAACTTATAAATATAAGCAATATCACTTTCGATATTTTTACTTCCAACCCCAAGCATAGAGTTATTTACTATAATTCCCTTATTATATAAAGATATAGATGTTGTTTCATGTCCAATATTTATTATAGCACCAACTTGTTCTTTAATAAATTTATCTCTTATTGAATTTACATCACCAATACTACTTAAAGAAACATCTACAACTTCAAGACCTGCATTTTCTAATAAACTTGTAACTGATAAGATATTCTTTTTAGGTGTTAAAACCATTACTGATCTTGTTTCCAACCTACTACCCTTTTTTCCTTTAGGGTCTTTTATACCAGATTCATTATCAACCGAAAAATCTATTGGAATGACAGTGACAATTTCCTTATTATCTTTTTCTTTTATTTGCATAGCATTTTGAAATACTTTAACTATATCTTGACCAGATATTTCTGTTTCGGGGCTTATTTCTATCGAACCCTTAACTACAACAAATTCAGAAAAGTAATTAGGTATTGAAGCTATAACTTTTTTTATCTTTATTCCTAGCATATCTTCAACATCATGTAATGCTTTTTTTAAAGAAGAACTAGCTTGATGACCATCAATAATTAATCCCTTTTTTATTCCTTTTGATTTAACAGATGATGTAGCAAGTAAATTTAGTTTGCCATTAAATAATTCACATACAACAATTTTTATTGTATCAGAACCAATATCAACACTTGTATAGACATGCTTCACAAAATCATCTCCTATAATCTACTTATAATTATACTATAAAATAATTAAAAGTAAAAGAAAAATATAAAAAAAAGTACTTTTTGTACTTTTTTAGATGTTTGCTAATTTTTCCTTAATAAATTTGCTAACTAATGACATATCAGCTTTACCCTTAAATACTGGAGTAAGCATTCCCATAAGTTTTCCCATATCACTTTGACTCGTTGGTTTTACGGTGTCAAAAGCTTTGTCGATTTCTCTTGTTATTTCTTCTTCACTTAATTGTTCAGGCATATACTTATTTAAAATTTCTATTTCGCTTGTTGTTTTATCAATTAAGTCTTGTCTATTACCTTTTTCGAATTCTATTATTGATTCTTTTCTTGTTTTTATTTGTTTAGCAATTATCCCAATTATTTCTTCATCATTTAATTCTCTTTTTAAATTAATTTCTTCTAAACTAATTGCACCTTTTACCATACGAATTACTGATAAAATTTCTTTTTCTTGATTTTTCATAGCTGATTTTAAATCTTCTAATATTCTTTCTCTCATAAATTTCCTTTCTAAATGAAAAGAGCTTAACAGCTCTTAGTAATTTTCTCTTGCTTTTTTACGGCTATTTATAATAGCTTCTTTTTTAGCTTTTCTTCTTTTTGCCCCTGGTTTTAAATAACCTTCTTGTCTTTCACGAACTTCTTTTAGGAGACCACTTTTAGCGTTTTTTTGTTTAAACATTCTAAGTGCACTATCGACATTTCCGTTTCTAACTACTACTTTTGTCACGATATCCCTCCCTTCTTCGTTACAAATAGTATAGCACCATTAATTTCATATTTCAACATTTTTCTTATTTTAAAAGAAAAAAAGTCTATTTTTTATAGACTTTTTCAAATACAACAAACTCCTTCTACCATTTAGCGAATAATTGTACCTATTATTTTCCCTGAAAAAAGTATTTTTTTCAAGGTGAATTGGATTATGAATAATAATGGAATGGTTAAAAAAACGTAAGTTATTATAGTCTTTTTATTGAATTTTACCTCTAGCACAAAGTTCTTGTTTGAAGTCTTCTAATAGCGGATCCCAAACTTCTACCTAAATCTATTAGAAAAGTAACTCCTCTAACTATAGATGTTAAGTAAGCAGCTGTAAATGCTCCACCATCTATTTTTAATAATTGTTCTTTATTTAAAATCATTTGCACGCTAATGGTCTAGTATACCCATCTAAACCTAAATGATAGCAGTAAACTTTAAATAAGAATTTATTCTACATTTAACAAATATAGCATAATTTCTTCTAATTCATATGTTTCAAACCATATCATTTATATCACCTCCTACCATTATTATAAGTTGTAAATATTGAATTTCCTTTTTAGATTTAAAATAATTCAAAAAAAAAGACTAGAAAATAATATTCTAGTCTTTTAAATTATACTATTTATTTATGATTAATTGTTGGCCTATATATATAAGGTTAGGATTAGCTCCTATTGTTGATTTATTATCATTATATATTTTTTGCCATGTAGTCCCATACTTAGTCGCAATTGCACTTAAAGTGTCTCCTGCTGATACAGTATAAGATATAGGACTATTAGAACTTGATTGAGATGAACTAGGTATTTTAATAACTTGGCCTACATATATAATGTTAGGATTTGATATTCCATTATATTCTGCTAAAGTTTGATATGTAGTACCATACTTAGAAGCAATTGCACTTAAAGTGTCTCCTGCTGATACAATATATGTATTTATTGAATCAGTATTAACAACAGGAACATCTACAACTTCTTCAATAAGTTCTACATTTGGTCTTAATACAGAATATCCATTAAATATTTTACTTATTCCAGCTCTTCTATCATTATGAGTACTATTGTTTTGATCAAACATTTGATTTTTTGATACATATATAGCAATATGCCCATATCCATTACCTGTAGCTGAGCCATATACCAATATATCACCTTTCTGTGGAGTTGAAACTATACTACCTAATTCTTCTTTTGGATATGTTTCAAACCAATCCTTAGCATTTCCTCTTGCCTTCATAGGTTGTCCTAAGCATTGTCCTAAATATTGTTGAACTAAACTAACACATTGTCCAGCTAAAGCACCATTACCCCAAGGTATATCTATAATTTTATTAGTATTTTCTTTTATAAATTGTTCTAATGATATTCTCATATTATTCCTCCTCATTTTTTTCTTCTGTTAGAGATTCTTCTATACTATTTGTATCAATAGCCTCTGAAGTAGCATCTATAAGTTCTTGTTCAATATTTTCCTGAATTATTTCTTCATTTAACATGTTATTCCCCTTCCTTTTCACTTTTTAATTGTTCTAAGACTTCTTGTATTTTATTTGGAACAGGTAATCCTAAAATTGAAGCATTTTCTAAAATAGAAATTCCTTCATTTGCAATATAAAAAGATATCACAAGATATCTTAGTCCTTCTATTCCTAATGTAATGTCTAATCTAGTTGCTATTCCAACCATTAATAAAATTAATACTTTTTTAAAAATCCCTTTAAATCCCACTTCACTTGATAAATTTTTTTGGATTACTCCATCCATTATGCCAGTTACATAATCAATAACTATAAAAATTAAAAGTGTAATCAGCATAGCATCAAATCCCCCAAGAAAATATCCAACAATTGTACCAATTGTTGCTATAATTCCTCTTATAATATCTAATATTTTCATTTTATTCCTTCTTTCTTTATGTTCGTTTAATTACGATTAAATTATATATCTTCTGAATTAGCAAAATCATCTAATGTTTTTAATAAATCATAGTAATCTGCTAAAGAATATGATTTATCTATAAATTTAAAATTGTATGTCTCTGTACCAATTGCAAAATCCGTGTTGTCTGGTAAAGTTGAGATTAAATTTTCCATTTCATTTTGTTTAAACGAAATTTGTTCTTCATTAGTTGAATAGTCTGCTGATAATTGAGTTATTTTGTTTTGTAGTATATTAATTTCATTTTGAATTTGTTGAACATCTATTTCTTTTTTTCTAAATTTATAATCAGCATATGTTTTTGTATTAATTAAGATATTATTTTTGTTAATATATACTTTATCTATTTTATGATACTTTGTTATAATACCTTTATCATCAATTATTTTTTTTAACAATCCCATTTTTTCCTCCTTTTTAAGCTGTTCTTTTCCAAAAATTTACTACTTGATAAGGTGATAAGTTATTATGTGCTAATCCTCCACCAGCAACTGATGTATATAACGCATTTGTGTTTGCATTACTGGTGAACCCCGCAACTCTATCACGATAAGCACCCCCATTTTGAACACCATAGTTACTATCTATGTTATTAAAATTTGTTAAATAACCATATATAGAGGTAACAACCGGATGATTATGAGATGGAATTTGTGTTATGTCAAGCACATGGGTTTTAGCCCCTCCAGTTTTTCCGATAATATTAAATTCTGTTTGAGAAACATCCATACCGACAGGCGTTTTTCCAATACAAGTTTTTACCCAAGTTAATCCGAATCTATTAGAATAATCGGTGTTTGTATAATCGATAAAACCTGTGCCAATAGGAAAAATTAATTTCCAAATGTTATTCCCAGCTATTTGAAAATCACCACCATTAGTTGGATTATATGGACCGTTTATCGACACACCATCACTATGAACGGCTATATTAGGCGTTCCTGTTCCTATAATTAAATCGTATGTTATACTTGTTATTTCGTCAGTAGCTACTATTTGTAAATTATATGAGTAGTTGGCGTCAAAGCCATTAGCTCCTAAATCTCCGGCTATCAATCCTGTAAAACTGAATTGGTTTCCATTTTTAGTAATTGTTAAAATTGTAGTACCTGTTGTATATGAACTATCGCTTGTTTTTTTGTATTTATAAATTACTTCAATATCGTTTGTAACTGTTCCAAAACTAGAATTAAAAAATAAACCTGAAAAAGTTAATGTTGTTTGCGTCCCAATTCCGTCAGTTCTTTCTGCGATCGGCAACGGAGCGCTAAAATAAGGATTGAAATATTCAATATAAGTGCTAGGGCTTAATTGTTTAACTGTCGAATTATTACGACTATCTATCGCATAAACATTAAATATATTATTATCAATTCCATTTAAATTCATAGTTACGTCGTTAGTTGAACTATAATTAGCGTCAATTTGTTTAGAGCCTACTACAAATCTATATTTAGACATTGTAGAACCTTTTAAAGGTATAGCTTTATTTGCAACTGATACTGTCGCTTTAACATTAGAATAACCTTTTATTATTTTTTGGTTACTACCAGTTAAAGCTATCGTTACAGAATTTGTATCTTCATAAACAAAATTACTAAATATTGGATTTGCATTTATTATAGTTAAAACTCTATCTTGATAACTCCAAAATTTTTCTGCATTGTCAACTACATTAGCTAAAGTAAATCTTACACCTGCTGTATTTGAATTTGGTGTCATATATCTTAATACTTGTCTTTCTTCTTCTGTAAGAACGAAAGTATATGGGTTTGACACATTTAACCTTTGTATAGTTATTCCGCCAGTTCCCTCAATTCTTGCAGTTACTGGTTTATCACTAGGGTTAGTAAAATAAACAACAGGATTTTGAGTGTCATCAAAATTTTGGCTTGAGGTTACTTTTACTTGATCTATTGTTGTTACTCCAAAAGTACCACTCTGCGTCCACAAACCACTATCGGCACGTCTTACTTGAATTTGAACTGTATAGTATGTATTAGGCGTTAAATTAGGTATTTCAAACCAATCACCACTTGTATTAACCCAAGAACCACCATTTAATCTATATTGAATAAAGTCTACTGCAACGTCTGCACTCCAATTGACAGAAATTCTATCAAGACCAGGATACCTATCATATTTAGTAAAAGTTGCATATCTATTTATTGTATTTAAGTATGCTGTTCCACCTAAATTACCATCGCAGGCATATATAGTTGTTGAACCATACCCCTCATTTGTGTGATATATTCTTTTTGTAGCAACCGATACAGACGTTCCTCCTGGAGATATCCATTCCCCTGTGTTATTATAAGTAGTTCCTCCAATTACTATTTTTTTGTGAAAATAACCATTGTCATATCCACTTCTTTCAGAAAAATATAAAGTTGCTGTAACATCACTATAATTTCCTGTTATATTTTGAGTTGCCGACCATACTAAATGATACCAAGTATAAGGTATGTCATAAAAAGGTATTTCTCCAAAATCACCAGAAGAAGCAAATAATTGAATATTTAATTTTAGTTTTTCCATCATTTCACCTACATTCTAGAAATCCAAGTTTGGCTTCCCATATCTACTATGAGTAATTTTGCCACTTGTGCCTTATCTACGATTATTTCTTTTGTATCTAGTCCTTTATCTGTAAATTCAGATACAACTTCATTTGTATTAGTATTTACAATTCTATTTCCATCATTATTTATCATTTGCTTTATGTTTGATATACCAGAAGTTATTTCAATACCTTTTCCAATTTTAACTCCACCATTAACAGCTTCGTTTGGATTATTACTCCATACTTTTACCAATGTACCTAAACTACCAATTAAATCACTAACATAGCAACTGTCATTTGTATTAGATATCATTTGGATATCTATTGTATTTGCTGTTACTTCAAAAGTTAAACTTTCAGTTGTCCAATTTTCTTCTGTTAATTCTATAATTATTCCATTTATTACAATACTACATTCGGCTAAAGCTATTAATTTTTTATATATAAATGATACAGTATATGTTCCGTTAGGTTTTTGTACTATTTGTTCTATTGTATCATTTTGTAATAAAAAAGAATTTCCTGATACTGTATTATTTTTAATTTCAGTATTTGTATAAGATTTTGCTATACCAGTCCAATCGTCTGCTGTTTGATAACCATCAAAGAAATACGCAACTGGATTATCAAATAGATTATCGCCACCGGTTTTGGATATTTGCAAATTTATTCCATTAACAGATGAAGTCAAATTTGAAATTTTTGTATTTTGCTCATCTAATAGGTCCAAAGATAAACCATTTTTATCAATTTTTCCTACAATGATATTATTTTCATCATAAATTTCTAAAATTCCACTTTGATTATCTAATCCACCTAATTTTAATGTTCCACCTTTAATCATATCTGCTACCAAGTTAATAACATTAATCTTTTGCATGTCCAAAACACCATCGATAGTCCAAGCTGAATTAAATATTCCATTAATGCCTGTTTGGCTGAACCCAATTCCACCATTATTTATCATAATAACATTTTTTGCTTCTTCTTTTGGCAGTTTATCTACTATAAGTATTTTGTCACCATCATTAATAACAAAAGATTTACCCATAACGTCCCAAATTTTATTTGTTGCTGTTATCAAGTCTTTTGATAATTTTGAATTACTATTATCGATTACTTTATTTACTTTTTCAGTTACTGAATTTGTAACATTACTAATTAAATCTTTCAGTTTGTTTTTGAAATTCCCAAATTCTATTTTGGTATACTTATCAGCAAGTACATCATATTCAATTCCTATAACATTTGTAGTTAAATTAATTTTACATTTTGGGTGGCTGACATAAATAATATCTCCTATATCTGAAATATCTTTGATATAAGCAGTAAGAGAATAATTTACTTTAGGTAATTTATTATCCTGCAAATATTTATTTCCTTTATTTCTTAAATCATTTATTAAAGCATTATTATATAGAGTTTCATCTAATATTCCATTTTCATCTTTATAATTATCTTCAACAATATCACTTTGGTCTATTTGAATAACTTTTGAATAAGGTATGTCGTATAAATCATCGCTTGTTTCAAGATATATTTCATCTAACAAAAGTCCATCTTTCCCCACAGGCATTATTTTTGTTACAACGTTATTCCATTCTTCTTTTGAATATATTTTTTGAATATTTTTTGAATAAGCTATTACTACTCCTCTATCTTCTCCAATTTTTTGCCTAATCCCAATATTGAAATTATCTCTAACTAAGTGACCACCCCAACGCTCAATTACTTCAGAGATTGCTTCATTTAATTGTTTTCTAACACATCTGTAAGAATTAATGACTGTAATATCAGAAATGGTAGAAAATGGTGTTTCAGTATCGCAAGCACTATTTAAATGATCAAGAGCATCATTGCAATTTTTATCAACTACATAAGAATCTTTAATAATATAATTTTCAGTATCAAAATATAAATGATAACCTATACATTCTATTTTTTTATTTTCTATTGATGGATTAGTTAATCTAAAACATTGTTTTCCCCAAGGTGTTGGAACTCTTAAAATCATTCCTTCTTGATAGTACTCTAAATTTTCAATTACATCTCGTATACTAATATTATAATCACCATTATCTTCTTTATAAACAACACATCTTAATGGTTTAAGAATTTTTAGACCATTATCAGCAAAGTTTTGCTCATTCGATGGATAAATACTTATCATTATATCCACCTGCTTTTTGGCTCAACTTTAATTTTTGTAAGATTTCCAGTCCAAGTTATTACATTAATCCCAATTTCTAATATTGGAAACTCCCCAGTCATAAATCTGTTTTTTAATGTTGAACCTTTGTATGCCTCTTGATTTAAACTATCAATTACAATATATTCATCATCAATATTTACTTTAAATATTGAGATGCTATTCACAAATATTTCGATTTCTCCACTACCATATAAAGTTAATATTGGTTTAGACTGTTCTAAGCCTTTATTTTCTACATTTAAACTGGTTTGTGTCGTTATTTCTAATTCTGTTGGTGTTTCTTCATATAAATATTTAAATGGCTGTATATGAAGAATAATACTAGCAATTTTGAATGTCAATAATCGATCATAATCAATCTGTGATATTATCTTTGCTATATATACCTTATTTGGCTCATTTGAAAATATTATTTCACCTTCACCACTAAAATATTTAATTATTTTATTTATATCAAAATCTCTAGTTAAACCTATCTTAATTGTCTTGTCATAAGCTTCATATCCAAGATTATCAGTAATATCACCATCTTTTCCATCAATAACAGTTGTCTCAACTCTCATTTTTGGCTTAGAAATTGGTGGTAATTCACAAACTAACAAACCATTTATAGTATTAGAATTAATATTTTTAAAAATAATCCAATTTTTCATTATGAATACACCACCTTTTCTACTTTATTAATAACAATTTCACCGATTTTATCATCTTCAAGCATAACATTCATTCCAACCAAAGCATTTTTAACAGCCTTAGCAATAGATTCACTTTGTGAAATATTGGAATTTAACAAAGAATTTGATAAAGAACTCGTTAAATCATTGTTAATTGAAGTATTAATTCCCAAATCAAAATCTGTAGGTATAGCATTTTTAATATCTTTATTAACATTATCCATTTCATCACTGAAACCTACACCAATTCCTTTGGCCAACATGACACCAATTTCATCTCTAAACAGACGAGATGGTGAATTAATGCCAAATAACTTTTTGATAAATTTAAATACATCTCCTACCCAACCTTTTATTTTATCTTTTATCCATGTAAGAGAGTTTTTTATTCCTTCCCACAATCCTTTAATCATATTTAATCCAACATCTGCCATTTGAGATATACCATTACCTAGTCCATTAACTATTGATGTTATAATTTGTGGTATTTTTGATACTAATTGTGGTATAGCTTTAATTAAACCTTCTGCAAGCATTATATTTAATTTTATACCCGCCTCAATAAGTTTAGGTAAATTGTCAGTAATTGCAACTATCAATTTATCTATAATTTCTGGCATTTTATCTATTAAGTCTGGCATAGCATTTATTAAACCATCAATTAATCCAAAAATAATTGAAATTCCTGCATCTATAATTAAGCCAATATTATCTAAAATGGCTTCAACCATTGTTATTACAGCATCTATTATAACCGGTATCAACTCAGGTAATGAATCTGCAATACCTTTTACTAATGAAAGTAGAACTTGAATTCCAGCCTCTAATATAGTTGGTAGATTTTGAATTACAGCGGTTACAAGTGACATTATTACAGTTATAACGACAGGCAGTATCGTTCCTAAATTTTTTGTTATACCATTTAGCAACTGAGTTATTACTTTTAACCCTGCATCAAGTATTTTTGGTAGATTATTTGATATTGCATTTATCAATGTAGAAATAAGTTTTGAACCCATTTCTAACATTTTTGGAATTTGACTACTTATATTAGTAATAAATGCATCAATATACGCTACAAATTGATTAGTAGCATCTTCAATTGTTCCTTGGTCACCACCTAATATTGATGCTATAAGATTATTAAAAGAACCACCGATATCGTTTACACTACCTAACATAGAAGTTACTGCCGGGGCAAAAGAACTAGCTAATATATTACCAGTAGCTTTTGAAATTGAAGCAGATTTTTGCATTTCATCATCTAAAGCTCCGAGAGCATTTACTCCATCGGAACTTAATACAGCTCCCATTTTAACTGCTTCATCACCTAAAGCTTTAATTCCTGAACTGCCTTGAGCAATCAAAGGATTTAATTCTAATGCCGATTTACCAAAGATATCCATTGAGAGAGCATTTCTTTTAGTTTCATCTTCTACTTTTCCTAAAGCATCTATTGTTTCCCAATAAACTGTCTCACTATCTCTTAAATTACCATTAGCATCTTTTATAGCTACTCCTAATGATTTATAAGAATCATTCCCACCTGACATAGACTTAATATTTTTTGCCATTGACCCTGTTAAAGTTTCTGTAGAAACATCAACAAGTTCTGCTACAGCATTATATTTTTGTAAAGCATCAACACTTAATCCTGTTTGAGTTGCCATTGTAAGCATACTATCACCATAACTAGCGCCAGTTGACAATGCATCTGTAAAAGATGATGCAACACTTGATATTCCACTAGCCAAAGCCTTTAATCCACTTTTAATAGCATCACTAATCAAATTAGCCTTAACGATATCTCCTAAAGTTAGAGCTTTAGTACCAGATTTGTCTGCTTCATCACCAAAGTTTTTAATACTTTTTGAATTTTCACTAGTCGCTTGCGCTGACTCACTCATTGCTTTTTGATTATTTTCTACTTCTTTTTGCATTGATATAAGACCAGCCTGTGCTTTATTTAATTCAATTTGATACTTTTGGCTCTGATTACTATTTTCACCATATTCTGTTTTTGCGTTTTCTAAAGCTCCTTTTAATGTATCAACTTTTGATGATTGTTTTTCTATTTGATCATTAAGCGCTTTATTTTTAGCAGTTAAACCTTCAACCGATGTATCATTTTTGCCATATGTCGCAGTTACAACTTGCATTTCACTAGACATAACTTTAAGCTCGCTAGTTATTTGTGATAATGCCTTTTTATATTCGCTTTCACCTGATAATTTAACACTTCCACCGAAAGAACTCATATTATTCCTCCTTTCTACAATAAAAAAATACCTTACTCAGGTATCCACTCTTCGCTTTTTATTGATTCTTCTTCTAAATCTTTATAAGATATTTTCTTCAATGTAAAATCATAATAATTTTTATGATGATTATACAATTTTGTTAATTTTCTTAAAGTCATATGCCTTACTTGTTTTTCTTTATAACCAAGCAAGCACTTTCCAATAAATAATAACCACGAGAAATCTATAATAGTTTCTTCATCCTCGTGGATTATTCGTTTTTTGCTTCGTCATTTTTTGTAGAAGCTATGATAGACTCACCTAATTTTGTATTTACCTCTTGCATACCTAATTCCGTAATAATTCTACCTGTTTTTCTTTTATCAATAAAGTGTCTAGGTGATGGTAATTCTTCATTTTCTATATCTATTCCTTCATTTATCATTTCAGTTAATCCAAATAACAAAGCTTTTATATCTGGTTCTGTTCTTTCTTCGTTGTCACTTACAAATATTAGGTTTTTCCATTGATCTAAAGAACCAAACTTATCTTGTATTGACTCCATTACATTTAAAGTAAAAATCATTGGATATTGGCCATTTTTTGTTTTTAAATATACCATTTTTTCTTGCATTTTTTTCACCTCCTTATATATAAAAAAAGAGGTTAGTATTTAAATACTAACCTGCACTAATTTTCATTAAGTCATCTAAATAAGCTTGAGCTTCTGCATCTGTATCAAAAGTACGATGTTTTTCCCATACATATTTAGTTACTGTACCAATTACTTCAGGTTTCGCGAATAATGTTCCTTCAACTGTTGGTGTTTGAAATTCAAGACCTTCACCTTTAGTTTTACCATCAGTTACAAATGGTTTGAATTGAACTTTTGGAAAAAATTCTGCTTTATATTTTTTTACATTGTTAACTAGCTTAACAATTACTCTTCCAAACCCTACAAATGGTGCAATATCATCAGTAGATTTTACTACTTCTTTAGTAGTTGCATCTAATGTATGACCTAGTAATGGTGCAAATACTTCATCAGGATCATCTGAACAAGTTAAGTTAACTGTTCCTTTAGTAAATTCTTGAGCCTTTTCAGCCAATGTATCATCTGCATATAATTCTGCTTCAGCTATATTTAAAGATACTTTACTTTCAATAGCTCCTGATAATTTATTAGAACCTGAATATTCATCATCATTAACGATTGGTGAAAATTTAAAATGTCTTAGTCCTATTTGTGCCATAATTAAGCACTCCTTTCTTTTATAAATGATATCGTTTTATGGTAATAACCTGTGTCTGTTTCATGCATATCAGGGCTATCACCAATCCAAACATATTCATTTAATTTCATTATTTTTTTTATTTCTTTAACTATATTTAAATAATTGCCTTTTGTAAAAATATCAATATCAATTGAATCTTGACTATAAATAATTTCATCATCTTCAGCTAATATAGGAATATTACTTATACTTTGATATGTAATATATGTTGTCTCTTTTCCAAAGTAGTCTATAAAACCTATTGGTATACTAACTTCTGCAACTTTAAAATTTTTGAAAATATCTTCAATTTCTTTATTCATAATTAGTCCTCCTTTGGTAAGTACTTTTCCTGTATTTTTGTCATAGCATTATCTATATCATTTTTTTTATTAAAAGCAGGCCTTATAAAAGGTCTTTTTGCTTCTCCTCTAGATGTGCCATATTCCCTAGCTAAAACTTTAAGAGCATTAGGTTTTTTATCTTTACCATAACCATAAAAAGCAACTTTTGTTGCAATTTCTCCCGATGCTGTTTTATACGATTTAGTTATCCTTAATGACTTAGCTAAATTTCCATCTTTATCATCAATAACTTTTGATAAACCAATTTGAATATTATCATATACAACCTTAGCTCCTGCCTGAGTCATTTCTTCAAACATCTCAGTAGTATCTCTATCTAAATTTTCTAACTGTTTCATTAATTCATTAGGAAGTTCCAAAGAAAAATTAGCCATTATTTAACAACCAACTTTGCTTGAATTTCTAATTCAAGTGATTCATTATCAATATTATTTAAATATTCTATTTCATAAACTCTGTCATTATATTTAACAAACATATCTCTATTTAAATTTGCTTTAGGATATCTTATAGTAAAATTAGTATAAGCCTTTTCAAAATCAGTATTATTTTGAATAAGTGTATATCCTTTTGATGTTTTAACTTCAGCCCAAGCATTAATTATTACTCCTTCAATAGGTTTTTTAAATCCTTCATCATCAGGAACTTCTGTAATGCTTATTATCTGGATTTTTTTATTATACTTTCCAGCATTTAATTCTTTTCTCATAACAAATTAACCGAATGCATTCCAAGTATTATTTTAACTACATGATTGAGATTTGTTTTATCAACATACAATGTTCGATTATCATACATATCTTGGCATAAGACATAGACAACTATAACTAAATCGTTATATTTGTCTAAATCAGTTATACCTGTGTTATTTAATATAAAGTCTTTTGCAACACCTAAATAAATTTTCAAATTATTTAACTCCTCTTGAGAAGCATCAGTCAATCTAATATAATCAGCAATATTCGATTCAGTTATTTCACTAACTTTAGTAATCATCTTTATTCCTCCTTTCGGGAGTTTGCCTGAACAACTCTAATTACTTATTCAGCTGAAACTGATGGATCATTTTCTTGTGAATCATCTTTATCATTTTTATCAGGTTCTAAATTTTCATTAGTACTGTCAAGATTAGTAGATTCAGAAGTTTCTTTAACTTCTTTATTAGCTAAATCAATATTAGATAATTGTTCTTTTAGCAAATCAATTTCTTTTACTAATTCATCTTTTTGATTTTTTAAAACATCTGATTCTTTTGTTAAAGTTTCAATTTGTTTTTTAGCTTCATTTAAATTTTGAATTTTTTCAGAATTTACTTGAATATAACCAGCATTCATAAGATCTTCAGCTATTTTTTTATCTTTAATTTCAATAACTTGACCTTTGTGTGCAGATATTATTCCACTAAATCCTTTATTAACTAAATACATAGTAATCCTCCTTATACAGTTTTAATTTCTAGTTTAGCTATTTTTTGTAGATGTTCTATTTTAACATCAAATTCAGTCCAAGCAACAATTCCTGTAGCATGTTCTGTAGCATATTTTTCTCTTAAAACTTGTAATTCTAAATCTTTTGTTTGCTTAATAGCTAATCCACTAAAATCACCAAATAAAATTGGAGTTTTTCCTGCAGCAATTTCTTCCATATTATCAGAAACTTCTACTGGATACCCTAAAATTTTACCATCATATTCACCAGTTAAATCTTCAGTAAATAAATATCTACCATTATCATCTTTTAATAATTCTACAGCTGTTAAAGTGTCATTACTCATAATCCAGTTTGCATTTTTTCTAAATGTCTTTTTTACTTTGTTTTTTAATTTAATTAATTCATCAGCTGTAATTACTGTAGCTGATTCAGTTACAACTTTTAAAGTTATTCCTTTACAACCAGTTACTTTATCAACTGTACCATGAATTGCTTCACCTTCCATAAATCTTGCAACAACTTCGGCCATTAATTCAACAACCTTATTTACTATGTCAATATCTGAATTATTAATTAAAGAATTTGACAATTTTGCTAAAGCTCCAGCTAAATAGTTATTTAATTCTACAGCTGTAAATTTACCAATTTTACTTTCTAATTCTGTAAATTCATTTGCATAAGCCATAGTTATATCATTGCTTGATGCATCAGCTCCATAAACAGGTATTTCTAATTTACCTTTAGTATTATATTTAGTTGCTTTAGATAATATTGTTGACATATCATAAGCTTTAGTTATGATTTTGTTAGCAATTGTTACTGGAATAATCGCTCCATTATCACCCATAGTTAAATTTGTTTCAGCTCTTTCTTCTTTACCAACAACATTTTTAATGAAATTAGCAAAAGCTGTTATTTCTCTTTCTTCTAATGCTCTTGTTTCTTCTGTCTTCACTGTTTCTTCCTCCTTTTTTTGTCCACCATCCTCTGGTGTTTCTTCAGTCAAATCACGACCTTTTTCAATAGCTGCTAAAGTATCCATTATTAATTTTATACTTTTTTCTAATTCTACAAATTTTGCATTTTCTTCTTCAGTAAATGCTCTTTCTTCAGTTTTAACTGAAGTTAGTAATGTTTCCATTTCACTTTGAAATTCTGCTTTTTTTTCATTTAAAGATTTTAAGTTATCTTTCATTTTAATTCCTCCTTAACTTTTTTTAATCTTTGCTCATATTCTGAGTAATCTATTTTTTCAACTTCCTTAGTAGGTTGTTGCTCAGGCACTTCGTTATTTAAACCTATATCTCTGACTTCTTCATATCCTCCACGAATAACTTTTACTTTACTATTAGAGTCAATTAATGTTTCATCGTTTTGAATTGTATAAGGCATTTTATAAACAGCACAATCATTATCAATTGATGCATATAAATAACTATCATCAAAATCTTCCAACCATCCATCATTAAATATTTTCTTTAATGAGGATGATAAAATTTCTCTCTTCTGAGATGATGTTAAATTAGTAAAATTAGTTTCTTCATTTGATAAATTTTGTTCATCAAATTCTCCACCTCTATATTCAACTAACTTTTCATTATCATTTCTTAGCTCGATACTTGTGCCAATGTATGCTGGCACTTTTCTATCATCAATAATAGACACTTCTACTAAATCAATATCAAGAACTGTTCTTTCTTCTAATCCATTTTCATTAGTCTTTCTATCTTCTTTATTGCAATTAAAACCGAAAGACCAACCTCTTAATTTACCTTTTGAGGCCTTATCAATTACTATTGGATCATCTATTTCTACAACTGCACGAAGTCCTATATTGTCCTCATATAACTTAGCTGTTCCACTTTTTGTATTAGCAAGTTCTTTATTATAATCATGATTTAATAATACTAAAATATTATCATTTTTTTCTAATGCTCTTTTGAAAACACTAGGCATTATTCTTTCTATAAATTTACCTCTAGTATCTGTTAATGGCTTAGAAAACCTTTCTACAGCATTCACATATCCATCTATTAATACTTTACCATTTCTAATTTCTACCTTCATATTTTTTCACCCCCCTCTTTTGGTATTACAACACTTGATTCTTCACCCATTGTTGCAAGAGACCCTGTATTTGGTGTGTAATATTTTTGAGTTTTAATATCATATAGCACATTAGCCAAACTCATAGTGATTACATCAAGTCCTTCTATTGCATCTAAATCCTCAGCATATCTAATTTCATTTTTTGTAAGAAATCCAGTCTCTGAAGCAATTTTATAAGCTTCATATCTTTCTTTAATGTTTCCTCTAGTAATTTTTTTTGTATCAAAAGCAAAATAAAAAGACTCTTTTTCTTTTTCAAGTAAGAAGTCTTTATTTAAGGCACTTTCAATTGCACTTATTATTGGCATTATTGCATCTTTTATAGTTTCATCATAGCTTGAATATATATGAAAGGCATCATTTATATCTTCTTTTAATGTCTTTTTTCGTTCATTAACCTGAAGTTCAACTGAAGTACTTGCTCCTTCTTGAAATTGTAATCCATCATTAAGTACAATTACATTTTCATTAGAATTGCCATAATAATTTTTCCAAGCGGTTTTCAAAGTTTCAATTGCATCTTTATCAAGTTTTTTTGTTGCAGTTAAAAATCCTTTTTTACCTCCACCTTTTTGAACTAGTCCTAATTCATAAAGAATAGTTGTGAATGCTGTTTCAATTGATTTTGATATTTCTGCAATTACACTTGTTCCAGATGCTCCATCTTTAGTATTACGGAGTATTGTTAAAAATTCAAATGTTTCATATGTTTTATCATATACCATATATTTTACATCTTTAAATATTGGATGATAATTTTTTATTATACTCAATGAATCAGGATCTACATATCTTATACTTTTAAAGTTATTTTTATCTTTTTCAATATAAATATATGAACCCTTATTTATCAAGTAATCTCTAACAATAGCTTTTTTTAATTGAAAAGCATCTAAAGTATCTCCAGTATCTTGATTTAATAATTTTATTCTAATATCATTAAACACTTCTTTAACTTTTTTCTTTCCATCATCAGTAGATTCTTCTTGATATAGAGATATAGGCAACATTGCAATTAAATTAGATATTCTATCAACAGCACTTGATACAGCTGGTATTGATAGTGCCTTATCTTTATCTATTGTTTCTCCTAGCAACATTGCTTTTAATAATACATCACTAACAACTTCTGTCGGTGTATCTAAAACAGTTTCTCTTTTTTCTGTTTTATTATTAAACATATTAAATAATCCCATATTGTCACCGCCTCTCGTTTAACTACAAAAAAACAAACCCTTTGGAGTTTGCTTTAATATTTTTACACTTACATTATAACATTAAATTTATGTGAATTTTGTGAAAGTTATAAAACCTGTACAAAAAAATCTCCACCTTCTAAAAAAACATCTTGTTGTAATAGGTAAACACTATTTATAAGTGCAATTACCATATCTACTTTTCCCGAAGATCTCTTTTTTGTAATATATCTATTCATGTTAGTATCAAATGTACATTTAGCATTTTGAAAATTTATTTCCAATAATTTGTTATTCTCATATCTAAATTTTCCATCTGTAATTTTTTCATATAATAATTTTGTTGGTGGATGAAGCGTGTCAGAATGTTGTCTTATTTGAACTGTATTATATTTAGCACTCCACTTTTGAGCTGATGATAATGCATTGTATCTGTCATAGCCTATTGCCTTAACTGTAACATCATATTTTTCTTCTATCGCAAAAACAAAATTTTCAATAACTTCATAATCAACATTTTTATTACCACAAGCAATACACTTTAATTGATTTATAAATTCTTGATAATCAACTTTTTCAAATTGATTTTTTTCCTCTATTCTTCCCTCTGGTATAAATGCAATTGATTCAGCTAATATACTATCATCTTCTTCACCAGTCATAGCTACTGAACAGTTATCATTTGACATTGCCAAATCTACACCAATATAAACATCTTTACCAGACCAGTCAATTTTTGCAACTTTACATTTTTGAACTTCACTTATATCTATAAAACTCTCTGTCCCTGCTCCTTGATAAATAATATTACAATGCTTTGTCAAAAAGTTTTCTCGTAATGACTCTCTATCAATTGCTTTAATTCTTTTTGATAACAAATCTTTATATACAACATCGAGTTCAAGAGCTAAAGGATTGGACTGAAGTAATATATTATCATCAGTTGTCCAATTTTTTGTTTCATTAGGTTCATACAGTAATGCGAATACAGTCTCATCATCAGCTAGTCCATCAAATATTTTTTTTGCATACTTAACTTCATCTTCTAATGGATTATCTATCGTTGGATATTTTGTTGATATTATAAACCCTAGTCTATTAATAACTAATAATTGACCAGATCGCATTGCCTCAATCGCATAAGGGCTAGGTAATGCTCCAACTTCATCAGCAATAAATACTGTAGGTTCTTTACCATCCATTCTAGATGTAGAATAATTTAATGGAGTATATACAGTTTCTGTAGGTAAGTGCTTTACACTATCCCTTAATAATTTAAATTCTCCATCCTCAAAAATATCTATATTAGCTTTAATTAATGGCTCTAAAGATTGTTTTATTTCTTTAGCCAATGATCCATCTGGTGCTACTGAAAAAAATCTAGAATATTTTGGTTCTAAATAAAAAAGAAGCAAAAATAAAAATGCAACAATAAATGTTTTACCATTTTTTCTACATATTTCTAAGATAACTGTTTCATATCTTCTTTTCTTAAGATTATCTCTATGAACAGTGCAGAGACTTGCTACAATTAAGAGCCATTGATATCCTGATAAAGCATTATAAATTTTTGTACCAGCTTTAATTCCTTTGGCCATTACTAACATTTTACATATTTTATCAATCTTAATTAATCTTTTCTCATTAATAATATATTTATCTGACTTTCCATCAAATACATCTATAAATATCTCACATTGTTTTTTTACATACTTAGGCGATACTACCTGTTTGTCACCATTCAATTCATAAAACAATTCTGGAGCTTTTATTTTACCTTCAACAACTGCTTTTGCATATATATAACTTGGATGATTATTTTTCATTCTTCATCATCTTCATCATCATTTAACATTTCCATCAATGTTTTTTTCTGAGGAGATGGGATAGCTATTGAAAGTTTTGCTCTTGCCTGTGGCGATAATGATAATTCATTACAGCATCTAAAAAAATCTTTTGAATACATATCTCTCATTGATTTAAAATTTGTATTTAATAATAGTTCTATATCTTCATTACATTTTTTTTCAATAGTCTCTAGCCTCTCTATAGTTATAGCAGTTTGATTTAAAACATAAATATCTAAATTTCCTAATACATCTTTATTTAAATTAAGAAGTATATATTTAAATATTTGCTTTTGTCTTTTATTAAGATGACTAAATGGTTTTAACTTACTACTATCACCTCTTAGTTTTTGTTCTGTTAGTTCTCTTTTGATTCTTTCTTCTTTGCTCATTTTCATTGAATTTGTTTCAATTGATTTTGCTGGTCTTGACATCTTTATCACCTCTTTTCTCTTTTTATTTTTGCTCCAAATTTCATTTTAGGCATTTTTTGTGTTTGTTGGTGGGCAGTAGGTTCTGAAAAAGTTTAAAAATTTATTATACGATCCTAGGGGGGGCAGTATTATTCCCTATCTCTTCCTTTATTTCTAAAATATCCGCATTATTTACTAACATTATAAGGACTTTTCTAGGTATTATTTTATCTTCAGCTAGCTTATGATGATAACAACAAAGAGATATTAAGTTATCATTGTCTAATCTTTTATCATAAGCTTCATTTATAGGTACTATATGATGTACTTCTAGCTTATTATAATTATAAATTTGGTAAGTATCGTATAAATTATTAACACAAACCTTGCATAAATAACTATCTCTTTCTTTTATTTCTTTACTTTTTTCTTTCCATTTATTAGTAACTCTAAACTTATTAGCATCAGTATTCTTTTTATCTTTAGAGTTAGCATAGCATACATAATTAATATCATGCATTTTGCCACACTTATTGCAAGTTTTTAACATATACCCTTATCTCCTTTCTTGCTTATATAAGAGTATGATCTAATCATTAATAAAATAGAATAAAGGAGAACTTAAAAATCATACTCTTATATAAATAAAAAAGAAAAAGTCATCTGATTAGATGACTTTAATAATTTTACAATTACATTATAGCATTAAATCAATGTGAATTTTGTGAAAAATACATTCTCCCTATTGAATTTTACTTTCGTAACAACTATCCCACATTTCATCATTAATAGCATGAAGTTGTAAGTTTTCTAATTCGTAAGTATCTAATGATTTATTTAATTTTTTGATCTCTTCAGTTTGTTTAATAATTTTATTAGTTAAATATCCACTTATAATAATCATAGAAGAAGATAATAATATGGCAAATATAGACATAAAAATAAAAATAGCTATAATTCCAAAAAATTCATTATTTATAATTTTCTTTATCATTATTATTTACCCTCCTTTATTATTTCCTTTAGTGATTTAATTTGAAACCTTAATTTTTTATTATCCTTTTTTAATCTATCATTTTCCATTTTTTCATCGAGATTAAACATAAAATCTTTATACAGTTCATTTTTAATTACCTCTTCTAATACATTTATATGAAGATTTAGAGAGTTTATTTTCTTTTTATCTTTATTAAATAATTCTATTTTATTAAGTTTATCAATTACTAATTGTTTCATAATCATTACTCCTTTTATTATACATTTGTAAATATCTACTTAATTTTTTTTCTGGAGTAGACCTCTCATATCCTAAGATAGCAGCTACTTTTTCCCATGTGTTTAATTTTTCTTTTTTTGTTCTGGAATCAATATAAGTAGTCATAAATTTTAATCTTATTATTAATTGAATTTCCTCATTATCTACACTTGATAAAAATTTATCTATTTTTAATGTTTTATCTAATAATTTAATTTTGTTATTTTCGTATGACTCTTTTAATTTAATCATTTTTAATGCCAATTGTTCAGTAGGATTGCTTATTGTAGTACCATGTGGCATTCCATCACTTTTAGATGAGCTTATTACAGATAATTCTAATTCAGTTATTTTATCTTCTAAATGTTTTACCTGTTTGCTTAAATGAAAATATTTTGATAGTTCATCTATTGTCATAAAATCCTCCTATTATTCTTTTTTTAGTAGCCTCCTGATTGTTCTATTTTTTCTTTAAATTTTTATACATTGATTTTAAAATGCAAAGTATTATAAATGTTCCAAGTAATAACACTATAACAATTCCAAAAATATTTAATATATTTATTAACATTTTTTATCACCTTCCTTAACTCTTTTTTAACTACTGATAATTTTTAATTTTTCTGACTGCTAATTTTATCATTTTCAAATAAGTATTTTGTTAATCCACTAGGGCTAACCCCACAAGACACCCAAATATAATAAATTAATCTGTTAAAAATTTTTTTAGGTTTTGTTTTATCAATATAATTTTTATAAAAACAATTCACTATGCTCATTGTTTACACTTCCTTTTCTTTACTATGTGTTTTTAGTAATTTATTTTTTAATTATTTTTTAATTTAGCCAACTTTCCTCTTTTTTTAATTGATACATTTTTCTATTTAATTTTGATATATCTTTAAAAGTTGTTGCTAAATCTTCTTTTACATTAACTAACCAATATCCATCTTGTTCTACTTCGATGGCATCTTCACTAAAATATAATTCATAATTATAATTTTCATCTTCAAATAAACTATTTTCATATTTACAATCTTCATCTAAATAAAACCACCTGCTTATATACTCATATAATGGATTGTGTTTATCTAAAATGATTGTTACCAGTTCCTCATAAGTAAATAATAAATAATTTAGTCCTAAAGGTTCTTTATCATTTACTTTACACAACAACTTTAAATATTGATCTTGTTGAAATTTTATAGTATCATTCTTCAATTCTATTGTATTTTCAAGTCTATCAATTTTATCTTCTTGTAAATTAACTTTTTTAACTATAATTTCACTCATTGCTTTCCTCCTATTATTTTTTCTATTTCTTTTAATTCTTCTAATAGTTTAATAATCATATTTTGTTAGTCCTCCTTATTTATATTTAACTAATTTTTTAACTTTAGCTTCTTCATAATCAATAGCTTCAAATATGTAATAGTTACTGAACTTGTCCCACATTTCATACTTACTATTAAATGAATTATATTTAATATGATTTAATTGTGGATTTTCTTCTATTGATGTTGCTTTAATTAGGTCGTCTCCACCCAATTTATAATCTCTGTCTTTAATGAATTGTTCTAGCTCCCAAGGATACATTATTCCCCTTTCAACTTTTTAAGGTCTTGTATTATTGATGATAAACAAAGTTCATAACCTACAATGTTTCTATCTAAATCATAGTCAATACCATAATCACTATCATCTTTTAAATCTTTTTCATACTTTTCAATAAGTTCATCAATACCTTTGTTTAGGGTATTATTTTCTTTTAATAAAGTTTCATAATTTGGGACTTGACCAAACCTATTAATAGTTGTTAATAATTCGCTAACATCAACACTACCATAAGTGCTTACAAAATTATTTTCTTCTAGTGGTATTTCTTTCAAAGTTTCAATAAATGTTTTCTCATCCATACTACTCACCACCTAAATTGTATTTTTGTTCTAGTTTTTTCAAATGTTCTAATACATCTGAAAATTCATTACATTTAGCATAAGAAACATATTCTTCCCAAGCCATTTTATAATCAGGTTGATTATTGTGCCTATTTATTTCCTCTAGTGCTTGAATATTTATTTCGTTAGTATGTTGAGGTATTGGGTATATAACCTTCTTATATTTGTCTAACATTTAGTCCTCCTTATTTTTCATATTGTAATGCCTGCCAATATCCATTAACCACTCCAAATTTTCCATTATAAGTAATAAGTGCTACTGGAATAAATGGCAACTTGTGTTTTCTAGTACTGTCATATTTAGGTTTGCTACCTTTAACTAGCCAAACTTCTGTTTCATTTAATCGATTATCAAAATACAAATCGACTAAGAAATATTCTCCAATATAAGGATCAAATCCCTGTCCTAATCTATATTGATATTGATGATTGTCGAACCATTCTCTTGAATAGTTAATACTTTTGTAAATGTCAATTATTTGTTCTTCTGTTAACTTCATCAATCTTCACCAATTTTTATTAAAGCTTGTCCTAGTTCTTTAAAAACATTCTTAATTACCTTAATAATACCTTCTTGTATATTTTTAATTAATTTTATAATAGGATTTAAATCCATTTTCTCAAGTAAATATGCTGCATAATCCAGCTCGTTGTTTTTGATGATTGCTTCTTTACTATCACCATCTAATATCACACAAAAGCCTTGGTCTTTTAGCTTATAAGCATCTTCAAGAGTTAAATATCCATACATTTGTTATCACCTCTTAAATAGTCACACCACTCAATAAATCCTGTTGTAAAGACATCAGTTATATAACCATCAGCCCAGCCTGCAATTCCAATAAATCCATCTTCATTAAATGTAATTGCCTCTCTACTCGCAAAATAAGTACCACTTACTTTTAATTCACAAAATACTAATTTATAATTTTTAAATTTTAAATCTTTATTTTTAGGAGTATTCATCATTAATAAAAAACTTTTAGAATCAAATATTTTTTTATTCAATATTTGAATTAAGTTATATATTTCATTCATACTTATATCAGAATAGTTTAAATTGTTATTTTTAAAATAGTTTCTTGCTTCATCTCTTGTCATGAGACCTCCTTATTGAATTTATTTTTTCTAATTTTTTATATCCATTAATTTGTTCAATTTCTTGATGATATTGTTTAATTTCTTTTTTAGCTGTTTTAATTAATTCTGTTCTTAAATAGATTAATTGTTTTAATTCTTTCTCCCTATCTTTCAATTTCTTTTATCTCCAATTCTCTTTAATAAACTTAACATAAGTACTAAAACTGACAAGTTTTTCTATTAGTTCAATAATTTCAAAATTCCCTTATTTTTTAATACTTTAAACCTCATTTTTCAATATTTAATTTTAAAAAACTTACTCATTACTTCTTTTCTCGTAAATGACTAATTTTTGTTGTTGTTTTTTGGTTAAAACAGCGCCACATAAAGCTGCTTGATTATTTTCATTAATCATTTGTTCTTCACCAATAATTTCTCGTAGTTCATTCCCAAAAATAATAGTAATTAATTTTTTATCAATTCTTTCTATTTCTAATAAACTATTAAAAATTTCTCTACCATTAATGTTGTCATAAACAGTTGCACCATCTTTGATATCTTTTAATAAATCAATGTGATCTTGTGATAGATATATATTTGTATTATCTTTACAATTGTTATTTACAATTACTTGTTTTATCATTTTTTACCTCCTATGAACATTGCTTCTCTAGATTTTTCAGCATCTTCAGTATTCCACATAACATACAGCATAGTAGTACCTACATCGCCATGATTATACATTTTCATAAGTGTTAATGGGTTTCCGCCATTTAAGATATACATAAACCCAAAAGTCTTTCTTAAACTATGCAATCCAAATTTAAAATCAATTCCACTAGCCTTAGCTACTTTTTTCATTATTAATCGCACATTTTGTCGAGTTATTGGATAAATGACATTACGAGTAGTTCCTTTGTAGGTATCTTTCTTTTTTTGCCCCATAAATAGATAATCATTTTCCTTTAATTCATAACTATTAATATATTCCATTATTTCTTTATGAAATTGCTTATTCATACGAAAATTTTGCATTTTACCTGTTTTATTTTCTTTAATTGATACATATCCTTTAAATACATCTTTAGTTTTAAGTTGAAGTAAATCTTCAGCTCTAAAGGCTGTATTTAATCCTATTAGAAATAGCATATAGTTCCTATAAGCTTGGTCTTTTTTAATACCACTTTTTGCATGTTCTTTTTGATAAATTAAATAAACCATTACTCTATCTAAAAGTTTTTTATCTTTAATTGGTAGTGTTTCCTCTTGGCCACCACTAAATTTTATTCTTCTAGCCATATATTTCACCTCAATATCTTTTTAGTATTTCTAATCAATTAATCAATTTTTCTTATATGTATGCCCTTTACCATCTTTATTTTTACTAACATGTTTAATTGTAACTATCTTATTTAAATCTCTAAAATAAGCTTGTCTTTCTTTATAGCTCATTTTAGCTATATCTTCTTCTTTTACATTTTGAATTTCTTGTAACCTTACTTCATTTTTATGTTGTTTTTCTAATATATTATTTTTCATTTTTCCTCCTAAAATTTTATTTTTTTAATTTCTAATATTTTTAATATTTCTTGTTTTTGGCCTTTAGTTAAATTCCAATTCATCCAAATATTTTTTTGTATTTCCATAAGTAGATCTATATTTTTTAATAATTTAGCTTTAAAAATTTGTTTTTTATAAATGGGAATCCAAAATTCTATAAAGGATTTATAATATTTTTCATTTAACATCTAATGTATCTCCTTTTTCTAATATACTTTTTTCCCACTTTAACAAGATTTTTTGTTGCTCTGGAGTTGTATTGGTGTTATTCTTTTGCCTTTGCTGAACAACTTTATTATCTGTTACTTCTATCGTTACTAATGATTTCTTAGGTGTTTTTAATAATCTCATAAAATAAATATCACATAATCCTTTTGAATATCTTTCGGCATAAGTCTTAACACAATTGTTTTGTTGTTGACTTTCTTCTATTAATTCAGATATTGATTTAGCTGGAAATATTACATATTTCTTATCTTGATATTTATTTTTTAGAAGAGATTTATATTTTTTTAATATTCTTTTATTTACCAATGTATCCTTTTTAACATTAATTAAATTCTGTAATCTATTGTGTTCTTCATTTATATGCTTTGGATATAGTATTTTTTTATCTTTTATATTATAATTAAGTTCTTTTGCAAAACTTAAATAATCAAGATATTCTCTATTTTTATTTAGATCATAATCAGTTAACTTTTTAAGTTTAAATAAATTAATCTTATATTTTTGTAAAATATCTAAATCGACTCTTTTAAAATATCTAATTATTTTTATATCTTTTTGTTGGATACATTTTAAAACTTGTAATTCATCTACATCTAGATTATATCTTCGTATAAATGAAGCAAATTCTTTATCAACACCAAATCTGTCTTTAAAATTACCTTTTTTATCGAAAGTTTTTGGGCATAAAGCTAAATTATAAAATCCTAGTTTAATTAGAAGTTCTATAGAACTTCTATAATTTCGAAGTAAAAATGATATATCAAGATAATTAATCTTTCTTGCTAATAACCATAGTTGTGAATATTGCCATTTTGTGCCTTTTAAGAGACTTTTTAGGTTATCAGGATAAATAATAAGAGAATTGCCTAATTGCTTGTAATAAGAACTAAATCTGTGCCAATTAGTAGCAAATTTATTAAAGTGCTTTACATAAGCATATCCTATACCTGAATTTATATTATTATTTACAATTTCATCAAGTTCTTGAAAATTTGTATCATATATTTTTCTCCCATATTCACAATAATGAAAGTCAAATTGTTTTTGATTATACCAAGTAATTAACTCAAAATATCTTATAATATAATAATCTTTGTATTTTTGTACAATTCCTATCGAATCTTTAAAATCATAGTTTTTTAAATAACTACTTTTAATAAGTAATTTTTGTTTACAATTTGGACATTTACATTCTTCATTGATTTTTTTATTTGTTATAAAATAATTGTTGCAATTAGTACAAAAATAACCATTTTTATTTTTAATAATTAAATTGTGTTTTTTTCTAATCTTTGTAATAAATTTATCAAAATTAATAGGTATATCTAAATTTAAATCTAATTCATCATATAATTGCTTATCTTTTTTTTTAATGTACATTATATATCAAATAAACTTAATTGCCTTTCAGATACAATCTTTGTCTTTTTTACACTTTTAGATATTTCTAATTTTGGTACATTATTAGTAATTTGAGTTTCTTCTTCATTATCCTCTGATTCTTCAACCAAATTTTCTTTTGATGTTTTAATTTTATTTATTCCTAAATTTTCATTTGTTTCATCAAAGTAATGAATTGCCCAACTATAGACTTCATCATCTTCAACCATTGCTATTCCAGATTTAGCAATTTTTTTAGCTTCTGATTGAATAAATGAAATCATCTGTGATAATGATTTTTCTTCTGTTAAATATTTTTCATTCATATCTTCTCGTGATAATAAATAATTTACAACTTTTAATAAAGCTTTATCTGTTACTTCTGAAGATAGAATTTTAATTCTTTCTATTCCTTCCATTTTTTTCTCCTAAACTAAATATTCTTCTAATTCTTTTCTAAAATCTTCTAATTCTTCAGTTGAATAATCATCAATAATAAATTCTTCAACTACTTGTCCCATTTTATTTATAGTATTTAGATCTTCTTTAAATAAAGTTATTTTTAATGTATCTTGCTCATCAACACCATAATAAAATCCTTTAGGTAATGGTATAACTCTATTTAATAGTGCTAAACAATTTTTTGAATTCATTATTTTATCAACTCCTTTGCTTGTTGCAATAAATCATATTGATTTAAAATAGTTTTATCTATTTCTTCTCTTAATTCATTTACAATTGGATGGCAAACATCTTTAAATCCATTTGAAGTCTTACGACTTGGCATTGCTACAAATAATCCATTAATACCTTCAATTATTCTTACATCATGTATTGCAAAACTTTCATTTAATACAAAACTTACATAAGCTTTAACCTTGTTATCTTCTTTTTCAAATTCAGTTATTTTAATATTTGTTATATTCATTTCTATTTTCCTCTTCTTTTATATATTTTTAATTGCTGTGGTAGGTAGCCTTTAATATTATTAATTTTCATTATCATCTAACCAATTGTAATCAAACAATTCAACTGGTTCTTTATTGTTTATTTTCATATGCTCTACATATTCTTCGTATTTCATATTTTTTTCTTTTAACCATTCATAAAAAGATTGTTTAGGATGTTCAAATTTAAATTCTGGTGATTCTTCATTTTTACATATATTATTTTTCATGCAATTAAAGCAGTTTTCTGTTTTAAACTTCATTCCAAAATGACATATATTATTACACACATCTTCATTCTCATTTTCTTTTCCATTATCATAATCTTTTACATTTTCTTTTTCATTATCTTTATCGGGTTTATTAGGTTTATTATTACCCAATGGGTTATTTTGTTTTAATTCGGTTTTAGGTCTCCCACCTCTTAAGCCATTATTTCTATTAGCTTCCACTCTTTTTTCATATTTTTCATCATCTAAATTAAATTGATTTTTGAAAAAACTGAAAGCCATTTTTATATCAATATCAATATTTTCAATCTTATTAATTTGATATTCGAATAATGCTTTAAACAATCTACCCATTTGTTCATTAGTCAAATCTCTCAATGGTTCATAAAATGATTTATATATAACAAAACTACTTTTTTCCATGAGCACTCATACCTAAATCATTATATGAGGACTTTCTTTTTTTCTCACCTTGTGGTATAATCATAGGTGAGAAAGCTTTTGTGGGCCTTTCTCTTTTTTTATATAATTTTATCCATGTCATATTGTCCTCCTATTCTCATTTTTTAATTTCCAAGATATTTATAAACTTTCTGAGATCCAGTACATATTTTGATAATTCCTCCATTACATGTATAATTGCCAACAGGAGTAACTTCTTTAGTTGGTTTTCCGATAAATAATAAATCAAATATAAAAATAATACATATAATTATTGTAAAAATTATAATTACTAACTCTACAATTTCCAGTAATGTTAAGCTCTTTAAAAAACTAGGTATTTTATTTAAAATTTTCATTTTTTGATTTCCTCCTAAATAAATTCATATTCTTTCATTTTTTCAATTTTTTTTAATTCTTCTCTTGAATAAAACCAATCATCAATATCTATTCCTTTTGTTTTAGAATTTCTGCTAATGAAATTAAACATGTCATAAATTGATTTTAATTTTAACTTTTCTTCATTTTGATTTTTTGGGATGTACTCATCATGTATGTTAACTATTCCTTTATCAAATTTTATTGTTTTAACAATCATGATTGAATATCCCTCATTTCTTCTTCACCATTTTGGTGAAATGTTGGTAAAAAAATATCAGAAATGTTTCTATTAAAATAATTCGATATTTTAAACATTTCATCACTATTAAATCTTTTTTTTCCTAGCTCCTTATCACTATAATTTCTTGAAGAAATTTCAAGATATTTTGCTACATCACTTTGAGTTTTATTTTGTTTTTTTCTTAAAATTATCAATTTTTCCTGCACTAATATCACCTCCTTTATTATTTTGACATTTTCAATATATCACCATTATGGTTAAATTGCAATACCTATTATTCAATTTTATGAAAATATCTTCCAATATGGTGAAAAATGTGTTATTATTTACATGGAGGTATATATATGGATATAAATAAATTTGTAGCAGATAAAATAAAATATTATCGAAGTAAAAGAAATTTAACTTTAGAGCAAGTTGCAGAATTTTTAAACACAACTCCACAATCAATATCTAGATACGAAAAAGGAGAAAGAAAAACAAATCAAGATATACTTTTTAAATTATCAAAACTATTTAAAGTTTCAATAAATGATTTTTTTCCTCCACGAACAGAAAATGAAAAAATAGCTAATAATCTTATAGAAAATAATTTAAGTGATTTTAATTATTTAAAAAATGCCTTAATAAAAAATGGTTTTATCAAAGATAATGATGAATTAACTGATGATGATCTAATAAAATTGTTAGAATTTGCCAAAGCAAATCAAAACTTTATTAAGAGGGAGAAAAAATGAAAAATAAAATATTAAAAAAAAGAAATATATGGTTTCACATTATAGTAGGATATTTAAGTTGTGGGATTTGGGCTATAGTTTACTTTTATTACAAAAATAAAGACAATAAAGACAAACAAACAGAATTAAAGAAAAAACAAATGGAAATAGAAAATATGAAAAAAGATATTTTAAAAAATACTAAAATATCAATATCTTTTGGAAGTGACCGAGGTACTTATAATGAATGTAAAAGAAAAAGCCTATATTCTAAATCAAATACAGTAAATTATGTAGACGACTATATAATCTTTGATTTAGAAACAACAGGATTATATCCTAATGGTGATAAAATAATTGAAATTGGTGCTTTAAAATATAAAAACAATCAATTAATTGATAAATTTGAATTATTGATTGATCCTGAGATAGAAATATCCAGCAAGATATCTAGAATAACAGGAATTACAAATGAGATGATAATAGGATGTGAAAAAATAAATACTGTTTTACCAAAATTTATCAATTTTATCGAGGATTACACCTTAATTGCATACAATAGTTCTTTTGATTTAGGATTCATTGAATATAATATCAATAATCTTAAAATGAATGAGATAAAAAACAAAACAATTGATGCTCTATTTTTTGCAAAAATTTGTATAAACAATACTGAAAACTTAAAATTAGAGACATTAAAAAAACATTTCAAACTAAATTTTGGTTCACATAGAGCCTTAGAAGATTGTCATACAACAAATCATATATACCAGTACTGTAAAGAACAGTATCTATTAAAAAAATGACAAAAAACACCCATTGCTGAAACAATGAGTGTAAAGTACAGAAAATAAAAAATACCTACCACAGCAATTCTTTTTTCTGTACTCTAATTGTATCATATTTACCAATATTTTACTAGAAAAGAGTGTGCTTTTATGGAAGAAATTTACAATATTTTAAATAACAAAACAATTGCAGAAATGCAAGAAAAAATAAATAGCGATTATAATAATGAAGTATATTTATTATATTTAAGAAAGTCTCGTGAAGATATAGAATATGAAAGAGAAAATAAGGAATTTAAAACTCTTGAAAGACATCAAAAAAGATTGATTGCTATTGCTAATAGTATGGGAATAACTATAAATAATGATTATATACTACAAGAAGTTGTTAGTGGTGATAGTATATCAGAAAGGCCTATAATTCAGGATGTTTTGAAAATAATCGAAAATCCTAAAATAAAGGGTTTACTAGTAATTGATGTTCAAAGACTTACTCGTGGAGATTTAGGTGATCAAGATAGAATTATAAAAACTTTCAAATATACAAACACAATAATTATTACACCTGAAAAAGAATATAATTTGCAACATGCATCAGATGAAGAATATTTAATTGATAAGCTTGCTTATTCTAGAAAAGAATACCTAGGTATTAAAAAAAGATTAAATGAAGGCCGTAAAGATAGTGTTTCAGAAGGAAAATTTGTTGGCAGCCGTTCTGCTTTCGGATATGAAAGATATAAATTAAAAGGTCAAAAAGGATGGTCTCTTAAAATTATTGATGAACAAGCTGAAATAGTAAGACTAATATTTAAAATGTTCTTAGAGGGAAAAGGAACTTTTGCAATTTCATCTGAATTAAATAAGTCTGGAGTTAAATCTCCAGAGGGAAGCATTTGGCGAAAAAATGGGATTAGAGAAATGCTGCATAATCAAACTTATATTGGAAAAGTTAAATGGCAAGAAAGAAAACAAATCAAAGTTATGGAAGATTCTAAAATTAAAACAAAAACAATAAGACAAAAATTAGGAAAATATCAATTGGTTGAGGGACTACACGATGCAATAATAAATGAAGAAGATTTTAATAAAGCTCAAGAAATGTTAAAAAATTCATCAAGCAAATATGTGCCTGAAGATAAAAGTTTAAAAAATCCTTTAGCTGGTATCGTTAGATGCTCAGTATGTGGCAAGGTACTTTCTAGAAGAGATGGCAGTAAACAAGCATACTATAGCCCTAGAGGAAGTAAAATCAATCCAAAGTATTATTATAGTAAACCTTTCGTTTCTTGCACTACAGGGGCAATATGTGGGATAAAATCAAATAATTTAGAAGATGTTGAGGAATTACTAATAGAAACATTAAAATTTTGGGTGACTAGGAAAAAAGTTATATTAAAAGATTATTCTAAAAATTCAAATACAGTATTAAATAACATTCATAATCAAATACAAATTATTAATAATGAAATTATCAAAGAAGAAAAAAAATTGAATAAGTTAAGAGATTTTTTAGAAGATGGAATTTATGATAAAAAAACTTACATTGAAAGATCTTGTATTGTTGAAGAACAATTAAGAATATTGAAAGAGAAAAAAATAATTGTAGATGAAAGTAATGAACATAATAAAATGGCAAAATTAAAGGAATCTATTCCTATAATTGAGAAAGGTCTTAATAATTATTATAAATTAGATGTCAAAGAAAGAAATGATTTTCTACATGAATTTATTGAAAAAGCAATATATACTAAAACAAAAGAAAAAAAACAAAATGATTTGACCTTGGATTTATATATGAAAATGTAATTCTAATTTTATTACGATAATTGTATTCTATATTAAAAAAATATACAAAATTTATTAATTTGGTATATTTGTATATACATTATTCATAATATTTAATGATCCTAAGTACCTGTATGGGCTTAGGACTTTATTATTTTAAACCATTTTTCTGGGAATCCCATTTTATTATATACATCAAAAACATTAATTGATAATATTTTAGAATTAATACTATGCATTCTGCCTTCGATTTTATTATATAATGAGCTAAAATCTGCAGGCTTAAGTAAAATTTTAAGCACTATTATTAAAGAGTACAAATCTCTCTTTCCACATATGTATTGATTATTACTTTTAGCAATATCCAATTTTTCATGATATATAGTATCTGGAATCGCTCTTATTTTACCTGTATCCGCATTATATATTCTTTCATCGTGAGCACACAAATTTCTAAAATATGCTAATGTCTTTATATATTGATTCAATTCATTTTCTTTTATATTCCAATAAGTCGCAACTTTTATTCTTTCTTTTTGTTTCATTAGAGAATAAAATTTACTTAATGTACCTAATGAAATTGTATTAACTAAAACCCACAATGGGACAAACCCATATTGTATTACATAGTGATTTACATATTGTCTTTTATCGATAGAAGAAGCAATATCGCTTTGAACACCTGTTAATAATTCATGAATAAATTTAGCTTGTTTTTTTCGCATTTCTGAAGATATAGACAAATCATTAGTTAAGGTATCAAAATTTGAAAATTTTAAATAATTATCATTACCATATACTTTAGAAAACTCATAAGCTATTAAAGACCTAAGCATATTTTCAACTTTTAATATATACTGAAAAAATACACTCCTAATTTGTCTATCAAATTCATATAAAGAATAAATTTCTTCAAAAGTCACACCAGATTTATAACATTCTTCACTATTTTCATTACTACATACAAATAAATCTTTATACCCATTTATAACATTATAATAATTTTCTGTTTTTAATATTTCTAATGCAAATTCCTCATTTTCAACAATCAATCCCCTACTTCTTAATAATTTAATTTGATCTTCACAACACAAAAAGTCTTTCATAAATTACCTCCAATTACAAAAAAAGTCTCTAGCCCACACGAGTACTAGAGATCAATCACACTACAAGTGTACACTAATTTTAACTAGTTTGTCAACCTTTTTAATGAATTCATAATAATAACATTTAAATATGTAATTTTTCAATACAATTATACTATATCATTTCAAAAAAATCAATTTCATTAGTATAAATAAAATATAATTAAATTATTGACTTCAAAATTTTAATTTTTATTATATATTAGCTAAACTAATCCATCATTACACTTGTATACATTGTGGTTTATATCCGTCAATAAGACCAATAAAGAAAGTTATTAATCCTCCAAAAAACAATGTTGCTCCAAAGCTTATTCCACCACCATTAATTTCTTTTAATTTTTCTTCGTTAATTTTTTTCATTTGACCTCCTTTTT